>JAESGY010000212.1_pt1 | contig 41158 bp, 58 predicted proteins | sample 9269841 | NCBI WGS metagenome assembly JAESGY01 (sample SAMN17022865, study PRJNA683097) | algae metagenome | isolation source: Spirirestis rafaelensis WJT71-NPBG6 and co-occurring heterotrophs from... | place: USA: Pinto Wells, Joshua Tree National Park, Colorado Desert, CA | collected 2006-08-15
GGCTCTGGGCCAGGCTGAAGGAGTGGCGTGCTGTTGCGACCCGCTATGAGAAGACCGCCTCATCCTTCATGGGCATACTTTGCCTCGCCGCTACTCTCGACTGGCTCAAGATCTAACAGGCCCTAGTCTAGGGCGTGGCAAATCACCAGGTCGTCAGCACTTCAGCGGTTTCGATCGGTATAGAGATTGCCTGCGGGCAATGGGTCTGGATCTTTCTCCAAACGGTCCTGACACACGTCACTTTTCTCGTGTGAGGCGTCACCTTGCCCGCGGGCAATGGGTCCGGACTGAAAGCTATCATTGGCCATCGGGCTTCATAGGATCCGGATCGGCGAGATTATCCCGTGGGCAACAGGTCTGCGTCGGCTCTCTCAAACCGTTTTGGATCGTCCCTCCCCCACCCTTCGAGGCGCGTGATTGCCCCCGGACAATGGGTCAGGTGACCTGTGTGGCAAGGCCGCTGCAATTGCCCCAAGGATTGCCCGGGCCGATGTTTAAGTGAATATCCGAACAGACTTACTCTGGGCATGTTCCTGCTCATCGTAGTAGCCGGCCGCCTGCTGGACCGACTTATGAGCAGACTGCCTCATAGCGTCTACGAGTGGGATCCCGTCCCGTCCGGCCTGGGTCATAAAGCCAGATCGCAGCCCATGGGCGCTGAAGTCGGCTGGATCGAGTCCAGCCAAGCGGCATCGCTTCTTCAAGATCAGGTTGATGGACTGAGGGGTCAGCGGGGCCGAGCCAATGGAGCCATCTTTCCGCACTTCCGGGAAGACTGGCCCAGATGTAATCTCGGCAAATTGCATCCACTCATGAAGCGCCAGCGCCGCAGGGCCAGCGGCAAAGACAAAGGCCCCCTGCCCTGCCGTCGTAGTTTTCGTACGGCCGAGAGCAATGCGGACACAGGGCACAGTTGGAGACGCCGGATCCGCTGGCCGAACCTTTATTGGATCGACCACGCTGATCTGGAAGTGCCTCAGGGTTGCCACCTCGCTCCGCCGCCGTCCACCGGCCGCAAAGGCGACAAGCAAGATTGCCCGATCGCGGAGATCGATGGCTCTCGATCCGCTGCAGGTGGCTAAGAGACGCTCGAGGACATCGCGGGTCACGGGCTTGCGGCTCTTGCGCTGAGGCTCGCGTCCGGATGCCTTCATGGCCAACCGAAGAGCCTTCCTGATACCGGGATGGTCGAACGGCGGCTCAACGCCTTTCCACTGGTGCAGGGTCGACCAGTTGGAGAGCCGCCGGGATACGGTTTTAGGCGCATGGGGTCCTCGGACCTTGAGGATCTTGCGATCCCAAAGGTCCTCAACCAAGTCGTCGGGCATACCATGGGCCGGATCGATGGTCTTCTGATCCGGATCCCAGAGGTGATGAGCAATAAACTTCAGGGCAAGCTCCGGATCAGCAGGCCACGGCAGCGGGCGCCCGGTCGCGGCGCGGCACCAGGCCTCGAGGTAGGCGAGATCAGAGGCGAGGGCGCGGAGGGTGTTGGCCCCCATACCCGTGTCAGCCAGGTGCTTCAGAGTGGCGACATCAGCATCGGTCAGGACCTCGGCATAGCGGTCGGCCGCTGCCATCGGCAGCACAGCCGACAGTGCATCGAGTTGCTTGGCTCGCCTGACCTGAGATGCGGAATTGGCCAACGGTGTTTGCCCCACGTCACGATATTTCTTCGAACCAGACTATGGTGAAGGCAGAATGATTTGTGAACGGGGATGTAGGTTCTACGCGACCGAAACATCGAGGAAGGCAGTACCTTGTTACTGTACAACCGCGTCAGTCTCGGCGGAAATTGATCAGGGCAGCACCGCGACCCAGTATGGTTAACAAAGGAAGATACAACTGGAGGCGGCATGGTGCGAAACCCGGTTCGCGATGAACGACAAGGGGACCTGTTCGGAGCACTTCCGCCACCTGACTAACCGGTCCGCCGAGCCTCCCCACCCAAGCCTGCACCTGCGAAGGCTGTGGCACCCGAATCAGTGTCGATGGGCAAGCTGGGAGCAAAGGTGACGCGGCCTGAGATCGACGAGTTCCTGGATAGTCTGCCGGATCAGGAGTTGGCCTATCTGGTGGTTGAGGCTACGCGGCTGGTAAAGCGAAGGTTCACCCGAGGGCAGGGAAGGGGGCTTCGGCTAAACGGAGGCAGATGCGGGAGGTCGTCCTTTGATGATGCCCTTCGCCGCATCGCCGGCGAGCTGATGGAGTTTGAGAACCGTGGCGAGGAGTGGTGATCTATGTGCCGATCAGCTGTTCAAGGCCGCAAGCGCCATCTCCGCAACTTGGAGCTCGATCCTTAGGAACTAAATCGGCGTCGATCTGCCAAGCGGGCGACAGCCCGGCCCACCACCGCATAAGCAGGTGGCCGTGTTTCTCGTCCGCGTCATCCGTGACCTTCAGCATCGCGGGTCGACCATCAGACACGACGGAGAGAGGTTGGCTTGTGCAGGTGAGAATCGGCGATCCTGTGGGTGTTAAGCCCCATTTCCTGACGAAGTGGTCGAGTATGAGTCGCGATAGCATCGCCGGAGACCCCGCGATCAGGTCGTTGGAGCGGGGGAGGGGAGACCACGTTTCGCCAAGAACTCCCGTCAAGCCCTCGGTTAGAGGCGTGGGAGCGCCGCCATGAGGTTAGCGGTCGACCAGGACGGCCAACCGGTGCCGGCGAAATCACGATCGTGGCTCCACAGATCGGCGTCGACTGTCCAGGCGAGGGCTAGAACGTGGGCGTCGTTCGTGCTGCCGTTCTTGGACGCAGCAGCGTTGCGCAGCACCGTTTGGGCCTCCTCCAGATCAGTCATGCCCACGTCCTCGGTGGCAATAATGGTAACCAGATCCAGCAGCGCCTCGAAAACGGGCAGATCCTGCGGCCGGATGTGGCTCACGACCCGGGAGGCTTCGTGAAAGGCGGCTTCGCTGGTGATCAGACTACGCTCGCCGGCAATGCGGTCGAGACAGGCACCGGTCGCGGAGCCGAGCACAGCCGAGACGAGGATGTTGGCATCGACGACGATGGCCGGGGAGGGCAGGCGAGGGGAGGTCACGCCCCGAACTCACGATCCAAAGCGTCCTGTTCCGCAGGGGTACGCTCGGCCTGGGCCTTAGCCAAAGCCTCGCGGAAGCGGGCCCGCGCCTCGTCTGAGGCTGGCCGTAAGGGCACGAGCAGGGCTACGGTGCGCCCGTCGCTCTGGACAGGAACCGCGCCGGGAAGACGTTCAATGGTGCTGGCAGAGAGCTTTTGCAGCTCCCGCATGGTGATCGCATGAGCCATAGCACGTATGTAAGGCTGTAGGGCAACTAAGGCAAGCCCTATCGAGCGACAGCAAGGGTCGAGCTGCTGCCGACGTGGACGGTCCGGTCTCGCCAACCGCGCGACCGAGAACAGAGCTTGGGATGCCGAAAGATGGGGCAGGGGAGGGGAAGCCGGCTGAATAGGCGTCTGGAAGGGCCCAAAAGCTGGAGAGTCGATTTATTATCGATAAGGGATGGTTATCGATACCAGAATTACCCATTCGGCAGACTGCAATGTATCCGTAGTAAGCTTTCTGCTTGCTTCGATCATGGCGTGCCTGTGACGCTAGTTCAATAAGTTAGCCCGTCAGAGCATTGACCCCGCCCCCGGTAAGTGGGCAGATTGGGGGGCATGCCTCAGGCTGACTGGATGACGAGGGTGGCGAGCGATGGGATTTTCGGCTGACCCGCGTTCAGCCCGAGCCGGTCCCCGAGATGGGTGAAGAACGACAGCCCGAGCTTGCGGCAGGTCTTCAGCAGCCCCAGCATCACGTCGCGTGCCACACGGCCATTGGCGCTCATCGTGCCACCAGAGATCTTGCGCTTGATCACGCAGGCGCGCAGGTCGTTCTCGGACGCATTAGTGTGGAGCGGGATCTCGGGCCGCTCGAGCACCCGCAGCAGCTCATCCTTGCGCCGCGCCATCCGGGCCAGCAGAGCATCAAGATCCTTGTAGCCCGTGCGCTGGCCAAAGATCTTGTCGAATTGGTGTCGGAACACCTTCTCACCGCCCGGTGAGGGGATCTGCTTCCACAGCTTCAGGCTACGATAGAAGCACCAGATCGCCTCGCGGACCAGCTCAACGGCTTTAGCCTGCTTGGGTGTGGCCGGCATCGTCAGAGACCACGACGGTGTTTGCCATCAGTCCGTGATGCCGGAGCGCACCCCAGGTGGCGGCTTCGTTCAGCAGCTGAAGCAGCGGCCGGTCAAAGATGTTGATCGAGCATTGCAACAGATGCTGCCACCACTCAATCTGCGAATGGAACACCTGGCCCAGATGCGCCGCCAGCCGGGCGATTACGGCGCCTTCGACAGGCTGCGCGCGCAGATAGTCTAGTGTGGCTTCGTTGACAACATAGTCCCCGCGGCCAGCCCGCAGCAGCGACAGGAAGTTCAGACGCGATTTCGACCGGCTGGTGCGAAAGACACAAAAGCGCTCGCCACCGATCTGCGTGGTCACCCCAGGACGGCGGGCATGCCGTCAGAGCCTTCTGGGATAGGGACTTGGTGGATCCACCCGGCAGCGCGGTCATGCCTGAATTGAATCACGGATGCCCATCCCGAGGAATCCCTGCCCCCAAAATGCCCCGCTTACCCCGCGCCCAATGGTGAGCGCTGCCGCAGACCTCCAAAGCCACCGTGCAGGGTAGCTGGGCCGAGAAGAACGCGAAGACCTAGTGCCGCCGCAGCTTCCTGCGGAACAGCACTGCTCCCGATGCATCGGCTCCATGAACCTGGAACATGTTCTTCGCCAGATCCACCCCGACTGTGCTAACCTCACCCATGGACGCCTCCCTCAAGTGGTGCTCAACACCTCTACTTTGGCACACCAAGGCCGTTGGGGGGCGTCCACGACCCCATCAGTACCTTTTCCAGCGCAGGGCGTACCAGCCGCTCTTCTCGATCGCCTCATCGACGCACGTGACGGGCAGATCGGTGATGAGGCGCCAAAAGGTCAATATGATGGAAATCGTCCAGTTCACGACCGTGAACAGCCTGAAAACATTACCTCTGAACAGGTATTGTCTTAGATGGCCCCGATAACAACTTGGATGTCCGAGTAAAGTATTCGCCGCGATCAGATACGACATCGAAGGTTACTGTCGCCCTTCATCCGCCAATACTTTAGGTAAATTCGTCTAACGAAAATATTCGAACCGTCGCCGTACAGCAAAAATCCCTCCGAACCTTCCGGCGCGGAGGGATTTTTCTTTGGGTCGGGTCGTTGTTCGCCTTGTCTTTGGGTCTGTGTTCTGCCAACGTTCTCGCGAAGCCTCCATTGTCCGGGGGCGATTTGGTGTAACTATGTAGCAACGCACGACGCGAACAAACGAAAAACGCCCCCGAAGGGAGCGTTTTGGGTAGGCGCAGTTGTGGTGGGTTGGTCTGGTAAACGAACCCTCCCACAACTGAACCGACCACGCAAGAGCTTTGTCGATTTTCGGCGAGGATTGCGATCGGCTGCGCGCGTCACCTTTGGGAGAAGGTTGACGACGATGAGCTTCACGGCATTGAAGTGGGTGGCCGACGTGGACTGCCCGACCCCGTCCGCGAAACTGGTCCTGTTCCTGATCGCGAATGCCCACAACGAGACGAACGGCGACTGCTTCCCGCCGCACAGCCGACTGGTGCGGGAGTCGGGGCTGAGCCTGTCGGGCGTGAAGAAAGGCATCCGAGAACTGGAAGCGGCAGGCATCCTGGCCCGGTTCCTTGACAGCACCAAGGGGAAGCGCACCAGGGGGGTTGTTTATTACCTCGCGCTTGATACTGCCCCTAGGCTTCCAGAACCCCCCAGAGGGTCACCCCAAGACCCCCCGAGGGGTCACCAGGAAACCCCTCCGGGGGTCACCACGAAACCCTCTTCTATCACTAAAGAATATCAAGAAAATATATCTGGAAAGGATCAGGAAAGGGGAGAGGGCACGGGCGCGCGAGCCGCCGATCCAGGTTCGCAACCGGCACAGCCTCGCCCTGCCCGGAGGAAGCGCAGGCGAGCCCGCGCTTCCCGCTCTCCCTCTCAAAGCCCAACGATTCAAAATTCAGAATCGGAAGGCCAGGAAGCGCAGCCGTCCCGCGTCCTGACGGTGAGACCTGAACTGACGGAGCCGATGAAAGATTGGGCTCGGCAACGGGGGTTTTCGGATCGCCAGATTCTTCTGGAATGGACGGCGCTACTTGATTATGTTGCCGCTCCGAATCCGAAAACCGGCAAGCTGGAAGTGGTCACGGATTGGTTTCTCCGCTGGCGCATCTGGTGGAAGACCACCAAGCTCAAGCCGACCGGGGTGGCGTTCCAGCCCACCTGGGAGGCCATGCGCGAGGACATCGATGCGGTGATCGCGAAGGAGCGGATACGCGGCGCTGCGGGCATGCTCGTAGGGCGATTCCGGGACTATCTGCGCGAGAAATATTACGACGCGGGCGGCAATCTGAAGCCGGAGGTCCCGGAGGGCTTCCGCTTCCATTTCCTCGACACCTGGAAGGCGTGGGAGGACGCCAAAGACGCCGCCCTGGAGGCCGAGGTTGAGCGCACGAGCCCCTACAGCAAGACCAACATGGCCAAGGCGGAAGCCCAGCGGAAAGCCCACGAGGAACAATGCCGCCGCGAGCGCGAGGCAGCCGCCAAGGCCAAAATCCGCCCGCGCAAGGGTGGCAAGAACTTCCTGGTCCCCACCGACAGGCCCAGCACGAAACCGCCTCTGGAGCCCTGTGACGCCGTCTACGATCTGGCGGCGATCTTCGAGACCGACGAGGAGCAGATGCACCACCTGTGGCGCGATTTCTGGCAAAAGACCACCGTGCGCGAAAGCCTGGATTGGGGCGCGGAGTTCCAGGCGTATGTCCGGGCGAAATTCGCCCCTGCACCGCCTGCCGTACCGGCTGCGCCCGCCGAGCCGGAGGAAACCGTGAAGAGGTGATGGCCCGCATGGAGGCGGACTGGAAGGCGTCCCTGTCCGAGATGGAGGCGTAAGCTTGAGCGTATGATCTGTATCGTTCATACCTTAGGCAAGCCCCAGATGGTTTCCCTTAACCTGGAAGAGGCGAGGCAGCAGAGTCGGCTAGAAACCTGCGGCCAATCGTCTGGGCGGTATAAATACACCTGACATGCAACAAGTGTATCTCACCGTCAAAGAGACCGCCGCAAGGCTTGGCTGTAACCGAACCACCGTGATTGTCTTGATCGAGCGTGGCGAATTGCCTGCGCTCGATATGTGCGTGGTCGGCCAGCAAAACCGGCAATTCCGCATCCACCCGAACGATCTGGAGGCCCTGGCCTCTGGCTGCACCGACAAGTCGGTGACCGTGGAAGGGGAGGGGGAGCCGGTGATCCGTTACCTCAGCCCGAACGAACTGGCTACGGTCGTCGGGGTCAAGCCCTGCACGATCTATCGGGCCATCGATCTCGAACGGCTCCCGCACCTTCGCCTGAGCCGCATCAACCCAGCCGACCTCGCCATTTTCAAGCTCAAGGACATTTCATGACTACATACACTCAAGGTGACATCGTCAGCCTCACCGCCTTCGTCGAACTCCCGGAGTTCGCCGAGACCGTGACCGAAACACTGGCCGACCCGGAGTTCTGGTATGAGAGCTGCCAGAACTGGCAGAGCGAGTTCCTGTCCCTCGGGGTGCTGCTGGTGCTGGGGATCTACCTGCCGCAGCGTGGATCGCCGGAGTCGAAGCCTGTGGCCGCTCCTTATGCTGCAACCGGGCACTAATCAAGCCCACTCCAGCTAAGAAGCCCAAGGACATGAGCAGGGGGTCGATGACATGCAGGATGCCCTTCAAGCGAGAGCCCCCGCACTCGCAGCCCTGGATTGTGAGAACAGGTCGTTCCTACTCGGAACAATCCGATGGTATGGCGCGATATCCGAAATGGCTGATCTCTTGATCACCCTGAGGGCGAGCTTTGGCTTCTGATCGCACGTGATGTAGCGGTTTCACTGCACGGATGTTTAAGGAAGGTTCGGGTCGAGGTCTAGACGACCTTCAGCTTTGCAAAGTCAACCGAGAGAGTTATCGCCGAAGCGCGATGGTTGCATCTGGGTCGAACGAGTTCATCGAGGCCTTGCGGATCCCACGTTAAGAGAGCGTACGCCGGGCTTTAGCCCCTGCCTTCACTTTCTCTGTCCTCGGCTTCCGACGTGAGGTCTTCGGGAGGAGTTTGAGGAACTGGGTTGCCGTCCTATGAAGCCGCTCCCGATGGCTCGCCATGTCATCGTTGCCCTCTGTCCGCTGATCGTCCTCCAGTCGTTCAATCACCAACCTCATACCTTTTCTCGCCCCGGCGTGGTCGCCGATTAGGATCGCCTGCTTGAAGCGCTCGAAGGCAAGCTCAAGGTCGGCGTTCTTTGCCTCCAAGGCGACTTGGCCGAGCTTATCGTAGTAGTCTGCCATTGCGCTGATGCGCTCAAGGCCCTTGGAGAGGGTGGTGCGAAACTCCTTCTCCTTGCCAGGCGTATAGGGGATCCACTCCGAGCGGACGAAGTCGGAAGGGGCAGGGTTCTCGCCGGTCAGCAGGAGCTGAATCGGCTTTCCGAGGACCGTCGCAATACCAACCTCAAAGAAGATGTTGGCCAGCGTCTTAGCCGGGGTGTGGTCTGAGAAAATCGCAATGGCAAAGCCGCAGCTGCGGATCAGGTCAATGATCTTGTTAAGGAAATCACCGGTTCCTGTAACGTCACTAGCTGTAACTGCCGAGAACCTCGCTTTGCGGAGGATTTGCTTCGTTTCGGCCGCTATGAACTTCTCTCGCTCGTCCGCCCTGTCATTGAGCTGCATCATAAGAAAGGCGGTGCGAGGACGCGGCTCGTACGGGCTATCGAGCTCTTGCTCGTCGATAGGCGAGAAAAGGAGCGGCATTTAGCGGCGTGGCACGCCCTTATAGGGGCCCGGGGTCTTCTTGGTCTCAACGATGCGCCCAGTGGTCGTGTCGAGCTTCACCCACCGTTCCGTGATGGGGTTCTTAACCTGTACTCGGGTCGCCGAAGCATTCACCTTTGAGGTACCGCTGAGCTTTAACGAGGAGCGGGTCGTGTTAGCGGATGAGTTGCGCATTCGTTTTCCGGGCATGGTCCTTACCGTCCGCTTCACCAACGCGAGGCGACCGGGCGGGTTTCCATGGAGGATACCACAGCTCGGCCGTTTCGCTAGAGGTTCGAGACAACATTCCACCGCCGTGAAGATGACCTACTACGAGGAGGTGGGTTCACCAAGGCGGCGTACAAGCGTGACTGTGTGTCTCGCCTCGAATTCTCGAAAGGAGGGCTTGTTCCACTGGCAGTCGAGTTCATGGATGGGAGCTTCGAATGAGAACCGAAAGCTGCTCATCGAGACCTGTAGCTTCTATGATCAGCAGCCATACGCCTCGAACATTTGAGTGCGTTGGCCACGGTGTGAAGTTATGCATTCATCGGCAGGTTCCGAGCAGATTTATTATCCATCTTTCGATGGGCTGCGTAGCTTCTCTCAGCGTCTATCCCGATTATCGGGGACAGGGGCTTTCCCTGGTCGCAAGTTTCCGGCCACAAACATAGAGTCTTGCTCCAACAAACGTCGAGTCTCGATCCGAGATCGAAGTTTCAAAGCTTCTTGCGTAGAATCGAGTGTGTAACCTCGAACTACCCAGAACCGAGCTTTTACATGCGAATTGATTCGGCCTTTTGGGCTAAATGATTCAAGTCAAAGAAGTTTTCCAACGCGAATCCTGCTTATTGTAAACGGATTCTTGCGCTCCGACTCCACAGCCACCTCAGAATCGGTCATTTCTCGATACGTCACAAGCGCGATGGATGGATGCCATGGCTGACGTAAAGGGTGTCGAACGGGTTCAACGCTTTCGCAAGTCTCGCCGGGAACGGGGGGATCGGGAGATGAACGTCTGGATACCTGGGCTCTTAGGAGCTGCAATCGACGAGGCTGTCGAGAGCGGCCACTTTAGGACGCGTCAGGAAGTCATCACTCACGCTCTTGAGACCATGTTTGCTCAAAAGGATAGAAATGCCGTGACGTAAACCAGGCAAAGCAAAAGGCCCACGAAGCTGGAAACTTCGAGGGCCTTTGGAGTCCACCGAGGGGTGGCCTTAAGGGAATGTGACAATCTCCTTATGGCCCCTGACAAGCTGAGTGTCAAGAGCATCGGTTTCGGTGAACGCTCCCGCTTTGCCCTCACCATGGAGGGTCTGATGCAACTCGCATCGTCAGGAGGCCGGCGGCTGAGACATGCTGCCCTGGCCGCACGAAAACTCGCGCTCGAAGCAGGGCGCACCGTCACTCGAAAGGAACTCTCGGCCGCCGCCCGGGAGGCCGGCAAGGCGCTCGACCTGAGACCAGCTCAACGGGTGGTCCTCTCCGAGCTCGTCGCCTGCTGGGGCGAGCAGGACTGGGACCGGCTGCTCGTCTGGCCATCGAACGACTACCTGATGAGCCGCACCGGCCTGACGGAGCGGGCGATCCGGCGCATCCTGAGGCAGCTGATCGATCTTCAGCTCATCACCCCCAAGGACTCGCCCAACGGCAAACGCTACGCCGTCAAAGACTTAGGCGGGCAGGTGGTGGACGCGTTCGGGTTTGACCTGACGCCGATCTACGCGCGCCGGGGAGACTGGGCTGTGATGCTCATGGAGCAGAAGCAGCTGAGGGAGGTTCAGAAGCGGGCCTTCGATGAGGTCACCATCTGCCGGAGAGCCACAGAGGAGTCTCTGAACGCCCTTGCCCTGCATTTCCCGACGGTGGATCGCTGCGAGCTGGAAGCCCAGCTGGAGGATCTCCAGGCCCGCACCCCGCTCCGCTCCAGGGTCACTCTCCCGGCCGACCTGCTGGAGGCCTGGCAGCTGTTGAGAATCCAGGCTGAAGAAACCTTTTATCGCACGGGCAATGAAGGACTCGGAGTCCGCCACTTAGAAACAAACAACGGCTCTCCTAGTGAGACTTGTAACAAGGGCTTTCCGAAGAAAGCTGAGGCGGTTCTTCAAAACGAACAAACCCCTGATCACCTATCACCGGGATTGATCGTTGAGGCATGCCCCACCCTGGGCGACTACGGCAAACCCGTCCAGGATCTGGCCGATATCGTGGCCGCCGGACGCTATCTCAGAGCCTCGCTGGGCGCGCATGAGAGTGCCTGGACTGAAGCTGTGGCGGAGGTGGGTCTGGTCAGGGCCGCGATTGCTGTGATCTACGTCCTGCAGCTTTATGAGGATGATGCGGCCAGGAATGCAGGGGAGAGCCGGATCAAGAACCCGGGCGGGTACTTCCGCGCCATGGTCAGGATGGTGAAATCCGGCAAGATCGACTTGGGCGTCGAACTCCTCGCAATGAGGAGGCGCCGAATGTCGTAGGGGGATCAGTTTATTGGCTGGCCAGCGTGCCGGGTGTCAGGCGCTGCAGGGTCGAGGCATCCAGTTCACCGGTGATGGGGAGAGTATTGGCGCGCTGGAAGGCTTCGACAGCCCGGCGGGTGCTTGGACCTGCCACGCCGTCGGCCTTCAGGGGACCATAGCCGAGCCGGGTCAGAGCCTTCTGGGCTGTCCTGGTGACGAGCCACTCTGATGTGATCGGTCGGGTGTCAGTAGATCCGGTTGCCGCCACATCGCCGCGAGCCTGGTTCAGCTGGTCAACGAGATCCCTCATGCCGGTGGCAGCGGCCACGAGCTCTGCCCTGGCCAGATCCCGGGCTGGGGTCAGAAGGTCGGCTTCCTGACGCAGGGTCTCGTCCTGAGGCTATGATGCTTCTACGGCCACTTGCCGAACATGGTCGCCAGTCGGCCGAAGTGGGTGGAACGGGCTAAATTCGGGAGCGACCTCTGTGAAGAAGTGACGCCGCAGCTCGGGCAGTTGCTCACGTGCTTCAGTTACAGCACGGTTCTTCATCTCCTTGATCCGTGAAACGTCGTCCAGGGTGTAACGCCCCAGAGGGACTGTCTGATCGATACGCCAAATCGCCTTTCGTTCGTGAACATCCCCTGTAATGATCTTTGCGGCACCCATTGCGCTGTGGGACTGCCCAGCCATGAACAGGCGCGCGAGGTTAGGGGCGGCAGCAAGTTTGCCTCCCACCCGGCTAGGCGCCTTGACGTCATTCGTTGTTCCGATGCTCAAGATCTTCAGTCTATCACCAGGCCACGAGAGCACCCCCACCGCTTCGACGGCGGCTACGCCGATCGGATTGTTGGCCCATACACCGCCATCCACGAGTTCAACCTCTTCGTTGGTAAGGTAGGGATCTAGGAAGGTCGGCGCCGCAGCGCTTGCCATCGCGGCATCGACTGCCGGCTGCCGGAAATCCGTCTCGAAACGGGGGTGATGAGCCGTCTTGTAGAGATAGACGCGTTCGAGGATGGGATGCCATGCCGGGATGACGAGACGGGTACGGCTTTCCCCAATCAGGCGTGTCCCAATCACATCATGGAGTGCCTGACGGAGAGCATCGTTGGAGTACTTGCGTCCGAACCAGTGGCGGGCATTCCGCATACGCCGTCTGATCCAGTTCGCGACCGGTCCATGATGCTGGTCGAAAATCTCAGGGCCTCGCTCTTCGTAGAAGCGAAGAATCTCGCCGGCTGTCAATCCGAGCCCCAAGCCGACCGCGATGATCGCGCCAGTGGAGGTCCCGACGATCAGGTCGAAATAGCGCCCGACTGGTTCGTCGAGGTGCTCCTCGAGCTTGGCAAGGAATGCGGCTGGGAAGACGCCGCGGATCCCACCGCCATCTAAGGTTAGGATCTTGCGGAAAGGTGGCTCGTTCGTGTGGATCATCTTCCCTCTCGTTTCAAAGGCGCTGGGCGGCAGGCGAGCGCCGGACGCGGCGCCGTGGATCAGTGCTATGATCATGAAAATCGGACGGATGGAGCCCGCCGCCATGCCACTCGCCCGTCGCCAGCCAATCTTCGAAGTACCAAAGCCAGAGGATGCTCCAGGGCACAAAGGTGCGGTCGAGGAGCATTTGAGGGCTCCATTCGCCCGTTCCGGGCAAATAGAGGCAAAGCCGAACCGGGTTCTCGGAATAGACATGAGGGAGGGCCTTCCCATTGGCGAGAACGGTAAGGTTCGGCTCCTCGACGAACATTTCCGGGCTGCCCACGCCATCATAAGTGAGGCACATGGCGTAAGCGCGCGAGATCGGCGAAGGCCGTGCCTCAAAGCGCCATGTCAGGCACCTGTCCACAGCCCCGCCAGAGCCGCGGGTAAGCGGGTTCATCTTGAGATTGATGAACTGCTGGGCAAGGGTGAGGTTGCGGGGTTGGCGGGGGATGGTCACAGCATATCCCGTCCAAAGAAGGTGTTCTGCCGTATGGGAGTTGCGGAAGAGACGGACGTCGATGCGGTGACGCCGATGAGCGGCGCAGCCTTGAGCAACCCTGCTCCTCGGGCGGTCGCGACCTCCTCGTTGAGGGCTCCGAAGGCTCGACCAACCACCCATTCGCCGAACGCTTCGTTCAAGTGCGAGCGAACCTGGTCGGCGCCATCGATGGTCGCCAGCCTCTCGAGGTCTGCGACCGCCTTTGCATGCCAGGCGAAGAAGGCACGGGCCGGGTCGTCGTTCCAGCGCTCTGCGAAGTTCTCGTCGTGAGTCGTCTCGTTCGGGATGTACCATCCCGGAGTGCCGTCGGGGAGGACGTGACGGATGAAATTCGGCATCCTGCGGAGAACGTCCATCATCACATCGAACTCGGTGTCGTACTGACGCTGGGTGACGCAGGCCTCGTAGCTCCAGGCGATCAGCGTCGTTAGGATGACAGAGATCGGCGACAGGGCAGGGTCGATGTGCTGGAAGTGAACGTCGCGATGGCGCTTGCCGAACTGGACGATGCGGCAGAGCAGGCTGGAGTTCTGAGAGGCAGCAGGGAACGGCTCGATGTCCGCGCGCGACCTGAACCCCTCATCAAAGGTTTTCGTGATGCGAAGCACGGGGAGGAGCTTGGCGCGGCGTTCGAAAGCCGCCCGATAGCCCTTCGGGTTAGTTTCCTTCCAGTCCTTCAGGGCCCTGTCGGGTACGAGTTCCCCGCCGAAGCGGCACTCGGCATTGAGAATGGACGGTGTGATGTCGAGGTGGAACTCGTTGGCGTAGATGAGCCGCCAGCAGCGCAGCTTCTCCTCCAGCAGCTTGGCATAGGTTGCGTGCGCCTTCAGCCGGTCGCCGATCACCTTTTTCACGTAGCTCGGGAGAAAGCCGGTGGAGCCCTGAGGCATCAGGGCGACGAGATCAACGTCATGCTCTAGGCGGCCGATAGGCCTGACGGTTGTTCCCAGTGCTGTCGAGCCCTGGAGGTAGATCGCGAGGCCGCGGAGGAGGACGTGGTCACCTGCGGCGAGCCACTCCGCCACCCCGGTGTAACGCTCCTCGGCTTGGCGGCGGCGGGCTTCGGTGATGTCGAGCTCCGCGCAGAGACGGTCGATGATTCGGACGAGATGGGCCTTCCGGAAGGCCGATTGGCGATCGATGAACATAGGCACCCCTAGAAATGGCTATCTCGCCAATCTGGATAATTTTTTCCATTTATGGGGGTACCTGAGCTGTTTGTCAAGCTCCTGTGAACTCCTAAGGCCAGGCTTTAGGCAATTCGGTGGTAGACGTACTCGACGCCGCCGGTGTCCGCGACGCTCTCATGTCTGAGGAGGAAGCCGCTGGTCCAGAGCTGCTTCAGCTTCATGGATGCGTTCGCGACCGATACATGTATGGCTTGCGCCGTTTCGACCGCGCGGGCCTGAGTGCGTGTGACAACGAAATCAAGCGCGGCCTTGTTGCCTGCCGAGGGCATGCCACCAATAAAATAATGCTTTCCGCCATTGATCACGAGAAGTGGCTGCTCCACACGCTGAGCCGCAGCATCAATGTTCTCTTCGATCTCAGGAACGCCTATGTCTACTAGATAGAAGCCTTTTACACCTCTGAAACGGCGGGCAAGCTCAACTATTGTTTCAGATGAGAAAGAGAAGTCGACCCGCTTCACACCCTTGAGGGATACAGCAAAAACAGTCTGATCTGGATTTCTCTCGACGTGCTCTAGGAGCTTAGGAAATACCTCTCGTCCCATGGCACGGCCCCATCCTTCTGGACGTGGCATATGGTCGATCAAGGTTATCATGGGTTTATCATTTTGGTTACCTGCTTCAGCAGGTGCATTTAAGCAGCCTAATGGGCCTTACACAAGGGAGAATATAAAACATATATGTGTTCCCGCCATTTCCGTGAGGTCGGTGGACATCAGGGTTCTGTTAGGAACGTAGTTGGACCCCGAAGGAATGAGCAGGACGTTTTGCGTCTTCAGCCGAACCTCCAGCTTCGCCTTGAACTGTATCGCCCGAGCAGCGCAGCCCTTCAAACCGTTGCCACGTTTGTTGTCATCAAGGCGTGAGAGTCCATCCCGGAACATCTCGACCAGCAATTCCACGTCTTTGACCAAGCGATATCGGTTGTGGCGGGCCTCCAAGGCCGGACGAATGGTTTCCATGAGGCCGTGGCCATCGTCGGACACGATGACACGCACCGTATTGGATCCGGGATAGCTCTGAAGCGCGGCATAGCCAGTGACCCCCTTGCCGCCGTGCTCATAGACATTGTCGACGAGCTCGGAGAGGATCGTAGCCATAGCGCCTTCAAAGCTAGCGAAATCGTGTCTCCCTCCGCAGGTGGTGCGCAGAGCTTCTACCAGCTTGTCGAGCAGCTCGTAGCGATCCTCCTCCTCATTGATCGCACAGATCTCAACCAGGCCGTCGTTCCAGCCTTGGTATACGACTGCTCCAGATAGAGCAGGACGGTTCGGGCAAACTTGGACCGCAGGGGCAAGGTGGTCGAAGAATCCCATACGGTCGAGGTATCCCATAGTGCCCGCAGCCCCACCCTGGAACACCAATTGCACGGCGACGCCCCGCTTCGAGAACTGGTTGGCGAAGGCGAGCAGCCTGATCGCACCATCAATCAGCAGTTTGCACCCTATCGGGATGTGGATGACCAACCCTTCGGATTCAGCCGTAGCGGGGTCGCCAGCACGGCCAATGGCTGCATCCACGTTTGATGCATCTAACCAGTTGCCGCCCAGTTGAACCTGCATGTTCCACAAGTGCCCCGTATGGATCGATCCGTATGTTTTGGACATGATGCCAGATCGGATCAGAATCCGCGATGTGGTGTGACAGCCCGAATGGTTCAACCTCAAGTCAGCGCTCCTAGGGAGCAAGCCTTCCATCGGGGACGGCTCTCGGACTGATATCTGAGCTCCGGCCCTCAGAAGAGGATCGTCCATCCCCGGAAAACTGTCGCTGGCGAGTCGGTCAGGTTGTCATGCTCACCCCATAAAAATGTCATCTGGAGAGGATAAGTGCCTGATCTTTTCGTCCCGTTGCACCCCATAAAGTCGATCGCTGCACCCCATAAAATTGTAGCGCTCGCGATGCCGTCAGTGTCTCCGGCGCTTGGCGGAGAGCGCGTCTGCCCTTGATATCAGGATGCCGCTCAGCCTGGTGGATCCCTCGAGACGGCCTGCCGGTCGGATCGTTCCATCCAGGATGTCCCGGCACAGGTTGGCGATGGAGGCAACGTAGTCGTGGGCCGCGACGTCAAGTCCGACCGCGCCTTCCGGGGACTCAGTGACACATCGAACCACAGGAGCGCACATGAAGCGCTGGCTCGCCGCGCCTCCTCTCTTCCTGTTCTTGGTTGGCCTTGCGGGCATCAACTGGCCGCAACGTTCATACGTGGTCCTGGAGCCTCAACAAGTCTCGCTCCAGGCTCGGGCCGCTCAAATCTCGTGCAAGCTCCGCAGCCGGACGGCCCAGGCCCTGACTATGGATGAACTCGCCACCTTTACGGCACTGTCCTTCGTCCACTGTAAAGGGTCCGGGCAGACCATCGTCGCCCATCCCGCCGAGAAACCTATCGAGAACCGCCGCTACATGGGGATTGTCAGCGAGATCGGTCTTGAACGTTGGTATGACATCGACGCCGAAACTTGGGAGAACATGCAGAAGCTCGGCAGTGGCGATGATGTCGTCCTGAACCCTCTACTCCCCCCGGCCGCACCAGGATCCCGCGATCTCCGCTGCTGTGAGCCACTATGCCGTCCACCGCCGCGGCCGCATGATCATGCTGTACGCCGCCGGCAAGTCCCTGACCAGTCACTTCATCGCCGAAGCTCTGGACGCGACCTTTATCCTGGTAGCCGTTCCGCGTCTGACGTGGACGAAGGAGACGATCGCAGTTTTCGCCCGTGAAGTTGTGGCGCGGGGTTTCCTCCACACCGGCAACAGACCCAAGCGGCGGGCTCCTGAAGGGCAGACCAAGACTGCACTGTAAAAAGCTCCTTTGGGAGCCTGTCCAGGCCCATCAGCGATAAAAGGGAGCCGATCTGGCCCCTTCTTCATTTCGTCGTCAGCGAGCCTTCCCGTGAGCTTTTTCGCTAAATCAGACCCGATCCTTTCTCAAAAAATCATCAATCTGTTTGAGGGAGACCTGTGTCGGCCGCCCCCAGGTTCTGTCGTGTTCGTCGAGATGCTGATGGAACCATGCCTTCAGTTCCGTCATGTCTTCCTTCACAGCAGCCTAAAGGGAGTCGAACATATCGACCAAGGCGGCGGTGACCTCGACCACCTCGCCGTTGGCGTCGACGACGACGGGTTGAGATAAACCCTCAACCTTCGCTTCGATAGCATCGAGACGGTTCACGAGGATTATCAGGTTTTGGTTGAACACGGCAAGGTTCGCGGCGTTGCTCTCTTCGACAGCCTTCATGCGGCCGTTCAGGTCCACGAGGGCCTGCATCAGCTTGCGCTCGATCTCAGTCACTTCTTGAACCCCTTCGACACCCACAATCCGTGCGGGTTGAACTTGCCGCGAAGGATCGGCAGGTGCTTGTCTGGGGACGTCTTCACATCCTGCCAGATGCAAATCACCGGCATGGCCTCATCCATCACCAGTTCGAAGGCCGGATCTCCGGAAGTTGCATCGGTCCAGAACCGCGCATAGAACGGCCACGAATAATTCGTGCCAGAGTTCTTGTCCACAAACGTGCCGATCAACGGATGAACCTTCGATTCGTCCCGGTAAGTCGCCTGACACATTCCGGTCAGCCGATCATAGGTCGCCTTGTCGATTATGCCCTGCTGATGCTTAGCCTCGACGTTGTTGTGCCAGAACCCCGGATCATGAAGCTGAATGGTGCCCTTCCAATCAGCAAGCGCCTTCGAAGGCGTGAACGGCGTCGTCTGCGTGAACAACTGGACGTTCATGGAGTACCGGCCGGAGCTCCACTTCACCTTATGGCCTGCGCCGTTGTCATAAAAGTTGAAGGTCGCTACGGTGATCTCGGACACCAGCGGGACGCCGTTCAACCGCGTCACCGTCAAAGAAGAAGAAAGCAAAGGCGAAGGTTCAGCGTCCATCGCCAACATCGCGTTCAGTTCTGCGTAAATGTATGTCATGAAAATCTTTCTAAAAGGTTGGGTCGTGTTAATACCTTCCTTGTATCGCATTCATGTTCTTCGCTGCAATATTCATGAGACATAAGGTAAGAGAAAAGAGGTAAGAGGTAATTATAATGAGATTCCGCGAAGACCTTCGACTTCGTCGCGGCTCAACCTGTTTCACGCCGAGCTTTGCCCGGCTGTAATCACTTCGCTGACGCTCACCATCGCGCTGCGCTCGATGCAATTCACGCCGCTTCGCTTTGTGATGTAGGCCTCATGTCGCTGCGCTCCATTCGGCAATGAGATCACTTCGGGTTCGCTTCGCTTCCCCTCGTGATCTCTGACATTTGAATGTGGCCCACCTGGTGGTCGCGATCCTGAAGAAGGAACGATGCAGCTGGAAAACGGGGCGCTGGCGGCAACGAGCGCAACCGAGGTTTAACGGCACCAGTGAACCACGAACGCCCGTCAGCGGGCTTCCTACAAGCTCTAAGGGGCAATCCCATAGCCCTCTGTGACATGGCCGCTCGCTAATACGACCGGTAATATGACACCTTGGTTGCTCGCCTGGCCATATGACCGTCGATTTCACCAGGGGACGCATGACGAAGAGGAGAATGGACTGGGACGCACAAAAGAAGCACCCGGAACGCATCGGCAAAAAACAGTGGATCGTCTAGCAGGCTGTTGAAGAAGTCACTCGCGGGCAGCTTTGAGGATAGTGTCATTGCCGTTGTCAAAGGAGATCTCAATCTCCAAGGTGCCGTCCTCCTCCAGTTCGGCCGATCCCGACCCGTTCACCTCGTCACCTTCGTCCGAGCCAGTGACGGTGAAGAACACGACCGCGTGGGAGTAGTCCACAATCAGGGCGGCAAACACAACACCAGAGACCAGCTCGCTGCGTCCGTTCGGGTCGGCCTGGAAGAAGGCCAGCTCGACCAGATCTAGGTAGTCGCGATCCCAGAGATTGGCCTCGACGATCCGCTACTGGCCTACAATCTGGCACTCCCCGGGCTCGCTCATGGCAGGCTCACCAGCAACTTGGGCAGGCGCAGCAGATTGTAGGCGGCGGCCGCAAACCCGAAGGCCAGTCCGGTCCGCTCCACCCCGGAAGCGGGTGTTGGCCTGGCCGGCTACGGTTTTGATCCAGCCGGACGCCTCCTCGATGCGCTCGCGGATGCGTTGACCGATTGCGTAGCTCTCATGTCGGTCGTGCGCGCATAATGGCCGAGCGCCGCCCGCTCGTACTCTGCGCCACATGTGGCGTTACCTTCATGGCCCGCAGTCTTCTAACGAAGTTCTGCGCATCAAAAGCCTTGTCAGCTCCAAACGTTATGGCGCGCGGGCGGCCAGCATAGGGCTCGATCAGAGCCAGGACCGCCACGCGCTCAGCATGGCCATCGGCGCGGGTACGACAGGCACCGACCACCAGCCTGGAGCGGTTCTCCATCAGGGCGTGGCCGAGGAAGCACAGTTTTGCCTCCTTACCCCCTCCCTTGGGGTAGCGCCGGGCATCGCGATCGGTGGTCGAGGCATGGGTCTGGTTTGAGCGCTTCTCGCCGCGAAAGTGGGCCTCGGCATTGCGCCCGCCATCGGCCTGCGGATCACCAGTGCCATCCTTCGGTTTGAAGCTCTTCATGGAAGCCCAGGCTTTGATCAGAGTGCCGTCGACCGAAAAGTACCCGGTTGAGAGCAGCTCCTTCACCTTCGGCTGGGCCAGCACGGCCGCCAGGAACTGGGCCGCAATGTCTCCAGCCGGGGGACTGGTCGCGGTTCTTGGAGAAGGTCGAGTGATCTCAGGCGACATCATCGATCCCAAGGCCAACGAACCGCCGAAAGAGCAGATTGTGTTCGAGCCGCTCCATCAGCTGGCGCTCAGATCCAATAGAGTTGAAAGCCCGCAGGAGCATGGCTCTTAGCAGCTTCTCAGGTGGGATGGACGGCCCATGCGCGGCGCGTAGAGAGCTGCAAACTTCTGCTGGAGCAAGACTAGCGCCTGATTAGCAATCTCCCGGATCACCCACAACGGATGATCCGAACGCACCCGGGCTTCCAAGTCGACATAGGAGAACAACTCTCCGGTCCACTCGTCCTGCCTGAGGATGCATCCCTTTCGATTGCCCATCCCAAATGAATTACAGCCGTGACGGCGTCGTCACGGATTTTCTCGACAGTCTGCCAGGGAAAGCCTCCCACAGACTGGCATTGCTGCAGGCAAAAGGCCGATGCGCCGGCTGGGTCCTAACGCCATTCTCATGCTCGGTCTCGGGACCGCCGAACACCTGATCATGATCGTAACGCGACGATTGCTGCGCGGCTTGCATACCTCGTGGCTGGGACGGAAAGGTCTGCGACTTTGGAGAGCAAACGTGGACGCCCTCCTCCAACTGCTGAGTCTCCACAGATCCGCTTCGTTACGGCCTCTGCCGAGGAAGACCAGTGCTACGGCCTCTGCCGAGGAAGACCAGTGCTCTTGCCGGCCCCGATGATTGTGTTCGTTATCCCAGATGCTCTGGTCGATTGAGAATCTCACGCGCTACTAGATTCTGCACCACGGCTTATCTGTCGCTACATTGTTAGGTCCACCTGATGCGGAAGTGCACCGCGTCAGGTATAGAAGAGAACTTAATTCGTAAGCCCTCAAGTGCATTCTCAGCTTGTGGTGGTTGAGACAGGAACTCCTCACACCAGCTTTGCACCTCGTCTGACATGAAGTTCTCTGGCGGCACGATCACCATACCCAGGGAATCCTCGCTCACTGAAACCATCCTAAGCTTAATGTTACGACGTTCACTTCGCTGGCGCGCCTCAAGCAGCCGTTCGTAGGTTTGGGTCTCGAATGTTTCAAAAGGTTTGCTGGTCGTAACGTGAAGCAGCCTAGCCACGAGCTCGCGGCCTCGATCCGTAAGAAGCAGAGCTTCCGATCGACTGCCAGAGACGCCTAATCGCCGCTGGATCAAGGCAGGCCCATCGGGACTCGTAAGGCTCGTGACCAAGCGACTCGTACCGGAGGTACTCTTCGCGAGTTCTGAGGAAATTCTACCAATACTAGGAAGGCGCAGCTGATCCTCATCCTGAACTGCCAACGCGACCAGCAACAGCGCCTTGAGGCCATCGAGGGTGAGGTCGGGTTCCAACCTTTGCAGCTCCATCAGCATCGCGACTAGGCTGGCAAGGGTCTGTGCCGCCTGCACCTTTGACAGCTCCTGATCCTGCTCTGCCCTGTTCTGTCCCACCGACATGTTCTGGCGAACCCTCAAGCTTCAATCCACTCCTTGGCAAATCGCAAGCCGCTGTCAAGCAGATTCAGCAAATTGATATCGCGACATAATGCGGCATATTGATTATGAAAAAACCGCAAAATGCACTTGTCTCAAATTGCAAATCGCGCAACAAGGACGGGCGCACTGGTTGGGAATAACTAGCCCAGGACGCCATCGACCATCTCACGGCAAGAGGCACAAGTGACACCATCGGATCAGGAAGAAAATGAGGCGGGAATACTTCGCGAGCAGGTCTTTCGCGAACTCGACGCTCTCGGCGCTAAGCAGGCGACCATTGTGTTCGATGGAAGCGGCGACGAGGGCCAGATCGAGACCATCGACGCGCTCAGCGAAAGTGGAAGCGAAGTTGATCTCGATCAGCCCTGCCGATTGCCGCAGCGCACGTTCGGGCTCGGGCACGTGACCTGGGACAGCGTTGCGAGAGCTTATGTCTATGCTGACGGTGATCGCCCTATGACTGTACGCGAACTCCTCGACGAATGGGCCTACTCAATCCTCCAAGAAGTGCGTCCCGGATGGGAGATCGACGAAGGCAGCAGTGGCCAGATTGCGATTCACGTCTCACAAGGCGTCGCAAATTGTGAGCTAGAAGCGCGATACACAGCAAGCGAAGATCACGACTACGAGGTTTGAAATGGCCGACAGTTACCACCACGCACTTTCCAGTGCCCGGAAATATGGCGGCATGCCGGAGGACTTTCTGCCGGCTCACCAGTTCTTGGACAGCAGCAAATTTGCCACGTGCGACTTCCGACACCGGGTTGCCTTTCATCACTCAGTTGGGATCGATCTCTGCGTTCGGATAATCGGCCCGACTATCACAACATCCAGCGGTCGCCAGATTCCGACGCGTTGGATAGCCGAGCAGCATGTCAAGGAAGATTTTGGCTGGATTCCATCATTGGAGCATTGGATCCGCGCCATTAAGCCTGAACCTTGGATGGGTCGGGTGCCACGAATCCCGTACCTTCATCAGTCAGCTGAACCTACTCTGCAAAAAAGCGAAGATAAGCCGATATCAGAATGACTAGAGTAAATACGACTTCGCGACACGCAACATCCTGACGCTACCTTAGCAGTCAACAGCAAGGGCAAGTCCGTCGTCAACAGTCTCGCAGAAGTTCGTGAGCGGGCCGCACGTACTTTTGGCCTAGGCCCACCGGACGCTCGTATTTAGCGACACAATCTGCAACCTCACTTTGGATACTGTGAAGTCGATGAAGTTCAATCCTTCTACTCAATCACTCGCCTCTGTCAGGTTGCCCGAAGTTCAATGGCTAGACCACTACTCGACTGGCTTCTACGCCATGGTGGTTCTTGACTAAAACATGATCTATGACACCCATCTTCTGAGCTCAGCCAGACGTTCCGCAGATGAGTTTGCCGGTCGATTCGCGAGTGAAAACAGGTCCGAGAGAGTCCCATCCTCACAATGGCCACAGCGTATGCGGAAGGAGTTGATCAAGCGTCTTGTAAAAGCTCACCGTCGAGACGATGACCCAACAATGGTAGTGCTCGCGCATATTATGGCGGACATAGTTGGTTCACCTTTCTTCATTGCAGGTGTGACTCGCAGCGGAACCCTGAATTGGACACGGCCATTCCCGATGGGAAGTGCTGCAGAACTGAAGGCGCGTGTGCAGGCAGTTCTGAATAGGGGCTCTCACAATGAAGCCCATACCATGGTAGCGGAAGGCGATATGAGAAAGATTATCTATCTCCGCACTAATATGCCAACCGCGCTCAAGTTCACCAAGCCGAGGCGCAACTGCAGGCTTTGCGGGCGACTGTCAGAGATCTCAGGAGCGGAAAGGCATTCGACGAGGTCATCGCACATGGGAAGGATAAAGGGGACGCTGGCCCGCAGAGATTATGATAGCCAACCTGATGGACCTACGGCTCAGGAGGTTGAGACCTATGTCAAAAGAGAGGTCGTGGAGCTTTCGCTGCGCCGTCGAAGGTCTCTTCCCAAACTGCGCAGGCTTTTTGGCTGATAGGCCTGAGGCGCTGTTCGGCGAGCTTCAAACAGGTGAGGGTTCAGGCCCGTGCCTATGGCAGCACCGCCTCGTTTGCACAAAAGCCTCGGCTGAAGGCATCAGCGGGCCGTGGAAAAGACTTCAATGACTGAACACCCACCCGAGGATCGTGAAGGCGACTCAGATCAGGTGACCCCTCAGTGATGTACAGAAACGTACCCCATAACAGCTTGAGAACCGTGATGCGCCACCTCAGGTCCGAACGTCAGCTGGCTGAGGCGCCTGGATTAAACTGCGTTCGCCAGAATCCGCCGTGACCTTATGTTCGCGCGTTAAGCCTGGGGAATGCAATCTTTGTAAGATGGGTCTTTGCTTCGAAAGACGCATTGTTCACAACGTGATTTGACGTTGCTCATTCCCATTCGGGACTGAGCCTGATGGAGTTTATCATGGCCGATTGGTGGGGGATCTCTCGCTCAAACTATTTCAAGGTCAAAGACAAGGAAGCGTTCAAGTCGTGGCTGTCGGAGGTTGGCGAGGTCAGCGTCCTGCATGAGGACAACGACTACATCGCTACTGCTGGTGATCATTTCGGCGGTTGGCCCAACAGCCGTGGCGAGGAGGCTGAAGCCTTCGACTTCGCCGAGGAACTCTCAGGGTTCCTGGCGGAGGACGAGATCGCCGTGCTGATGGAAACCGGCGCGGAGAAGCTGCGCTACATGACAGGTACTGCAGTGGCCGTGAATAGCCGTGGCGAGAGAGTCGAGATCCACCTGTCGGACATTTATGCTCAGGCCGAAGCGGTACTTGGGCGCCGTCCGGCGCCCGCCGAGTACTGATGAGCGCCATAGTACCCTCCATCGATTGTTTTCAAGAATGTGACTTTGCGGCGCCAGTTCCCGTCTTTAGCGGGCCGTATGTTAGCCCGTCTGAACTGGTGGAGAGGATCGAGCCTTGAACAGTTGTCTGATTTATGTCTTAAACAAGCGTCGTAAACATCGCGCCGAAGCCACAGTGTAGATCGCTGATCCTCTAAAGGATTGACGACGCCGCTTGCGAAACAGCTGTAAGTCGTTTGCTTCAAAAGGGTCGGCCATTAGCTGCCACCACATCTAGCGATGCGCAATCGCACCAAATCATGAAGGGCTCACATTGGAATGCAACAACAGCTGTACGGATAGCAATCAGTCACCCTCAACCTCTAGACCAGCAGACCTTCGCCTGGAAAGCTGACATCAGCAACAGAAATGCGCTGGGTGCCGGCATGATTCTGACCCAAAATCGAGCTGACACTCAAGTGAAGAGCATCATTGCTGGCTCTAAGAGCGCAAATCTCACTGTTCTTGCGGCCGAGGACGCCGCAGCCCTTCTGAAAGGCGACAACGGTGCAATGATGGCAAGTGTCGCTCTTAGAGCGATGTACGAGCTGACAGAGAAAGCGAGCTGAATGATCATTGTTAATGGGGTAGACTCAGCCACTCGGGTTGCGTCCGACATTACGTTCTACAATTCAAGAGAGCGGATCGTGAAGATTTAGGTCGAGCCATTACCGATGCCAGAGACTGCAGAAGGTCATGATCCAAGCTTCCTAGCTGGCTGACGCAGCCTCGGCCGGCAGCCTAGCGCACTTCAAAAAACGAACTCGGCATTAAACAATTGTGGCGGCTGACAAAATGTGGGCTGCCCCCTTCCTAATGAGGTACTTCGAACAAATGAACACCGTTATTTTTGAGTTTTGCCGTGATAACCTCCCACCAGATGTGCACGGACTTGCCTTTTATGGTAATGGCGCTACAGGCCGCGTTGAAGTCTACGGCCTTTCACCGGATGATGGATCCGCTGACGTTGCGCTCGTGATAGAAATTATTCGAAAGATAGCAGCAGGTTGTGGAGTTCCGCTATCGGCCGCTGGGGCTGAGGGCCTCGCGGCAGTACGTCGTTTGCAAGAGCCTCATGTCGCCGCAATCTTCGCTCAAGCGACTCATCTTTTGACTAGAGACCGATTTTTTGTGGTTCATAGATATAGCGCCACTGATTGGCGGACTGCGACGTACCACACCCTACCTTTTATTTCCTCTATGGAGGAGGCATACGCATGGATGGAGCGCACGCGCAACGAATCCAGCGAGAGGCCTGCGCAATGAAGTTGTACTTTGTGACCCCTTACGATGATAATGGCGACGACCTGGACGTTTTCATTGTAGCCGAGTGTTCGACCGAGGCGGGCCAGATGCTGATTGACTATTAGGCTCAAGACCAAGTCGAAGTTGATCGATGCGCGGGTGTCGTCGTGCATGATGTTCCTGGCCAGACACTGCCGGCCGCTATCAAAGGCGTCGTGGACTGGAGCCTGCTCCACCGAGAAGAGCCTCAGCTCACTTATCCTGACACCTCCGGCTGGTGGGGTGATGACGAGGACTAGAAGGTCATTCCATGCATTGAAAGCAGCATCATCAGGGTGTCAGCGCTGATCAACCCTTCCGATCTTCATCCCATAAAGAAAGTCTCATGACATACATGTCCGGTAACACCACCAACGCGGCTCCCACTGTCTCGATCCAGATTTGGGTTGCTGGCAGAGATATCGATCAAGCCATGGGACGGCGGCAGGCGGCGCAAGAGCGGTTGAACCGCCTTTCGGTAACGCACGTTGGCGCGGGCTCTGGCCGCTTCTTCTATGATCTCTGGCGCGAGCGGACCAGGACAGATCCCCTTGCGTCACAAGGCGACTGCATCGCGGACGCCGAGTGCCATCTTCCGACGCAAGACGTGTCACCATCGGATCTTGCCGCTTTGACCCGCGACATCGCCGCGGATCTCGAGGACGCGCTCGGCTTCCCTGTAGCAGTGGAGGTGGAGGTGGTCCCTGCCGACGAGGAGATCAGCACCTAGAGCAGCAGTCTTGAAAGTGCTAGGGACGCTGGCGCAAGAATCGGTGTTGTGCTCACCGAGCGGGAGCATGCCACCATCCTGGCCGCACTCCGGTATGTGGCCCGGCATGGCGGATTCAGAGATACGATAGAGGCGGGTATTGCAGCCAGCGGCGGTCAATGGGACATGATGAGCCCGGACGAGATCGATGCGCTCGGCGACCATTTCAACCTGAGCTCCGATCCTGGGCTCGACGTTCGCCTTCGATGGGGAAGATCGAAATGCAGCACTAGGTCCGGGGGCACTGCTGCCCCTCTGTTCTGAAGAGCCTAGCCTGCCGGCTTCTGCCTCACACAGGTATCCGTTCCAGGATATATAGATATCCTCATCGGGGTACCCAACGATGCCTTACCATAGATAGGGCGAGCGCGGCCGCTTCCGTGCGCTACAGGCCACTCGCTGATAAACGGCCGCACGAACATCGGCTCGGGCGACAGTTCCCCGGTCATCACACCCAAGCGGATGGCTCTTGGCGGAACGGTTCGGCGCGTGGCCTGGCGCACAACACGCTGGGATCTAGGAGCAGGAGCCAATAGGCACAGGTCCCCACAATTCAACCTTGGTGCTGTCATCCACGTTTGTAGGGAACCGGGTAGGTGGGAAGGTGATGCGAGGTCGTGGAGTGGCAACAACGGACAAGGTCAGTAGCAGGAAGCGGACCTCAGGTTTTACCACGGCTGCTCCAGATGCCGGAGGCGACTTTCCGCACGATGATCTCGCTCCGGATGATCTTCCCGTGCGCGACGTGAGCGAGGATCAGGAGGAGCCTCAACCCGCACCTCGCGTTAGGGCCAAAGGCCCTGGCCGGCCTGTTCATGCGTCTCATGAAGGTATCACGGGCCGGGGAGGGGAGGGCGTTGCAACCGCACCCGCTTACATCGGGAAGCAGGCATCGACCTCCGCTTTGGGCAAGGAGCCAGCTCTTGAGCCTGGTGCACCCACACCCCAGGTGGACACTGATCACCCGAAACAACCGGTTCAGGGGTGCCTGCCAGGACTAGAGCCTGATCATGCGTCAAGCTTTGAGCACAGCTCTAGGGGGAGACAAAGCTTGCGCTCTCGCGCAAGACGCGCGCCAGCTAGGGACAAGCTGTTGAAGGCGACGCAGATGGAGCTGTGGCCAAATGATCTGACCTCGATTGCGCGTGCAGAACCATTGCCGCCCAATCCTTCGAAGAGGTAAAGGCATAGCGGCCCTCCAACACTGCGGACTTGAGCCGAAGTGCGGCAGGTGTTTGGCGTCAAAACGAGTGCAGGGCACTGACAACGCTTAACATCGCACCCTTCCGACGGCAGCGTTATGGGGACGAAGTCATGGAGGATCTTGCATCATCTGCGGCTTGGCAGCACTTCAGAGACGTACCAGGCTTACGTCTTCTGTGCCGGTCGCTCACGTAGCTCGGCAACATCTAATCCTTAGCAATGAGAGAAGAGCCGTTCCAACTCAGCGAGAGCCCGGCTCCCGCACAGAGTCAGTGATCGCTACCCTGAGAGGCAGGCGAGACAGGCCGCTGCTGGGCCGATCTCACCCCATGGGCTACACTGCCTCACTCATCGCCAGAGGAGGTTCGCTTGCGCGAGGATCGCCGCTTAGCAGCCCCACGGCCTCCCTCGTTCTGGTCATTCCCAGCGTCCTGTGCGCCGATCCCTCCGAGCATGACGCCAGTGGCCGCATCCGTCACCGCTTCCGTTGCCGCCTGAGCCACGCCAAGCACTCCGGAAACCATGGCGGCGGCTGGGTTGGTGACGGGGTCGCTGGTAGACATGCCCTGATCCATGACCTCTCCGAAGTGACGTGCTCCACCCTCAGCACTCTCCTGGTCACGCTCATTGCGGCTGTCGAGAACAGTGGCCACTGCCCTTAGAGCTTCTGCCATGATCTCGCGTCCCTCGCGGGTGGTGATCATGGTCTCAATGGAGCTCAGCCAGTTCTGCCCACTTGACGTGCTGCCCTGAGATTGCGGACGACGTGTGGTGCTGCGACTGGCGTCCCTGGTCCCGGCGCTCGTTTTCCGGGCAGCGGAGGCCGTGTTCGATCGGGCGGCAGAACGCGCCTTGGTTGGCGGCGTCATCGACTTGGCTGCAGCCTTGGAGCGACCTGCCGCCTTGGGTTGCGCCCGTTTGTTCGCCGTTGACGAAGCCTTCGATCCAATCCGGGATCGGGTGGGGGTCTTGTCCGCAGCCTTCCGGCTGGTCCGAGACGGCGTATTCGGATCCTTCTTGTTTGGAGCCATTAGTTCTCATTCCTCTCGCTCGTGCAGGCACTGACAGGCAGAAGGACTCTCTGCCTCAACCCCTACAATGATCCTGATAGGAATAAGTTTTCCTGTGCTGCGTAGATAAGTCTGAATAGCGCTGAAGGCATGCGTTCTCTTGGTGCCGACTATGAGACCACGAGGTCGAAGCTCGGTCCAAGAACGTCGACTCCGGCCCGCTGAGTGCTTGCCGGACGGTAGCCTAGGCTGGCGACCTCTGCACTACCACTTCCCGCCGAAGCATTGCTCTTCAGCCCCCTCGAGATCCTGTTGTCCCGGGTTGTTCGCAACGGTCTAGCTTACTTCACCAAATGGCATCGCGACAATATGTTCGCTGTTTGTTCTAGCTTTCCAATGCAGGAGCTACTAAGGTGCAACTCACTCCCTGGAGCACAGGATCCGAGATGAGCAAGGATAAGGCCAAGGCGATCGAGACCGCCGTCAGCCAGATTGAACGATCGTTTGGCAAAGGCGCCATCATGCGTTTGGGCGGCGATCAGGTCATCGAAGTGGAAACGATCTCCACCGGATCGCTCGGCCTGGACATCGCGCTCGGCGTTGGCGGCTTGCCGCGCGGCCGGGTCATCGAGGTCTACGGACCGGAATCGTCCGGCAAGACAACGCTCGCGCTTCAGACGATTGCCGAGGCTCAGAAGAAGGGAGGGGTTTGCGGCTTCATCGATGCCGAGCATGCCCTGGATCCGCTCTACGCGCGTAAGCTCGGCGTCAACCTGGACGACCTCCTCGTCTCGCAGCCCGACAATGGCGAACAGGCGCTTGAAATTGCCGACACGCTCATCCGCTCAGGCTCAGTGGATGTTCTGGTGATCGACTCGGTGGCGGCGCTGACCCCGAAGGCCGAGATCGAAGGCGAAATGGGCGAGAGCCGTCCGGGGCTTCAGGCCCGCCTGATGAGCCAGGCGCTTCGTAAGCTCACTAGTTCGATCAGCCGCGCCAACACAATGGTGATCTTCATCAACCAGATCCGCATGAAGATCGGCGTCATGTACGGCTCGCCGGAGACCACCACAGGGGGCAACGCCCTGAAGTTCTATGCGTCCGTGCGCCTCGACATCCGCCGCGTCTCGACCCTGAAGGATCGCGATGAACCGATCGGCAACTCGGTTCGCGTCAAGATCGTCAAGAACAAGGTTGCTCCACCCTTCAAGCAGGTCGAGTTCGACATCATGTTTGGGGAGGGCATCTCGAAGATGGGTGAGCTGATCGATCTGGGGGTGAAGGCGAACGTGGTGGAGAAGTCCGGCGCTTGGTTCTCCTACAACAGCCAGCGTCTCGGCCAAGGCCGTGAGAACGCCAAAACGTTCTTGAAGGACAATCCCGAGATGGCGGCCGAAATCGAAGGCAAGGTCCGGCAGAACGCCGGTCTCCTGATCGCGGAGCTGCAAGGGAACGATGACGTCAGCGCATCAGAGGACGCAGCCTGAGGTTTTTCCAAAGCAGAACACTAAGCGGCACGCGTGGCCAGAAGGTATTGCCTACTGAGAGGCAAAACAAAAGGTTGCCGGTAAGGTGGCCTTCTTTACGGCCTAAGCGGCTGAGACGCCGTCAGGCCGCTTCGGCGGCAGGGACGGACGCAGCCTCGTCCATGGCCCGCCTGTAGACGTCGAGCAGGGGCTCGTACTCGTTCCGCTCGTTCTACCCTGCTTGCGGAGCTTGATGATCTCCTTCAGCACCTTCACGTCGAAGCCTTCCCTTGGGTTCGGAGAGGATCTCATTTTTGGCCTCGGTGAGTTCCTTGAGTTCAATCTCAATTTGCTCGGTTGCGTTCCACAAACGAGCGGGTTGGATTCCTGGTAGTACCCACTCCATCACTCATGGCTTCTCCTTTGCTGTGCATAGATGAGCCCTATCCGGCAGGGGAGGAGGCACTATGGTCATGCGAACCAAGCACTCCTTCTTAAATCAAGATAACAGTCTACATCGGAGATTTTGCTAAGAAGTCTGCGAACGATACCGCGCCATAGTTCCCCGGCCTGAAGGACTCCATTTGCTCCAACGGGCGGACGCCCGGTTATGCCTTGATGCCTTGGCAGGCCTTGTGCATCAGCAGGTCCTACTCAAACCGACACTGACGAAGTGTTTCAGTCGGCAAGACGCGTTCAGCCGCCGGTGAGCTGGGCTCGATACTGGATCGTTCACTGTCCGGAGCCGGTCTGCTGTTTTTCCGGTGGAGAGCCGAAGGACGAAGCGCTTGGATGCGAACCCTCGTTCTGAAGGAAGTCAGTGTTGATCAGAGCCACAACCTTTCGGCCCAGCGCCTGATCCTCTGCGAGGTTCGTCGTATTGAGGATCTCGAGCCGAACTTCAAAATCAGGGCCGCAAATGAGAAGAACCGGATCCGGCTCGTTGCCGTCTCCCCGGCTCTCCAGGAACCAGGCCTCGTCCGGGTTCGGGTCTTCCGGATGAAGACCCGAGTTCAGGCTCTCGACAATGTACCTCGCGAGACGATCGTTGATCCTCGTGCCATCGTCTTCGCCAAAGATGATCTGGGGCTCACCTTGAGGATCCCGGATGACGTGCTGTCGACGGCTTCCAGGACGGGCGATGAAGAGGGTCCAGTGGGACGATGGGCTCATGGGCTCTTCTTCTCGTGAGCGAAGACTTGAGCAAAGCGACGGTTCTGCGTCAAGCATCGCTCCTCTACGGCGGCTTCGTTCCGTGAACTCGCACTCTTCTCGCACGCCCTCAGCCAGGTAAGGCATTGCAGCAGAGCCAGTGGCGCCGTTCTCACACGACCAAGCTCCAGAACGCACTTTTGCGGCCATGTTGGGCTTTGAGGCGGTTCACGTAAGCCTCATGAGTTTCGAACCTGCCGAAGTCATCAATTTGGTCAGCCAGGCTCTCGCACTCCTCGAGATGACGGGCCGCGTGCTGGTACCGCTTGGTGCGGTTCCGCTCCAGGGCGAAGTCAATCAAGGCTCGGCGCAGAACGGTCGCGGCCAAAGGATGCTTGGTTTCCAGTGCAGCCGCGGCCGGCGCGAGGACCTCGTAGAAGTTACCATTGAGTTCGTTTGCGCGGGCGAGCACCAGGTGTGCGGCCTGGTCCAGGGCCGGCCAGGTCACCAGAAAGCCTAGTGCATGATGCACACTGGGATGGCCAAGCGCATGGGAAAGGGCACGCTCCTCAGCCTCAAGATCCTCAAAGTCAGGCAGGCGCTTGAGGTAGGAGCGAGCGCTCGAAGCAGGCCCAGCGAAACGCCTGCGCCTCATCCGCTCGCCCGAGGGCCTCTAGAACCTCAATCCGGGTCTGCTCCCATTCGAATGGAATCCAGCCGGACCGAGCGTCATCAGCGGCATCAATGGCAGCCCAGGCCTCCTCGGTGCGGCCAGCAGCCAGGAGGCGGCGAGCAATCGCCGCAGCAACACTCGGGACGCGCCGTGCCTGCTCGCCTTGCTGTGCGATGAAGGCATCGACATCTCCCTGGGCATCGGCAATCGCCGCAAGCGTCAGGCGAACAACGTTGCTGCGATGGCGTTCAGCAAGATCGTCGGCGTACAGGGGACCGCTCATCCCCCAGCCGATCACCTTCCGATCTTGATCCCGAGGTTTGGGCAAGGACTCCTGCGACAGCTGGAGGATGAGCTGTTTGAGGTGGTCGAGACCGGCTGGGCCGAGCGTGGGGACCAGAACTTCGATCAAGCCATCATACTCGCCGTACTCGTTCTCGATCAAAGCACGGCAGGCTTGCTCGGCCAGGGCTGTCGGGGCGACTTTCGCCACTCTGGCCATCTCACCCAGGTCGCGGCAGGCGGCCTGAAAGACGCCGATCACGGCTCCACTGCTGTCGTCACAGCGGCCGAGTATCGGATTGGCAAGGGCCATGAAGCGCCAAAGAAGGTCCAGCGCCTCGGCCGCGTCGGCTTTGGCCAGCTGATGGATCACCTTCCTTTGGGTCTCAAGATCGGCGACAAGGGCCTTGCGTTTGTGCCAGTCAACGAACGAGCGGGATCGGGCAAGGCCTGTCAGGCGCTTGCGGATCTCCTGCGCCATCTCGCCAGGGCTGGCGGCGCCGGCGAGTTCCAAGCGCAGACGTCTCTGAGCGGCCGCATTGCCCCGGCTGATCTCGATCAACAGCTCAGCCAGGCGCTCGGCTCCAAGAGCCTCAAGATTCTTAGCGTTCAGAGTCTTCTTGGAAGCCATATCATATCCTGAGAGCGTCCAAGGTTCCGATTTATGCGATCATACGGATTTCGATCAATCCTTGGTGGCTTAAGCATCAGGAGCGCCGCGTCGGCAACATCGCTTCAACACGTGATAACATCCAGCGTAAGGCTTCTTTCAACGAACCATCGGTCTTCCCAGCTCTGGCTCAAGGCGGAGAACGCGAGCGTAGATCGATCCCGGCCGGTCGAACCCGCGGCTAGGCCAAAGATTCTGGTGCGGGAGAGTGCGGTGAACCCCTACCGGACCGCATGAGCCGGCGGCGCCAATCCTCGAGCTGGAAGCCCAGATGCCGCCCATCACCGATTTTTCTTTCAGCCTTCGGCACTGGTTTCGGGTACCCGCCTCCTGTGGCTGGTCTCTTGAGACATCTCAAGCGGCTCGTTCCCAAAGCGCTCCTTTGTGCCGGCGGCTGCCCCTTCCGTATGATTTGACTCGGCATGTCTCGATCAGCTCGACTGGGTGCCGAACTCGAGCCTGAGACCTCATCCTGGCCAAGAACTTGCCCTTGCGACGTTCAACAAAAGCCATGGCATGATCATGCTCGACCCTTACCCTCGCCATCTCAGTCACTGGATCGGATCACGTGAAAGATTTCTTCAAGAGACTTCTCGGACTCGGGTTGCCCAAAGATGCCCTGATCGGCCCTCAGGGCACCATCCTCACCCTGGGAGAGGACCGCAAAGGCGTTCTTCATGGCACAACCCGCAGCGCCAACGCTCTGGTCGCAGGCGGCACATCGCGCGAGCGGATCGAAAAGATCATCATTCCGACCCTGTTCCGAGGAACCTCAGCCAGCTACGTCGTGGATGATCCCACAGGCGAGGTCTTTGCTGTGACGGCGGCGGCTCGAGCCAGGCTCGGGCCGGTGTCCCGTGTCCAGTGGGGAGCCGGCCGCTGGGATGCTCAATGCCGGTACAACCCCATTGCTGAGGGAAACCTGGGCGATGACCCGGATACCCGTTCGCGGCGGTTGCGCTCCATTGCTGAAGCCATCGTGATCGAGCCAACAGAGCTCCAGAGCGCCCATTCACCTGGGGTGAGCCAGGAGGCTGATGCGGAGATCCAGGGCCAGGCAATATCTGTGCTCTGGGGCCTGCTTGAGCTCGCCTGCAACCAGGTTCAGAACTTTGGCGGCCTGCAGCTGATTGACCCGACGCTCCATGCCATCGGCAACGTGCTTCTCCAGGTCCCGCTGTCCAGCTCCATTGGCGACTATGTGCGTACGGCCGAGGGTTCGGATAATGGCCGTGCCCTGTTCGAGCTCAGGGCATTTGCCGATCTCTCCGACGATCGCCGGAAAGCGATTGCTCACATTGTGACTTCTCGCATGCTGGCCTTCTACCCTGAGAAGATGGCCTGGCTGACCGGACAAGGGCGCAGTCACTGGGAGGTCCATGAAAGGTTTGTCCCAGCCGATGCTGTCGCGAGCGACGGGCCGGTCACCGTCTACGTCAACTGCCCCAGGCAGTACGGCGAGGACCACGCCGGTCCCAATATGCTGACGCAGATCCTCTGGCGCCACATCATTGATGAGGCCCTTCATGCGGAGGATAGACCTGACAAGTCTCGTGCTCGTCGGGACGAGATCTTCCTCTTCACGGATTGTGAGCAGGTCCTTCCCATCCCTGGCATCGGCTCACTGGCAGCCCAGGCTGGGGCTGCAGGCTTATCCGTGCTCGTGTCATGTGATGACACCTCGTCCCTCGATCGGCTCTATGGCCCATCTCAGGCGCAGACCATCAAAGAGAACGTGGGCATCGAGATTGATTGTGCTCAGAATGCACCGCAGTTTATCAGAAGGGGACCGGACCAGCCTGTTCTCAGGCCGTTGCATGGTATGTCGTCCTTCCTTCTGCCTGCCCCAAGAGCTCATCGGCTGTGACGAGCATGACAACGGTCATGAATGACCGGGGTGAGGGGGCCGGCTCCACCTGAGCAACAGAGACCCGAAACCATGTCATCCGCCGACAGAGCACGAGGCAGCGGATGTGGGGATGCTAAGGTGGTCCTGAGATTTAGCTGGCTGCCTTGACGAGTTCCGGCTCGCGCAGCATGTAGCCGCGGCCCCACACGGTCTCGATGTAGTTTCTGCCGCCTGAGGCCTGCGCAAGCTTCCTGCGCAGCTTGCAGATGAACACGTCGATGATCTTGATCTCAGCTTCGTCCATGCCGCCATAGAGATGATTGAGGAGCATCTCCTTGGTCAGGGTGCTGCCCTGGCGCTGAGCCAGAAGCGTCAGGATCTTGTACTCCGAGCCGGTGAGGTTCGCCGGGCGTCCAGCCACCTCAGCCTGCTGAGTTCTCGGGTTGATCGTCAGATCGCCGCACTGAAGGACGGCTTCGGTCTGCTCGGACGAGCGGCGGATGATGGCCTGCATGCGCGCGATAAGCTCATCCTTGTGAAACGGCTTGGTGAGGTAGTCATCGGCGCCAGAGCCGAGGCCTTTGACCTTGTTCTGGATACCATCCAGGCCAGAGAGGATCAGGACCGGGGTGCTCACCTTGGCCAGCCGCAGCTGGCGGAGGACGTCATAGCCTGACATGTCTGGCAGGTTGAGGTCGAGCAGAATGATGTCGAAGTCGGGAAGCCGGCCGAGATCGATGCCGTGCTCGCCCAGACCCGCGACGGAGATCCGGGCGTTGTGGCGCTGGAGCATGAGCTTGATGCTTTGAGTGACAGAGATGTCGTCCTCGATCAGCAACACCCGCATCGCACTACCTCCCACAGAACTCGTGTAAGGTGAGGGCAGTATGCTCAACAGGAGGTTAACGCCGGCCGCACGTTGACGCTTCCACCGCGCCGACCCTGTTCCATAGCAATAATCTTAGCCGGCTAATTATTCGCGTAAGATATCTTTTGACAAGAAGTCGGTAGCCGTTGCGCTCGAAGGATCCTAGTCGCGTTCCTTCAGCCCCTGCAGGACGGTCACGGCTCGCTGCAGCTCTGCTGTGGTGGTGGGGATGACGGTCATAGCATGCAGGGTATTCGCCGAGTAGCGACTGAGCTGATCCCAGCCAAGGCCTCGCTTCAGCGCAGCGACCTGAAAAACTGCTGCACTTCTCGGGCCAGAAGCTCCGGCTGCTCCATCGCAGCAAAATGCCCTCCACGCTCCATGACACTCCAACGCTGGATGTTGGTGAAGGTCCGCTCTGCAATCGATCGTGGCGGCCGGAGGATCTCACGAGGAAACTCACAGTAACCCGCAGGCACCGTTACCGTCTCTCCCTGCGGGATCGGCCACAGTCCGTGCATGCGAGCATAGTAGGGCCAGAAAGACGAGCCGATCGCGCCTGTGAACCAGTACAAGCTGATGTTAGCAAGGAGCTGATCCCGCGAGAACACAGCCTCGATGTCGCCCCCGCAGTCAGACCAGGCGCGAAACTTCTCAACGATCCAAGCTGCCAGACCTGCTGGCGAGTCCGTCAGAGCAAAGGCGAGCGTCTGAGGCTTGGTGCCTTGGATCCACTGATAACCTGTTTCCTCTTTCAGCCAGAGCTGAAGCTCCTCCACGTACCGGCTCTCCTCCGGCGTTGGATCTGACACCATCGTCGGGTCTCGCCGCACCGGCATCATGTTGAGATGAATGCCCGACAGCCGCGTGGGATAGGCGTAGCCAAGGCGAGCGGTGATGAACGAACCCCAGTCGCCCCCTTGAGCTCCAAAGCGCTGGTAGCCGAGAACATCCGACATCAGCTCAGCGAAGCAGTCCGCCATGGCCTCAATCCCGAATCGCGCCTGGCCTGGAGAGAAGGACAGGCCATAGCCGGGAAGGGATGGCGCCACGACCGTGAAGGCATCAGCCGGATCTCCCCCAAACCTCGCAGGATCCGTCAGCCTTGGGATCAGCTCGAGAAACTCGAGAACGGACCCTGGCCAGCCATGGGAGAGAAGCAAGGGATGCGGATCAGGCCCATGTCCAGGCACATGCAGGAAGTGCAGATCAATGTCCTGCAGGCGGACTTTGTACTGAGGCAAAGCATTCAGCCTCGCCTCCTGAGCCCGCCAGTCGAAGTGATCCCGCCAGTGCTCGACAAGGCTGCGCATGTAAGCCAGGTCTGTGCCGTAGGCCCAAGGCTCCCCTGGCGGTTGGTCTGGGAAGCGTGTGTGCGACAAGCGCTGCCTTAGGTCGGCAATCGCCGCGTCTGCAACATGGAGGCTGAAGGGTTGCGGTTGCTTGCTCATGGGTGTCACTCTTGATAGTGGGTTATCGCGTCGGAGGCATGCGACTTCAAGCGCTTCCTACGACGGGATCTCAGTCGTTAGCTGGGCCTTTTTTCACTGGACAGCGGCAGCAGCATGAAGCTTACCATCTCCCACGTGCTGCTGAGCTTAATTCTTGGCGGTGCCCCAACCTTATCTGCGCAGACCTCCCCCTCCTCCGAAACCACGGTTATTGGGGCCATCCCAGATGGCCCTTTTGCGGCCTGTGTGCCGAAGCTCGCCGGGCAGGCACAAGCCCAAGGGATCAGGCCAGAGATCATCCATTACAACCTCACCAACCTCCCGCCTGATCCTGACATACTCACGGGGGCATCCAGCCAGCCGGAGTTCATCAAACCCATTTGGGATTATCTGGACGCTACCGTGTCAGACGCTCGTGTCGCCACTGGTCTCGTCAAGCTCGCTGAATGGTCTCAGACCCTTGATGCGATCGAGAAGACCTATGGGGTCGACCGTTACATCGTGCTCGCGATCTGGGGCATCGAAAGCTCATATGGCACAGTCCTTGAGGACCTGACGGTTGTGAAGCCGGTGATCCGGTCACTTGCGACCCTCGCCTGTGGAGATCCGAACCGGACAGACTTCTGGCGGGAGCAGTTTCTCGCAGCCCTGCAGATCCTGGAACGCGGTGACGTCCATTCAGACCGGATGATGGGATCGTGGGCGGGTGCTATGGGTCATACGCAGTTCATGCCAACGACCTACCTGGCCCATGCCGTTGACTTCGATGGTGACGGAAAGCGCGATATCTGGGGTACAGTTTCGGACGCGCTTGCCTCGACTGCCAATTATCTCAAGGCATCTGGGTGGCGATCAGGCGAGAGCTGGGGCTACGAGGTCGAGCTGTCGCAAGGGTTCGATTACACCCTTGCTGATGATACAACCGAGCGACCTTTGTCAGCGTGGACCCAGCTGGGCGTGCGGCTTGCCCATGGAGGTGCATTGCCCAGCGTCGACGGGAAGGCGGTGCTCACACTTCCAGCCGGCGCGCGGGGCCCAGCTTTCTTGCTGCTTCTGAACTTCCGAGTAGTTTTGCAATACAACAACTCGACAGCCTACGCTCTGTCGGTGGGGCACCTTGCAGATCGTTTGCGCGGCAGCCCTCCTCTTGTCCGCTCCTGGCCTCGAGGCGACCGCCCGCTCACGACGAGTGAGCGCAGAGAGCTACAGATGCTGCTTGACCGCCGCGGCTTTGCTGCCGGTGGCCCAGATGGCAAGATTGGCCCTAAGACACGAGCCGCCATTCGGGCTTATCAAAGCTCCGTCGGCCTAACACCAGACGGCTATGTTGATTTATCCTTGCTGGAGCGACTGAAGCGGGAGCAATGAACTCCCCGTCGGTCCGCTGTGATGATCAGCAAGCACCATCAGGCCTCAAAGCAGGCTGCCGGCTGTTGCCAGTCGAACAAACCTCGTGCTCTGCTCAGGGGCTCCCGGTCCTGAGCTCGGGAGGCGTTCACCCACCTGGTACCGCAGTTCCAGATGCGCTGCGCGAACTCCCCTGCTCCATTTCGCTCTCTCAACCTTGGTCGAGCCGTTGTATCTGGCAGCCAGACAGCCATAGTCTCTCGCACCACAGGTGCGGATGGCAGCCCGCAGCACGCGAACACCAGCCTCCACGTTGTGCTCATTCAAGTCTCGGTCGAGGCTGTAGGTCCGGGCCGTTCGTCCTGTCACCTGCATGACGCCTTTCACACCCGTGTGGCTCTTGGCGCATGTATCGAGGCGGCTTTCGTGGAAGGCGACAGCAAGGGCCAGCGGCTTCGGAACGCCATGCCGATCCGCTGCATCTGAGACCAAAGCAGCATTGTGAGCCTCTTCGCTCATTGCCGTACTGATCGATCTTGAGATACGTCGAGCTCTCTCAGGTGACGGAACGGCACAGACACCTGATGATGCAGTCTCGGATGAAGCTGCAGGGACGCTTCTTGTCGACTGAGCGACCTCTTTAGGGCGTGCAGTGGGTGATCGCAGCACCGGCCGCTGTGCGACGCGGCTCGTCGACACTCTTGCTCTTTTTGCAGACGCAATCTTGGCGGCTGCCATTCGCCGAGCTACCGCTATGGAATGCTTTGTCCTTCGGCTGGTTGGGCGTGAGAACGTTAAAGCCGGTAAGCTGCGATTGATACTTCTCCCCTTGGGCGGATCAAACGCAATGGCTTCAGCCCTGGTAAAAACGGGAGCAACCACTGCAACGAATGCCACAATCCACAGTAAGCCGATTGTCTTCCTGCATGAACCCATTGAAACGCCCCAACTGAACCTTCTCGGCTATACCGAGTGAGTCAATCAACGCCCCCGGAATTCAGTCATTCTACCTGCTTGGTGTTCCTATACGCAGGATGGCTGGGCAGTCAGGATGCCTCTTCCCTCATTGTCGACTTGCTGGATCTAACAATCCGTTACCGACCGCAGCTTTCTGCATCTGGGTGTTTGTCACAGAGGGATGTGTGGAATGGGCTTGCATCGCCGCTCGTCAAGGCTGAATAACGCCGTCCTCTAAGGGCAGCGGTCGTGGTCTGTACAACGTTGCTGATGGGATAGATCCGGTGCCCAGTGTGACGGACGAGTGACTGCTTTCCTTTCGAAACCAATCCCGGTTCAGTTCTGACGCGCTGCCTTGGCCGGGTGCAAGACACAGTCTCTCCGCAACGGCGGAGCAACGGTCATCCTGTGGCAGGTCCTCACCAGTGGCTGGAGATCTGGGGCAGATCTTGAACCGGAGCCATTCTATTCCCACATGTCTATAACCGGGGTCTGGGCCCCTCTGGCAGCCTTTCTCCAGGCTGTAATGTCGGACTCTCTCACCTGAGGAGCAGCACAATGCGTGCTCCGCATCTGGGAGACCACTGTGACGTCCTACTTATACGCTTTCCCTGTGAACGACACCTCGTTTAGTGCCAGCGAGACACGTGTGCGACTTGATGCTTTGGCACGGTTTCTCGACAGTGCCATCCGCGTACCAGGAACCAATGTTCGCTTCGGTGCTGACGCGCTCCTGAACCTTCTTCCTGGCATCGGAACGCTGACCTCAAAAGGAATGTCAGCTTATCTGATTTGGGAGGCGCGATGCCTCGGTGTGCCGACTCGAACGCTCGTGCGCATGGTTGGCAATGTCGGTCTCGACTTCGTGATCAGCGCAGTCCCCATCGTAGGCTGGGTCGGCGACGTCTTCTTTCGATCGAACCTGCGCAACATGGGACTTTTGCGCGAGCACCTCGACCGGGTTCATCCCGTGACGAACCAGATCCAGCGCTGATGGCGCTCAGAAAGTATGGAAATGAACAACCCCAACGCCGCGCCGAACTTTCGCAACTTTGCGATAGCGGCTGCGATCATGGCCCTGCTGTCGCTGTTCTACTTCCAGAGCACGTCAGCACCCCAGCTCGAGCAACTTCCCTACTCAGCGTTCATGACGGCGGTTGATCAGGGCGAGATTCGCTCCGCCACCATCCAGGGGCAGGAGGTTATCGCCGAGCGCTCTACAGGTGGTCGCGTCACGACCTACGTCCCGCAAGGCGCAGGCCTCATCACCCAGCTGCAGCAGAAGGGCGTCGTGATCAAGGCCGAGCCGCCCGCTCAACCGAGCCTGTTTGGCAGTCTGCTGCTGTCGCTGCTGCCGTTTGCCCTGATGATTGGCATTGTGGTTTGGCTATCCCGCAATGCCATGAACAAGCAGGGCGGCGGTCTGATGTCCATCGGCAAGTCGAAGGCGAAGCTGCTGCAGCCCGGAACTCCTGTTACCTTTGACGAGGTCGCCGGCATCGACGAGGCCAAGGAAGACCTGCAGGAGGTCGTGGAATTCCTGCGCGATCCCCAAAAATTCCAGCGCCTCGGCGGCCGCATCCCCCGCGGCGTGCTGCTCGTCGGCCCCCCCGGCACCGGCA
>JAESGY010000213.1_pt1 | contig 40937 bp, 30 predicted proteins | sample 9269841 | NCBI WGS metagenome assembly JAESGY01 (sample SAMN17022865, study PRJNA683097) | algae metagenome | isolation source: Spirirestis rafaelensis WJT71-NPBG6 and co-occurring heterotrophs from... | place: USA: Pinto Wells, Joshua Tree National Park, Colorado Desert, CA | collected 2006-08-15
TGGCTGGAAGCCCACCGCTACCTCAACATGGACGACCTGAAGGAGCACAAGAAAACCACTCTGCGCGAGGCCGCTTAGCCAACCTGCTCGGCCGCCCCGCTTTGCAGAACTTGACGCACACAATCCCGGCAAAGTCCTTCCGAGCCGCCATGCTCTGGTGGAACAGTCGCTTTAAAAGCGGATGAGTAACGAGAGCTTATCAAAGGTAGTATTAAGAAAGAACCGGCGCCATCATTTAGGGCTACTGCATCAGAATCCTTAAACGAACTGTTTGAGGAATAGTTTCGCGGCCCTCTCTCAGCCTACCTTGGCCATAAGAATTCAGCCAAATCTCACTGATTCCTGGAGGGGGCAATGCTGCGAACAATCTCGCTCGGACTATACTTGCTTACATCGATGCTGGCGTTGTTTCTGGTTCTGCAGCCTGTCGGAACCGAGACACAATGGGCCATCGCCACGATGTGCCTCGCCGTGATGGCAGCGATCAAACTTCTCAACCTGCAGGGCTACTGGCGCCATCTGTTCTTCGCCCTGGGAGCGCTCTTGGTTCTCCGCTATGTCTACTGGCGCACAACTGCGACGCTGCCGACGGCCAGCAGTCTCCTGGACTTCATTCCCGGCGTCATGATTTATGCAGCCGAAATGTTCTGCGTCATCATGCTGGGGCTGAGCCTCTTCGTGATCTCGCGCCCCATTCAGCGCCCGCGAGCGCCGCAGTTGTCCGATGAGCAGTCGCCAACGGTCGACGTGTTTGTCCCGTCCTACAATGAGGACGCGGCCTTGCTGACCATGACTCTTTCCGCCGCTAAGGCCATGCACTACCCGCAGGACAAGCTGACTGTCTATCTTCTTGATGATGGAGGAACCGACCAGAAGGTCCAGTCAGCCAATCCCCTGGTTGCCGAGGCTGCTCTCAAGCGACGGGAGGAACTGCAAGTTCTCTGCCGTGAGCTTGGTGTCAATTATCTCACCCGTGCGCGCAACGTTCATGCCAAAGCAGGCAATCTCTCGAACGGCCTGCTTCATTCGAAGGGCGAGCTGGTTGTCGTTTTCGATGCCGATCATGCGCCGGCAAGAGACTTCCTGACGGAAACAGTTGGATTCTTTTCACGGGAGCCGAAGCTGTTTCTCGTGCAGACGCCGCACTTCTTCATCAATCCCGACCCCCTTGAGAAGAACCTTTCAACCTTCGACCGTATGCCGTCCGAGAACGAGATGTTCTATGGGATGATCCAGAAGGGTCTCGACAAGTGGAATGCAGCGTTCTTCTGCGGCTCTGCCGCTCTGCTGCGCCGCAGTGCGCTTGAGCAGGCTGGAGGCTTTGCCGGCACCTCGATTACGGAGGACTGCGAAACGGCGCTTGAGCTTCATGCGACGGGCTGGAAGAGCATCTATGTCGACAAGCCTTTGATCGCTGGTCTGCAACCGGAGACCTTCGCCTCCTTCATCGGGCAGCGTACTCGGTGGTGCACGGGTATGATGCAGATCTTCATGATGAAGAATCCGGCCCTCAAGCGGGGGCTCACCCTAGCGCAGCGAGCCTGCTATCTGTCCAGCTGCATGTTCTGGCTGTTCCCGATCCCGCGTATGACTTTCATCTTCGCGCCCCTGCTGTTCATCTTCTTCAACTTGAAGGTTTACAATGCCACTGTCGGGGAGTTCGGAGCGTACACCTGCGCATATCTGACAGCGGCAATCCTGCTTCAGAGCTACGCCTACGGCCGTTTCCGCTGGCCTTGGGTTTCTGAGCTCTACGAATACGTTCAGTCGGTTTATCTGCTCCCGGCCATTCTGAGCGTCATCAAGAATCCTCGTCGTCCCACGTTCAACGTCACGGCTAAGGGCGGAGCAACCGGCGAAGACTATCTTTCGAATCTGGCATGGCCTTATTTCGCCATCTTTGGAGTTCTTCTCGCTGGTGCGGTGACGGTCATTTATCGGCTCCAGTATGAGCCTGAGGCGGCAGGCATTCTGGTGATTGCCGGATTGTGGAACCTCTTCAACCTCTTCATGGCAGGCCTTGCCCTTGGTGTCGTCTCTGAGCGCCGGGAACGCCGCACGGTACATCGGGTGCCCACCCGAGGGCGCGGTATGCTCCAGATCGAAGGCCTCAGGCTCACGGCCCAGATTGTCGACGTCTCGCAGGGCGGCATGCTAGTCCGAGTGCAGGGATCAAGCGCTCTTCGCATGCATTCTCAGGCCCACTTGGCAGTGGCCTCTGGCGAAGGAACGGATGTGGGTTCAGTCCTGCCCGTGAAGCTTGCGAACGTTCGCTTCGAACGTGACAGCCAGCTCATAGGCTTGAGCTTCGGTGAACTTCAGCCGTCTCACTACGGGGCCATCGCCGCTTTGATGTTCGGCGACCTGAAACTTCTTCGCGGCTCCCGAAAGGCCCGCCAGCGCACCAGAAGCATTCTTGCCGGAACCCTGCAGATTATGGGGTGGGGCCTGGGTCATACCCTTCGCGGTGTCAGCTACGCGCTGTTCCGGCGAGGCGTCGGAAGTGAGTCGCCTATCGTCTCAGGCACCTAAGCTCTTAGCATTATTCCATTTTCCAACTCTCCTTAAGATCAGGAGTTTCCCATGCGCCCCATACCGGCGATTGCCATCATCATGTCGCTTTTTGCCACCTCTGCCGGAGCATTGGAGGCTCCGCGCAACCCAGCGGGTGCAAGCCTTGCTTCCCTCACGCCTGCAGCGTCCGAGTGGAACAGGCCTCTGCCGGTTATCGCGGAAGACGCTCGCCTGGTTGGTGAGGCGGCCAGCCGCGAGTTCCCACTCTACCTGACCGCTGGTGAGGCAGCGCGCATGGCTAAGTTCAACTTGGCCTACCGGAATGCGATATCGGTGATGCCGGAGACGTTCAGGCTCACTGTCAGGATCAACGATATCGTTGTCGGCGAGACAGCTGTCCAGGACGCTAACCAGCCCGAGACGTTGAATCTGAACATCCCGGTGGGCATTCTGCAGGCTGGGTTCAACTCGGTTCGCGTCAGCGTTCGGCAGACACACCGTGTCGATTGTTCCGTTAACTCGACCTATGAGCTTTGGACCCAGTTGATGCCGGATCAAAGCGGGTTTGTGTTTGCAGGAGCGTCTGGAGAAATCCGAAGCCTAGCGGATCTGCCCGCTGTGAATCCTCGCCAAGATGGCATGACCCCGATCAGGGTTAGGACACCGAGCAGTCCTGAGCCAGCTATACTGAACTGGGCCTCCCGTGCGGTTCAGTCGGCAGTGATGCTTGGTCAGTTTACCCACCCGCGGGTAGAACTTGCGTCCGAACTGCGGAACGAGGCAGGCCTCGACCTCGTTGTCGGGACCGCTCATGAACTTCAACGTTCCATGCTCTTGAAAATTCCAGGAGCGGGCCCGCGGCATCAGCTTCAGCACAATATCCAAAGCGGCAACGTCATGCTGGTGGTCACCGGCGACACGGACGCCGAAGTTGATGCTGCACTGGATGTCTTGTCCCATCAGGCGCGAGAGGTTGCGCCGCAGGGATCGGTTGCCGGGCTCCGTGCTCTCAGGAACATGAGCGGCTGGCAGGTCGCAGGTGGTGAGACGATCACTCTTGCTGATCTAGGGGTCAACGCCGAGCCGTTCAGAGGTCGCCTCCAACGCCAGACGTTTCGGATCCAGATGCCAGCCGATCTTCTGACAGCAGACTATGATCGCGTGACCGTTGCCGCCGATGCCGTTTATGCACCCGGTCTCCTGCCGACGAGCAAGATAATCGTCCGCGTGAACGGGACAGCGATTGCCGACGCTCCCATGGCGAACTCTGGGGGAGATATTCTGAGCAAGAGAGCCTTTCATCTGCCCATCAGCACCTTCAAGCCCGGGCTGAACACCATCGATTTTGAGGCGGAGACCCGAACGAGCAGCGATGAGAAGTGTTCGCTGGAGGCGCTCGTCGATCAGCGTGAACGCTTTCTTCTGTCAGGCACAAGTCAGATAACCATCCCCACACTGGGACGGATCGGGGCTCTCCCCAACATCTCATCCGTCATTCCGGGCGGCTTAGCACGCCTGTCCAGCACGAAAGAGTTGTTCGTCTTCGTGCCAAAGGCTCGTCACGAAGCTGTCGAGACTGCCCTGACAGCTTTGGCTAAGATGGCAAGCGTGTCGCGCCTTGAGACGAGAGCACATTTTTCCTTTGATCTGATCCCTGCGGGAACACCACATGTGCTCGCCCTCGGCGCATACGAGGATATGCCGGAGGCGACCTTGCGTGCGGCCGGTCTCGACCCTGAGAAACTCAGGAGGGTTTGGCAGCCTTTGACGAAAGCACCGGAAGTCGCTGCCCTGAAGCAGCGGGTGCAGGTGGCCTCCGCTGGAGAAGCAGTCGGACTTGAGATGCGTATCCAGAAGGTGGGAGTGAGGGTCGACAGCACCGGCAGTCTGACACCTGCCACATCTTTGGCAGCGCCATCGCAACTTTTGGGCATGTCGAGGGTATTCGACGGCTCAAGCGCCGACTGGCTGCGCAGCTATGCTCAGTCGATCATTGAATCCTTCTCAAACCTCATCTCCGATGCCGTGAGCCGCACCGGCATCCTCAAGACCCAGCAGAAGGCGGATCTCCTGCTCACTGAAGCCAGCACGCTCGTCATCGCGCAAGGAGCAAGGGCAGATGGCTTCGGCGAGGGATGGCGTGCAAAGCTGCTGCCGAACATCAACTCCACTACAGTCTTTGTCGCACCGTCCGCCGAACATCTCTCACACTCGGTGACCGAACTCCTCTCAGGCTCACTCTGGCAGCAATTCGTCGGCGATGCTGCAGTCTACACGGCCAAGCACAGTTCGATCAGCACCCGTGTCTCCGGGGAGATCCTGCTCATTCCAACGGAGTCGCTCAGCCTCCAGAACGTTCGACTGATCGCTGCCGGGTGGCTGTCTCGCAACATCCCTGTCTACCTCGCGGTTCTGCTGGGCCTGTTCATCGTGATGACGGCCTTCATGCAGTGGGCCCTTCGCTCCTCCGGAGTGCGCGAGTCATGAAGATGCGTCAGGCCGGCGTAGGGCTCGCCATGCTGATCTCAGCCACGCTCCCGGCATCGGGAGCAACGCCAGCCGGGTTGGCAGCTGAACGACTCCAAGCGGCAGGAGCGGAGCTTGTTCCCAACTGGCTCGACACGGCATGGGGCGCCTACAAGAAGCGCTTTGTTCGGGCAGGGCGGGTCATCGACGACGTGAACCGGATCAGTCACAGCGAAGGGCAGGGCTACGCCATGCTGATCGCGGTCAAAGCCGGAGATCGCGCCGGCTTCGATCAGATCTGGCAATGGACTAAGCGCGAGCTCTACATCGACGCGAGCGGTCTCGCGGCATGGAAGTGGGACGATCGGTCGGTTCCGAACGTCACCGACAGGAACAATGCATCGGACGGTGATATTCTCATCGCCTGGGCTTTGATCGAAGCCGCCGAGACGTGGGAAAGGGCCGACTACAAGGAGGCGGCCCGCGCAATCGTGGCGGCTCTTGGGCGAGCCAACACGACTTCGAGTGCTGCGGGCTTGGCCCTGATCCCTGGACGCATAGGCTTCTCGCCCGAAGACCATCCTGACGGACAGGTTCTCAATCTCTCCTACTGGGTCTTTCCAGCCCTCGAACGGTTCAAGGCCTTGGAATCCAAGACTGACTGGCCTGCGATCCAGGCGACAGGTCTGAGGCTGCTTCGGGAGAGTCGCTTCGGCCCTTTGCGCCTTCCGGCGGACTGGATCGCGGTCGGCTCCAGCCCACCAAGTCCGGCTAAGGCTTTCCCGGCCAAGTTCAGCTATAACGCAATCCGCATCCCGCTGTACCTGGTATGGGCAAAGATTGCCGAACCCGACCTTCTGCGCCCCTTTGTGGGACTTTGGAACGAACGACTGAATCTTGGACCCTTCGAGGTCGATCTGTCATCCGGTAGCGCACTTCAGACCTTCGGCGGCGCGGGCTTCAAAGCCGTGGTGGCCTCAGTGAAGTGCGCACTGCATCGGGAGAAGTTGCACCTTTCCCTGCGCAGGGTCGAACCCGAAACCTACTACTCGACCACCCTTCACATTCTTTCGTTGATCGCGTTACAGGAAAGATATCCGGAATGTCTATGAAACCTATGGCCTTTCTCCTCGGCTGCATTAGCTCGTCCGTCCTGGTGGTTTCTGCAGGTTATGCTCTGGATAAACCAGGACGGCAGTCCGGCCTCCTATTGAGCCAACCCGATGATGCTGCAACTGATGCTCCATTCGACCTCCGGGCGCCTATGCCGGACAAGGCAGGTGCGAAGGTCCCGTCGAGCGGCGCACCTCTTCTGTCCGGTGTCGATCCGGCGGCTGGTCCCCAGATCCTGCAGTCTATCACGAGACCTGCTCGCGAACCCTCCTCCGCCAAGGTCGATGAAAGCGCGTTGCGCTTCTACGCCTCACAGAACGACTCTGCCCGGGTATCAATGGAGATCAAGCGCATCAAGGCTCTGAACCCGTCGTGGGAGCCGCCGCCAGATCTCTTCAACGAGGCGGGAGACCCGGCAGTTGAACAGAAGCTCTGGGATCTGTTCGGCGAAGCGCGCTATGATGAGATCAGGATTGCTGTTGAAAATATTCGAAAGACCGATCCAGCTTGGCGTCCTTCGGAAAAGCTCGTGCGGGAGTTCGATCGTGCGCAGGTTCGCGTTCAGCTGATCGCCGCATCGGATGCCAAAGATGCGCAAGGCGTGCTGGCTGTGGCGGAGGCACACCCGGGGTTGCTGGTCTGCGCGGATGTGGACGCCATGTGGCGGGTTGCCGAAGCTCTCATTCAGACGAGTCAGGGGGACCGTGCGCATGAACTCTACAAATACATTCTGACACGCTGCCCGGACCCGGCCGAGCGCCTTGCCACGGTTCAGAAGGCCATGGAGCTGCTGCCCGTGCCAGCCGTCAAAGCGCTCATGGCTTCCGCCAAGTACCGGGCGGATAATGGAAAGGCCCTTGAGATTGTCCAGCTCGATCTTCTCCGGCGGCAGATTGGGGCCGTGGCCTCCGATGCAATGGCTGCTCCCGTGCCGGCGGCCGAGTTGCGGGGCTTCGAAGCTTTGATCAAGCAGAAGAAGCTGTCGAACGACGCGGACCTGCTGGGCTGGTATTATTACTCTCTGAAATCTTGGCCCATGGCGGCGGACTGGTTCAAGCAGGCCATGGAATGGGACAAGCTGCCCAAGGCCGCTGAAGGTTATGCCTTAGCGCTGCGCCAGCAAGGCCAGCTGTCGGAGGCAGAAGCCATTGCTTATGAATGGCGCAACGCGTCCCCACTCGTCGCCAAACTGTTCGTCGAAATCGTCGCGACTGCCCTAACCCAGCCCAATCCGGCGGCCATCGACGATACACGGTTGGCCAGGATGGAAGAGGTCGTCGAGGCGAGCAAATCCGTCAATGGCAGCCAAGCGCTCGGCTGGTATTACTACAACAAGAACAGCTTCCCAAAGGCTCGCCAGTGGTTCGCCTCATCCGTTGCATGGGAGGCGACCGAAACCAACGTTCTCGGATTGGCGCTTGCTGCTCACCGAACCAATGATCGAACCTTGTTCCGGAAAACGCTTGCGGATTTTGGGAAAAGGTACACGGCCGTTGCCGCTCTTCAGACCTATGACAGGCCGCAGAGCACCACCGGTAAACGCGGCGGCACCGTTAAACGCAACGGGGGTGGAGGAGGCGGCTCACCGCAGGCCGGTCAGCTTGCCAGTGCCGCGGTGGAGCAATTCAAGAACGGACAATACCGTGAAGCACTCGCAACGCTGGACAAGCGTGCTTCCGTCGCCAAGGAGGATCAAGGTCTCGGCGTAGTGCGCGGATGGGCCCTCTACCACCTGAACCAATACGACAAGGCACGGGAGAAGTTTGCCGAACTCGACAAGAAGCAATCCACCCGCGACACCCAATATGGGCTGTACTACTCGGGAGCGAAGCTGGACCCCCTCCATAGGGGGGACTGATCAATGCAGGCGAATTGTTCTGCCGCCGAGTTGTAAACAGCTCGCGGCAGGACAAACTAGGGCCGCGACCAGCTAGTGAGCAAGGTCAAGCTCAAACGGTCCGGCACTTGATTACTCCGGACTCCCAACAAGAACATGAGGAAGCGCCTACTGCGGTCGACCGATCCTTCGTCGGCCCACCCCGAAACATACCGCATATGTAATAAGAAGTGAGGGCAAGGTGCCGGTAGATGATCCATTCCCGATCGACAGTTTTGGCTTGCGCATCCGGGAAAGTATCCTTGATGAGTTTGGTGGGCGCTGTCCCACAGTGCAGGAGGTGGCCGGAACTCCCGACTCGCTTCTCCTGAAACTTCCTGGAATGGGGCCAGCGACGCTTCGGAAGCTTCGATCGGCCACACACGGGCTGAAGTTGGATATAGAGGCTATCGAACGATGGAGCAATGCAAGGCTGCTGTCGGAGCGCAATCGGTTGTTGGATGAAATCCAGCACTATCAGGATGAGTTCAAGCGACAACAACGCGAGCTTAGGCGCAGGCTTGATTCGATTTCAGTCGAACTCCGGTTGCGCAGGGTTCCCCTGAATTCGAGGAGGCCAAGGGTCTTATTGCGGGAACAGCTGACGGATTAGCCTGATGCATAACAGGATAGTGGATCCAGCTTGTCTCTTATGCTCACGACCGGTGATCGCCCAGGATCATAGGACGTACCATGTAGTTGTATCTAAACTGCAATCTCGGCTGGTAGAAGTGAAGCATCCACCGGCCAAGTGGGGTCGAGGGTTTCATGTGCGGTAGTTCGGTAACGTGTGCTCAAGTCAGAGGCAAAAAGCACCGGCTGAGGCTTGAGCCTTCGTGCTGCCGCTCCAGCATCATTTCCCGTTTGAGCTGAGCCATGCCACCCATCATCTTAAAAGCTAGAGAGCTCTCGTCAGAGTTGTTGTGACCGCAGTCAACCCAAAGTTTATCGTCCCTACACCATCAACGGCACCGCCCAGACCTCCTCCAAGGACATCAGATATGGCCACGTTCATCCTATCGGTATACGGGACACTAGAGTCTGACTACATCCTCGGGGATGCTGCCCTGGACTTCATCTACGGAGAGGGTGGCAATGATACGATCTATGGGCATGGCGGGAAGGATAGGCTCTTCGGAGGGGACGGAAACGACAGGATATGGGGCGGCCTCGACAGGGATGTCCTGTACGGAGACGTCGGAGGCGATAGATTGCGCGGCGGTGATGGCGCCGACCACCTTCGTGGAGGAGAAGGGAATGACATCCTGTATGGCGACTCAGGCAAGGATGCTCTGTACGGAGACGCTGGCGATGACATCCTCTATGGTGGTAACGAGAACGGCACCCTCGATGGTGGCTCGGGACGGGATAAACTATACGGAAGCTGGAATGACGATCGTCTCAACGGCGGGGATGGAAACGACCTGCTGTCCGGACATACCGGCAGCGACACCCTGTCGGGTGGGGCCGGCCACGACCGGCTCGCCAGTGGCGAAGGCTATGATCGCTTCATTTTCAACACCGCCTTGGATGCCAAGACAAACCTCGACACACTCACTGATTTCAATCCATGGGCAGACCGCATCAGCCTCAAGGCAGCGATCTTCAAGGCCATCGGGGGACGCGGCGCACTTAAGGAGGCTGCGTTCTGGACCGGCTCGAAGGCGCATGATGCCTCGGACCGGATCATCTATAACAAGAAAACGGGAGCGCTGTACTTCGATCAGGATGGGAGCGGGTCAGCCCACAATCAAATCAAGTTTGCCGTCATCGGCAAGGTGGAGCTGAGTGCGGCTGCGTTCTGGGTCATCTGAGTGCAGGCAGGTTGCAGGCTTTCCGCGCATTCAACTGATCCATTGATATGGCCTTTGATGTTCTGACAAGGGACGGGGAGTTGGGCTCAATCGATTACTCATGGGCTTGCGGCACCTCTGACAGGAAGAAACACTTCACGGGTGAAATCGAATAGCGCTTGTGTTCTCGGATCGGAAACGGGTGTTCCGCTCCGGGGTGAAGAAGGAGCATGCACGGTACAGCGCAGAGGCTATGCTAAAATAGCCCTCTATGTCAGGACCGGTCCATACGCTTGACAAGGCAGATGATCCTGTTATCGCGAAGCTTCCGAGCATGAGCAACCGCCGCGCGGAAGCTCTTGCCTGTGGCCACGTACGTGCCGCCATAGGGTTCTGATTTTCATGAGAGCCATCCGGCTCATCGACAGTCGGACTACTCCTCCCGTACGACCGTCTCACTCTGAATCCCACGTTCAGCGGGAATTCTTTCGTGCTTACCTCGTTGCGCTGCAAGGCCTGGCTTTTGCGTCGTAGGACGTAGCATGCCCCAGGGATCGAGCCAGGCGGCATGGGCAGGCACAAGCACAGGTCCAACGACACGGGGATGGCTTCATGGCAGAAGAGATCTTTGCCTGGGAAGGCATCAGCCTGCCTTCGTACTGGGGCGGAAACTTCGCGACGCCAAGTGGCCAGCAGGCCCTGGATGCAATCACGGCGGCGGGCGCAAATACGGTCACTCTGATCCCGAACTTCTTCATGGAAAGCACATTCAGCAATACCATGAGGCTGAACCTCAACCCAATTGATCCTGCGAACAGCGAGAGCGACACCTTCGCGCAGGTTCAGGCCGCAATCCAGAGCGCCGTGACCAAGGGTTTGAGGGTCGTGCTCAAGCCGCATGTGGAAACCAACGATCGTGTGTGGCGTGCCGAGATCGCGCCGGCCGACCCTGATCTATGGTTCAAGAACTACAAGGCTATGATCGTGGAATATGCCAAGGTCGCGCAGACATCTGGCGCGGCAATGTTCGTGATCGGCACCGAGATGAAGAGCATGACGGTGCCGCGCTACACCGACCGGTGGGTAGACATCATCAACACGGTGCGAAGTGTCTATGGCGGATCGGTCACCTATTCTGCGACGGTTCCAGAATCAGCTCAGGTGCAGTTCTGGGACAAGCTCGATGCAATCGGTATCAACGCGTACTTTCCGATGACCACCAGCAGCAAACCATCCGTCACTCAGCTGATCGACGCCTGGATCAAACCGTCGGCGATCGGCTACACCAATACAATCCACAAGGGCCTCTCAGCCGTTGACTACTATAAATCGATTGCAACGCAGTGGGGCAAGCCGGTCATCTTCACCGAAGTGGGCTATCAGAGCATCGACGGCACCACCCGGGACCCCGGCGTCTACGATCCCTCAGGTCCTCCTGATCACCAGGAACAAAGGGATGCCTATGAGGCGCTGTTCCATGTGGTGCAGAACTATGGCGGCGCATGGCTCGACGGCATGTTTCTGTGGAGCTATCAAACTGTCAAGGATGAGAATTGGGTTTCTGACTACACAACCCAGGATAAGCCAGCGAATGGGATAGTGACAGCAGGCTATTCGAGCCCTTCCCATTGGGCGGGCCTCGTGCGTAATGGGACGGATGTGGCAGACTGGATTGAGGGTGGATATCACAACGACACGCTCAACGGCGGGAACGGCAACGACAATCTATGGAGCGGTGCCGGACACGATGTGCTCGATGGCGGCATTGGCGCCGACATCATGCGTGGAAAGTCGGGCAACGATGTCTATATTGTTGACCAGTCGGACGACCAGGTGATCGAAGACGGCCTTGATGGTGGCCTCGACATGGTGATGTCGTCAGTCAGTTTCACCCTGCCGAATTATGTGGAGTACCTCAACGCCCTTGGCACGGGAGCCCACACCCTGATCGGCAATGGTTTGAACAACGTCATCGTCGGTACCGATGCCCATAATGTGCTTGACGGCAGTGCGGGCGCAGACACGCTGAACGGTGGTGGAGGGGACGACATTTATCACATTGACAACAGCGGTGATTGGATCATCGACAGCTCAGGCGTCGACGCAGTTGTCACTTACATCGGCCACACCCTCGCACCAGCGATCGAGCATGTCACAGCTGTCGGTATAGACTCCATCGCGCTCAGCGGCAATGTACTTGCTAATGTCCTTACAGGCAACGCAGGCCGCAATTCGCTGAAAGGCGAGGCTGACCGCGACAGTCTGGATGGTGGTGCCGGTTTCGATAGGTTAAGTGGAGGCTTCGGCAACGACAGACTGACAGGTGGCACAGGCAGGGACGTGTTTGTCTTCGAGGACAGGCTTGGTTCGTCTAAAACGGACCGAACAGTAAACTTCGACAAGATTGCCGACTTCTCCGTACGAGACGACACGATCTGGCTTGAAAACGCGATCTTCAGGAACCTTGTCAAAACCGGAACCTTGAAGATGGATTTTTTCGTTATCGGCTCCCGCCCCAAGGACAAGAACGATCACGTTCTCTACAATAAGAAAACCGGCATTCTATCATACGATGCTGACGGTTCGGGCCAGGGTGTGGCAATCGAGTTCGCTCACCTCAAGAAGGGCCTTCTTCTCACACATAAAGACTTCTTTGTCATATGAGGCCTGTTGGACCTAAGGCTGTGTCGCAAATCTGGGACGGAGGCAAGAGAATGGTTGAGGCATCGCCTTAGCTTCAGGCAGCGAGCCTCTCAAACTGCTCGGCGAGTGAGGGCTGCGGATTCGGCTTTGTCGCAAATCTGGAGTGGGGACGAGAAGATGGCCTGGCCTTGCCGTGGATTCAGACAGCGAGCAGATCGATCTGCTCCGCGAGGGTACTGTCAAGTTGGCGTAGGTCGGCTCCTATGGCAGGGTCACGGGCATGAGCACCACGTCCAATCCCTACCGCGGTTTCCGTTTTCCGGCCGAGATCATTAACCAAGCGGTTTGGCTCTATCACTGCTTTAGCCTCAGCTTGCGGGAAGTCGAATTGATCCTGGCGGCGCGGGGTGTCGTGGTCAGCTACGAGACGATCCGTGAGTGGAGCCTGCGCTTCGGACGAACCTACGCCAAGACCCTCAAGCGGCGCCGGCCGAGGCCCGGTGACAAATGGTTTTTCGATGAGGTGTTTGTTCGCATCCGAGGCAAAGTGCACTACCTCTGGCGAGCGGTTGATCAGCACGGCAATGTACTCGATGTGCTGGTCCAATGTCGCCGCAACAAGAAAGCGGCCAAACGCTTCTTTCGCAAGTTGTTGAAGGGCCTGTGCTACGTGCCCAGAGTGATCGTGACCGATAAACTCGGCTCCTATGGCGCAGCTAAGCGCGAGATCCTGCCGGGCGTCGAGCATCGGCAGAGCCGGTATCTGAATAACCGCTGTGAGGTGTCGCACCAGCCCACCCGACGGCGCGAACGCCACATGAGGCGGTTCAAGTCAGTCCGACACGTCCAGCAATTCCTTTCCACTCACAGTCCGATCCACAACAATTTCCAGCTCCGACGCCATCGCCTCTCAGCCAGTGAGTATCGCGCTGCTCGTGATCGCGCCTTCGTCATTTGGCGCGAGGTTGCAGGGCTGCCCTCGCAGGCGACCCTTGCCTGACCCGATGGACGCGCCCGCGGCAGCATTGTGTGCTCAGCCTCAAGTCGACAGTACCCAGGAGGGGCAACGCAAGGCGGTGCGGGCTGCCCTTCTGGCGGGAGTGGCACCAGGACAGGTCGCTCGGCACTTCGGCCTATCGTTGGCGACTGTTCGGAAGGTGCTTGAGGAGGCCGCGTAAATTTCCGGGTCGAGCGCGCATGCTCCGAACTTCGGTCACATCTGAGCATCCGCTCCCGGGCCTCGTTTGGAACCGCTGACTTTTAATCAGAGGGTCCTGGCTTCGAGTCCCAGCGCGCTCACCAACCTTTTCAATGACTTACCGGCACATTGAGATAAGTTTCAACCAGTCTAGCAACCCTATAGCTACCACGAGCTCAAGTTTTAAGTCAGGCTGGAGCCTCACTCTGGACTTCTCAGATCCTGAACCGTGAGGGGGAGGGGCTCTGTCCTTCCCAGTTGTCGTGCAATCGTGCAACGACGTTCGTTCAGAGGTAGTGCCGCTAAACAAAAGCGAAAAGCGGCAAGAAGATGTGGCTGTGTCCCTTCGTCAACCAATAGTGTGAGCATACTACAGAGCCCAGAAACACAGCATGTCAGCTTGGCCGTAACATCATACCAAGTTCAGCCATAGTTTTCGTGTTTGTTGAAGATCTTAGCGCCGAATCGGTCGGCGCGTCACAGGGCCTCCAATGACCCGCGCTCTGGCGCTCGCCACTGCTCTCCTGTTTGCCAGCCTCTCCCACACCCCCACCGCACAGGCCGCAGACCCGGCTCACTTCTGGGACCTCCAGCCTCGGTCTCTGCGCCTCCTGGTGGCTTCCCCTCAGGTGATGGTCACCCGCACCAAGACTGGATGGGACGCCTACTGCCGCTGTCCGGTCGTGCTCGCCCCCTCAGAGATCCCTGAGGTGATAAAGAAGGCCATCGTGGCCGTCGAAGACAAGCGCTACTTCGACCATGGCGGCGTCGATGTGGTCTCACTGCTTGCCGTGCTGAAAGGCGGTCTCTCCCGCGGTGGCAGCACCATCCCTATGCAGTTGCTCAAGAACTTGGTGTTCCATGATCTGCGCGCCAGTGACGTGTTCACGCGTCTTGAGCGCAAAGGGGCGGAGGTCTGGTACGCAGGCCTCTTCGATGAGGCGGTAGGCAAAGAGGAACTCCTGGCAGCCTACCTCAATCAGATCGAGTTCGGCGGCCGCGACATCGTCGGACTGTACCGAGCAAGCCGGCACTACTTCCGCAAGGAGCCCAAGGATCTGACGCTGTACGAGGCCGCTCTGCTGGCCGGCATGGTCAAGGCGCCTGCGAGGCTCAACCCGCTGCGGGAGAAAACTCGGGAGCGGGCGCACGAACGGGCCCTTCTCGTTCTCAAGCTGATGGCCGAGCAGGGCACGATTACTGAAAAGGAGCGGCGTCAGGCCGAAAAGACCGGCATCCGCCCCGGCATGTTGCCGGAGTTCAAGATCCAGCCGCAGGCCTTTGCTGAGTGGGTGGTGGAGACTTGGGGCGAGAAGTACGTGCAACCGGGTGAGACAGTCCGGTTCTTCGTCACCCTCAACCCGCGCGTCCAGCATATTGCGGAGCAGCAGCTCAGCAGGCTGGTCAAGGACGGGGCTGTTCCGCTCCAGTATGATGCGGGAGCGGTGATGATGGCCCCCAATGGACGGGTGCAGGCGATGGTCGGCTCCGTCAATTGGTCCCAGCGGCAGTTCAACAATGCGGTGAAAGCCCGCGTGCAGGCCGGCTCGACGGCGAAGCTTCCGCTGCTGATCGCCGCGTGCGAGGCCGGCAAGTCTCCTGAGAGTCGTGTCTTGGACCAGCCGGTCAGAGGGAACTGGCCGGCGAACGGCGAGCAGGGCTATCGCGGGCAGACCACACTGAAGGAGGCGATTGCCTCGTCGCGCAATGCCGCTGCCGTGCGGCTGACACAGGAACTCGGGGCTGACACTGTCGCTACGGTCAGCCGCCGCATAGGCATCGATCCTGGGCCTGCAGCCGACTCAAGCTTTGTCCTCGGCTCCTACTCAAGCAATGTCATGACCATGACGGCCGCCTACACAGCCGTAGCCAATGGTGGCTACCGTATCGAGCCATCAGGCTTGCTGGCGGTGGTCGATGGCCGCGGCCAAGTGCGGGCTGACTTTCTCACCCCCATGCGGACGAGGGTCATCCCTGAAAAATGCATTGAGCCGACTCAAGCGGTGCTGCGTGAGGTGGTCCAGAATGGGACCGGACGCACGGCTCGATTGAAGCACTGGGCAGCTTACGGAAAGACAGGGACCTCGACGGGTAATGCCGACGCTTGGTTCATTGGCTGGAGTGAGCAGCGGGTATTCGGGGTCTGGATGGGCCGGCGCCGCGGCGAGACGGGACACGCCGTTGCTGGCGCGGGTGCTCCGGCGACCTACTTCGGGCGTGTGGCCACCGCCGTGAATGAGTGGGCCGAGCGCCAGCAGAGGCTCGAAGAGCAGCGGCTCGCAAATGCCCGCACCAAGAGAGGTCTTGATCCGAGCAAAATCGTTGATTGGTTCTCGTCCCTTCCGCAGGCCATAACCCTGCCTGACACTTCATCAGCTCAGGAAAGACCCTCCAAGGAGAAAAGGACGTGAGCCATGCGAGCCTGAGTTGGATCTATTCTCACCAGGATTGGCTCAATCTAGGATGCTCATGATTCTCATCCGTTATGTCTGTTACATGTTCGCCGTTCTGCTTGTCGGAAGCTCCTGCGACCTTGTGGCGGCAGAGCGCTCACCGGCGCAGGCGCAAGGATCAGAGACGCGACAACAGGTTGAGGAGCAGTTCCGTGAATGGCTGGCCGGCACAGTCTGGCCTGATGCGCGAAAGCAACGGATTTCTCGTGAGACGTTTGATCGTGCTCTCGCGCGCCTCACACTCGACTGGAGTTTGCCGGAGCTGCAGCTGCCAGGCCAAACAACCCCACAGGACGATCAGCGGCAGGCCGAATTCCAGAAACCCGGCCTTTACTTCTCGGAAGGCCAGCTCACCTCGCTCGCGACAGCCGGCGGAAACCTCCTGAAGCAGTGGGCGAACGCTCTGACAATGATCGAGCAGCGCTATGCTGTGCCGCGGGAGATCATCGTGGCGATCTGGGGCCGTGAGTCGCATTTCGGCCGAGTCAGGCCTAAGCACCAGGCCGTGAGGGTTCTGGCCACGCAAGCCTTCATGGGCCGGCGGCGCACGCTCTACTATCCGGAGCTCCTGGCGGTGCTGCGGATCCTGGAGCAGGATCAGTGGCCGGAGGAGACCTTACTGTCCTCTTGGGCGGGGGCCATGGGGCAGCCGCAGCTGCTGCCCTCGAAATACCTGCGCTATGCCGTTGACGCGGACGGAGACGGACAGCGCGACATCTGGCGCTCGGTGCCAGACAGCCTCGCGTCTATTGCGAATTATATGCATGAGCATGGTTGGACGCCAGGGAGGAGTTGGGGTGTGGAGGTGCAGCTGCCGGCGGGTGTCCCCTGCACCTTGGAAGGGCCGCGGCAGGGTAAACCGGTGCGGGAGTGGACCCAGCTCGGCCTAGCTCACGCCGACCAGACATCTCTTCCAGACAAGAACAGCGATGCTATCGCGTTCCTGCTGATGCCGGCGGGGCGACTGGGACCGGCCTTTCTGGTGTCAGAGAACTTCTACGTGCTCAAGCAGTATAACGAGTCCGACCTCTATGCGCTGTTCATCGGCCACCTCGCCGATCGGCTGCGCGGCGGCTCCAGCTTTCGAGCGACGTGGGCGCCAACTGATCCTATGTGGCGCAGGGATATCTGGGCCATGCAGGAGCGCCTGCAGGCGCAAGGCCACGATGTCGGCAAGGTCGACGGCCTGATCGGCTTTGCAACCCGCACGGCCATCGGCCAGTGGCAGACGAGAAACCAGCGTGCCGAGACCTGCTTTCCTGATGCTGGCTTGATCCGAATGACCCGCTAGGCCGCTTTCCTCATGACGCTCCCGGTCGTCGCATGACAGAGTCCTTTGTTCCTCAGCTAGGGAGTGAGCTTGGTCTCACACCCGACGAGAAGATGGCTCTTGCCGCACTCGAACCCCGTCTCGGCAACTCGTACATCGTGCAACGTCTCAGGCGAGAAGCGGAGTACGAGGCTCAGTCACTGCGCGAACGCTCCCAGCTCTTCAATTGTGAGCACTGGCTCTCGAACCCAGCCCTGATCCGAGGTGGTCTCCGGCTGCTGGGCCTGCATGAGAGAGCTCGGCGCAATGCTCTTGCCATTCAGGTTCGCCATCACGAGGTGCGACTGCCTCACCTTCCGGACGCCTTTGACGGGTTCGTGCTCCTGCACCTTGCGGATCTGCACTTCGGCATGCATGACCAATTCTTGGACGCACTCCTCCAGCGCATTGAGCCGCTGCGCTACGACCTGTGTGCTTTGACCGGTGATTACCGTGCGCTCACCCATGGTCCTTACGAGGAGGCACTTGGAGGGCTGGAGCGCCTGCGGGCGCTCATCAAAGGCTCTGCTTATGCGATTCTAGGCAACCACGATACGATCCGCATGGTGCCTGCGATGGAGCGCATGGGATACCAGCTCCTGCTGAACGAGACGACGAGCGTTGCACGCGGTGGGGAGACCATCTACCTGGCCGGTGTCGATGATGCAAACTTCTACCGCATGGCCAACGTCGATGACGTGGCGCGTGACATTCCAGCGGGAGCCGTGTCGATCCTGCTCTCGCACACTCCCGAGACGTATCGTCAGGCGGCCGACGCTACGTTCGACCTGATGCTCTGTGGACATACGCATGGTGGTCAGATCTGCCTGCCGGGCGGCATTCCGATCCGCACTGAGGCAACCAGTCCCCGCCGCCTTGTCAAGGGTTCATGGCGGTATGGAGGAATGATCGGCTATACCTCGACTGGGGCCGGCACCTGCATCGTCGATGTGCGCTTGAACTGCCCACCCGAGGTGACCCTGCATCGGCTTCGGCGCGGCCCAGCCTCGATCTGAGATGGCGCATCAAAAGGGACGGTCGCGGATCTTCAACCGGAACAGGATCCGGGACAGGACAAGTTCCAACACGATGAACGCGATGACGAGAACAGCAATGTCATTGCTCGTCAGATTGAACTGCTCCTTGACGATCAGAAGCGGCAGCAGAGCCTCAGGGATCTGATCGAGCCCGAAGGCCTGGGCATGCAGGGGCAGGTGAAGGCGCCGTTTGACAAAGCTGGAGAAGAGATCCCCCAGCATGGACAAGCCTGCAATTGTAGCCCCTGTGCCCCCGTCCAGGTGAAGCAGGACGGCTGATCCAGCCGTGGCGACGACGGACAGAATGACACCACGGATGGTTTTCGAGGCTCCGAAAAGAGGTTCGCCATCGGGCAGGGTGAGACCGCCATCAACTGGGGTGCTGAGGCGATCCTGGAGCAGCTTTTTGGCAAAGATCGGTGTCCCATTGGCCACCCCGAGGAGCGCGAGGAGTTGCAGGCTCAGCATCCAGTCGGCCATGTCGGTCACCAGGTCAAAGGGTACCTCGACAATAAGGGAAAGCAGGCAGATTACGTTCAGTTCAGCACAGGACGTACGCTGACCGGACCCACCTCATCTGTTTCTCGGATCCGATGTGCTCCTGGTGCAGGGGCCATAAAACAGTGATCGATGCCATCCGGCAGCGGTTAGGCCCTGCGAGCTGAGCCCACCGAAAAGGGTTGATCGCTGCCCATCTCTTCGAGCTTTCCGAAGTAAAAAGGCACAAGAGGGGACCTCAGCGGATCCGATACACATGTGAGCCCTTATCGTTCCAACAGCATCTTAGACATACGGTATCAATCTGTTCCAAAATCCAGATGCAATTTTCTTGGAACAGGGGAGAATGCACTTGTGGAACGTTCCAGAAGGGCAAGGTTCAATGGAACGATCGACGCACCAAGAGAGACGGCTATCAAGGTTAAAGCGGACCTTGTTACGGCCGCGCTGAATGGCTGAGTTTGACCCGTTCCGGACCTTGGACCCGGTACGAAAAACATCGGTCGATCAGGTCTGATCCGCGCGCAGTTGCACGACTCGAAGATTATTGGTGGTCCCAGCCGTTCCGAAGGGCACACCGGCCACAACGACGATGAACTCGGGGGGATGGGCCAAGCCCTCAGACCGTGCATGTGCCTCGGCCTGTTCCACCATCTCCTCATAGGAGTGGATGTCCTCCGAGCGGACGCTATGGGCACCCCAGAGAAGGCACAGCCGCCGTACCACGTTCTCGTCCGGCGTGAGGGCCAGGATTGCCACATCCGGACGGGTCCGGGCGATGCGGCTCGCGGTGGTGCCGCTCGAGGTGTACGCGACGATGCACGGGGCATGGATCGCTTGAGCGAGATCCGCCGCGGCGCTGGCAACGGCATGCGGCGGGCTCTCCTCGATCTCCGACCGGAGAGCCGTGACGATGGAGCGATAGGCCTTGTCCTGCTCAGTCTTGCTGATGATGCGGTCCATCATGGCCACCGCCTCGACCGGGTACTGGCCCGCGGCGGACTCGGCCGACAGCATCACCGCATCGGCCCCGTCATAGATCGCCGTTGCCACATCGGAAGCCTCTGCCCGGGTCGGCGTCGGGGCACCGACCATCGAGTCGAGCATCTGGGTTGCAATGATCACGGGCTTCACCGCCAGTCGGCAGAGGCGGACCAGTTCCTTCTGACGGCCGGGCACCTCCTCCGGCGGGATCTCGACCCCAAGGTCGCCGCGGGCGACCATGACCGCGTCAGACAGACGGACAATGTCCTCGATTTGTTCAAAGGCGGAGGGTTTCTCGATCTTGGCCAGAAGGCCAGCACGCTCGCCGATCAGGGCATGGGCCTCGATCATGTCGGATGGCCGCTGAACGAACGACAGCGCGATCCAGTCCACGCCGAGTTCAAGGCCGAAAGCGAGATCGGCTCTGTCTTTCGCTGTCAGGGGCGACAGGTCCAGCATGGTTCCCGGCAGGTTGACGCCCTTGCGGTTGCTGATCCTGCCGCCCGTCACGACTCTCGCCTCGATGGAGCCGGTGCCGAAACCCGTCACCTTGACCCGGATACGGCCATCATCGATAAGCAGGTCCTGCCCCGGCAGGATCGCCTCAAAGATTTCCGGATGCGGGAGAGGGATCGAGGTTCTGTCGCCGCCCTTGCCCTCAAGAACGAACCGGATCGTCTCGCCCTCGGACAAGGCCAATGCCCCGTCCTTGAGCGTGCCGATCCTGATCTTCGGCCCTTGCAGATCCTGGAGGATGCCGATGGGGTGTCCGACGTCCTTCTCGAGCGCGCGGATGGCAGCGTGGACGGCCGCATGGTCCTCATGGGTGCCGTGGCTGAAGTTCAGCCGGAAGGTGTCGACTCCGGCGAGGAAGAGCTCCCGCAACTTGTCCGGCGAAGCGCTCGCCGGACCAACGGTGGCGACGATCTTGGCATGGCGTTGACGGCGCATGGTTCTTGACCTTCCTGGCGAATCCGTCAGAGGAGGCCGATGGAGATGGCCGGCACGAGAGCAATCGCCACGAGCCCGAGGACGAGCGCACCCAGATAGAACCAGACCGTCTTCATCGCCGCGTCCGGATCGACCTTGCCGATGGAGCAGGCGATATAGTGGCCGATGCCCACGGGAGGTGCGAACAATCCGATGTTCATGGCGACCACCACGACCATCGCGTAGTGGACGCTGTGGATTCCGAGGTCCTTCGCGATGGGGAACATCAGGGGAGCCAGCAGCACGATCGCCGGTAGACCCTCGAGCAGGCAGCCGAGCAGCAGGAAGGTCACGATCGTGACCACCATGAAGACGATCCAGCCTCCAGGAAGGCCTTTCATCACTTCTGCGAGATACATGGCGAAGCCGGTCTGTGTCAGCGCCCATGCGGCGGCCGAGGCCGTCCCGAGGATGAGCAGGATCGCGCCTGTCATGGCCGCGGTCTCGATCAGCATGCGGTACATGTCGCGGATCCTGATGCCGCCGTAGAGCAGCATCCCGGCGATTCCCGCATAGAGCACCGCGATGGTGGACACTTCGGTGGCCGTCGCAACGCCTTCGGTCACCGCGCCACGCACGAGGAAGGGCAGGACGAGAGCGGGCGCCGCGAACACCAGTGCCTTGCGGATGACCTTCATCGGCGCGCGGCGGACGCCCTCGAGGTTTTCGGACCGGGCCTTCCAGCGTGCCGCGACTGCCAGGATGACCATCAGGAAGAGCGCCACGATGAAGCCGCTGGCGAACAGAGCCGCGATGGAGATGCCGGCAACGGAGCCGATCACGATCAGGACGATGCTGGGCGGGACAGTGTCCGCCATGATGGCGCCCGTACCCAGAAGCGCCACCATCTCCTCCGGCTTGTTGCCGCGCCGCTTCATCTCGGGAAACAGCGCCGGGGCAACCGTCGCCATGTCCGACACCTTCGAGCCCGAGATGCCCGATACCAGGTAAAGCGAGCCGAGCATCACATAGGACATGCCGGCGCGCACGTGGCCCAGCAGCGAGCCAAGGAAGTCAACGATGGCCTTGCCCATGCCGGTTGCGTCGAGGATGCATCCCAGGAGAACGAAGACCGGCACCGAGAGCAGGATCAGGTTCGACATGCCCTCGTCCATGCGTCCGACGATCACGGTCAGCGGCAGCTTCGTCGAGAAGAGCAGAAAGGCGAGCGCGCCCGAGCCGAAGCAGAAGCCAATCGGTACCCCGATTGCAAGGCAGACGGCGATCACGCCCACCAGCAGCACGAGGATGTTCGCCTTGCCGAGCTGTGCGAAGACGGGCGTCATCAGCCATAGAACGAGCACGGCGGCGGCGACAGCGCCAATGCTGATCACCATGTCCCTGACGCTCGTCTCGCGCAGGAACTTCGCCGCGAGCGCGACCAGCATCAGGATGATGCCAAGCGGGATGCCGGCAATGCGCCAGGCCATGGAGATCTCGAGGCCCGGCGAGACGATGTCCCCCTCGAAGTAGGTGTGCTCGATCGCGGAGGGCAGGAGGGCGCCGAGGAATGCTGCCATGATCACGAGGCCTACCGCCTCCAGAACCTGCCTCGCCCGCGGCCGCACTGCATTCACGAGGATGGCCAGCCGCATGTGCTCGTTGCGATCGATGGCGATCACGGAACCGAACATCACGATCCAGAGGAACATGAAGGAGGCGATTTCGTCCGCGGCCGTGATCGGCGACCCGAGCGCGTAGCGCCAGAACACGCTGGCCAGCACGAGGCCGACCAACCCGACGATGAGGACCGCCGAGATCGCTTCGATCGGGCGCATCAGGATGCCGAGGCTCGAGCGATGCGATACGCCGGGCTCGTCCACGCCGGCAGCCGACGTGGGGGCATGCGAGTTAAGGGTGGTGACGTTGGGGGTGAGGGCATCGACCATGGGCTGCTTCCTTCGTGCCGAAGCGCGTTTCGCCGGAACCGCAGCCTGGATCGCTGGCTGCGGTTCGATCACGGTGTTCATCGGATCCGGTTCGGGTCGAGCGTTTGCCCGAGCCGATCCCTCGGTTGCCGATGGGTCAGGCCAGCTTGCCGGCCGATTCCTCAAGCAGGCTCCAAGCCTCGTCGCCGAACTTCCCGCGCCACTCCTTGTAGAAGCCTGCCTCGGAAAGCCTGTTGCGGAACGGGGTGGGATCAACGTCGTTGAAGACCATCCCGGCAGCAGCCAGATCCTTGCGCAGACTGATGTTCTGCTGCGCGACGTCCTCGCGCTGGGCCAGGCAGGCATTGTTGAGGATCTTTGTGACGGTCTCCTGCAAGTTGGGCGGCACCTGGCTCCAGGCGCGGCGGTTCATCAGGAACCACCATCCGTCCCACATGTGGTTGGTGACCGAGGCGTATTTCTGCACCTCGTTGAGCTTCGCGGCCGCGATGATCGCCGGAGGGTTCTCCTGGCCGTCGACGACCTTGGTCTGGAGCGCGGTGTACACCTCCGCGAAGTTCATGCCGGTCGGCGCCGCTCCGAGCGCCTTGAACAAGGACAGCCATAGGGCGCTCACGGGCACGCGGATCTTCATGCCGCGCAGGTCGTCCGGCTGCGTGATCGGCTTGGCGCTGTTCGTGATCATCCGGAAGCCGTTGTCCCAGACCTTGTCCAGCACCACGATCCCGCTCTTGGTGACCTGTGCACGGAGATTTGCGCCAAGCTTCCCGTCGAGCGCATTCCACACGGCCGGGTAGTCCTTGAAGGCGAAACCGACACCGGAGATCGCCGCTGCCGGGACGAGGGTCGATAGCACGTTCACGCCGGAGTTCAGGAAGCACTCCAGCGCACCGGAGCGAAGCTGGGACAGCATGTCCGAGTCGGCGCCGAGCTGGTTGTTGGGGAAGAGCTGAAGCTCGAATTGCCCGTTCGTCTCGGTCTTCACCTGCTCGGCGGCCTTGCTGAGGTGGACGTTGAGCGGATGGGAGGCCGGTACGTTGGTGCCGATCTTGAAGGTGTATTCGGCGGCGTGGGCGTAGCGGATCGGCAGCGCGGCGGTGATGGCGGTGCCCCCGACGAGGGCGGCGAAGCTGCGGCGCGTGATGCTCTTGGACATGGTTTCCTCCTGGTATTGCCTGTTGGGCTTTGGTTGTCGGGTCTGATCAGCTTGAGGGTGCGGCCTTGTCGCCGCGGAACATCAGGCCGGCGGCACGGAAGCCTCCGTCGACGTTCAGGGTGTGGCCGTGGATGTATCGGCTCTCGTCGGAGCTGAGGAAGACGGCCGCGTCGGCGATCTCCTGGGGCGTTCCGTAGCGCGTCATGGGGATCAGGTAGTTGTAGGCGGCGCGCGTCGCCTGGTCGTGCGCGAACTTCGCCATCTCGGTCTCGATGGCACCGGGCGCGATGTTGTTGACGTTGATGCCGAACTCCGCAAGCTCCACGGCCATGACCTTGGTCAGGAGCTCGAGGCCCGCTTTCGCTGATCCGTAGGCGGCGCGGCCGTGGCCGCCGCGCTGGCCGGAGAGCGAGGCAATGTTGATGATCTTGCCGCTGCGGTGCTTGACCATCTCGCGGGCACAGGCCTGCGCCACGAAAAAGGCGCCGGTCAGGTTGATCGAGATTGTCCGGTTCCATTCCTCGGGCGTGATGTCGAGGAACGGGGTGTTGCCGCCGATCCCGGCATTGTTCACGAGGATGTCGACGCGTCCGTAACGGTCGACGATGGCCTGCACCATCCCGCGGACCGAGGCCTCCTCGGCCACGTTCACGGCGAGCGCCAGTCCGTCGGAGGCGCCGATTTCATCCAAGGCCTGCCGTGCGCCCTGCTCGTTGATGTCGGCGATGACCGGTATCGCGCCTTCCGCGACGAAGGCCTTGGCGATGGCAAGGCCGATGCCACGTGCCCCGCCCGTCACCAGCGCGATCTTTCCCTGTAGTCTCATTTGTCCTCCTCCCCGGGCGGTGCCCGTCATTCAAGTTCGTTGCGATGCCCCGTCGCGTACGGCGCAGAAGAAATCGTCCCCGCCGACCTGACCGCCCTTGAGCGCGATCTCCAACCCGTCCCGGGTGGGATCGGTGGAGTGGGCGCGGCACAGCGGGGAGCCTGGTGCCATGGGAGCGATGGCCGTGAGCGCGTCGATCCCCAGCATCGAGGCCGCGTGGCTCGAGGTGTCGCCACCGGAGATGACGGCCCGCCGCAGCTTGGCTTCCCGGATAACCGTGTCGAGCACGCGGCCAAGGCCAGAGCCGATCCGGTCGTTCACGGTCTCGGCCGAGACGCCGGCGGTCGCCACGGTCTGCCGCAGGGCGGCCACGGCGGGATCGTCCGGGCCGGCCGCGGTAAAGACCAACGGGTTGCTGCCTTTCGAGAGCGCACGCAGGGCGTCGCGGGACGCGTGCGCGATCTCGTTCTCCCACGTAGGCTCGTCGACGGCCTTGGTGGCGTCGATGCGGATGCCGCTGAAGCCATGGACGATCGAATAGGCAATCTGGCTCGCCGTGACCGGTGAGACCGAGCCCGACACGCAGGCGATGTGGTTAACGCTTCCGACTGGCGACGCGGGCTGCTTATCCGGCAGCAACCCTGAGGCATGCCAGTAGGCTGCCAAGGCAGCCTCGAGGCCCTGCGAGCCGACAGTAAAGACCTGTGCGGCACCGTGCTCCCAGACGAGGCGGCCCGCCTCGATCAATGTCTCCTCATCGAGCACATCCAGGGACACGACCCTCGCGCCGGAGGCGAGAGCATCGGCGAGGCGTGCATCGGCTTGCCCGCGCTTCATGGCAACGAAGTCGACGAGACCGAGGGGCTTGTCCGTCTGCTTGGCAAGGTGAAGGCCGAGGTCGGACTCGTCCATCGGCGTGACCGGGTGCTTGGACATCGTCGGGTGCCGGTCGAGCCGGTATCCGTTGCCCTGCGCTAGCGCGAAGAGGTGACCGAAGCTCTGGAAACGGCCCATCCCCGGGTCGCCTACGACCATCGGGATCCAGCCGTCGAACAATCCGGCCGCGATGTCGATGGCCCGCCCGATCGAGCCGATATGCGGGGCGGAATCGAAGGTCGAGCAAACCTTGTAGTGCACGACCGGAGCGTTGAGCGAGCGCAGCAGCTCGAAGACCGGCGGCAGGTTCCGGTCCATCCAGTCGGGATCGCGTGAACGGGCGACGCCGGCAATGCCGATGCCGCGGTAGGCAGCGAAGCTCCGCAGCCGCTCCGGCGTCGGCGACGCGAGGAACAGCACGGTGTCCAACCCGGCGAAGGCGAGCGCCTCCATCGCAGCCGAGGACCCGGTGTAATCGTCGCCGTAGAACGCGACAAGCGGACCTTCCGGCAAAGGGCGATGCGGGCTCATGCGGCCATCTCCAGGGCGCGGCCGAGTTCGGGATGCGTCCGCGCATGCTCCTCGAGCGGGATCCCGGCAATCGTTGCGTCCCATGCCTCCCGCAGGGCCCTCACGCCGGCCGCGGGGCCGTCCGGATGAGCCATGATGCCACCGCCGGCCGTCACCATCAGGTCGGTGGAGTTCAGGCCCGCATACGTTCCGGGAACCTGCCGCGCCGACTGGCCGGAGGAGAACACCGGCATCACCGTGCATGGCTTGTCGTCGAACATCGGCATCAGGCAGGCCCGCGCCGAGGCGATCACGCTGTCATCGTCCTCGGAGAACTTGTTTTGCAGTCCATTGACGTGCATGTGGTCCGCGCCGGCCAGGCGCCACAGCTTTTGCCAGGCGACATAGGACCAGCCGAGCAGCGGATGCCGGGAGAGGTAGCCCCAACCGTTGCGGTGCGCGTGGATCGGCAACTCCGAAAAGCGGCCGAGCTCGATCATGCCAACGAGCCCTACCGAGTTGAGGCTCGCCATGATGCACGTGCCGCCGAGGTCGCGGACAAGGTCGTGGCGGCGCCGCATCTGGTCGAGCTCGCCGGTGAGGTTGAAGGCATACATTGCCTTCTTGCCGGTCCGGTCCGCATGATCGTTGATGACGCGCATCACGGCTCGCACGCGCTCGTCGAACGGGCAGTTGGGGCCGTCCGATTGCAGTTCGTCGTCCTTGATGAAGTCGATGCCGGCCTCGCAGAGGTCCTTGACCATGGCGGCCGTCGCCTCGGCGTCGAGACCCACGCTCGGCTTGATGATGGTGCCGATCAGGGGGCGGCCGTGAACGTCCGTCAGCCGGCGCGTGCCCTCGACCCCGAAGCGGGGACCGGCATAGACTGCGCCGAAAGCGGCCGGCAGGCGGATGTCGAGCAGGCGCAGGCCGCTGACATCCTTCAGCTCGAACAGGTTGCCGGCCACGGTCGCGACAAGGTTCGGCAGGGAAGGGCCGATCGTCGCCAAGGGCCATGACAGGGTCATGAGCGCCCGAGTGATGCGCTCGCCGGGCTTCGGCGGGTGTGCCGACGGGAGGGAGCGCTGCGCGACTGGCTCGTCAAGGACGACGAGCCGGGTCACCCGGGCGGCCGACCGCTCCTTGAGCTCGGGCGTCTCACCGGGAACCGCCACGAAGGTGCCGCTCGACTGCTCGCCGGCGATGATATCGGCCGCACGTTCGGGGGCGATCGGGGTCTCGAGGAGGTAGTCGGCTTCGAAGCGATCAATCAGCATGGTCGTTCCTGTCGGAAAAGGGGGGGTGAGGTACGGGGCATCGGTCGGGCTTCAGGCCGCGCGGCAACTGAGCCCGCCATCGACCGGGAGGCTGACGCCCGTGATGTAGGCGGCATCGTCCGAGGCCAGGAACAGGGCGGCCTTGGCGATGTCCCAGGCCGTGCCCATCCTGCCGGTCGGGCAGGCGGCATCGCGGGCCGCCACCATGGCATCGGCATCAGGGTATTGCCCGGAAATCTGCTGGAAGATCAGCGGCGTGTTCATCAAGCCCGGCATGATCGCGTTCACGCGGATGCCGTCCCTGGCGTATTGCAGGGCCAGTCCCATGGTGAAGTTGTTCACTGCCGCCTTGGCGGCGTAGTAGGCGGTATAGGGATAGCCCGTGTACCGGATCGCGGCGATCGACGAGACATTGACGATCGCGCCGGATTTCCGCTCCAGCATGTGCGGCAGCACGTGCTTGCAGGTGATGAAGCAACTCTTGACGTTGAGGTCGAAGGTCCGCTGCCATGTGGCCTCGTCGAGCTCGATCGGGCCGCCCATCGTGGCATAGCCGACATTGTTGTGGAGCACGTCGATGCGCCCATGCTCCTTTACGACACTGGCGACGAGATCGGAGACGGCGGCCGAGTCGGTAGCGTCACAGGCATGGGCCGAGGCGCGGCCGCCCTCACGGGTGATGATGCCCGCCGTTTCCTCGGCGGCAGCCTCGTCGATGTCGATGCAGATGACATGCGCGCCGTTGGCAGCGAACAGGGCGGCTGTAGCCTTGCCGTTGCCCCAGCCGGGTCCGACGGATCCGGCTCCGAAGACAATGGCAACCTTGTCCTTCAACCGTTCCGTCATGGCGTAACTCCCGGTTTGATAAGGTCGATTTTTCTTGATTGGCACCGACCCTAGATGCCGCGCCTGGTCTGCGACATTGCAAATCGACGCAGGATGGTGTGAGATTTCCTGACACCAAGGGATCACTGAGACCCGTGCCATGCCGCTGCCCCGCCTGCCCTTGAATGCCCTTCGCGCCTTCGAGACGACAGTTCGCTTGGGCAGCATGTCGGCTGCGGCAGCCGAACTCGGCGTCACGCATGGTGCCGTCAGCCGGCACATCCGGGAGCTGGAGGCCCAGTTCGGCCTGCCGCTCCTGCTTCGGCTGCCGAAATCCGTCGTGCCGACGCCGGCGGGTTCCCAGCTTGCCCTCAATCTAGGACAGGCCTTCGAGCTTATGCATCAGGGCGTGGCGCGCCTCGCCCCGGGGCCGCTGACCCTGTCGTGCTCGGCGACCATCGCGATGAACTGGCTCATTCCCCGCTTGAGAATGTTCAAGCGCGACAATCCCACGATCGAGGTCCGCCTCAACATCAACTACGGCGCGGTCGATTTCGTCCGGGACGAGGTGAGCCTGGCAATCCGCCTGAGCACGTACCACGCACCGGAGGACGTGACCGTCAGACCGCTGCTGCGCGAGGATGTCGGTCCTATCTGTCACCCCGACTACGCAGACCGCCTGGAACTGCACGAGCCGGAGGATCTCACGCGGGCACGCATCCTGGGTACGGCGACGCGCACCAACGCGTGGTCCGATTGGCTGGCCGCGATCGGCCGATCGGACCTGAACCTCCGGGTGCATGAGACGTACGAGCACCACTATCTGCTGATCCAGGCCGCCTCCTACGGCCTGGGCATCGCGGTTGCACCTCGCATCCTGGTGGCGGATCAGATCGAGCAGGGTCATCTGGTCGCTCCTCTCGGGTTCGCCACGGGACCCCACGAGCTGCATCTTTGGATCGGACCGCATGTCCGCTCGCGTGAGGATGTTCGGCGCCTCTCAACATGGATTCAGGACGAGATGACGCGTCACGCGACCGCTGGGACCGGAGCCACTGTCACTACGGCGGTCGCACAAGGAGTAAGGACAGCTTCGAAGGCTTGAACCAAATCGGGAAGCGGGTCCGGTTGATGCCCTGCTACGTCAATGTCGGCTAGTGGCACTTCTCGGAAGTACGCCGAGTGTCGGCTCTAGTAGGGAACAGCAGACGTTCCTGGAGGTCGGGTGATCGTCAGTGCATGACCCGATCCAGACCTTCCTCTGGCCCGCCCCAGGAAATAGCCGAGCGAGCACGGCGGACAGATACACTGACCAACCCGATCTACGAGAACAATGGTTAGGAACCTCGTGACATCGATGCCCAGAAGCAGGATTGCTCCCCGTCAAAGGAGCAATCCGCCGCTCAGGCAGGTAGGCTTGCATCACGCTCGGTTCTAGTTGCCGGGCTCATCAGTTCTTGCTCTGGCAATGAACTTTGCCGCCACCGCCTTGCCGAGTTCGACACCGGCTTGGTTGTCCATCTCGTAATGAAGGCCGGCCCAGACGCGCGAGTCACCCGCCTCCTTGCCGAGCATGCGGATGAAGTCCGCTCGTGTGGGGAACAGGTACGCCAGGATCTCGCTCCGTGCCGTTGAGAGCACCGAGTGGTTGGACGGGTAGCTCGGGAAGTTCGGCACCGCGAACAGCAGCGGGATGTCCGGGTCGAGCTGATGCGGCCGCAGGTACCAGTAGGCGAACTTGCCGTCATTGCTTGCGAGGAATGCGTCGTAATACACCGTCGCGAGCAGCGCGTAGGCACGGGCCGCACGGGGCGGGTTCTGGTCGGTCTTGTCCTCGAACAGCCACTTGCTGGCATAGTCGTACCAGCCGGTCATCAGGCCGGCGGGGCTTTGCCAGAAGTAGGCCTTGGAGTTCGACACGAAGGTGCGTTCGTATTTGCGGATCGCTTCCGTTTGGGCCTTCAGGGTTTCTGAACGGCAATCCGGCGGGGGAGGTGGCCTGAACTCAGCGGGGGAGGTCAGCAGGATCGGCTTCCAGTTGGGCAGGGTCACGTTGCCGGGATTGGTCCCAGTCCAGTGGCAGGGGCCCGTCGGAACCGTGCCGGTCCACTTCGCATCTGAGCCGTCGGCTTTCGCAGCCTCGATGACGCGTTCTGCAACGCGCCGGCCGAGCGCGAGACCGGCAGCAGCACCGCTGGGAAGCTGCACGCCCGCCTCAACCCGGGACTGCGCCTGCTCCTCGGCCATGGCCTGGAGCGATGCCGCCTCATTGGGAAAGAAATACGCCAGCACCGTCGCGGCGGCTCCGGCTGCGGCGGCATGCTCGGAAGGGTAGGAGGGGCTGTTGGGTGTCGGCAGCACGGGCGTCAAGCTCGTATCGACTTCCTTGGGGCGTGGCCTTTTGTAGAAGTACTTTGACTCCCACGTGGCGATGGTTGCGTCGTGCATGGCGATAGTCATGTAGGTGTAGATGCGGTGCGACGCGGGGGGAAGCGGCTGGCCGGTGAAGACGCGCTTGTTGACCAGCTCGATCCACTGGTAGCCAGGAGCGCCGGCATCCCAGAATGCAATCCGCGCGTACGTTTGCGGATCATTCCTGCGGACAAGGTCACGCAGTTGCTCCAGCTCCGCTTTGGTGGCGGAGGCATCGGGTGGAGGCGGGGCTCGAAACTCCTGGCCGGAGGAGATTACCCAAGTCTTCCACGCTCCGGCATTGGGTTCGATTCCACCGGGTTGGGCGAACGAGGCTGGAGCAATCGCACAGCTTCCTGCCAGCAGCAGGGCCATGCACGCACTGCGAAGGGGACTGAGCATGTTGGGTCTCCCATAGGTGATCCCCCAGCCCAAGGTGAACGTCCACTGTTTGACCGCGGACCACTGCGGTCGGATGTGCATCCTGATCTTCATCATACGCCGACCGCCTAGGGAGGGAAAGAACGGGGAGCAGGAGTGTCGGTCACCTTCCGAAAAATCACATGGAAAGGACTGTTGATGGCACGAGGCAGACAAAAGCCAAACTTCCGTACTCATGGAGTAAGCCGACCTTCATAGGGCCAAGTCCAACGGCTCAGTTTGACCCATTGCGGACCTTCCGCAGCGAGCAGAACCAAGTGCTCAACCTGGGGGCAGTGGGCGGGGACGGGAGCCGCTGTCGATGGCAATGAACGTGAAGACTGCTTCAGTCACCTTGATCTCTTCGTCCCCGTCACGGGAGGAGCGGCGCCAGGCTTCAACCTGGAACTTCATGGACGTGCGTCCCGTGGAGATCAGGTCCGCATAGACCGAGACCTCGTCCCCCACATGAACCGGAGTGTGAAAGACCATCCGGTCGACCGCAACGGTCACGCACCGCCCTGTGCACGCCGAGCGGCTGCATTGCCGGCCGCCAAGTCCATCTGCGCCATCAGCCAGCCGCCGAATATGTCCCCCGCGTCCCCCACCGGGTTCGTATCCGAGGGCATTGCAATCGTCCGGATGACAGCCTCGCGCCCGCCGGGGATTTCGACTGTCATGATAGCTTCCTTCCTAGCTCCAGCCGTGTCGTTCAGTGCTCCAGGATCGGCCTGATCTCCTGGAGATTGCCGATGGTGTGCTCCAGATGGCGGCGCAGGGCCTGCGAGGCCTCTTCATTCCGCTCCCCCTCCAGCAGGTCGAGGATCTGGAGGTGTTCCTCGCATTGCTGGCGGTAGCGCTTGCGGTCGACCATCGAGCGATAGGAGAGCAGGCGCCGGACGCGGTTGATGCGCCGGACCGCCTCCAGGAAGAACGGATTGCCGGACGCGCCGATGATCGCCTCGTGGAACCGCACGCCCCGCTCATGGAGCGCGGCGGCACTGTCCGTCTCGATGGCGCCGCCGAGAAGGCGGAGCTCTGCCTCGCGGCAGCGGGCGGCGATGTCACGATCAAGGCGGTAGCTCGGCTCCAGCAACGCGGCGGGTTCGAGCGCCAAGCGTACCCTATACGTTTGCTCCAAGCTCTCCGGCGTTGTCAGCATCGGCGAGAACGACCAGCCGTAGCCAGGACGGCGTTCGGCCCAGCCCTCCTGGGCAATCCGGCCCAACACCGCATTTAATTGTGCTTTGGAGATCTCGTAGGTTTCCTTGAGGTACGCCTCGGAGGCCGGTTCAGGCAGGCGGCCTTGGAGGTGGTCTTCCGCAATCCTGAAGTAGACCTCAGCGGCGTCATCCTTGGTGGATAGTCCAAGGGCCTCGGGAGACACGTCCTTCACGTCCGACACGAAGTAGCCGCGGTTGCGCTGATGCGTCAGGACGCCCTTGGTGGCGAGCAATTGCAGCGCTTGGCCCACCGGGAAGCGCGAGACGCTGAACCGCTCGGCTAGTCCCTGCGCGGTGAGGTGCGTTCCTGTGGCCAGCGCGCCACTTCGGATATGCTCCAGGATCTGTGCGGCGAGACCTTCAGTCAACTCGCGTTTTCCGTTGACCGTGCGCTCCCCGGCTGAACTCATGAACATACCCTCGCACTCGACTCTCAAGACGGCTCACCCTCCTTTACCCGATTTGCTACATTCACGGTATCCTCGGGTACGCGGCCAAAGGATACCGGCTCTCCCTCCATCAATCCTCGGCCGTCCTGAACCGGCTCAGTCCCTTCATGACAAACGGTGCCAGGAGCGCCATCGCAGACAGGGACAGCAACGTGGCCGAGCCTGGGTTCTCGAAGAAGACCATCGGGTCGCCTAAAGTCATCTGCATGGCCCTCCGGAGCTGGGCCTCGGCCATGGGGCCGAGGATGAGGCCCACCACCATGGGCGCAACCGGATAGTCCCAGCGGCGCATCAGCAGGCCCAGGAAGCCGAACACGAACAGCATCCCGACCTCGACCACGGAAGGCTTGGCCGCAACCGTGCCCATGGCGGCGAACACAAGGATACCCGCATAGAGCCACGGTTGTGGGATCGCCAGCAACCGCACCCACAGCCCGACCAGAGGCAGGTTGAGGACGAGGAGCATGGCGTTGGCGATGAAGAGGCTCGCCACCAAGCCCCAGACCAACTCCGGATTGTCGGTGAACAGGAGAGGGCCGGGATTGAGGCCGTACTGCTGGAATCCGGCCAGCATGATGGCCGCCGTGGCTGAAGTCGGGAGCCCGAGCGTCAGCAACGGGACGAGCGTGCCCGCCGCGGAGGCGTTGTTGGCGGCCTCGGGACCGGCGACACCCTCAATGGCGCCATGGCCGAACTCCTCCGGATGTTTTGAGAGCTTCTTCTCGGTCACATAAGACAGGAACGTCGGCACCTCGGCGCCGCCAGCGGGCAGTGCCCCGATGGGGAAACCGAAGGCCGCTCCCCGCAGCCACGGCTTCCATGACCGCCGCCAATCCTCCCGGGTCATCCAGAGCGAGCCCTTAATGGGCACGATCTCCTCGGGATTGCCCTTGAAGCGCGACGCCACGTACAGGGCCTCACCCACAGCGAAGAGGCCGACGGCAAGCGTCGTGACTTCGATGCCATCGAAGAGCTCGGGAACCCCGAAGGCCATGCGGGCCTGTCCGGTGAGCTTGTCGATCCCAACGAGGCCCAGCATCAGTCCGATCGTCAGGCTCGTCAGCCCACGCAAGGGCGAGTCGCCGAAGGTGGCAGACACCGTCACGAAGGCGAGCACCATGAGAGCGAAGTAGTCCCAGGGGCCGAAGTTGACGGCCAATTCCACCAGCCACGGCGCCAGGAACGCCAGCCCGATGGTTGCGATCGTGCCCGCAACGAAGGAGCCGATGGCGGAGGTCGCCAAGGCGGGACCGCCGCGGCCCGCCTTGGCCATCTTGTTGCCCTCGATGGCGGTTGCCACCGAGGCGCTCTCGCCCGGCGCGTTGAACAGGATCGCAGTGGTCGATCCGCCGTACATGCCGCCGTAGTAGATGCCCGCGAACATGATGAGCGAGCCGGTGGGATCGAGCTTGAAGGTGACGGGCAGGAGCAGCGCCACGGTGAGCGCTGGACCGATGCCGGGGAGCACGCCGACGGCGGTACCAAGAAGAACGCCAACGGCAGCAAACAGCAGCTTCGAAGGCTCAAGGGCCACCAGGAAGCCCTGGCCGAGGGAGAGAAACGAGTCCATGGGAAGCTCCTTCAGAACAGGCGCTCGATCGGCCCTGCTGGGAGAGACAGCGTCAGGAGCTTGCTGAACAGCAGGTGGATCGCGACACCGAGGCCGAACCCGATGGCGGCATCTACCAGCAGCGCACGCCGCCCGAACGCCCGTGCTGTGGCGGCAAAGAGGATGGTCGTCGCGAGAATGAAACCAGCGCCGAACGCGATGCAGAGCAGCAGGGCCACAAGGCCGAGCGCGATTCAGCCAATCGCGACGCCATCAGCGTGCTCCGGGACGGGCAGCCCATCCCTGAATGCCACCACGATGTGCCCCAGACCGAGGGTGGCAAGTGCCACCGCAACCACATACGGCATCGCCGCAGGCCCGATCCCGTAGGTGGCCGATAAGGTCTGGGCAGCCGCATCCCGCCAAACCAGCGCGGCGAACACGAACAGGGCGAGACCGACCACCAGCGCGCGCTTGTCCGCGCGCCGCTTTGCAAGCAGCGACATTGCAAGATCATCCTGTGACGTTGAAGCAGGAAAAAGGGGAGCCCGCATGGGCTCCCCCAATCTTAATTTACGATTTTACGAGACCGACCGACTTGAGCACGTCGCCGACGCGAACCTGCTCCTCCTTGAGGAAGGCCGTGAAGGGTTCGCCGGCGAGATAGAAGTCTTCCCAGCCGCGCTGCTTGAGGATCTCGGCCCATTCCTTCGACTTGACCACCTTCTCGACGGTCTCGGTCAGGGACTTCTTCTGCTCGGCCGTGATGTCCGGGCCGGCCACGATGGCGCGCCAGTTGACGACCTCGACATCCAAGCCCTGCTCCTTGAGGGTGGGGACATCGGCGTTGGCGAGGCGCTTGCCGGACGAGATCGCCAGCGCCCGCAGCTTGCCCGCCTTGATCTGGCTTTCGAACTCGCCGTAGCCGGAGATGCCAGCCGTCACGCGCCCGCCGAGCATGGCCGCGAGAGCCTCGCCGCCGCCGGAGAAGGCAATGTAGTTGACCTTCGACGGATCGGAACCTGCCGCCTTGGCGAACAGGGCTGCCAGGATGTGGTCCGCCCCGCCTGCGGAGCCGCCGGCCCAGGTGACTTTCGCCGGATCGGCCTTCACGGCATCGGCCAGTTCCTTGACTGATTTGATCGGCGAGTTGGCCGGCACCACGATCACGAGCGGATCGCCGGTCAGGCGTGCGATCGGAGTGACTTGATCGAGGGTGACCGGAGACTTGTTGGTGAGGATCGCGCCAACCATGGTGATGCCGTTGACCATGAGCTGGCTCGGATCGCCCTTTGCCTGGTTGACGAATTGGGCCAGGCCCACGGTGCCGCCGGCGCCAGTGACGTTGACCACCTGCACGCTCTTGGCGAGGCCCGTCTGCGTGAGCACCTGCTGGATCGAGCGGGCGGCCGAGTCCCACCCGCCGCCGGGGCCGGCGGGCGCGATGATCTTGAGTTCCTGCTGTGCGAAGGCCGATGAGGCGACGAGCGTCATGGCGGCAAAAGCGACGCCGCGGATTGTCTTGGTCAAGTGGCTCACGAGTTCCTCCCTTGGGTTGCGTGAGATGATGAACGCGAAGTGGACGTTGCCACTCAGCGCCTGATGCTCGGCGAGGCCTCTCGCCGAAGGGTTTCACCGCTGCCGGTGGTCTCGGATGCGGGCGTCTCGCGGCTTGTGGCCTCCGCGTTGACGACGCGACGCAGGATGAGGGGAATGATGCCGCCGCCGCGCAGGATCTCGACCTCGAGGCCGGTCTCGATGGCGGCAATGGCCGTGAATGTCTCGCTTGTCCCCGAGGCGCGACGGATGGTGACGAGCACCGCGCCACGTGGGCTGATCTTCGCCGGATCGGCATCGATCAGGATCTGATCGCCCGGACGTAGGTGCAGATCGTTCGGATGCCGATCCGCGGGAAGGCGCAGGGGCAGGATGCCCATGCCGATCAGGTTCGAGCGATGAATGCGTTCGAAGCTGGAGGCCAGCACCGCGCGGGCGCCAAGCAGGGCAACACCCTTCGCCGCCCAGTCCCTGGACGAGCCCATGCCGTAACGCTCACCCGCCACGACGACCACCGAGGCGCCCTCGTTGGCATAGCGCTCGGCAGCTCGGAACAGGGGCAGGTGCTCGCCGGAGCCGACATGGATCGTGAAGCCCGGTGTGATCTGCGGATCGAGGAGATTGCGTACGGACTTGTTGGTGAACAGGCCGCGCACCATCGCTTCCCAGTTGCCGCGCCGGGATGCGAAGACATTCAGGTCACGAGGGTTCTCGCCGCGCTCGACCAGATACTCCGCCGCCTCGCTCCGCGGCGGAACGGCGCCGGCCGGGGAGATGTGGTCAGTGGTGATGTCGTCGCCGAGCACCAGCAGCGGATGGGCCGCATAGGTGCCGAGCAGCGTGCCGTTACCGAAGCCAGCAAAGGGTGGGCGCCGGATGTAGGTCGAGTTCTCATTCCAGGGAAACAGTGGAGTGCCGGGAGCATCGAGCACCCGCCAAGTGTCGCTGGCCTCGGCCTCGTCGTACGACGTGTCGTAGTCGCCGGCATCGATGGCCATGGCGAGCGCCGCATCGATCTCGTCGCCCGTGGGCCAGAGATCGGCCAGCCGGATGTCTTCGCCTGACGCCGAGCGGGCAATCGGATCGGCGACGATGTTGCGGTTGACATCGCCGGCCAATGAAAACGCGACCACAAGAGGAGGCGAGGCGAGGAAGCCCGCTTCGAGCTGCGGATGCACACGCCCCGGGAAGTTGCGGTTGCCCGACAGCACGGCGACGGGAAGGATCCCGCGCTCAGTCATGGCCTGGTCGATCACCGCCGGCAGCGGGCCGGAGTTGCCGATGCATGTGGTGCAGCCGTAGCCAACGATCCCGAAGCCAACGGCTTCCAGATCCTCCAGCAGTCCGGCGCGGCGCAGATAGCGTTCCGCCGTAGGAGAGCCGGGCGCCAGGGAGGTCTTGACCCAGGCTGGTGGGGTGAGGCCGAAGGCACGCGCCTTGCGGGCGACGAGACCGGCGGCGACCAGCAACCTGGGATCGGAGGTGTTGGTGCAACTCGTGATCGCCGCGATGGCCACGGAACCGTTGCCTGGCTGTTCGGCTGATGCCAGTGCAGGCCGGGCCGCCAGCAACGGTGTCATTGCCTCGACGGTTTGGCTTGCCGGAATGCGGTCCTGCGGCCGGCGGGGACCAGCGAGGCTGACCTCGACCTCGTCAAGGTTGATCTCGAGCACGTCCGTGAAGCGGGGAGAGGCTTTCGGGTCGAACCAGAGGCCTTGCCGCTTGGCGTAGTCCTCGACGAGGCGAACGTGGTCAGCGGAACGGCCGGTCTCGCGCAAATAGCGCAGGGTCTGATCGTCGATGGGGAAGAAGCCGGAATTGGCGCCGAACTCGGGTGTCATGTTGGCGACGACGGCGCGGTCGCCGGCGGAGAGCGTCGAGACGCCCTCGCCGAAAAACTCGACGAAACGGTCCGCCAGATCAATCTGCCTGAGGCGCTCGGTCACGGTGAGTGCAAGATCGGTCGCCAGCACTCCCTGCCGGAGGCGGCCGGTAAGGTGCACGCCGACGATGTCCGGCACGCGGATCATCACCGGCATGCCGAAGAACACGCTCTCCGCCTCCAGACCGCCGACACCCCAGCCGAGCACGCCGATGCCGTTGATCATCGGGGTGTGGCTGTCGGTGCCGATCAGGGTGTCGGGCATGGCCCAGGACACACCGTCCCGTTCCATGGTGGCGACGACACTCGCCAGGCGCTCCAGGTTGAGCGTGTGCATGATGCCGGTGCCGGGCGGATGGACCTGGAACCCGGTCAGGGCGCGTGTAGCCCACTTCATGAAGCGGTAGCGCTCGGCGTTGCGCCCGTATTCGCGCTCCATGTTGCGCCGGAGGGCATCGGGCGAGCCGAACACGTCGACGCCGAGGGAGTGATCGGTCGAGACGTCGACGGGCAGGACGGGATTGAGCCGGCTCGGGTCGTGCCCGGCTTCCGCAAGCGATGCGCGCATGCCGGCGATGTCCACCAGGGCCGGGCCGCAGGTGGTGTCGTGCATGAGGACACGGCCGGGGAGGAACGGGATCTCCGCCTCGCTGCGGCCGGTCTCGAGCCAATTCAGGATTGCAGCTTTCGCCCGGGGAGCGTCCTCGCCCGCATTGCGCAAGACGTTCTCCAGCATGATGCGCAGGATGTGCGGGAGCCGCTCGAGGTCGGCGCCAGCCGCCGCAGGCAGATCGACCCTGCGATGACGTTGGCCAGCGCTCGTGATGTCGGCGGTCTTGGGCATCGGACCCTCCTGCGTTTCCTGAATGGTTGGGCGGCAGGGCTCTTGGTGGACCTTGCTGGCTCAACGCAGGGATCAATTTGCATAATACTAATCATAAATGCAAGTTAAATTGCATTTCGAGTTAGAAATATGTTAATTGATCTCTGTGCCAGCGAACTGATGCTGTGGTCGGCACGGGAGGAAATCACATGAGAGCAATGACTTCGCGGGCACTTAAGGCCATCTTCGCCGTCAGCCTTGGCGCAATCTCCACCGCCGCTTTCGCGCAGGCCGACTACCCGACCCGCCCCATCAAGCTGATCGTGCCTTTCACCGCAGGTGGAGGTGTCGATACGGTTCTGTCGCAATTCCTGACAGTAGACACAGAGATACCAGAGTGCATGGTAGGCTCTTATGCGACGAGCGTCTTGAACTGCTCCGCAAGCGAGAGGTTCGAATTGCAGGCGTATTTCGCCTGTCCTTTGCGCATCATGTGAACCAGCTCAATTCCACCTAAGATCGCCCGAGCGGATGCCATCGACTTGAACCCGAGCATCGGGCGAACTCGGCGCTTGATCGCCCGATGATCCTGCTCAATCCGATTGTTCAAGTAGGCTCTTTGGCGGATGCGGATGGGCTTCAGATCACGCTGTGCTCTGTCTTCGAGCCTGTCTGTTGTGTCGCACAACAGGATCGCTTCACGGTTGGTCTGGCTGCCGTCGATGACGATCCGCTCAGGCCGGCCGTGCCGCTTGAGCACCTTGCGCAGAAACCGCTTGGCGGCAGTGAGATTGCGCCGCTCACTGAACCAGAACTCGACCGTGTCGCCGTTGCTGTCGATCGCCCGGTAAAGGTACATCCAGCAGCCCCTGACCTTGATGTATGTTTCATCGACGTGCCACTTGCCGGTAACGGCTCGCTTGCGTGCATTGAATCGCTTCAGAAGTTCGGGTGAGTACCTGACAACCCACCTGTGAATGGTCGCGTGGTCAACCGAGATGCCGCGCTCCGCCATCATCTCCTCAAGATTTCGCAGACTCAAGTTATAGGCCAAGTACCACCGGATGCAGAGCAGGATCACGGATCGATCAAAATGCCTGCCCTTGAACATGCCACCCTCTACCCAGAAGCCCGGGAGGCTATAGCTGAAACTCTGAAACAAAACGTTTGCGACAGATCCAAATCGACAGGTTGCCGTCTAATCCATCTACCCGCTTAGGTGCCATCAATCGGAAGTGGCCAAGGATTTCGGATTAGACTCGGGATTCCTTCCTCCGGACTTGCTTCACGAGCATCCGATAAAGGGCCGTGCGGCACTTCGATAGAGCCTACGGTATCTACCCAATCAAATTGCGGGCGAAGCGAAAGATTTGATGCAAGGTCTGGGAACGGGATTGCGATTAAACCTTCTATGATGACCTCTTCCTGTGAAGGCAAAGAAGGTTCAGCCGGTTCCGAGGGTGGAGGTATGAGTGCGGCGACTGGAAAACTCGGCTCAGCGGGATCGGGCAGTGGTGGCAGCGCCGCTCCTACAGGCACCTCTGGCAGGACAGGCGCGGCAGGCTCCAGTGGAGGCGGTAGTTCAACGGTTGGCGAGACGGAAGGGAATGTCGGCTCAGCAGGTTCCGGTGGTGGAGGCATCAGCGCGGCGAACGGGAAGTTGGATTCGTCAGGCTCCAAGGGCGGCGGAAGCACTGTAGCAATAGGTGCCTCGGGCGAGGTTTGGGCTTCCGGTGGCTGTTCGGATGCTTGCGGCGGCTGAACTTCAGATTCTGGAGGCTGCTCTGACTTGACGCTGGAGCTTGGAGTGATCTGACGAGGGCGGATCGACGAGCGCCTTCTTGCATCCTCTGCAATCGTCTCAGCCCGCCGCCTCATGTCTACATTGTTCGGCTGTGGTTTGGGTGCAGCTTTCGGTGGAGTTGGCTGGGGTATAATGGCTGGATGCACCATTCTTTCAGCGCAAGATGCGGTGATCCAACTCAACGCAAGGACGGTAAGCACCCCAGACCTACGCATGCCTCGCGATCTCCCCTGATCTGCTCATCAGGTTAGCGAAGAAAAACGATGCAGAGGAGGACCCGCGTCAATTCGCGCTCTGAATGAACAGGATTTTTTGAAAGTAGTTGCAGGATGCCGGTTCATGAAATCGTATTCGATCTTCGCCCCAGAGCCTGTTTTAGAGTATGGGGTGGCCCGCGATTTCAGACATTTGGCTCGCCGCACCCTGCTTGTACCGGCTTGGATCATGTGTCCTCTAACTGTTCAGTCCCACGAAGTGGTGATACGATCATCTCTTCTTGGAGGGACAGCTTATGGGACAGCTTCTCCACGGCAGCGCCACCACGACAGAGGCAGTTCGTCGCGCAATCCAAGTTGGTCAAGAAAG
>JAESGY010000214.1_pt1 | contig 40878 bp, 43 predicted proteins | sample 9269841 | NCBI WGS metagenome assembly JAESGY01 (sample SAMN17022865, study PRJNA683097) | algae metagenome | isolation source: Spirirestis rafaelensis WJT71-NPBG6 and co-occurring heterotrophs from... | place: USA: Pinto Wells, Joshua Tree National Park, Colorado Desert, CA | collected 2006-08-15
GACCCCGCTCGGCCGTCTTGGCAACCCGGACGAGACGGCCGCCGCCGCCCTTTTCCTGGCGTCTGACGACAGCAGCTTCGTCAACGGGATCGAGCTGTTCGTCGATGGCGGCTCGGCGCAGATCTGACGGACGCGGGACGAAACGGGTGCCGTGCGCGGGCTCTATCCTGCAGTCCAGATGCCGCGAGGATATGCGTTGCGAGCGGCTTCCGCATGGAGGCTGGTCGTTCGCTCCACCTTGCGCCTTTCGGGAGATGACCCACGCCTCGGTCAGTCACGGCCCAATCCTACTGGGCACGATCCTGATTGAACGCTCCGGATTGTAAAATCGCTCAAGCGATGGTCAGACCCCGGTCTGCCAGAGCTTGAGGTTCTTGCGCGCCGGTTTGGCCGCGAGATGGGCCGGCATGGCGGCCTGATCGAGGCAATCCTCGAAGGTGAGCGTGCGGGGCGCTTCTGCCGTCATCGCGGCGTCGGCCTCGTCGGCGCTGAATGCGATCCCGGCGAAGTCACCCCTGCGCCAGCACACCCGCGCCCGGCGGACCTGCAGGTCATGGGCGGCGATGAACAGCTCGAATGTCTCCGGCAGGTCCATCTGCGGCTTCAGGGCGATCCTGGCGCCGCCGGTCGAGATGTCGCGAACCGTGCAGGGGATCATCGCGTCGGGTCCCAGCATGATCTGCGCCGGGTGATGGGCAAGAAAGCGCCTGGCGTGCCGGCGGTTGTCGGAGGCAGTGACGGGGACCATGGAAGCGACCTGGGACAAATGGCCAATGAAGCTTTGCATTAACCATTTGTTAACCGGCTTCTCAAGTCCCCCGAAAGAGGTATCCCCGAAGAGACTGGGGATTGCCGCCTGATTTATCGCGACGGGCCCTTCCGCTCCGCCGAAGCCGCCCAGATGTTCAGGTTGCCCTCGCCGGCAAAGTGGTCAATCTCGGCGAGTTCCTCGGGCGTGAAGGACAGGTTCTTGAGCGCGCCCACACAGTCGACGACCTGCTCAGGGCGGCTCGCGCCGATGAGCGCCGAGGTCACGCGCTCCCCGCGCAGCACCCAGGCCAGCGCCATCTGGGCCAGCGTCTGCCCGCGCCGCTCGGCAATGCCGTTGAGGCTGCGGATGCGGGAGAGGTTGTCCTCGCTCAAGAAGGACGTGCGCAGGGACTTGCCTTGTGCGGCGCGGCTCTCCTCAGGGATTCCGTTCAGATATTTCGTCGTCAGCATGCCCTGCGCGAGTGGCGAGAACACGATGGAGCCCATGCCGACCTCGTCGAGGGTATCGAGCAAGCCGTCCTCCTCGATCCAGCGGTTGAGCATGGAATAGCTCGGCTGGTGGATGATGCACGGGGTCTTGAGCTCGCGCAGGATCGCAACCGCCTCGCGGGTGCGCTGGCTGTTGTAGGACGACAGGCCCACATAGAGCGCCTTGCCCTGCCGCACAGCGGAGTCCAGCGCCATCATGGTCTCTTCCAGGGGCGTGTTCGGGTCGAATCGGTGGGAATAGAAGATGTCCACGTATTCGAGCCCCATCCGCTTGAGGCTCTGGTCGAGGCTGGAGAGCAGATATTTGCGGCTTCCCCACTCGCCATAGGGGCCTGGCCACATGCGGTAGCCGGCCTTGGTGGAGATCACCATCTCGTCGCGCAGGCCATGGAAGTCATGCCGCAGGATCTCGCCGAACAGTGTTTCGGCCGAGCCCGGGGGAGGGCCATAATTGTTGGCGAGATCGAAATGCGTGATGCCCAGATCGAACGCCGTGCGGCAGATTTCCCGCGCGGTTGCGGCCGATTTGTCCTCGCCGAAATTGTGCCAGAGCCCCAGCGAAATCGCCGGCAGGAGGAGTCCGCTATGGCCGCACCGGTTGTAGATCATGTCATCATAGCGGTTTTCAGCGGGCAGGTAGGCCATCGAATTCTCCAGCGCAGTAACAGGGCAGACAACCTACATAGCGCGCTTGGCGCGCGTTCAACAATGCGAGCGTCGCCCTCTGATGACTAGAAACGCGTAACGACGCTGATGCCGATCCCTTCGAACCGGTCCATGGCCATGAGGGCAGCGGGCGCCTCGTCGAGGCTCAGATGCTTGCCGACGAGCTTTTGGGGCGCGAGCTTGCCGGTGCGGATCATCGCCATCATGTCCTGATAGCGGAAGGCCTGCATGCCGTGGCTGCCATAGATCTCCAACTCATGCGCGATGACCTGCGCCATCGGCACGACTGCTCGGGCATGATCGCCCAGCATCAGCCCGACCTGCACGTGACGGCCGCGGCGGCGCAGGTTGGCGATGGAGTTGAAGCAGGTGGCAGGGCTGCCCAATGCATCCATGGACACATGCGCGCCGCCCTTCGTGATCTCCTTCACTGCGCCGATCACGTCGGCAGCGTCGCGTGCGTTCACCGTCGCCACCGCACCCATCTCACGCGCGAAGGCAAGCTTCTCATCGGTAAGGTCAATCGCAATCACATTCGCCCCCATGACGCTTGCGATCATGATGGCCGACAACCCGACGCCGCCGCAGCCGTGAACCGCCACCCACTCGCCGGGCTTTACGCGCCCCTGATCGACAATGGCGCGGAACGATGTCACAAATCGGCAGCCGAGGCTTGCCGCGGTGGCAAAATCGAGCTCCTCGGGCAGCGCCACGAGGTTGGTGTCCGCATAGTCGACCGCCACATATTCCGCGAACGATCCCCAGGCGGTGAAGCCCGGCTGGAACTGCTGCTCGCAGACCTGATGGTTGCCGGAATTGCATTCATGGCAATGCCCGCATCCGCCCACGAACGGCACCGTGACGCGGTCGCCCTTCTTCCAGCGCGTGACCCGGCTGCCTGTGGCAAGAACCGTACCGGCAAGCTCGTGCCCCGGCACGTGCGGCAGCACCACATCGGGGTCATGCCCCATCCAGCCATGCCAGTCGCTCCGGCACAGCCCCGTCGCTTCCACCTTGATCACGACGCCATCCGGAGCGGGCGTGGGATCCGGCACGTTCTGCACGCGCGGCGGCTGGCCGAACTGCTCGAAGAGAACCGCTTTCATGATGAGCCTTTCCTCCGCGACGGGTGAAGAGGCGATATAGCGGTTGGGGACGGGGAGGGCAAACGCCCTGGTCATTGCTTCAGGAGCTTCAACGCCCCGGCGTCATCCCCGCGAAGGCGGGGATCCATAACCACGCCATTTCAGAGAGAGGCGAGACGCGTTGTACGCTCTTCTGCATCGTCAGCGTTTATGGATCTGGGCTCCGCTGCGCGACCCCGGGATGACAGCGCGGTGATGTGAGAGACGCATCTCAGATGACGAAGAAGTCGTGATAGTAGAGCTTTGTCTTGTTGACGATGGTGGCGATCTTCACCTGGACAGCCGAGCCGGTGCCGTCCCGATCGTAATAGCGGTAGCCTTTGCTGCGGCCATAGATGATGCGGTCCTCCGCATCCTGAGCGCTGGTGCCATTCGCGAACATTTCGGCCTTGACCTTCACACCCTTGGACGAGCCCTTCCCCAGCTTGGTGAAGACGCTGTTCTGCAGCTGGATCGTGTCATAGCGCGAAGAGAATTCGTAGATCCGGTCGACATTGGTGCTCTTGCTGGGCTTGGTGTCGAACACGAACACGTCCCTGCCGGTGCCTGTGCCGCCGTACAGCTTGTCATTGCCGGACGAGGCCTTGAGCACATCGTTGCCGCCCTGGCCTCTGAGCGTGTTCTTGCCCGTGTGGCCTGTAATCTCGTTGGCGGTGTCCGAGCCGGTCAGGTCGGCTGACACCTTGGACGACACACCCGAGAGCTTGAGCACCTCAATCTCCGCATCCGTGCGCAACGTATAGCTGCCGCCGACAATCACCATGTCGCGTCCCTCATTGGCGGCTTCTTCGAGAATGTCTCCGGCCTTGATATGATAAGTATCGTCGCCATCACGGCCTTTGAAGATGGCAGAGCCGCTGCCGATGAGGGTGTCGGCATGGGAGGAGCCGATGATGCCCTCGATCGAGATCCAGGTGTCGCCGGCACCGTCGCCGGAGGCGCCTGAAAGGCTCGCTGTTACACCGACGCCTGAACTTGCAAACGACACGAAATCGACCCCGCCCGCGCCGTTCAGAACATCTGCACCAGGTCCGCCGTCGAAGGTGTCGTTGAAGGCGGTGCCGATGTAATGATCGTCTCTGGCGGTACCTTTCAGGGAAACCGCTTCGCTGCGCAGGTCGACGATCTGGATACCCTGCGAGTGACGAACGATAATACGTCCATCCGCCATGAGGTGGAGTTCCTGCAGATAGACGGATTGAGTTGTCGTTGCCTGATTGACAAGGAGGTCATCCGTCAGCCGCACGCCCTGCTTGTCGAAGATGGCGACATGAACCTCATATCTCACCACACCTGCAACGTATCCTGTTGCCTTCTCATAAGCTACGGCAAAGCCGCCGCCCGGCAGTGCAAGCACATCGGAATGACCGGCGGACAACAGGTTCGGAAGGGCAAGGGGTGAAATGGGTTTTGCATCGGAAATGGCTTCTCCGCCGGAGTTGTAGACCCTCATGAAGGCGTTGGGACGGGGGGCCCGTTTGGGCCTTGCTCCCTCCAGGTTACGACGAAGCCACCGTATCGAAGGGCCGTGACCTTGACTTCTCCCTTTCCGGTCGAGCCGCTAGGCGAGATCGCGAAGGGCGCTGAAATGCCAGGAGCCCCAGATCCGTGGGGTGTCAGAATCCGCCCTTCTATTTCCGTGCCGCTTTTCCGGTATACAACCACCACCTGTCCATTGGACAAGGCTGCCATGTCAGTCGCGGGAATATCCTCAGCATGCGTCCCAACTGTTCCCAGTTGCTCCTCGTGCAGACTGGCTCCGCTTGAGCTGAAAACCTTCAGAGTAGCCGGACCGCTGTTCCCGAGGCGGTAACTAACGACGATACCGCCTTCTCCGAAGCTCGCGATGGCATCGGCATAGTAAAAGTTAGAGGTGGCCGTTAAGAGAGGGACAACAGTCGTCGGCTTCCCGATGGGAGAGAGGTTGGAGTCGTAGAGCCCGAGCCAAGGGTTCACGAAGCCGGAACTTGGTCTGTCGGAGGTCCAGGTCAGGGCGATGCGGCCATCAGGAAGCTCAACTGCCATGGGTTGGCTGGCAGCTGGAGCAAGATTAGACAGGTGAGGTTGCGGCCCAGCGTCCGGAATTTCGATTACACGCTCCGATTCCAGGGAGCCGTCCGCACTGTAGATCCAGGCTTTCAGTGTGCGGTCGGGAAAAGTGCCCGATCGGCCAACAATCAGAAAGGTGCCGTTCTTGAGCGCCGTCATATGCGGGTGCTCGATCCCTGCGGGAAGCGTGAACGGGGATCCCCAGAGAGACGGTGCGGCCATGGCGATCCTCATTGCGATCAAGAAGAAAAGCGCCTCAGGGCGCGATGACGCAATGTTATGCAGATTCAGGAATGGGACAACCGTCTTGTTGCAGGGGAGCGAAAAGGCAGGCTCACCCCCTGAACCGCCCGAACACCACCTTGGTCTCCCCGTAGTCCCGCCGCTCGATTTCCTCGAATCGCTCCGGCAGCGAGACCTCGACGCCTTGCGCCTCTTCCACGATCACGAGCGCGTCCGGCACGAGCCAGCCACCCTCGGCGCAGGAGCGCAGGGCCTTGGGTGCGAGGTCCCGGCCGTAGGGCGGATCGCAGAACACAACCGAGAAGGGGGCATTGGGCGCAGCCTCGCCCATGCGGGTGGCATCGCGGCGGAACAGGCGGGTGGCGCCGCCGGCGCCGAGCGTTTCCACGTTTTCGCGGATGATGCCGCGGGCCTGCGCGCCGTCATCGACGAAGAGCGCGAAGCCGGCGCCACGCGAGAGCGCTTCCAATCCTAAAGCGCCGGTGCCGGCGAACAGGTCGAGCACCCGCGCGCCCTCGATCGGGTCGTCATAGGAATGCTGGAGAATGTTGAAGAGCGTCTCGCGCAGGCGGTCCGAGGTCGGACGGATGGCGTCCGAGTTCGGCCCCTTCAGCGAGCGGCCGCGCCAGCGCCCGCCCACAATTCTCATGGTTCAAACCTCATGAAGAGTTCTGCAAAATTTAGAAGCCTCATCCTGAGGGCCGCCAAAGGCGGCGTCTCGAAGGACGAGGGCGCTTCCAGAGGGCACTGGATCCTCCTCCGAGACGCAGCCTTACGGCTGCTCCTCAGGATGAGGACTGCGTTTCCTTCAAGTCGTTAGCGGCGACCGCGCGGGCTGCCCTTGGAACCGCCTTTGAAGCCACCCTTCGAAGCCCCGCCCTTGGACGCGCCTCGGGGGCCGCTCTTGAAGCCGCCGCCGGCGCCGCCTCTCGGTCCGCCGCGAGAAGGTCCATCACCCCGCGGAGGGCCGCGACGGGGACGCTCGTCATCATTGCGGGCGCGGAAAGGACGGTCTCCCTCGGAGCGGCGGGGGCGGTCATCGCCGCCCTCACGAGAGCGGAAAGGACGGTCTCCCTGGGTCCTGCCAGGACGGTTTGCGCCACCTTCGCGTGAGCGGAAGGGACGCTCGCCACGCGGTTTGGCCGCGCTGCTCTCACCGCCCTCGCGGGCTCCGAAGGGGCGGTTGCCTCCAGGGCGGCGCGGACGCTCGCCGCCTTCCCGAGCGCGTCCCGCCGACGCTCCGCCGCGACCGGTGCGGCCGATCGGATCCTGGTCGCGGGATGCCGGGGCGCCACGGCCCCTGCGCGGAGCGGGCGCTTCCTCCGCCTCAGGCTGGCGCACGAGGCGCTCCACCCGGACCTTGCGGCCTTCCTTGGAGGTGATCGCGCCCATGCGCTCGCGCTGACGCTCCCCGGACGCAGCACGGGCCTCGCGCGGATCGGCGCCGCGGCGGGGCATCTTCCTGCTCGGGGCATCCTCGTCGGTCTCGCCGGCGCGCCACACGCTGCGCTTCGGGTCGAGGCGCGAGGGGCGCTTCTGGGGCTCCTCCTCATCGCGACCACGACGGTCGCCGTCACGGGCGCGGAACGGCCGTTCGTCATCGTCGCGACGGCGGCGCGGACGCTCGTCATCGCGGCCACGAGCCGACCGGGCCGGGCGCTCGTCCCGTTCCGAACGCTCCTTCTTCGAGGAGCCGAAGGGCGCAATGGGCTCGCGCACCGGGCTTTCGAAATCCACGCCCGCCTCAACGGCGAGAGCCGCACCGAGCTGGTCCCTGAGCACCTTGGTGCGCACCTCCTCCACGAGGCCGACCTCGAGGTCGCCGAGCTGGAACGGACCGAAGGACATGCGGATCAGGCGGTTCACCTGCACGCCGAGATGCTCAAGAATGCGTTTGATCTCGCGGTTCTTGCCCTCGCGCAGGCCCATCGTGATCCACACGTTGTCGCCCTGCACCCGATCGAGACGCGCCTCGATGGGGCCGTAGTCGATGCCGTCGATGCTGATGCCGTCGCGCAGCCTGTCGAGGTCGGCCTGGTTGATCTCGCCATGGGCGCGCACCTTGTAGCGGCGCAGCCAGCCGGTGTCGGGATGGGCAATGACGCGGGCCAGCCCGCCGTCATTGGTGAGCAGCAGCAGCCCTTCCGTGTTGATGTCGAGCCGGCCCACCGCCACCACGCGGGGCAGGTCCTCGGGCAGGTTGTCGAACACGGTGGGGCGTCCCTCGGGGTCCTTGGCCGTGGTCACGAGGCCGCGCGGCTTGTGGAACAGCCACAGGCGCGTGCGCTCCTTGGTGGGCAGGGGCTCGCCGTCCACGGTGATCGTGTCAGCGGCGGTCACATTGATCGCAGGGCTCTCCAGCACCTTGCCGTTGAGGGTGACGCGGCCTTCCGCGATCATCGCCTCCACGTCACGGCGGGATGCGATGCCCGCACGGGCAATCACCTTGGCGATGCGGTCCTCGACCGGCTCCTGGGGCTCGGCCTGCACCGCGGGCTGCTCCTCGCGGGCGCGGCGCGGGCGATCCTCCGCCGAGCGGTCGAAGCGGCGCGGACCCTCGTCGCCGCCACGGCCCCGGAAGGGGCGGTCACCATCCTCACGACGCGGACGGAACGGCTTGTCACCAGCCTCGCCGCGAGAGTGGAACGGCTTGTCGCCGGTGCTGCGGGCGCGGAACGGCTTCTTGTCGCCGCCTTCGGAGCGGCGCGGGCGCTCGTCGCCGTCACGGCTGCGGAAAGGCTTGGCGCCTCCCTCGGCCCGCGGGCGGAAAGGCTTGTCCCCATCGCGGCTGCGGAAAGGCTTGTCTCCGGCGGCCCGGGGCTTGCGCGGGCGGTCATCGTCGCCACGGGCGCGGAAGGGGCGCTCGCCGCCTTCGCGGGGCTTGCGGGGGCGGTCGCCGGAGGAGGGGCGGCCACGGTCGGAGCGTCCCGGCGGACGGCCCCTGCGATTATCGTCGTTGCTGTCGGTCATGGGAGCCTGATAGCAGAGGTGCTCAAGAGAAGCGAGGGCCAAGGAATCAGCGAAAGCAATGGGACACGAGAGTGATGGACAACGCCGATCACAAGCCGCTTGATCCGGGAGGGGCCGATCCCATGAGCGTGGCCTTCGACGAGGCCCGCTCTGCTGCCGCGCGCGGAGAGGTGCCGGTGGGGGCCGTCATCGTCAAGCAAGGGCGCATCGTAGCCTCGAGTGGCAACCGCCCGCGGGAGCTGCGCGATCCCTCCGCCCATGCGGAGATGCTCGCCATCCGCCTTGCCTGCGAGGCGCTCGACGACGAGCGTCTCTCCGGCTGCGACCTCTACGTGACGCTCGAACCCTGCACGATGTGTGCCGGAGCGATCTCCTTCGCCCGCATCCGCCGGGTCTATTATGCCGCCCATGACCTGAAGGGCGGCGCGGTGGACAACGGCGTGCGCTTCTTCGACCAGCCGACCTGCCACCACGCCCCGGAAGTCTATGGCGGCATCAGGGAAGGTGAGGCTGCGGCATTGCTGCGGGAGTTTTTCGAGAGGAGGCGGTGAGAGCCGCGTGAAAAAGCCCGGAGCGATGCGCTCCGGGCTTTTTCAGCTCATGAAACCGAGCTTAGCGGTTCTTGTCCGTGGTACCGGTGCGCGAGATGCCGGCGTTGCGCTCGTCGTCGACCTCCACCTCGGTCTTGCGCACCGTGTCGGAGACGGTCTGCGTGCGCTGGTCGGCGTCCTTGCGCACCACCACTTCCTCGACCACGCGGGCTTCCTTCGACACGACGGCTTCTTCGCCGCGCTCCTCCATCTCAATGGAGCGCTCGCGGAAGAGGTCGCCATCATTCACTGAGCCGGTGCGCATGGTGCCCTCGACCGGACGGCGTTCGACAGACACGTGTTCTTCCCTCAAGGAAACTTGCTCCTGCACGGGGCGCTCGGTCACGTGAGAGCGGATTCGGACGCGGCCGTGGCTGACTTCGCGCTTGCCCACATGCAGCTCTTCCTCGACAACAGGGATCACCTCGTCGCTATCCGAGCTGCGGCCTTGAGCATACAGCCCATTGTCCTGAAGGCTTTCGCGGTCGCGCATGGCGCTACCTTCTGTCATGCCGCTGCCGAGCATGCCGGTCGAGGTCGTTGCCGTGCCTCCCAGATCCGCGGTGCCCGAACCCTGATGGCTCCAGCCTTCCGAACGCCAAGCATCCTGCCGCTCGTCCAGATCGAGAATATCGTCGTCGTCAAGAATGTCGACCACGCGGTCAACCTCGTCGTCATCGCAGCGCACGGCAATGAGAGCGTGGCCGCGGCGCACGCCTTCCGCATAGGCGCGCGCATCATCGTGCGGCACGCCGTTCGTGGTCAGGTAGTTCTCGACACGGTCATGGTGCGATCCGCTGGAGCTCTCGTCGAAGCCGCTGGTGCCGTCCCAAGTACGATTGTCGCCGGAAGCGGTGAACAGGCAGATCTTGCCCTGCGAAATGCCAGATTGCTCCAGCTCGCGGACGATGGAAGAAGCTTGAGAGTCGCTGCCGAAGAGGCAGGTTACAGTCTTGGCCATTGCACAAAATCTCCATGAGCCGTCAAAAGCGGCACGGTTGCAAAGTGGTTCAATGCTTCAGAGTGTCTGCGCCGCATCAAAGAAGGACCGCGGTACCAGACGCATTGACCTATCAAGCGCTGCTCGTCGACTTCGTTCCTAAAGACAAGCTGCTCACACGTGCTTTCATGTACTGGAGCTCGTATCATCGTCAGACGGCACACGCTCGATGATGGCACGCTGCCTGCGAAGCTCCACCGGTGTCTCGACGTCTTCGATGGTCCTGCGTCTGTGAAGGTGCAGTTCTTCTTTCAGGACAAGACGCTTCTCGACGACAAGAACCTCCTCGAGGATGGGAATGATCGTCACGTCGTTCTCGGTGCGAACCTCGGGAGCACGCTCGACGATCCGATCAATGGGCACGCGCGTCACCTTGATGGTCTCGCCTTCGAGCGTGGCCTTGACCAGTTCCGTCTCGACATCGACGCTGGTCCGGACACGAACCTTGCCCGTCGTGACCTCTCGCTTGTCGAGGCGCAGCTCCTCTTCCACGATGGGAATGACTTCTGTGTCGGACGATGTGTCCTGAGCGTTCGGCTGTTCCGAAAGGTGCTTGGCCATGAAAGGGATCCCGTCTGCAGCGGTGAACGTGCCGCTTGCACGACAGGTTCCTCCCGCCACGGACGCGAGGAACAATGCAGAGTGTCAGGCTTCAGCTGAGCAGGAAGGCCTGCAGCGCTTCCAGAGTCGCGCTCGGGTTCTCTTCAGCCACGAAGTGGCCCGAGGTTACGCCGATGCCGCTCGCCTTGGGCGCGAAGCTCCGGCGCCAGATGTCGAGCGGCTTCTGCGCGTGGCCCATCGGGCCGCTGACGAGATAGAAGTCGCTCCAGATCACGTAGGTCGGGCAGGAGATTGTCTTGCCGGCGGCAAGGTCGGCCTCGTCGGCTTCGACGTCCTGTGTGGCGCCGGCCCGGTAGTCCTCGCAGAAGGCATGAATGCGGGTGGGCTCGTTGCAGCTCTGCCAATAGGCTTCCAGGGCCCGATGGTCGAAAGCACCGAGGTCGCCGGCGGCGGACCACAGCCGCATCAATCCTTCGAAATACGGGATTGGATCACGCCCGATCTCCTCCTCGGGGATCGGATAGGCTTGGGAGAGATAGCCCCAATGTGCTTCCGGTATCGCGCCGGCGCGCATCTGCTCCCACACATGGTAGGTCGGCAGGATATCGAGCAGCGCGAGGCGCTCGACACGGCCTGGATGATCCAGCGCAAGCCGATAGCCGACCCGCGCGCCGCGATCATGTCCGATGACAGTGAAGTGCACGTGGCCCAGGGCTTCCATGACCTCGATCACATCCCGGCCCATGCTGCGCTTGCAATAGGTCTCGTGCTTCGCATCCCCTTTGGGCGCCGTGGACCAGCCATAGCCGCGCAGGTCCATGCACACGACCGTTTGGGTCTCGGCCAGCGCCGGTGCCAGGTGGTGCCACATGGCGTGCGTCTGGGGAAAACCGTGCAGCAGCACCAGCGGTTTTCCGTTGCCCTTGCTGCGCGCGAAGATGCGCCCGACCTCGGTGTCGATCCAGTGGCTCTGGAAGCCGGGAAAGAGATCATCGCTCATGGGCAGCCGCTCAGCGTTATGGAATGGCCTCGATCATAAGCTAGAGCGCAGGTTCACAAAGTTGATGAGCCGGCGTTGGAAAATGAGGCGCAACTCGGACGAGGGAAAACTTACCTAACGTCATCAGTCAAGAGAGGTAGGGCACTTTCAGCCCTGCTCGCGCTCCACTGCCCGCCAGCCGATGTCCCGGCGGCAGAAGCCCTCGGGCCAGTTGATCCGGTCCACGGCCTCATAGGCCTTTCGTTGAGCCTCTGTGATGGTGGCGCCGAGGGCCGTCACGTTGAGCACCCGTCCGCCGCTGGCGACGATCCGGTCGCCCTCCTGCCTCGTGCCGGCATGGAAGACGATGACGTCATTGAGTTCCTCTGCCCTGTCGATGCCTTTGATCTCCGAGCCCTTCTCGACCGCGCCCGGGTAGCCCTTGGCCGCCATCACGACGGTGAGTGCTGCCGCATCTGACCATTGCAGGGAGATGCTGTTCAGCATGCCGTCGCAGGCGGCGAGGAGCGCGGCTACGAGGTCGGATCTCAGGCGCGGCAGCAGCACCTGGGTTTCCGGATCGCCGAGACGGGCATTGTATTCGATGAGCTGGGGCCCGTCCGCGGTGAGCATGAGCCCGGCATAGAGAATGCCCGTATAGGGCGTGCCCCGCGCCTTCATGCCGGCGAGCGTGGGCTCGATGATCTCCCGCATGACGCGCGCCTGCAGGTCCGGCGTCAGCACGGCGGCGGGCGAATAGGCGCCCATGCCGCCGGTATTCGGGCCTTGGTCGCGGTCGAAGACGCGCTTGTGGTCTTGCGCCGTGCCAAAGGGAATAGCCCGGGTGCCGTCGCAGAGAGCGAAGAAGCTCGCCTCCTCGCCTTCGAGAAAGGCTTCGATCACCACCTCGGCTCCGGCGGCTCCCAACCCGCCCCCGATCATCATGTCGATGGCGCCTTCCGCCTCCTCGAAGGAGGTGGCCACCACCACGCCCTTTCCGGCAGCCAAGCCATCCGCCTTCACCACGATCGGCACGCCGTAATTGCGCACATAGGTTTTTGCCGTCTCCGCATCGGTGAAGCGCCGGTAGGCAGCGGTGGGGATGTTGAACTCGGCGCAGAGGTCCTTGGTGAAGGCCTTGGAGCCTTCGAGCTGGGCGGCAGCCTTGTTCGGCCCGAACGCCTTGATGCCGGCGGCCGTTAGGTCGTCCACCAGCCCGGCCACGAGGGGAGCCTCAGGCCCGACGACCACGAAATCGACCTTCATGACCCGGCAGAAATCGATCACGGCGGAATGATCGGTGACATCCAGCACCACATTGGTGCCATGCTGTGCCGTGCCGGGATTGCCAGGGGCAATCAAAAGTTTGTCGCACAGGGCGCTCGCCTGGAGGCTGCGGGCCAGAGCATGCTCCCGTCCGCCGGAACCGATGAGAAGAATGTTCATGGGCTTGCCTCCTGATGACGCTTGGGCTCTTAGCGGCTCGCGGTCTCTTCGCCTACCCGGAAACTGCGCAGACGGGTCTCTTTCAAAGGGCGCGGCGAAATGCACAGGGGATATTTTGCGGTTGGTATCGCCTGTTGCGTCCGCGCCCTTGGCAGACCCCATGGGGGCAGATTAGGTTCACGTCATGTTCGCAGACAAAGCCCCCTCGAATGCCCAGGAATGGTCGGTCTCCGACCTTGCGGGCGCCCTCAAGCGCACCCTGGAGGACGCGTTCGGCCATGTGCGCCTGCGCGGCGAGGTATCGGGCTATCGCGGGCCACATTCGTCGGGGCATGCCTATTTCTGCATCAAGGACCAGAATGCCCGCATCGACGCGGTGATCTGGAAGGGGGCCTTCTCCAAGCTGAGGATCCGGCCCGAGGAGGGCATGGAAGTGATCGCCACCGGGCGCATCACCACCTTCCCAGGCTCGTCCAAGTACCAGATCGTCGTCGAAAGCCTGGAGCCCGCCGGCATCGGCGCCCTCATGGCGCTGCTGGAAGAGCGGCGCCGGAAGCTCAATGCGGAGGGGCTGTTCGCCCCTGAGCGCAAGCGGCGCCTGCCGTTCCTGCCGCAGGTGGTCGGTGTTGTCACCTCGCCCACGGGCGCGGTGATCCGCGACATCCTCCACCGGCTGGAGGACCGCTTCCCGCGCCGGGTGCTCGTGTGGCCCGTGCGCGTGCAGGGCGAGACCTGCGCGGCCGAGGTCGCTGCTGCCATTCGCGGCTTTAACGCCCTTGAGCCGGGCGGGCGGATCCCGCGCCCCGATGTGCTGATCGTCGCCCGCGGCGGAGGGTCCATCGAGGACCTGTGGGGCTTCAACGAGGAAATCGTGGTGCGCGCCGCGGCCGAGAGCGCCATCCCGCTCGTCTCGGCGGTGGGGCACGAGACCGACACGACCCTGATCGATCATGCCGCCGACGTCCGTGCGCCGACACCCACGGGTGCTGCCGAAATGGTGGTGCCGGTGCGTGTCGAGCTCATGGCCGCTGTCAACGACCTCTCCCGCCGCCATTTCGAAGCGGCGCTGCGGCTTGTCGAGCGGCGGCGCTCGGACCTGCGCGCCACGGCCCGGGCTATGCCCAGCGCGGAGGCGCTGTTCTCACCCAAGCGCCAGCGGCTCGATCTTGCCGCCACCAAGCTCTATCCGGCGCTCTCCCGCAATGCCCGCGGTCACGAGGAGCGCCTGCTCAAGGTGGCGCGCCAGCTCGCCTATGTGTCGCCGGTGGCGAACGTGGCCCGCATGCGCGCCCGCCTCGATGCGGTGGGGCCGCGCCCCTACAATGCGGTCTGCCGCTCCATCCTGCTGCGTGAGGAGAGCCTCAAGCAGATCGGCCGGCGCCTCGTGGTCTCGCGCGAGACCCTGCTGCGCACCGAGCGGACGCGCCTTGCCCAAGCCTCAGAGACAGCCCAGCGCGTGGCCGAGCGGCTCGGGCCCGCTCTGCAGGGTCAGCTCGCCCGTAAGGCCGACCGGCTGAAGGCTGTAACCAAGCTCTTCGACAGCCTGAGCTACAAGTCGGTGCTCAAGCGGGGCTTTGCGCTTGTGCGCGATGCGGAGGGACGGCCTATGAACTCCGCCGAGGCGGTGCATGACGGCCAGGCGCTGGTGCTCGAATTCGCCGACGGCAAGGCCGATGCCACCGGCGGGCGCATCGGCTCGCGGCCAAGACCTGCAAAGCCGAGGATCGTGGCGGTGGAGGAGCAGGGCGCTCTCTTCTGAGTGCAGCATCGGACCCAAAAGTGGCCTCCACTTTTGGGTCCGATGCTTCCTTCTTGAATGAGAGCATCGTGCGGAAAACCGGGTCCACTTTCGCTGACGCGGCCCTCTGGGTCCGCACGATGCTCTAATGTTGGCAATCCGCCGGCCCAGCGCTTATGTGTGGGATAAGCGCAACGCAATTTACTCGATGTCTTTCATGTTGAACAAGTTCGAACGCAGCGGCGGCGAAGCCGTCGTGCAATATCTCGATAGCAATCTTCGGGTGGTGAAGCCCGGAGCCTATGTGCGCTGTGCGGTGACGGGGGCCGAGATCCCGCTGGACGAGCTGAAGTACTGGAGCGTCGAGCGTCAGGAGCCTTATGCCTCCCCCGAGGCCGTGATGATGCGCATCATGGGGCAGGCCGCACCCACGAAATAGGCCGCGCGTCAAACGACGCGCAGGCGCCGCTCGTTGATGCGCCGCATGAGAAGGTTGCGAAGGCCTACCTCATTTTCGATCCGCAGACGCACCGGCAGGGCCATCAGTTCGGGCCACGCTGCCGAAGCATCCACAATCCGCACAAGATCCTTTTCCGTCGTCACCGGCAGGAGCCCAAGCTTTTCAGCCTCCTGCCGCAAGGCCGCCACCTCCTCCGGCTTGAAGGAATGGTGGTCCGGAAAGGCATGGGTCACGTCCACGATGGCCCCGCAGGCATGCAGGGTGTCGAAGAACTTCTCCGGCCGCCCGATCCCGGCGAAAGCCATGACCCTCCGGCCCTTGAGCGTCTCGGAGGCTTCCGGTGCCGGCTCGAGCGATGCGGTGAAGACGCGTTTGCCGTGCTCGTCAGCCTCCAGGGCGACCTGCCGTCCCGACTCACCGTCCCCGATCACCAGAACCGCGTCGACCAGAGGCCATTGAGCCCCCATGGGTGCCCGCAACGGCCCGGCCGGCAGGGGCAGGCCATTGCCGATGCCCGTAGCGCCGTCCACCACCGCGATGGCGCAGTCCTTGATCAGGGACGGGTTCTGAAGCCCGTCATCCATGACGACGGCTGTCGCGCCGATCTCGTAGGCGAGCCGCGCTCCGGCGGGTCGGGAGCGGGACACGATGGTCCGGGCGGTGCGGGACAGAAGAACAGGCTCGTCGCCCACATCGGCGGCCCCGTGCTGTGGCTGGACCCGGACGGGGCCCGCGAGACGGCCACCATAGCCCCGGGACAGGAAGACCGGATTTTCACCGGCCGCATCCAGGATCGCGGCGATCGCAATTGCGGTCGGCGTCTTGCCGGCGCCGCCCGCCGTGAAGTTGCCGATGCAGATCACGGGCAGCTCCACCTGCTCGCCGCGCCGCTTCATCCGGCTTGCCGCAACGGAACCGTAAACCAGGCCGACCGGGCGCAGCAGCTTCGCCTGCAGTGAAGGGGAGGGTTGCCACCAGAACCGTGGCGCGCGCATCAGCGGCGGGCTCCGAGCTTGGCCTGCACGATGAAGGGCTCGACGGATTGCATCGTCCGATCCACGGCGCCGCCCAAGGCCTGCACCGCGTCTCCGGCAGCGCGGGTCATGTCCCGGGTCAAGGCGGCGTTGCCGAGCATTTCGCTCACCGCCCGCGCCAAGCTGTTGCTGTCCTTCACCAGCAGGGCCCCGCGGGACCGGTCGAGTGCTTCGTAGATCTCCACGGCTGCATGAACATGAGGCCCGTGCAGGATGGCGGCTCCCAGCTTGGCAGGTTCGATGGGGTTGTGCCCGCCCACCGGCACGAGGGTTCCGCCCATGAGCACGACTGGGGAGAGCCGGTAGAACAGCCCCATTTCTCCTATCGTGTCGATCACATAGACATCTGTCGCCCGGTCGGGATGCATCCCTTGCGACCGGCGCCCGGCCCGCAAACCTGCCTGGACTGCGAGGGCGGCGACCTCGGGTCCCCGGTGCGGATGGCGGGGAGCAATGATGGTCAGGAGATGGGGGTGACGCTTCGCCAGAGCGCGGTGAACGGCGATGATGGCGCTTTCCTCACCCTGGTGGGTGCTGGCGGCAAGCCAGACCGGCCGTCCGGCGATCAGCCCCGAGAGCTGCGCCACCACCCGCGGATCGGCCGGGGGCGGCGCTGCGTCGAACTTGATGTTGCCGGTCACGACCACGCGGGGGGCGCCGAGCCGCGCCAGCCGCTCCGCATCCTCGGCGGTTTGGGTCAGGCACAGGGCGAAGCGCTCGAGCAGGCCCCTGATGATGCCGGGCATCTTCTGCCAGCGCTGGTAGGACCGATCCGACATGCGACCGTTGACCATGACGAGCGGGATGTCCCGCTCCGAGAGCGCCATGATCGTGTTGGGCCAGATTTCCGATTCCGCGATGAGGGCCAAGTCCGGCTGCCAGTGATCCAGAAAGCGCTTTATATAACGTGGCACGTCCAGGGGCACGAACTGATGCACCGCCCCGGGCGGGAGGCGCCGGGCGATCATGCCGGCCGAGGTCTTGGTGCCCGAGGTCACCAGAACCGCAAGGCCGCGTTGCGTCATGCGCTCCACAACCGGCAGCAGGGACAGGGTCTCCCCGACGCTGGCGCCATGGACCCAGATCAGGTGGCCCTTGGGCCTCTGCCTGCTGGGGTGACCCTGACGCTCGCCGAGACGGGTCTTGTCCTCGCGGCCCTTGCGCTGGCGCCAGTAGAGGAGGCCCAGAACGGCGGGCTCCAGGATGGACACGACGGTCCGGTAGGTCCGAAAGGCAAACGGCAGCCTCATGCCCGGGAGCCTCCCGCATGTATGGGGGTGGCCTTGGCTCCTGGATCCCTGGAGCCGACCAGCGCATAGGCGCGCTCGTGCACCCGGTCCAGTTCCCGCTCGACACTCTGCCTCAGGCCCTCAAGAGCAGGCTCGTCCGCATCTCTTGGCACCGGGATGGGCTCGCCGAGCACGATAGCGCCCCGGCCGAAGGGCAGGCCGATGCTGGCCCGGTCCCAGCTGTTGACGTCGATGCGGCGGCTGGTCACCACGGCGACTGGCACGATTGGCCGCCCGGACAGCTGCGCGAGGGTGACGATGCCTAGGCCGCACACCCGGGAGATCTTCGGGATGTCGGCCGTCATCACCACCATCTCGCCTTCGCTCAAGGCGCGGAGCATGGCGCGCAGGGCCTGGGCGCCGCCCTTCTTGCGGATGTCGCGGCCGCGCGCGCCCGAGCCGCGGATCGCGCGGACTCCCAAGTGACGCAGGGCAATGGCGTTGAACTCGCCGTCGCCCGAGCGGGAGACGAGGCTTGCCGCCCGGTCCTGCGGCCGCTTGGCGAAGTGGATCATGAAGTGCTGCCCGTGCCACATGGCGGCGATCACGGGCATCTCGATCCGGTCGTAAGCTTCCGCCGACTCCATGACGAACCGGTTCGTGCGCTGCACGAGCTTGAGATAGCCCGCCACAAGAAACCCGAGGGTTTCCTGCACCGCGCGGGAGCGGGTGATGCGCTTGCCGAGACCCATTGCGTCCGGGTCAGCCCTGCTGCGGGTCCAGCAGGCGGTGGAGGTGAACGATGAAATAGCGCATCTGCGCATTGTCCACGGTTGCCTGCGCCTTGGCCTTCCATGCGGCATGAGCCGAGGCGTAATTCGGGAAGACGCCGACGATGTCGAGGTTGGACAAATCCTTGAACTCGGTGGTTTCGAGGCTGGTGAGCTCGCCGCCGAAAACCAGATGCAGGAGCTGCTTGCCAGGCGTGTCGGTCATGGTGATAGGGCTCTTGTGTCGAGGGTTGTAACGATGGGGCTTGAGGAGCCAGCGATGCTTCAGGCTCTCATGGCTCCAATAGCACGAGGATGCAACCGTGACGCAACGGCAATCATCTCTGCGTGAGAAGGGTGAGGCCTGTTATAGACCGGGATCGAACCATCGAGCCCCGTCAAACGACCTCCGGCCTCCTGCAGGATAAGGTCGGCGGCGGCGATATCCCAGTCCTGGGCATTGGCCGAGACAAGACCGATGTCGATGGAGCCGTCCGCCACCCGGGCGAGCCTGAGGGCGAGCGAGGGGACCTTGGGCAGGCGTTCGATGGGATCGATATGCCGCTCGAGCTGGTCCACGAGGGGCTTGGGACCTGCCACCCGGGCCGCGCCCGAAAAGGTCTCCGCTTCGGGCAGCCGCAGGTTGACGCCGTTGCTCCATGCGCCTTCGCCGAACCTTGCTTCATAAAGGCAGTCATGGATTGGGGCATGCAGGATCCCGAGAACGGGCTTGCCGTCCTGCACCAGAGCAATGGAGATCGCCCAGTCCGGATGACCCGAGGCGAAGGCCCGCGTACCGTCGATGGGATCGACGATCCACACATAGCGCCGCCCGAGCCGCGCCGGATCGTCGACCGTTTCCTCGGAAAGCCAGCCCGCCTCGGGGAGCAGTTCGGAGAGCTGCTCCTTCAAGTAGGTGTCGAGGGCGATGTCGGCCTCGGTCACCGGGGAGCTCCCGCCCTTGTACCACAGCTTGGCGGCGGTCTGCGCGCCGGAGCGGAAATAGGGCACGGCCAGGTCTCCTGCACGGCGGGCGGCATCGCGCACGGCCGGGGCAAGGGACGACAGGGGAAGAGGCGAAGGAGACAGCATCGAACCTGAGATGGGAACTCCAGGGTGGAGATACCATATCTCACCGCACCGTTCCGGGCCTTTTCCCGAGCGATAGGGGCGATGTCTTAAAACGGTCTTGAGAGATCTAGATCAGGCACTCCAAGGTCATGGCCATGAACAGGATCAGGCCTGCATCACGGTTCGACCGGAAAAGCCGCAATGCGCCGGCGCCATCGCGGCGATCGATGCGCACGACCTGCCAGCCCAGGTGGAGGGCGAACAGGCCCAAGCCTCCGAAGGAGACGAGCCCCGCGCCAGCCTGCATGAACGCGGCGGCCAGGAACATCACGGTAAGGGCATAACAGAGGCCGACACCCTGCTTCACCTGCTCGCCGAAGAAGCGGGCGGAGGACTTGATCCCGACGACCTCGTCATCCTCGATGTCCTGCAGGGCATAGATGGTGTCGTAGCCCACCACCCAAGCGATGCTGCCGAGATAAAGAAGGATCGCAGCCCAGCCCAAGGAACCGAAAGCTGCGGCCCAGCCCATCAGGGCTCCCCAGGCGAAGGCGAGACCCAGTACGATCTGCGGCATCCAGAAGAAGCGCTTCATGAAAGGGTAGAGGGCGACCACGCCGAGGGAGGCGAAGCCGGTGGCGATGGCGAAGCCGTTGAACTGGAGCAGAACCAGAAGGCCAACGAAGCCCTGGAGGACGAGAAAAGCCAGGGCACCCTTGAGCGTGACCTGTCCCGAGGGGAGGGGACGCTGGCGGGTGCGCTCAACCTTGGTGTCGAGATCCCGGTCGACGATGTCGTTGTAGGTGCAGCCTGCCCCGCGCATGGCCACCGCGCCGATCAGGAAGAGCCCGCAATGGAGCGGATTGGGCCAGGACTGGCCGGCATCGAGAGCCGCGAGCGCCGCCGACCACCAGCAGGGCAGGAGCAGCAGCCACCAGCCGATGGGGCGCTCGATCCGGGCGAGGCGCAGATACGGCTTGAGCGAGGGTGGCGCCCACCGCTCGGCCCAATGGCCCCTGACGGCATCGGGCAGGGAAGGCGCGGCCGGGCGGTCCATGACGTTCAGGGATTCAGAATTAGAGAGCGCCCTTCGGAACGCTGAGGGTGCCGGTCAGGCCGCCGCCCATCTTGCCCGCCATGCCGCCCTGCTGGGCTTGCTGGGCCTGCTGCTTGGCGCGCTTTTCCATCTCGGCCATCTTGGCGGCGGCCTGGCAGGCCTGGCCCTTGATGGTCTGAACGCGTTTGTGTTCCGTGGAGAAATCTTCGAGAACCTTGTCAGGAACCTGACACCAGTCCTTGTTCTCGCTCATCCACTTCACGCCGCTTTCGCCGTTGGCAGCAAGCTTCGTGAAGAGGCCGCAGGCCGCACGGGGATCCATCTGCTTGTTCTTGCCGCCGTTGCTGAGCTTCTGAAACTGCTCGCCCAGGCTCCGCCGCTCCGCAATGATCTTTTGCCCTTGCTCACAGCCGCTTGCCTGTGCCTGGGCCGAGGAGCCGATGGCATCAGCGCTGATGAGCAGACCGGCAACGGCCAACGCAGCCAGAAGATGCGAACGGATATGCGTCATGCCAAAATTCCCTCAAAAAGCGTGCGACGTCTCGCGCGCCTGCGTTCTGTTATCAGGTGAAGGGCCACGAAGCCAAGAGGCGAATGGTCGCCTCGGCCTCAAGCTGTGCCATAGAGCACCTGAATTTCCCGTGACCAAAGCGGCCACCCCTCTCCCTAGGGGCAAAGGAAGTTGATACAGCGTAGGCGGCTCAGCGCAAGGTCATCATGGCTGAATACTATTTCAACGCTCCCCGTCTCTTCGTCGACGCGCCCCTCCAGGCCGGCGCCAGGATCGAACTCGACCGGGGGCAGGCCAATTACCTGCTGAACGTCCTGCGCCTGAAGAGCCAAGACCCGGTTCTGATCTTCAACGGCCGGGACGGGGAGTGGCGCGCCGAGGTCGCAGTGGAAGGCCGCAAGGCCGCCGATCTCGTCTGTGCGGAGCGGGTCCGCGAGCAGAGCGCCGCGCCCGACATCATCTATGCCTTCGCGCCCCTCAAGCATGCCCGTCTCGACTACATGGTTCAAAAGGCGGTGGAGATGGGGGCGGGCGTTCTCCAGCCCGTCCTGACGCAACGGACCCAGAGCTCGCGGGTCAACCTCGACCGGATGTGCAGCAACGCCATCGAGGCAGCCGAGCAATGCGGGATCCTGTCGATCCCGGAGGTGCGCGAGGAGCGTCCTTTAGAGCGTTTTCTCAAGGACTTGGAGGCGGACCGGCTGGTGATCTTCTGCGACGAGGACGCGCCTGTTTCGAACCCGGTCGAGGCCCTGGCCAAGCTTGGGAACAATCAAGCTGGTCTGGTTGTTATCGTGGGACCCGAAGGAGGGTTCACCGATCAGGAGAGAGCGCTTGTCGCTGCCCACGAAAGATGTGTTTGCGTATCGTTGGGACCGCGAATCCTGCGTGCCGACACAGCCGCTGTGGCCGCACTGGCAATCGTTCAGTCCGTGCTCGGCGATTGGCACTGATCTCGTCGTCCGACGACGGCTCAAGCCGATCTTCCTCTAGCTTCAAAAGCTTAGCAGTTTCACGCCGATTCGCCCCATTCTGGCCCTATTGAGCCGGAGTTTGGGCTGTCGCCGTAGGCCGATCCGCCTGTGCGAGGGTCATTTCTAAAGAATAATGAAGGACACGAGGAAATGAGCTGGGATTTCAAGTTCGGCATCGAGGAAGAGTACTTCGTCAACGATGCGCCCAGACGGGATGTTGCCAAAGGCAAGATCAAGGAGTTCTTCGCCGCCTGCCGGGATCAGGTTTCAGGTGACATCCAGCCCGAGATGCTGGAGCCGCAGATCGAAATCGCCACCAAGCCCTCTCTGGAACTGGCCGACGCCCGTGCCCAGCTGGCGGGTCTGAGGTCCTCGGTCGGGGCCGTCGCCCGTGACTTCAACCTGTCCATCATGGCCTCCGGCACCCATCCGCTCGCCGTCTGGTCGCGCGTTCGCCCGACCGCCCAGCCGCGCTACGGCAAGGTGATGCACGACCTGCAGATGCTCGGGAGCCGCAACGTGCTGTGCGGCATGCATGTCCATGTGGAGGTGCCGGATCTTGGCATGCGCGTGGACATCATGAACCGGATCCAGCCCTATCTGCCGCTGCTGCTCGCGCTCTCCACCTCCTCGCCCTTCTGGCAGGCGCAGCGGACGGGCCTCCTCGGCTACCGGCTGGCGGCCTACCGCGAGCTGCCGCGCACCGGCTTCCCGGACCTGTTCAAGGACGAGCAGGATTATAAGCGCTATATCGACACGCTGGTGGCCGCCCGTGCCATCGAGAATTCCAGCTATGTCTGGTGGGTGATCCGGCCATCGCTGAAGCATCCGACCCTGGAGCTGCGCGTGGCCGACAGCTGCACGAGGGTTGATGACACCATCGCGATCGCAGCCCTCTATCGCTGCCTCGTGCGCCGCTTGAGCTTCGACAAGAATCTCAACGCCGGCCAGACCGGCGCGTCGCGCGCCATCAACGACGAGAACGGCTGGCGCGCCCAGCGCTACGGCATCCACGGCAGCTTCGTCGACGAGAAGACCCGCATGGCCAAACCGGTCCGCGAACTTCTCGACGAGACCCTCGACCTGGTGGCCGAGGATGCCAGGGAGCTCGGCTGCCAGCGGGAGCTCGATCTCGCCCGATGGATCGTCGCCCGCGGTACCAGTGCAGACCATCAGCTGACGCTCTACACCGAAGCGGTCGGCCGTGGCCTGTCGAATCGGGATGCGCTCGCCGGCGTGGTCGACTGGCTCAGCGCTGAAACAACAGGGGAGCCGGCGTTCCGGCATTGATGAGTGTGCATCGTGCGGCCTGGTTCCGCACGATGCGCTGAAGTCCTCATCGTTTTGTGCATGGGTCCCGCATTGCACCTTGGCGTTAAGCCCCTTATGGAGTTCCGACGCTTAAGTCGGCGCGCCTTGAACGCGCTTTTTGATGAGGTGATGCATGGCGCGGGACGTATCCGATACGACCCCCATTGGTGCGCGGTCGGAGCTCGTGGAGTGGATTGCCTCCGGAGAAAAGCCGCGTGAGTCGTGGCGGCTCGGCACCGAGCACGAGAAGGTTCCCTTCTATAAGGCCGATCTGTCGCCGGTTCCCTATGACGGGGCTAAGGGCATCCGTGCGCTGCTGGAAGGCATGCAGGAGCGCACCGGCTGGGCGCCGATCATGGAGGATGATCACCCCATCGGCCTTGCCGACGATAAGGATGGCGGTGCGATCTCGCTGGAGCCCGGTGGCCAGTTCGAGCTGTCCGGCGCCCCACTCGCCAACCTCCACGACACGGCCCGGGAGACGGCGCAGCATCTCGCCGACGCGAAGGCCGTGGGCGAAAAGCTCGGAATCGGGTTTCTCACCCTCGGCATGAGCCCGCTCTGGACCCGGGCCGAGACACCCGTGATGCCCAAGGCCCGCTATCGCATCATGACGAACTATATGCCGAAGGTGGGTTCCCTCGGCCTCGACATGATGTACCGCACCTCCACGGTGCAGGTGAACATGGATTACGCCTCCGAGGCCGACATGGTGAAGAAGCTGCGCGTCTCGCTGGCGCTGCAGCCGATCGCCACGGCGATCTTCGCCAACTCGCCCTTCACGGATGGCAAGCCCAACGGCTACCTGTCCATGCGATCGAACATCTGGCTCGACACGGACAGGAACCGCACGGGCATGATGGCCTTCGCTTTCGAGGAAGGCTTCGGCTACGAGCGCTATGTGGACTGGGCGCTCGACGTACCCATGTATTTCGTCAAGCGCGATTCGACCTATCACGACGTGGCGGGTGCCTCCTTCCGCGATCTGTTCGCCGGCAAGCTCCAGCAGATGCCGGGCGAGCGCGCCACGCGCTCGGACTGGGCCAACCACGTCTCGACCCTGTTCCCGGAAGTGCGTCTCAAGCGCTATCTCGAGATGCGCGGCGCGGATGTGGGCAACCTCGAACACATCGTGGCGCTGTCCGCCTTCTGGACCGGCCTCCTCTACGACGATGCGGCCCTCGATGGCGCCTGGGAACTGGTGAAGGCGTGGAGTGCGCAGCAGCGGGAGCAACTGCGCGCCGACGTGCCGAAACTGGCACTCAAAGCCAGCATCGCCGGCCGCTCCGTGCAGGATGTCGCCCGCGACGCCTTGGCCCTCTCACGGGCAGGCCTCCAGCGCCGCGCCTGTCTCGATGAAACCGGACATGATGAGACCCGCCACCTCGCCTATGCGGAGGAGATCGTCGCCTCGGGCCGCACGCAGGCTGAGCGGCTGCTGGAGCGCTACCACGGCGCTTGGAGCAGTTCGGTGAAGCCTGCCTTCAGCGAGCACGTGTTCTAAGGTTGAGCGGCAGTCCTAGGGAGATCATGCCGTTGCGGAAGAGATGCCTTCACAACGGCATCCCTGCTGGCCCGGCATAATTCCATGTGATCAGATCCTGAGTAATGAAGTTAGGAAAATTTGCGAGAACTTGAATATATGTTATAACAATCAAAACGAACCAAGATCCCATCTTTTGCCCGGTCGACGGGACCATTGCGATTGATCCGGCAGGCTCCTGAGACGGGACTTGAGATCGAGAGGGTGCCATGGCTGAACCTTACATCGATCATCTAAGCGGGGATTTCACATACAGATCCCCGGGCGGAACCTACCGCATCGATCAGGGGACGGATGCGGTTGTCACCGACAGCGACAACAATCTTGCAATTTTGGAGGTTGAACTGGCCGAGACCGACGGCTCTATCGGCATCCATTTGGAGCCTGGAAAGGTAAGCCTGGATAAAGGCATCATCTCGATTGCGGGAACCGCGATCGGTGAGATCCTGGAGGGCTTGAACTTCTCCCAACTCATCATCGAATTCTACGACGAGGCAACGGTGGAACAGGTGCAGGAGCTCGTCCGTGCTCTCACCTATACCGCCCCACCATCAACCGTCGGGTTCGCCGGGCCCAGCATGATTTTCGTCCTCTTGTGGGATGAAGAAGACATGAATTTCTCCTTTGTCACCGTTGCCGACAAGATTTCAGGAACAGACGGTGACAACACCTTCACGGCGGATTCGGATGTCATCAATCTGGGCGATGAACTCGACGGCGGTGGAGGCGACGACGTCTTCGAGCTGGTGGGCGGGGGACCTTTTGATCTTCACCGCATGGGCAGCATCACCGGTATCGAGACCGTCCGGGGCTCGGACAGCAACGATTTCATCACCATCAAGGGAGCTCATCTGAGCGGGATTAAAAGCATTGAGAGCGGCGGCACGATCTTGGGGGATACGCTGACCATCACCGGAGAGGCCATCGATCTATCGGGCATCGCGGTCGTAGGTTTCAAGTCGATCGCCCTTGCTGAAAACGGCGCGAAGATGACCGTCGACAATGCTGCGTCCGCCAAGATCGTCACAGGTTACACTACCGCCAACGACACCTTGATCCTGACGAGCGGCAGCCTCACGGCCCTGGAGCGGCAGATCCTTCACCAGCAGGGGATCGACACTATCATCACCAAGGGTGCGAACGGCGAGGATATCTCCACGACCCACAGAGCGCCGCAGATCGCCTCGTTCGATGGAGCCACCGTCAACGCGTCCATCGGTCAGGCTGTCTTTCTCGATGCAGGCCGCGATGCGGTGCTGAAGGCGGCCAGCATCGTGATGAAATCCCTTTCGATTCAAGTTGATGGATCTTCGGATCCAGCCGAGAAGATTGCGGTCGGCACAGGGAGCGGAGTGACCCTGTCTCAGGGGCACACCTATCTTCACGTGAATGTCGACGGCCTCCATATCGGCCGTGTGGATGGCGTGGGGACCTCAAAACTCAGCTTCATCTTCAACGACCAGGCTACGGATGCCCGCGTCCAGAAGCTCATTCGCTCGCTCCCCTACACCAAGACGGACGGCGCGGCCGATACGGTGCGCAAGATCGCGCTTTCCTTGACGGGATATCGGCGGGCGGGAGACGACCGCCGAGGTTTCGGTCAATGTTTCATCCAATGCCGCTCCAACGGATATCAGGCTCAGCCACACGAGCGTTCAGGAACTGTCTCGAGACGGCACCTGGATCGGCGATCTCTCGGCCACGGATGCTCCGGGCAGCACCTTCACCTACAGCCTGGTGAACGATGCCGGCGGACGCTTCAAGATCGACGGCAGCACGCTCAAGGTCCATCAAGGTATCCTGCTCGACCATGAGCAGGCCAAGTCCCACACCATCCGCGTCAAGGTGACCGATCAAGGCGGGCTTTCCTACGAGAAGTCCTTCACGATCGGCGTTGATGATCTTGGCAAGGAGACCGTCACAGGCACCATCGAGAACGAGGTTTTCGTCAGCGGATCCGGCAGCGACAAGCTCGATGGGGGTTATGGCAACGATCACCTGACCGGAGGCAGGGGCAAGGACACGTTCGTCTTCAAGAGCGTCCTCGACAAGACCAGGAACGTCGACACGATCACGGACTTCAAACCAAAGGACGACGCGATTCAGCTCAAGAACAGGATCTTCAAGAAGCTGGCGAAGACAGGTGCCCTGAAGAAGGACTTCTTCACCATCGGCTCCAAGGCCAAGGACAAGAACGATTATATCGTCTACGACAAGACAAAGGGGCATCTCTCTTACGATGCCGACGGCTCCGGCAAAGGTAAAGCGGTCCTGTTCGCCAAGCTCAAGGCGGCGCTGGACCATAAGGATTTCTTCGTCATCTGAAACCGCATGTCGCGAGTGGAACCAAGAGTGTGCCGATCAGGCGGCCTTCTCGCTGGCGACGCGGTTGCGCCCGTTCTGCTTGGCGCGGTAGAGCGCGGAATCCGCCAGCGTGATCAGGTCGTCCGGGCGGATGCGGGAGCGATCCAGGCTCGGGATCCGGGTGGCGCTGCCGATGCTGATCGTGAGGATGCAGGTTGGAGAATTGGCCTCGTGCCGCACGCGAAGGGACTCGACTTTCGCGCGTAAGTTCTCCGCAATCGCCGCCGCGTCGGTTTCGTCCGCTCCCGGCAGGAGAATGGCGAGTTCCTCGCCGCCGTAGCGCGCCGCCAGATCGCCGGGCCGGCGGGCTGCTTCGGAAATAGTTTTGGCGATGGTGCGCAGGCATTCGTCCCCGGCCTGATGCCCATAGACGTCGTTGTAGGCCTTGAACTGATCCACGTCGATCAGCAGAAGGGACATGGGGGTTTTCTGGCGCGCCGCGCGGAGCCATTCCGCTTCGAGCTGCCTGTCGAAGGTTCGGCGGTTGGCCAGGCCCGTGAGGCCGTCGGTGGTGGCCAGAATGGCGAGCTCCGCCTCCGCATGTTCCCGTCGTCGAAGGGCTCCGGCGAGAATCCAGCCGAGCGAGCCGATCGTGAGGATGAGCACGCCGATGATGCTGCTGCGGAACACGAACTCCTCGTTCCAACGCGCGAGGGCCTCGTCGCGCCCAACGGCGGCAACCACCCCGACAGGAAAGATGTGGTTGCGCTGATAGCCGCCGATGCGCATCTGCCCGTCGATGGGCGATGCATACTCGTAATTGCCGGAGCCTCTCGCATTCCTGAACTGCGGATCGTTCAGGACATTCGATCCGACCGCACGCTCGATATAGGGATAGCGCGACAGGATCGTGCCGTTCTGGTGAAGGAGGGTGATCGAGCCCTGCGATCCGACATCGAAGCGGCCGAAGAAGTTTCCGAAATAGCGCGGCGGGATGCTCGCCTGGACAACGCCGCCGAAGCTCCCATCGGGCTTGTTGAATCGCCGCGAGATGGTCAAAACCCAATCGCCGCCGAGGGGATCGCGAATCAGGGGCCCGACGAACCACTCGCTGCTGGTTGCGGATCTGTGATGCTGAAACAGGGCAAGGGCGCCGATATTCACGCGGCCGCGATGTCCAGGCAGCGAACTGCTCAGAAGAGTGCCATCCTGGCCAAAGATGGTCAGCGCCTTGATTCGCTGAAGCGGCTGAACCCGCTCGACTAGAAAAACGTCCAGACGCGCGATGGCATTCGGCAGGGTGCCCCCCGTCTCGACCCGGTCCACGACATCCACCAGAAGCGCGTCCGCGAGCTCGAAGGTGTCCTGGGCATGCTGGGTCAGGGACTTGGCCAGATTGAGGGTTTCGGCCCGGATCCGTTCGAACTCGTGCGTTCGGTCATGCCAGTAACGCCAACCCTCCAGGCCCAGGATGACGAGACAGACGACCAGCACGAAAACCCGGAGGCCCCGCGCCGACGATCTCGGCCTTTCCTGAACGAATGTGGTCATGACGCACTCACCATACAGCCCCAAGCTAGCCTGAAGCTAACTTCAGGCCGAGAATCCCGGAGACGATGAGGCTGATGCAAGCGAGGCGCATCACGGTAGCCGGCTCGCCGAAAAGATGGATGCCGAGCAGGGCGGTTCCAACGGTGCCGATCCCGGTCCAGACCGCATAGCCCGTTCCAACCGGCAGGGTCTTGAGGGCCAAGCCGAGGAGCAGAACGCTGATCACCATGCTGGCGGCCGTCAAAATCGAAGGGACCAGCCGGGTAAAGCCGTCGGTGTATTTCAGGCCAATGGCCCAGCCGATCTCGAACAAGCCGGCAAGCGTTAGCCAAGTCCATGCCATGACAGGACCTCCGTCATAGGCAGGGCCGTCCCTACCGTTTGTCATGAGGGCGAGTCGTCCTCGCCTCTACGGATATAGAGGCTCCGGAAAACCTTCTCAACCGAATCCAGGCGCGGCCAAAGGTCAGCCGGCAAACTTAGTTACCGGCGTCCTCGGGTGGCTGGGCGGCGCGGCCCAGGGCCGCATAGGGGTCGAACGGAGCGTAGATCTGGTGCTTCCACGCATCGCCGCAATTGATGCAGATGGAGCGCACCATATGGTTGCTCCGCTCCAGGCGCTTGAGGAGCTTCTGTTGCCGCTCTAAAGCCTCGTTACCCTCAGCCTCGGTTCCGGACGGGCGGACGGTGAGCCGGAGGGGCCTGTCCTCCGGCGTGGTCTGGGCAAGGGCCGGCCCCATGAGCAGAAAGAGGCTGGCGATCCATAGAAGGCGGGTCATCGGGAATCCTGCGGCTGCTCGGGTCACTGGACTCCAGGCGATACTGTTTCGTCAAGGCAGGATTGCCGCCCTGAGACCTTTGGCTGCGGAGGCTTCGCCCACCGCAGCCCGCCTGGATGTTCAGAACCGCACGCTCAGGCTGCCGCGTAGTGTGTGTCCCTGGTCGCGCTGCCCGATGACACTGTCGTACATGAGACCGACGGTGACCGTCTCGCTCACCTGCCAGTTCAAGCCGGCCTCCACCACGAGGCTGTCGCGGTCGATGGGCGCGCCGACCACGAGAAACGGCGTGGGAAAACCGTCGACCGTGAAGCGTGCCTCGGGAGCCACGTCCCCGAAGGCGTGGCGCCAGCCGAGCATGCCCTTGAACGTCACGGTCCCGGCACTTGTCGGCATCGTTGCGACAAGCCGCGCCCCGAGGGTGGAGTAGGTGGTGTCGAACGAGGCGACCTCGCCGGTTGCCCGGAACGGCGAGGCATTCTCCACCACGTCGTGGCTGCTCACATGCACATGGGCGAGGCCTACGAACGGCTCCAGGGTGACGCGGTCGGAGAGCCGGAACGTGTAGCCGACCTCCCCGGAGACCTGCACGGAATCGGCGGAGGTGTCCGACTCGCCCCCGCGGAAGCGGCCGGGCACGGCGCCACGGGCGAGTTCGATCTCGTGATGGGCGTAAGCCACGACGCCGCGCAGGGTCCAGGCCCCGAAGGCGGCGGATCCATAGGCGCCGATGTGGAAGCTGTCGACATCGACGCGGCTGCCGCGTCGATGTCGGACGATGTGGCGAGATATCCGGCCGCGATGCCCAGGCGGTAGGGCGTGCCGAGCCCTCCATCGACGCCGACCACCATGCCGCCGGTCGTCCGCTCCATGGCCGCGGAGGCTGGCATCGCGTCGGTGCGCCCGAAGGAGCCGAGGACCTTGCCCCACACGCCCCAGCCGGTTCCCCGCGAAGCCGGAGCCTCGGCGACCGGAGCGGCCACTGGCGCGTTCCGCTCGGCAAGATCCGCCGTGTATTGAACCGGTACGGAGTCGATCGCCACGAAGGACGGGACCGCCCCCATGGCATCGGAGGACGAGCAGCGCAGGCGGCAGAGGATGGCGGCGCGGAACAGGTTCTCGTGGTGCAGGATCGTGACCGGCGGCGCGGTCTCGGGCTGCAGGGGAGGAACAGGCCTCGGGCGGGGATTGCCCGGGTCGTTCGGATCCTGGCCCGGATCGGGATCCGTTCCCGGAAAGACGGGGAGCAGCTCGAGATAGACGTTGTTGGCGTCCTTGGTCAGGATCGGCTGGAAGAAGATCAGGTCGTCCACGCCGCCGAACTGGCCCGTCACCCCCGCTGCGCCGTCAGGATCGTCCAGCGACCCGGCGAATAGGTTGCCCGCTCCGCGTGGACTTCGACCGTGCCCCCCTGGATGGTGGCTCGCCTGTTCGCCACGATCCGGTCGCTCTCGAAGCGGTTGTTGAGATCGACCCGATAGGTGGTGCCGGCGGCGATGTTGACGTCACCCCTGACGTTCAGGGTGCGGATGTCGCCGACGCCTGCGCGGCTCGTGGCGCCATCGGCGCCGGGGGACAGGATGCTGCCCGAGAGCGCATCGATGCTGCCCACGGTGCCGGTGCCGCCAAGGGTGGCGCCCCGATGCACGGTCATGTCCGAGCCGCCCATGCTGCCGGTCACCAGGAGCGTGCCCTCGCGCACGGCCCAGGGCGTGGCGGCGTTGTTGTCGTTCTCCGTGGTCCAGGTGGATGTATCGACCTCCTCGAACCGCTCGAAGTCGCGGTACTTGGCGGTTGCACCGATCTCGCGCACGTCGAAGGTTGCGTTCGTCCGGCCGCCGAGCCTGAACGTGTCCGTGCCCGCGCCTGCGCGCACATGGCCTTCGATCCTCGAGCTCGCGCCGATCAGAAGGGAATCGTTGCCATCCGCCAGATCGACCGCCGTGCCCTGGGCGGCCTGCGTGCGGATCGTGCCGAAATTCTCGATATGCTCCGATCCGTGCCGGCCGCGCACAGCCACCTCGTCACGGCTCGCAATCGTGCCGCCGTCCCGGTTGATCACGGTGTTGGCTTGGCCGGCATTGCTGATGATGTACAGCCCTTCGCCATCGTCGCCCGAACCCTGCACGGTGCCGCGATTCTCGACCCTGTTGCCGTTGCCTTCGACCTTGATGCCGCGCGCCTCGAGTCTAGATGCGGTGATCGTGCCTTCGTTGCCGATCAGCCGGCTTCCATCCGCCGTGTAGCCGCCCGTCGTGATGGTGCCGCTGTTGGTGATCGTGACGTTATCAGCCGCGTTCGTCGTGCCGCCGCCATCGGCGCGGATGCCTTCACCGCCGGCGCCCGTGGTGCGGATCGTGCCTGAATTGATGAGGCTGTTGTTGTGGCCCTCCGCGATCATGCCGCGGGCCGAGGAGCCCGATGTCTGGACGGTGCCGCTGTTGCGCAGAATGTTGTTGTGGCCACGCGCGATAAGCGCCTCCGACGAGTTTCCTTGCGTCGAGACATTGCCCGTGTTGACGAGGGTGTTTCTGCTGCCCGTGGCTTCCAGGCCGTCCACCGAGTTCTGGATCGTCGAGACCGAGCCGTTGTTGGTGATCGTGCTGCCGTCATCTTCCGCGTAAATCGCGTTGTAGGCCTGATCCGCGTTGCCACCGGTCACGGTGATGGTGGCCCCATTGGCGATCGTTACCGTGCTGGTTCCCTCCACGCGGATGGCGGCCTCGCTGGTCTCCATCCTGGTGCCAGCCTGTACTTCGACCGAGGATGGTGTGTTCTCCGCTGCCCAGTAGTGGTCGGTCGTCGTGCCCGAACATACCACCCGCGTCTGACCGCCCGAGACGCTCGATGTGCAGGCCGCCTGCGCCGAACCGGCGAATGTTGCCGCTGCGGCAAGGCTCAAGGCCAAAATGCTCGTTGCAGACGACCAGCTGAAAGGGATGGGCCTTGGAGCGGCCGAACAAGCACTTGGCCGCTTCCGGCGCTTCGAGACAATCGATCCTGCGTCGCTTGGTTTCGACATGCCGCTTCCTCGCTGCCGTTACTGTGTAGCGGCATCAGCTAGGAAGAGCAGACGATCAGGGTACTCCTCGTTCAGAGAGGAAAATGATCACGCCGAAGGGAAAAGAAGTGGGCGCTCGGTTTCATGTGCGTTTTCGCACATGGAGCCGGGAGGTGCCCGGCCAGAGCCGGGAGGTGCCCGGCCAGAGCCGGGCGATCCTCGATCAGATCTGCCGCACGGCGCCCTTGGCGGCGCTGGTCGCCAGCATGGCATAGGCCTTGAGGGCCGCCGACACCTTGCGCTTGCGGGGAGCTGCCGGCTGCCAGCCCCTGGCCTCCTGCGCGGCGCGGCGGCGCTCGAGTTCGGCATCGTCCACCGCGAGATGGATGCGGCGGTTCGGGATGTCGATCTCGATCCGGTCGCCGTCCTGCACGAGGCCGATGGTGCCGCCCTCGGCCGCTTCCGGCGAGGCGTGGCCGATGGAGAGGCCCGAGGTGCCGCCCGAGAAGCGCCCGTCGGTGATGAGCGCGCAGGCCTTGCCGAGGCCCTTCGACTTCAGGTAGCTCGTGGGATAGAGCATCTCCTGCATGCCAGGCCCGCCGCGCGGCCCCTCGTAGCGGATGACCACCACGTCGCCGGCCTTCACCGTGCCGTTGAGGATGCCGCTCACCGCATCGTCCTGGCTCTCGAAGACGATGGCAGGACCCGAGAACACCAGGATGCTTTCGTCGACGCCTGCGGTCTTCACGATGCAGCCGTCGAGCGCGAGATTGCCGGAGAGAACCGCAAGGCCCCCGTCCTTCGAGAAGGCATGCTCCGCGTCGCGGATCACGCCGGAGGCGCGGTCGGTGTCCACGCTGTCGTAGCGGCTCTCCTGGCTGAACGCGGTTTGCGTCGGCACGCCGCCGGGGGCTGCGCGGAAGAAGTCGTGCACCGCATGGGAGTTCGTGCGCCGCACGTCCCAGCGGTCGAGCGCGGTCTTCATGCTCTCGGCATGGACGGTCGGCACCGAGGTGTCGAGCAGGCCCGCGCGGTCGAGCTCGCCGAGAATGCCCATGATCCCGCCGGCGCGGTGCACGTCTTCCATGTGCACGTTGGCGATGGCCGGCGCGACCTTGCACAAAACCGGCACGCGGCGCGACAGGCGGTCGATGTCGTCCATGGTAAAGTCGACCTCGGCCTCGTGCGCGGCGGCCAAGAGATGCAGCACCGTGTTGCTCGACCCGCCCATGGCGATGTCCAGCGTCATGGCGTTCTCGAACGCGGCGAAGGAGGCGATGGAGCGCGGCAGCACGCTTGCATCGTCCTGCTCGTAGTAGCGGCGGGCGAGGTCGACGATCAGGTGGCCGGCCTCCACGAAGAGGCGCTTGCGGTCGGCATGCGTCGCCAGTGTGGAGCCGTTGCCGGGCAGCGACAGGCCGAGCGCCTCGGTGAGGCAGTTCATGGAATTGGCCGTGAACATGCCCGAGCACGAGCCACAGGTGGGGCACGCGGAGCGTTCGATGACCTTGATGTCCTCGTCGGCGATCTTGTCGTCGGCGGCGGCCACCATGGCGTCCACGAGGTCGAGCTTCTTGGTCACGCCGTTGAGCACGGCCTTGCCCGCTTCCATCGGCCCGCCCGACACGAACACGACCGGGATGTTGAGGCGCATGGCGGCCATCAGCATGCCGGGGGTGATCTTGTCGCAGTTCGAGATGCACACCATCGCGTCGGCGCAATGGGCGTTGACCATGTACTCGACCGAGTCCGCGATCAGCTCGCGGGAGGGCAGGGAGTAGAGCATGCCGTCATGGCCCATGGCGATGCCGTCATCCACCGCGATGGTATTGAACTCCTTGGCGACGCCGCCCGCCTTCTCGATCTCCCGCGCCACGAGCTGGCCCAGGTCCTTCAGGTGGACGTGGCCCGGCACGAACTGGGTGAAGGAGTTGACCACGGCGATGATCGGCTTGCCGAAGTCGGAGTCCTTCATGCCCGTGGCCCGCCAGAGGCCGCGGGCGCCCGCCATGTTACGGCCGTGGGTGGTGGTGCGAGAACGATAGGCTGGCATGGTTTCCCCTAATTCTATGGTGCCTTGTTCATCTGAAATTGCGAAATTTGCAAGAAAATTTGCCATTCCTTGTGGTCGCGCCTGCTTTGCCGCAATGGAATTGCTGAGGGCTCGCCTGCTGTCATCCCCGGCGGTCCGCAGGACCGGGAAGGGGATCCATAGCGTCGCGCCTGATCCTGGATTACCTTCCCCTCCGCTGCGCTCCGGCCGGCAATGACACTGGGGTTAGTGCTCCCGTGTCATCCCCGGCGAGCGAAGCGAGGGAAGGGGATCCACGATCAAGCGCTGTGCTGATGGACGACTGGCCTCGCGCTGCGCGTCCTCCCGGGAATGGCAGCGGAAGACAACACCCTTGCGGGTGAACGCCTCTATCGTTAGGGCCGAGCCTATCTGCCGCATGAGGACCCATGAACACCGATCCCTCCAGCCCATCCTTGCGTCGGGTGGTCGCCCTCGTGGCAGCCCTCAACCTCGGCTATTTCGGCATCGAGTTCGCGGTGGCGCTCGCCATCGGGTCTGTGTCGCTCTTTGCCGACAGCATCGACTTCCTGGAGGATGCCTCGATCAACCTCCTCATCCTCCTGGCCCTTGGCTTTACTCTGAGGATGCGGGCACGGGTGGGAATGCTGTTGGCGGGCATCATCCTCGTGCCGGGGCTGGCCACCCTCTGGATGGCCTGGGAGAAGTTCTGGGCTCCGACCCCGCCCGAGCCCTGGACGCTGTCGCTCGCCGGGGCAGGGGCGCTTGCGGTCAATCTTGCCTGCGCGCTGCTGCTTGCGCGCTTTCGCCATCACGGCGGCAGCCTCACCAAGGCGGCGTTCCTGTCCGCCCGCAACGACGCCTTTGCCAACGTGGCTATCGTGGGGGCTGGGCTGGTGACGGCGGCCACGCTCTCGGCCTGGCCGGACCTGATCGTCGGTCTCGCCATTGCGGCGATCAATGCCGATGCGGCCTGGGAGGTCTGGGAGGAGGCCCGGGACGAGCACAAGGCGGCGTAGAGTAGCATCCGGCCAAGCTGAAACGGCCCAGCCTCTGCAAACGTTGTCTCGCCTGAACCCTTCGGACAAGAGCAGGACGGCGACATGGTGATGCAAACCGATTTGGATGCTCCGGCCCATCTGCAATACGAGCCCCTGGACTCGCATGGCGGTCAGAGCGCCCCGAGCGACATCGTGGAATTTCCCTCCCTGCGCGAGGCGGTCCATTGGGCCATGACCAACGAGGCGCCCGCCGGCATGCACGCGGTCATCCGCACGGCATCCGGTGACGTGATCGATCCCAGCCACCTGGAAGAGATCTGGTCGAGCCTGCAGGGGCCTTAGATCCACCCTAGGCTCAAGGCCCCGACGGCGAGATACCGGCCGGTCTTGGCAAGCGCCACGAGCGGGATGAAGATCCGCAGGGGCTCCCGCAGCAGACCTGCCACGATGGTGAGCGGATCACCGATGATCGGCACCCAGCTCAGCAGCAGGGTCCACCGGCCGTACCTGTGATACCAGGCTTCGGCCTTGGCCATCTGGCTCCGCTTCACCGGAAACCAGGGGCGGTCCTCGAAACGGGCGAAGAACCGGCCCAGAAACCAGTTCACGACCGAGCCGAGAATATTGCCCACGCTCGCCACGAGAATGAGCACCCACCAGGTGTAGTGCTCGGCCACAAGCATTGCGAACAGCACGGCCTCCGACTGGAACGGAAAGATCGTGGCCGAGAGAAAGGCTGCGGCGAACAGGGCACCGTATTCGGCAGGATGCGGCATGAGTCGGGATGACCGTGAGGGAGAAAGCGGCGTGAGGATCTAACGAGGAGCGTTGGCATGCTTCCCGCGCTGGCGCAATCGTGAGCCGCTTGCATCATTCTCTCAACCTGAATACCTACGGCTCATCGCGAAGCCGAAAGAAACCGGCTGAGCCGTTTCGTTGCAGCCGTTTAGGCTCTCAGGACAATTTCACTTGGATCAGTTCGACGTTGTTGTGATCGGCGCAGGCGCCGCCGGGATGATGTGCGCGGCGGAGGCCGGCAAGCGCGGGCGCTCCGTGCTGGTCATCGACCATGCGGCCAAGCCCGGCGAGAAGATCCGCATCTCCGGCGGCGGGCGCTGCAACTTCACCAATCTCAACGCCGCGCCGGTAAACTTCATCTCGCAGAACCCGAGCTTCGCCATCTCGGCCCTTCGCCGCTACACGCAGCGCGACTTCATCGCCCTCGTGGAGCGCTATGGCATCGCCTATCACGAAAAGACGCTAGGCCAACTGTTCTGCGACGGCTCGTCGAGGCAGATCGTCGATCTGCTGCTGAACGAGATGCGGCAGGCCAGTGTGGAGCTTCGCCTCTCCACCTCCGTGCAATCCGTCGAGAAAACACCCGAGGGTTTTGCGCTCAGGCTCTCGCAAGGATTTGTCCAATGCCGGTCCCTCGTGGTGGCGAGCGGCGGCAAGTCCATTCCGAAGATGGGCGCTACCGGCTTCGGCTACGATCTCGCGCAGCAGTTCGGCTTGAAGCTTGTCGAGACTCGCCCGGCCCTCGTGCCGCTGACCCTGGAGCCCATGATGCTGGAGCGGCTCACGCCTCTCGCGGGCGTTGCTGTCAACGCGGTGGCAGGCTGCGGCAAGACGCAGTTCGCCGAGGCGCTGCTCTTCACCCATCGCGGCTTGAGCGGTCCTTCCATCCTGCAGATCTCCTCCTACTGGCGCGAAGGCGACGAGATCACCCTGTCCATGCTGCCGGGCGTCAACCTGTTCGAGGAATTGCGCACCGCGCGGGCGCAGAACGGGCGGCAGGCGCTGCAGACCGCCCTGTCGGCGTTCCTGCCCAAGCGTCTGGCGCAGCTCATCGCCGAGACCGAGAAGGGACCCGCCAACTTGGCGGATTATTCCGACAAGCGGCTGCGTGCCGTCGAGGAGGCGGTGAACCGATGGCGCTTCAAGCCGGCGGGTTCGGAGGGCTACCGGACCGCCGAGGTGACGCTGGGCGGCGTCGACACCCGCGAACTCGACTCCCGCACCATGGAAGCCAAGGCGGTGCCGGGCCTCTACTTCATCGGCGAGGTGGTGGACGTCACCGGCTGGCTCGGCGGCTACAATTTCCAGTGGGCCTGGTCCTCGGGCTGGTGCGCCGGGCAGGCGGCCTGACGCCTGCGCCGGCTGCCTTCGGATCAGCGGGCCGGCGGTGCTGCCGTCGCGATGTCGAAGTGCAGCACGTCCTCACGGGTCCCGAGTTTCTCGTAGAGCGCGATGGCCGGGTCGTCGCCGTAATCCGCCTGCACATAGATCACCCAGGCGCCACGCTCCGCAGCGATCCCGCGCAGATGCTCGATGAGGGCCGTCGCGATGCCCTGCCGCCGATGTTCCGCATGGACGGCAAGGTCATAGATGTACACTTCGCGCCGCGCCTGCTCGAATTTGTCGAGCTCATAGGCCACCAGCCCGCCCAAAACCTCTTCGCCGGCCAGCGCCACCACGGCGAAAACGTGCTCTTTCGCAAGCAGCTCCTTTAGGTAGGCGTCCTCAGGCTGATTGCCCGTGTAGGTCTCAAGGTCCGTGAAGGCCTGCCCAAACAAGGCGTTCAGCCGGCGAAGAACCGGAACGTCCCCTGGCACGAGGCTGCGGATTGTGACGGGTGGCAAGAGCATTCCTCAAGCATAGCACGGCCGCGGCGGCGGTTAAGACCCTGCGGCCACATCCTTGGGCATGTGCGCTAGGACACAGTGCCTTCTCGTGAGGAAAGTTTCAATCCAAGGTTCATTGAGTCTCGCTCATCATCTATCGATATAAAGTTGCATAGTAAGAGCCGACAAGGACATGTGCAGTCAAAGGGGCTTAAGGTAAACACAATGATCAAATCTCTATCCATCATCACTGCAGCCATGGTGGCAGGTCTTGTTGTCGTCGCGGAAGCTAACGCCGAGCGGCGGGAGGGCCTGTCAATGAATGGCCGTAATCTCAACGGAGCTGCCCGTGAGGGCGCCGTCGCCGGCAAGGGCGTGCAGGCCACGAGCGTCATCTTGAAGGATGGTGCTCGCGTCACGCTCAAGTAAGTCCGAGCCAGAGAACCCTCGTTGCTTCCCTGCGAGGGTTCTCCTGGATTCCCAGAGAGTGATGTGCCATGCATGCGCCTTTGCCGATCGCCGTCAGCGCCATTCTGACCTTGGCCTCTCCCGGAGCAGGGCAGGCCCTGAGTGGCCGCCTGGAGGCGGACAGGGGGAATTCAAACTTCACCTGAATGACGGACGCGTGATTGGGCGCGAAGACTTGGCGGGAGCCCGCATCGTCATGCGGAGCGGCGGGCAGGATATCCAGGTCCTGATCGACGCCGTCGAGACGGATGACACGGTGCCGGGCGGCCCGGTCGTGCTCTACCGGCTTCTGATCGAGGATCCTGCCAAGCGGACATTCCAGAACGCGTGCCTGCCCGACGCACGCGGCCGGCAACTGGGCCTGCCGCTCCAGAAGGAGACGGGCGTCGACTTTACCTGCACCAGCGGCGCCGAGGGAAAGTGCATCCTCATGGGCTACCGTCCCTGGGATGATCGAGCGGACGTGCCGATGCAGGATCTGCATGCCGCCTGCGTTCACATGATGTGTGCCGATTACGGCGGCGATGACCGTCCTGCAACGCGCGACGGCACGCTCGTCGACATCTATGACCGCTTCGGCATCCAGAAACCCGATAGCGTCGATCCCCTGCCGTTCGAGGCCGCGTGGGGCAAGAACGGCGCCCTCTGCGTCGCCCATACCCGCATTGCGGAAAATGTAACGCTCGACGGATTGGCGAAAGCCTATCCGAAACTTCGTTCCTCCCTGGGGCCTGAGGTGTGCACGGAAGAGGCGATGCGTCACCATCCGGCCGCATTGCTCTTCAACCGCTCGGCTTCGACCGCTCCCTGAAAGCCAGCGCTGTTTTTGGGTCTCTGGTGTGAGCCGTGCTATGTTTGCTCATGTGGGGGCTTAGAGCGGGAGGGTCACATGCAATCGGGCATGGTCCTCGTCTGGATCGGTGCGCTGCTCATCATCGCCGGAATCGTGCTGGCGGCAGGCCAGGTGCTCTGGAAGGGGCGCTTGAGCGATGCGCACCGGACGGGTCCCACAGGCGCAGGCGCCACCCTCGAGCCGCAGGGGCGTGTGCGCGCATTCCATCCCAAGCACCATTGGCTCAGCATCATTCTTGTGGCGTTCGGCATCATCCTGATGCTGGCCGAAGCGGCTGTCTGACGCTCGCCGCACTTGAAACCGGGCAGGGCGTGTCCAGTTGTTGCTCCATCCGCGGCCATGCGCGGCGGCATCCTCATCGTCCGAAACGGAGATCTCCCATGCAGCAGCGTCAGCTTGGTCAACTGCAAGTGTCTGCCCTTGGCCTGGGCTGCATGGGCATGTCGGAGTTCTATGGCAACAGCGACGAGGCGGAATCCATCGCCACCATTCATCGCGCCATCGAGCTCGGCGCCACCTTTCTCGACACGGCCGACATGTACGGTGTGGGCCGCAACGAGGAGCTGGTCGGCCGCGCCATTGCGGATCGGCGCGACAAGGTCGTGCTCGCCACCAAGTTCGGCAATGTGCGCGGCCCCAATGGCGAGCGCCTCGGCATCAGCGGCAAGCCCGATTATGTGCGCCAGGCCTGTGAGGCGAGCCTGAAGCGGCTCAAGGTCGACGTGATCGATCTCTATTACCAGCACCGGGTCGATCCCGAGACGCCGATCGAGGATACGGTCGGGGCCATGGCGGATCTCGTGCGTGAAGGCAAGGTGCGCTACCTGGGGCTCTCCGAGGCCGGTCCCCAGACCATCCGCCGCGCCCATGCGGTTCATCCGATTGCCGCATTGCAGACCGAGTACTCGCTCTGGAGCCGCGATCCGGAGGACGAGATCCTGCCCACCGTGCGCGAGCTCGGCATCGGCTTCGTGCCCTATTCGCCGCTCGGTCGCGGCTTTCTCACAGGGCAGATCAGGAGCGTGGATGATCTGGCAGAAGACGATTTCCGTCGCAACTCGCCGCGCTTCCAGGGCGAGAACTTTCAGCGGAACCTCGACCTCGTGCGCGAGATCGAAGCCATGGCGCGCGAGAAAGGCTGCGCGCCTTCGCAACTCGCGCTCGCCTGGGTGCTGGCACAAGGCGACGACATCGTGCCGATCCCCGGCACCAAGCGCCGCCGCTATCTGGAGGAGAATGTTGGCGCGCTCGGGGTGACGCTCACACGCGACGATCTCGCGCGCATCGACCGCATCATCCCGCCGGGGGCTGCCGCAGGCACACGCTATCCGGAGCCGGGTATGAAGATGGTGGGACTTTAGAGTAAAGGATCGATGCCTTTGTCATCCTCAGGCCAAGCGCGGCGAGGGAAGGGGATGCACTCACACGCTCAGCGCTATGGATTCCCTTCCCCTCCGCTGACGCGTCCTTCCGGGAATGACACCGGAGTGTGGGGCATCATCAAGCGCCGAACACCGGTTCTGCACGAGATGCTAGAGCATCGGACGGTTACACGGACGCATATCCTGCGGCCCTGAGGTAGTTCCAGCATTCGTCTGGCTCGAACAAGTTGCAGATGTCGCCAAGCCCTCGCCAGAGCGCGTCGACGGTTCGGGCTT
>JAESGY010000215.1_pt1 | contig 40614 bp, 39 predicted proteins | sample 9269841 | NCBI WGS metagenome assembly JAESGY01 (sample SAMN17022865, study PRJNA683097) | algae metagenome | isolation source: Spirirestis rafaelensis WJT71-NPBG6 and co-occurring heterotrophs from... | place: USA: Pinto Wells, Joshua Tree National Park, Colorado Desert, CA | collected 2006-08-15
CCCTGCCCGTCGGCCGCCGCGTCATCCTGGTGCCGGGCCAGGTGGAGGACGATGCCGCGATCCGCCGCGGCGGCGCCCGCATCCGCACCAACCTCGACCTGCTGCGGGCGGTGCGGGCGGAGAATGCGGATGCCCTTATCCTCTTCAAGCCCCACCCCGATGTGGAGGCCGGCATGCGGCGCGGTGCGGTGCCGCCGGCGGAGGCGGCGGCGCTGGCCGACCATGTGCTGCGGGAGGTGCCGATCGGCCCCCTCTATGCCGTGGCGCAGGAGGTGCACTGCATGTCGAGCTTCTCGGGCTTCGAGGCGCTGCTGCGGGGTCTCCGCGTCGTCACCTGGGGCAAGCCCTTCTATGCCGGCTGGGGCCTGACCGAGGACCGCGACCCACCGCCGCGCCGTGGCCGGTGCCTGACCCTCGACGAGCTGGTCGCGGGCGCGCTGATCCTGCATCTCCGCTGCCGCGACCCGGTGACCGGGCTGCCCTGCCCGCCGGAGGTGCTGGTGGAACGGCTGGTCGAGCGGCGGACCGCGCCGCCCACGCCGCCGCGCAGCCCGGCGGCGCTGCGCGCCGTCATCGCCCGCTGCTCGCGCCGGCTCGCGGCCTGGGGCGCCGCACGATAGGATCCGATCCCGACAGTCGGTGGTTGCCTATGGCGGATTGCGTTCAGAACCGGACGCCAATACGCCATAGGCCCTTGTTTGCAGAGCAGAGTCACGGTCCCGGACGTTCACGCCCGTCCGCGATCCGCCCTAGATCTGGGGCATCATCTCCCGCCAGGGCGCCGCGCGCTCATAGGCGGCCGCGGCGCGGAAGATCAGCGCCTCGCTGAAGGACGGCCCGACCAGCTGCATGCCGAGCGGCAGCCCCGCCGCCTTGCTCAGCCCGCACATCACCGAAATCGCCGGGTGGCCGGTGACGTTGAAAGGCGTGCGGGCCTGGCGGGGATAGGTGCGCTCCACCTCCGGCTCGTCATCGATCAGGCTGGCCGGGTCCATGGAGCTGGCGCAGAGCAGCAGGTCCACCTCGGCGAAGGCCGCCTCCACCGCCGCGACGAGTTGCCGCCGGCGGCGCTGCGCCTGCACGTAATCGGCGCCGGTGATGAACATGCCGGGCAGCAGCCGGCGCCGGGTGACGGCGGCATAATCGCCCGGTCGCTCGCGCAGCCAGGCCTCGTGCACGGAGGCGGCCTCCGGCAGCATGATGGCGCGGTTGACGGCGGCGAATTCGCCGAGCGGCGGCAGGGTGACATCGACCAGCGTCGCGCCCTCCGCCGCCAGCAGGGCGGCGGCGGCATCGAGCGCGGCGGCCACCTCCGGCGTCGCCGGCATGTCGCGTTCATGGAAGTGCCGGACATAGCCGATGCGCAGGCCGCGCGCGCCGCGATGCAGGTCGCGTGCATAGTCCTCGGCCGGGCGGGCGGCGCTGCCCGGGTCCTCCGGATCATGCCCGGCCATGGCGTTCAGCAGCAGGGCATTGTCCCGCACCGTCCGGGTCATCGGACCGACATGGTCGAGGGTGAAGGAGAGCGGGAAGACCCCGCGGCGGGAGACGAGGCCATAGGTCGGCTTCAGCCCGACCAGGCCGCAATGGCTGGCGGGGTGGCGGACCGAGCCGCCGGTATCGGTGCCGAGCGCCGCCGGCAGCATCCGCGCCGCGACCGCCGTGCCGGAGCCGGAGGAGGAGCCGCCCGGGTGGTGCGCGGTGTTCCAGGGGTTGCGCGCCGGGGGGAAGGGCAAGTCGAAGGCCGGGCCGCCGATGGCGAATTCATGCGTGGCGAGCTTCGCCGGGAAGACCGCCCCGGCCTCTCGCAGCCGCGCCACCACGGCGGCGTCCTGTGGCGTGACGCGGTCGAGCTGCAGCTTCGAATGGCAGGTGGTGGGATGGCCGGCGAGGTCGATGATGTCCTTCAGTCCGACCGGGATGCCATGCAGCGGCGTGCGCGGGCCGTTGCTGGCGATCTCCGCCCCGGCCGCGCGGGCATCCGCCATGGCCTCCTCCGCCACCAAGCGGATGATTGCGTTCAGCCTTGGCTCCAGCGCCGCGATGCGGGCGAGGCAGTCCTGCAGCAGTTCGACGGGCGAGAGGCGGCGGGCGGCGATCAGCGCCGCAGCCTCGGCGAGGGTGAGGAGGTGCGGGGCGGTCACCGCTTCGCCTCCGGCGCGCGATGGGCGGGCAGCGGCTCGGCGGCCGGGTCGGCGGGGCGGGCGAAGCCGGTGCGCAGCCTGGCGGCGACGGCGATCGCCTCCTCCACATTGGCGCGGTGGTCGGCCCAGGCGCGCTGCAGGCCGGCGGCTTCGGCCAGGGCGGCGGCGTTGTTGCCGGCGGCTTGGCTGGCGGGGTCGGGCATCGGCCTCGTGCTTCCCTGCTGTGACGGTCGGGGAGGATGCTGGCGCAAAACGCCAGGGTGAGGAACCCCATGGCTGGCCTGTCGTTGCCTCTCCGACGGAAGCGACCTGGCGCATTGCGGGTCAGGCGCGTCGCGCGGTTTTGCGCCGCGTCCAGGGCGGCAACGCCCCGTCACCAACACAACGAGACTCCAGAGATGCGGCTTTCCGGTATCGTCGCGGCTGCCGCCGCGGTCACGCTGGCCTTCGCCACCATCCCGGCCGAGGCGGCCTCCGAACGGCAGCACAGGGGGACATCGATGCAATGCGGGGCCTCGCCCTCGGACAACATGGCCGACGATCTGAATGCCCAGAGCCTGCGGCGCGCCCAGTCCGGCGCGGAGGCCTCGGGCATGGACATGCAGGGCAGCAGCGGCAGCATGGGCATGCAAGGTGGCGGCATGGGCAGCCAGGGCTCCGGCATGGGGATGCATGGCAGCGGCATGGGCGGCCAGGGTTCCGGCAGGGGCATGCACGGCAGCGGCATGGGCGGCCAGGGCTCCGGCATGGGCGGCTCGACCTCCTCCACCCCGATGCGCTGACGCGTTCAGGGGGCACCGGCCGGCATGCCCGGCCGGTGTGGCCAGTTCCGGCCAGCGGCGATCTGCTCTATGGCTGCCGGCCATGTCCGAGAATGCCCCTTCCGCGGGAGCGCCCCGCCTCCCCCTCGCCGGCCTCCGCGTCATCGAGCTCGGCCACTACATCGCCGCGCCCTTCGCCACCCGGCTGCTGGCCGATTTGGGCGCCGAGGTGATCAAGGTGGAGCCGCCGGAGGGCGACCCGGTCCGCGGCTGGGGCTCGGCAGTCAACGGCAACGCCGTCTGGTTCAGCGTGCATGGCCGGAACAAGTTCTCGGTCACGCTCGACCTGAAATCCGCCGAGGGGAAGGCGAAGGTCCGGCAGCTCGTCGGCCGTGCGGATGCGCTGGTGGAGAATTTCCGCCCCGGCCAGCTCGAGCGCTACGGCCTCGGCCCCGCCGACCTCCACGCCGTCAACCCGCGGCTCGTCATCGCCCGGGTCAGCGGCTACGGCCAGGACGGCCCCTATCGCGACAAGCCGGCCTTCGGCGCGATCGGGGAGGCGATGGGCGGCCTCCGGCATCTCACGGCCAATCCCGGCCAGACCGAGCTGCCGCCGCCGCGCTGCGGCGTCTCCATCAGCGACGACCTGGCCGGCATGTATGCCGCCATGGGCCTGGTCGCGGCCTGCTGGCAGGTGAAGGGCGACCCCACGGCCAAGGGCCGCGTGATCGATGTGGACCTGGTCAGCAGCGTCTTCTCGCTCATGGAGGGCATGCTGCCAGAATACGGCCTGTTCGGCTGGGTGCGGCAGCCGCAGGGGGCGGCCATCAAGACCGCGGCGCCGACCAACACCTATCCCTGCGCCGATGGCAAGTGGCTCTGCATCGCCGGCAACTCCGACCTGATCTTCAAGCGGCTGATGGCCGCCATCGGCCGGCCGGAGATGGCCGTCGAGCCGCGCTTCGCCAACAACGCGCTGCGCTGCGAGAACGTGGCGGAGCTGGACGCCATGATCGCCGCCTGGACCCGCACCCTGCCGGCGGCCGAGGCGGAGGCCGTCCTCGAGAAGGCGGAGGTCCCCTGCTCCCGCCTCTATGACATGCGCGACTGCGCCGAGGACCCGCATTTCCGCGCCCGGGAACTGGTGATGCAGGTGGAGGATCCGTTGATCGGGCCCATCCTGCATCCGGCCGCCCCCTTCCGCTTCGACGGCGTCAGCCCGCGCGAGATGGTGCGCTGGACCGGCCCCGCCGCCGGGGCGCACAACGAGCAGGTATTCCGGATGCTGGAGGAGGAGGCGAAGCCATGACCGAACGGGTGGAACTCTCTGAAGTCGCGCCGCGCGACGGCTTGCAGTCCATCGGCCCTTTCGTGCCGACCGAGACCAAGATCGCCCTGGTCCGCGCCAGCTACGAGGCCGGGCTGCGCCGCATGGAGGTGGGCAGCTTCGTCTCCCCCCGCGCCGTGCCGCAGATGGCCGATACGGGCGAGGTGCTGAAGGCGGCGAAGCAGCTCGAGGGGCTGGAGAGCACCGTGCTCGTGCCGAACCGCAAGGGCTTCGAGGCGGCGATCAATGCTGGGGCCGACCGGCTCGGCCTGTTCATGTCGGTGACGGAGAGCCACAACAAGGCGAACCTCAACCGGACCCGCGAGGAGAGCTTCGCCGACCTCGCCGCCATCGTCCGCGAGACGCCGAAGGGCACGCTGATCCGCTTCAACCTCTCCTGCACCTTCCACTGCCCCTTCGAGGGCGTGGTGCCGGAGCAGGACGCGCTCGACTTCATCGAGCGGGTGGTGGCGCTGGATCCGGAGATGGAGATCGCGCTGGCCGACACCACCGGCAACGCCTCCCCGGACCAGGTGCGGCGGGTCTTCGAGCATGCCCACAAGGCCTGGGGGAAGCGCTTCGCTTTCCATGGCCATGACACCTATGGCATGGGCGTCGCCAACGTGACCGCGGCCTGGGAGGCTGGCTGCCGCATCTTCGACGCCGCCTCGGGCGGTATCGGCGGCTGCCCCTTCGCGCCCGGCGCCACCGGCAATGTGGCGATGGAGGATCTGGTATGGCTGTTCCACCGCATGGGCGTCGAGACCGGGGCCGACTGGGCGAAGCTGCTGGTGGCGGCGGACCTGGCCGCGGCGGTGCCGGGTGCTACGCCGGGCGGCGCCATGCGTCGGGTGCCGGCCGCGCGGCAGGCGGCCTGATTCGTCATCGGGCGGGCCCTCTGCGACCCGCCCGAGCACGGCCTGGATCCGGGGATGCGCCCCTGCGGGGTCTGCGCAACCCCGGGCCGCAAAGGCACGCCATGTGTCGCCTTGCCACCTGGCCCAGGGCTGCGCGGCCGGCGTGAACCTCCGGTCTCGCCTCCGGCAACACCTTGGCCCCGTCACGGCACGTCGCGATGCGTGCCTATCTGCCCCGCGCGCAGGCCGCGATGAGGCACGCTTGGCAGCGGTTCCAGCCGACCGGCCATCTCTCCGGAATCAGATCGCTGGCCCCGACTCGCAGGCCCCGGCCGGGGCCTTACCAGACGGTCCAGGCCGTGATCGCCAAGCCGGCCCAGAGTACGGAGGACATCATCGCGGCCAGTGTGATGCCGTGCGCCGCGTCCAGTGGCCCGCCATCCAGATCCAGATCCAACCCGCCGGTCACGCGCATCATCGCCCCGTCTCCGTCACCCGCCTTCAGACGTCGTCCCCGGCGTCGAGTTTCGCACGGCGATAGGTCCTCGGGCGTTTAACCCGCACCAGTTGAGGCAATCGTGAATCCACTCTGGCCGGGTGGCAGGGCTCCTGACGCCTCTGCGGGGTCCGCCGCCACAATCCGGCCGCAACCGCGTCGCAATCCAGCACGGTCCATGGTGCACAACAGGTCCGTCCGGAAGTGTACCAGCCGCCATCGCGGCTTTGCTCCCGGAGAGTTGATAATCTGGCGCGTGCCCTGCCAGGGCGCGCGGCTCCTGGAAGGGTCTGGCCGCCATGCTCGGCGTAGAGGTCTACCGGTCGATGGCATCCGAGGTCACCGTTCCCGCCCTTGCGGGCCATGGCAGCGCGCCACGGCGGGAGAGTGAGACCCCCCGGCGCCATGCCGGCCTGCAGCCGGCGCTCAAGCGCGCCATGGACATCCTTGCCGCCGGTACCCTGCTGCTGCTCTGTGCCCCGGTCTTCGCGCTGGTCGCCCTGATCATCAGGGCCGATGGCGGCCCGGTCTTCTATGCGCATGAGCGGGTGGGCCGCGGCGGCCGGCGCTTCGGCTGCCTGAAGTTCCGCTCCATGGTCACCGATTCGCAGGCCCGCCTCGCCGCCCTGCTGGCGGCCGATCCGGCCGCCCGGGCGGAGTGGGAGGCAACCCGCAAGCTGAAGGAGGACCCGCGCGTCACCCGTATCGGCCGCCTGCTGCGCGCCACCAGCCTCGATGAGCTGCCCCAGCTCATCAACGTGCTGCGCGGGGAGATGAGCCTGGTCGGCCCGCGCCCGGTTGTCGCGGCCGAACTGGCCGAGCATTTCGGCCTGGCCGCCGAGCACTATCTCTCGGTCCGCCCCGGCATCACCGGCCTCTGGCAGATCAGCGGCCGCAGCGACACCAGCTATGCCCAGCGGGTGGCGCTCGACACGCAGTATGCGGTGAACCCCTCCATCTGGGCCGACCTTCGCATTCTGCTGCGGACGCCGCTGGTCGTCCTGTTGCGCCGCGGCGCCTATTGAACGCGGCGGGCGGGGGTGCCATCCCCCGCCCCCCGGCCGCTCGGCCCTCTCCGAAAAGGGTTCCATGGACCATCCCGAATCCCGCACCCGGGCGCGCATGATGGTCGCCGGGGTCGCCTGGAACGCCGCGGGTCGCGGCCTTCCGCTCCTCCTCGCCCTCCTCCTCACCCCCATCCTGGTCCACCAACTCGGCGTTGAGCGTTGGGGGCTCCTCACTCTCGCCCTGGCTCTGGTCGGCGTTTTCGGCGTCTTCGATTTCGGCGTCGGCCAGGCCCTGACCCGTGCCCTGTCTGAGCGCATCGGCGCCGGCCGCGGGGAGGAAGCGGCCGGCCTGGTCGGCGCCGCCTTCGCGGTGCTCGCCGGCCTCAGCCTGGTGATGGCGACGCTGCTCTGGTTCGGCATGCCCTATCTGGTGCAGCGCCTGCTGAACGTGCCGGCCGAGCTGCAGCCGCAGGCGATCGCCGGCATGCGCGTGCTGGCCGCGGCGGCACCGCTGGTGGTGCTGAATGCCGCGCTCTGGGGCGTGCTGGCGGCCTACCAGCGCTTCCGGGCGGCCAACCTTGTCACCATCCCGGTCAACATCTTCTACTATCTCGGCCCCGTCCTCGTCCTGCTGGTCTGGGACGACCTGATGGCGGTGATGCTGGCGCTGGTCGCGGTGCGGCTGGCCAATACCCTCTCCTATCTCCTGCTGCTGCGCCGGCTCATGCGCCAGGTGCTCGGCACCCCGCTCCGCCTCGTCCTGGTCCTGCCGCTGCTCCGGATGGGCGGATGGATGACCTTCTCCGGCGTGCTCACCCAGGCGCTGCTCTATGCCGACCGCTTCCTGATCGGTGCCCTGCTCTCGCTCGCCGCCGTCGCCTACTACGCCACGCCGCTTGACCTGGTGGTGCGGGTCTGGATGGTGCCGGTCGCGGTGGCGCAGACGCTGCTCCCGGCCTTCGCCTCCGCCTACGCCACCCTCCCGCGCCAGACGACCGCGCTGCTCCGCCGCGGCGCGTTGATGGTGATGGGCCTCGTGCTGCCGATCGCGCTGGTGCTGGCGGGCGGCGGCCAGGAGATCCTGGCGCTCTGGCTCGGCCCGGATTTCGCGGCGGGCGGGGGCCTGGTGCTCCGCATCCTCGGCGTCGGCATCTTCTTCTCCTGCCTGGCCTTCGTGCCGAGCGCGCTGGTGGATGCCATGGGCCGGCCGGACGCGACGGCCCGCTTCGCCCTGGCCCAGGCCGTGGTCTACCTGCCGCTCGCCGCCCTGCTGCTGCTCTGGCAGGGGATCGAGGGCGCGGCGACCGCCTGGGCGGCCCGCTGCGCGGTCGACTGCCTGGGCAAGCTCTGGCTCGTCGCGCGACTCTATCCGGCGGCAGCGGGCGCGGTTCGCCGGCTGCTGCCGGTGCTGGCCGCGGCCGGCCTCGGGCTCGCCCTACTGCCGGCGATCGGCAGCCTGTCGCTCATGCTGGCCACCGGCCTGCTCGTCCTGCTGGTCTTCGCCGCGCTGGCTCTCCGTTCGCTCGACCCGGCGGAGCGGGGCCAGTTGCGCGGCCTGCTGCGCCACCCCACCGGACTGCTGCGCGCCGAAAGCCGATCCTGATGCCCATCGCCATCAATGGCCGTTTCCTGTCCCAGCGCGTGACCGGGGTGCAGCGCTTCGCCACCGAGATTACGCGCGCGCTGGATGCGATGATGGCCGAGTTCCGCCTGCCCGATGCCCGGCTGCTGCGCCCGGCGGGCGGCATGCCCTCCCCTTTCGGCAATCTGCGCGAGGAGGCCTCCTCCCTGCTGCGCGGCCAGGCCTGGGAACAGGCGGAACTGCCGCTCCGCGCCCGCGGCTGCCTGCTGCTGAACCTCGGCAATACCGCGCCGCTGGCCATGGGGCCGAACCAAGCCGTGGTGATCCACGATGCCGGTGTCTTCGACACGCCGGAGAGCTATTCCGGCGCCTTCCGCGCCTGGTACCGGACGCTGCACCTGGCCCTGCCGCGGGTCGGGGCGCGCCTCGTCACCGTCTCCGAATTCTCCCGTGGCCGGATCGCCCACCACCTCCGGATCGACCCGGCCCGCATCGGCGTCATGCCGGAAGGGGCCGAACACATCCTGCGCGCGCCGGCTGACGCGGACGTGCTGGACCGCAACGGGTTGCGACCCGGCGGCTATGCGCTGGTCGTCGGCAACCCGGCGGCCCACAAGAACCTCGCGGCGCTGCGGGAATGCGCGGGGTTGCTGGCTCGCCGCGGCCTTGTCCTCGCCATCGCCGGCGCCGCCGACACGGCGGTGTTCCGCCAGGGCGGCGGGGTGGAGGGGCAGGCCGCGCTCGCACTTAGCCGGGTCAGCGACGCCGAGCTGCGCGCGCTCTATGAAAACGCCATCTGCCTGCTCTTCCCCTCGCGCTACGAGGGTTTCGGGCTGCCGCCGCTGGAGGCGATGGCCTGCGGCTGCCCGGTGATCGCCGCGGCCTCCGGCTCCGTGCCGGAGGTCTGCGGCGATGCGGCGCTGTGGTTCGATCATGACGGCGCCCGCCGGCTGCCGGCCATGCTCGCCCGACTGCTGGAGGAGGATGGCCTGTACGACAGCCTGCGCGCCCGCGGACTTGAACGCGCCGCCCTGTTCACCTGGCGCGGCGCCGCGGAGCGCCTGCTCGCCCTGCTGCCGGAGGAGCACGGCGCGTGAAGGTCGCCATCGTGCATGAATGGCTCGAGAGCTATGCCGGCTCCGAGCGTGTGGTGGAGCAGATGCTGGAGCTCTGGCCGCAGGCCGATCTCTTCGTGGTCTGCGATGTCCTGCCGGAAGGCGAGCGCGGCTTCCTCAAGGGCCGGCCGGTGCGGACCAGCTTCATCCAGAGGCTGCCCTTCGCGCGGAAGCATTTCCGCAAGTATCTCTCGCTGATGCCGATCGCGGTCGAGCAGTTCGATCTCTCGGGCTACGACCTGGTGCTTTCCTCCAACCATGCCGTCGCCAAGGGCGTGATCACCGGGCCAGGCCAGTTGCATGTCAGCTACGTCCACAGCCCGATGCGCTATGCCTGGGACCTGCAGCACCAGTACCTCCGCCAGGCCGGGCTGGAGCGCGGGCCGATGTCGCTCTACACGCGCTGGCTGCTGCACAGGATGCGGCTCTGGGACCGCTCCACCGCATCCCGCGTCGACTCGGTCGTCGCCAACAGCCGCTACATCGCGGAGCGCATCGAGAAGGTCTGGCGCCGCCCCTCCACCGTGATCCATCCGCCGGTGGATGTGGAGCGCTTCACGCTGGGCGAGGCGCGGGAGGACCATTATCTGATCGCCGCCCGCATGGTGCCCTACAAGCGGGTGGAGCTGGTGGTGGAGGCCTTCCGCGGCATGCCCGACAGGCGCCTGGTGGTCTGCGGCGACGGGCCCGGCGCGGCGCTGGTCCGCGCGGCGGCGGCCGACGCGCCCAATATCGAGCTGCGCGGCCGCGTGCCGCAGGCGGAGCTGGTGCGGCTGACCCGCACGGCGCGCGCCTTCGTCTATGCGGCGGAAGAGGATTTCGGCATCGGCATGGTGGAGGCACAGGCCTGCGGCACGCCGCTGATCGCCTTCGGCCGCGGCGGGGCGCGGGATATCGTACGGCCCGAGACGGGCGTCCTCTTCCCGGAGCAGAGCGTCGCCGCCATCACCGCGGCGGTGCAGCGCTTCGAGACCCTCGCCGCCTCCATCCGGCCGGAGGCCTGCCGGGAGAATGCGCTGCGCTTCTCCATCGCCGCCTTTCGCGAACGCTTCCATGCCCATATCGAAGGGCTGCTGGCGGAGCGCGCGGCGGCATGAAGGTCAGCCTGGTGGTCGCGACGCGCGGCCGCGACCGCGAACTCGGTGAGCTGTTCGAGAGCCTGGCGGCGCAGGGCCAGGACGGGCTCGAGGTCATCGTCGTGGACCAGAACGCGGATGACCGGCTGGCGCCCGTCATGGAGGCATGGCGCGGCCGGCTGCCGCTCTCCTGGCACCGGACGCAGCGGGCGCATGCCAATCACGCACGCAATCTCGGCCTCGCGCTCGCGCGCGGCCAGATTGTCGGCTTCCCGGATGATGACTGCACCTTCCCGCCCGGGCTGCTGGCGCGCGTCACCGCGGCCTTCGCAGCCGATCCCAGGCTCGCCATCCTCACTGGCCCTGCCGCCTCGCCCGGGGGCGGCCTTGGTTCGGGCCGCTGGCGGATGGAAGCCGGGCCGATCGACCCGAAAAATGTCTGGACCAGCGTGATCGAGTTCAACCTCTTCCTGCGGCGGGAGGTCGCGCTGGCCATCGGCGGCTTCGACGAGCGGCTCGGCCCCGGCACGCCGTTCGGCTCGACCGAGGGCAATGACCTGGTGCTCCGCGCCATCCGCGCCGGCCATGCCGCGCGCTACGATCCCGATCAGCGGGTAGTGCATCCGGACAAGCGCCTGACGCCGGTCGCGGTCGAGCGGGCCGCGCTCTATGCCCGCGGCATGGGCTTCGTGCTGCGCCGCCATGCCGTGCCTGCCGGGGTTTGGCTGCGCTTCATGGTCCGCCCGCTCGGCGGCGTGGCGGTCAGCCTGTTGCGCGGCAACCTGCTGGCGGCGCGCTACTATGCGGCGACGCTGCGCGGAAGGCTGGCCGGCTTCCTCACGCCCGGCGCGGCGGAGGGCCTGCCCCTGCCGGCCCTCCGGGAGGCGAGGGCCTGACCATGCGCATCGCGATCGGCATCGCCACCCGCGGCCGTGCCGCCATCCTGGCCGAGACCCTGGCCGAGTTGGAGCGCCAGACCTGCGCGCCGGACCGGCTGATCGTCTGCCATGTGGCGCCGGAGGATATCGGCCCGGCGCGGCCGGGCGTGGAATACCTTCCCTCCCCCGCCGGCCTGCCGCGGCAGCGCAACGCCATCCTGGATGCCGCCACGGATTGCGACATCGTCCTGTTCCTCGATGATGATTTCCTGCCGGCGCCGGACTATCTGCGCGTGACTGAGGGCGTCTTCGCTGCGCGGCCCGACTGCGTCGTCACCACCGGCACGGTGCTGGCGGATGGGGCCAACGCCCCGGGCTACTCGCCGGAGGAAGGGCGCGCCATCCTCGCGCAGGACCGCCACGCGGGCGACCCGCTCGAGGTGCAGCCGCATTTCAACGGCTATGGCTGCAACATGGCGGTGCGCATGGACGTGGTGCGGCGGCATGGCATCCGGGTGGATGAGGCGCTGCCGCTCTATGCCTGGTATGAGGATATCGACTTCACCCGGCTGATCGGCCGGCATGGCGCCATCCTCCGCCTCGCCGGGGCGCGCGGCGTGCATCTCGGCACCAAGCTCGGCCGCACGCCGGGCCGGCGGCTCGGCTATTCCCAGGTGGCGAATTCCGTCTATCTCGCGCGCAAGGGCACCTATCCCTGGTCGCACGCCCTCCCGAGCCTGCTGCGCCACACCCTGAAGAACGCCGCCCTCTCCCCCTGGCCGGAGCCCTGGGCGGACCGCTTCGGGCGCTTCCGCGGCAACCTGCTGGCCTTTGCTGACTGGGCGCGCGGCCGCCTCGCCCCGGGCCGGATCCTGGAGCTGTAGCCGGTGCAGGACCTGCTCTTTTTCGTCTCGAAGGTGCTGTGGTGGCCGCTCCGCCCCGGCACGGCGGCCATCCTGCTCGGGCTGCTCGGCCTCGCCCTGCTCTGGCGCGGCAAGCGCTGGGGCCGCTGGCCGGCGCTGGCCGGCATCGGCTTCTTCGCCCTCATCGCCTTGCTGCCGCTGAACCAATGGATCCAGTTGCCGCTGGAGGACCGCTTCCCGCGCCCGGCCACGGAGCCCGCCCATATCGACGGCATCCTGGTGCTGGGCGGCGCGGTGGAGCAGCGGATGACCGAGGCCCGCGGCCTGCCCGCCCTGAACGGTGCGGCCGAGCGCATGACCGAGCCCGTGGCGCTGATCCGCCGCCACCCCGAGGCGCGGCTGGTCTTCACCGGCGGCACGGGCAGCCTGGCACCGGGCGCGCTGAGCGAGGCGGATGTGGCGCGCCAGCTCTGGCTCGACCTCGGCGTGCCGGCCGAGCGCATGGTTTTCGAGAACGAGTCCCGCAACACCCATGAGAATGCGGTGAACACCTTCCGGCTGGTGCAGCCCAGGCCGGGCGAGACCTGGCTGCTGATCACCTCTGCCAGCCATATGCCGCGCGGCATGGGCGTGTTCCGCCAGGCGGGCTGGCAAGTCGTTGCCTGGCCGGTGAATTTTCGCACCGGATACAGTGCGGCGGTCTGGATGGACACGTCCTTCCCGGTGCGGCTGCAGGAATTCGAATGGGGGTTCCGAGAGTGGATCGGCCTGACCGCCTATTGGCTGATGGGCAGGACGGACGCGCTCTTCCCGGCGCCGTGAAGGGGGGATCGGTTGCACTGCGTCGGCGGAATCGCGCGTGGGTTTGCGCCGGCCCGGCCGTAGCACGCGGCGAAATCCGATGCCGATCCTCCTCGCCCTTCCCCGCCTGCCGCTGGCCGCCGCTGCGCCGGCGCCGGACCGTCCCGCCGGCCTGATGGCGCGCGAGACGGCCAGCGATGCCGACCTCATGCGCTGGTCCGCCGCCGGCGACCGTGCCGCCTTCGCGGTGCTGGTCGAGCGCCATGGCGAGCGGGCGCTGCGCATCGCGCTGCGGGTCCTGGGCGACCCGGCCGAGGCGGAGGAGGTGGCGCAGGAGGCGCTGCTGCGCGCCTGGCAGGCCGCCGGCAGCTTCGACCCGGGCCGTGCCCAGGTCACCACCTGGCTGCACCGCATCGTCCTGAACCTGGCGATCGACCGCACCCGCCGCCGTGCCGCCGCGCCGCAGGCGGGGGAGGCCGCGCTGGCCGCCCTGCCCGATCCCGCCCCCGGCCCGGAAGCGGCGGCCGCGGCGGCCGAGGAGCGCGCCGCGCTGGCTGCCGCCCTGGCGCAATTGCCGGCCCGGCAGCGCGCGGCCATCGCCCTCGCCTATGAGGAGGGGCTGAGCGGCGCCGAGGCCGCCGCCGCCCTCGATGTCTCGGAGCGCGCGCTGGAAGGACTGCTGCGCCGTGCCCGCCTGATGCTGCGGAGGCTGCTGACGCCATGACCCATGGCAGACTCGCCCGCCTGCTCGACACCCACGGCCCCCGGCCGGAGCGCTGGCCGCCCGCCGATCGCCAGGCCGCCGCCACGCTGCTCGCGGCCTCGGCCGAGGCGCGCGCCATGCTGGCCGAGGCCCGCCGGCTGGAGGACCGGCTGGGGGCCGTGCTGCCGCAGCCGGCACCGGATTCGGTCGCGCGTCTGAAGGCGGCGGTGGCGCAGGGGATCGCCCGGAGCCCCCTGCCCGCCCCGCCAGGCCGCTGGAGCCGTCTGCTGGCGGCCCTGCGTCCCGCCGCCCCGGCCGGCTGGGGCGCGCTCGCCGCCATGACGTGCTGCGCACTCTGGCTCGGCCTCACCGCCTCGCCGTCCCGCACCGGCGACCCGCTGGCGCCGCTGCAGGTGCTGCCGATCGCGGAGGATTCGCTCTGATTCGCTGGCCTTCCCGCCATGCCCTGCTGGCCGGCGCCCTCGGTGCCTCGGTGGTGCTGAACCTCGTGCTCGGCGGCCTGCTGCTGATCCGCCCCGCGGCGGTCGAGCCGCGTGGGCGCGGCTTCGACCGCATGGTGGCGCGCATCGAGGCCACCCTGCCGGCGGAGGACCGGCCGAAATTCCGCGGCGTGCTGGAGGCGGAGCGGGAGCGCTATGCCGGCGAGCTGGCCGCCTTCCGTGCCGCCAGCCGCGCGGTGGACGCGGCCATGGCGCGGGAGCCCTTCGACCCCGAGGCGCTGCGCGTGGTGCTCGCCACCTGGTCGGAACGCTGGGCCGCCTTCAGCCTCGCTTTCACCGGGACGATGGTCCACGCGATGGAGGCGGTCTCGCCCGCCGGCCGGGCGCAGATCGCCGCGGCGCGGCGCGAGGGGCGGCGGTAGCGGCCATGGCTCCCGCCCTCGGCCGCCGCGCGGCGCTGCTCGGCGCCGCGGCCCTCCTCCCGGCCTGCGCGCAACTGACGCCGCCGGCCACGACATCCGGCATCGGCCTGCCGGAACGCCTCGCCGCTGCCGACCCGGCCAAGCCGCCGGAATGGCCGGCCCCGGATTGGTGGCGCGGCTTCGGCGCGCCGGAGCTGGACGCGCTGATGGCCGCCGCCATGGCAGCGAATACCGATATCGCCACCGCCATTGCCCGGGTGCGGCAGGCCGATGCGCAGCTCCGCATCAATGGCGCGGCGCTTCTGCCGACAGTTGATCTCGACCTCCAGGCCGCACGGCAGCAGAGCGGCGGCGTGAGCAGCGCGAGCTTCGGCGGCCTGGCCGGCCGGCGCATCCGCGTGACCTCCAGCAACCGGGCACTCTTGTCGGCCAGCTATGAATTCGATTTCTGGGGCAAGAACCGGGCGGCGGTGGAGGTGGCGGAACGGGTGGCCCTGGCCAACCGCTTCGATGTCGGCACCGTGATGCTCACCACCCAGGCCGCGGTCGCCAATACCTATTTCGCCCTGCTCGGGGCGCAGGAGAGGCTGACGCTGCAGCGGCAGAACCTGGAGATCGCCCAACGCGTGCTGTGGGTGATCCGGGAGCGCGTCACGGTTGGCACCGGCACCGGGCTGGAATTGGCGCAGCAGGAAACGGTGGCGGCGCAGCAGGAGGCGCTGATCCCGCCCCTGGTGCAGGAGGTAGAGACCAACCGCAACTCGCTCGGCACGCTGGTGGCGCGGCCGCCGCAATTCATTGCGCTGGAGGGCGGCGTCTTCAAACGGCTCGTGGTGCCGCCCGTCGCGCCCGGCCTGCCGGCCGAGATGCTGGTGCGCCGGCCCGACGTGCTGAATGCCGAGGCGGTGCTCGCCGCCGCGAATGCCAATATCGTGGTGGCGCGGGCGCAGCTCCTGCCCTCCATCACCCTCACCACCTCGGGCGGTTTCTCCAGCCTGGCGCTGGAAACGCTGACCCGGCCCGAATCGCTGGTCTTCAACCTGGCCGGCGGGCTGGTGCAGCCGATCTTCCGCGGCGGCGCCCTCCGTGGCCAGGTGCGGCTGCGGGAGGTGGAGGCGGAGGAACTGCTGGCCATCTACCGCTTCGCCATCCTCAACGCCCTGGTGGATACCGAGAACGCCCTTGTCGCGCTGCGCCAGACCACCGAGCAGGAGGCGCTGCAGGCCAATGCGGTGCGGATGGCGGAGCGCAGCTACGCCATCAGCGAGGCCCAGCTCCGCGCCGGCACCATCGACCTGATCACCCTGCTCAATACCCAGCAGACCCTGTTCTCGGCCCGCAACACCCTGGCCCAGGCCCGGCTGGCCCGGCTGCAGGCGGCCGTCGGGCTGTTCCGGGCGCTTGGCGGCGGCTGGAGCACGCCGGCCTGATAACGGGCTCGTTAGATCCTGACCTGCGGCCGGCGTCAGTCGGCCGGAGCCGCGACGGGTTCCCATCGACGTTGCTGCGCAACGTCGATGGGGTACCGGAATGCGGCCCGCCGCCGGTGCGGCGCAGCCAAGGCCCGCAGGGCCGCCGGCGCCTGAGGATGACATGCGTCAGCATGTCATGAGCCGAGTATGACACGATTCGTCACCCGGCCAGCCCATGGGAATTGCCCCGGCCGGACGTATCTCCACCGCTTGTCCCGAAGGCTTCGATCCCTGTCCATGCGCCGCCCGGTCCTGATCCTCCTGTGTCTCGCCCTGCTCGCCGGGGCGGGAGCCGGAGGCTGGTTCTGGTGGCAGCAGCGCTCCGCCGCGGCACCGCAGGCCGAGGCGGCGGGTCCGGCAGCCGGCGGCCGGCCGGGCCGCGGCGCGCCGGTGCCCGTGACCGTTGCCGCCGCGCAGCGCCAGGACCTGCCGATCCGGCTGGAGGCCATCGGCACGGTGCAGGCCTTCAACACCATCACCATCCGCGCCCAGGTGGATGGCCAGCTGGTCGAGATCGCCTTCCGGGAGGGGCAGATGGTGCGGCGCGGCGATGTCCTCGCCCGCATCGACCCGCGCAGCTACCAGGCGCAGCTCGACCAGGCGATCGCCAAGAAGGCGCAGGACGAGGCGCTGCTGGCCAATGCCCGGCTGGACCTGCAGCGCTACACCCAGCTCGCCCGGAACGAGGGCGTCTCCCGCCAGCAGCAGGACACCCAGCGCGCCCAGGTGGCTCAATACGAGGCGCAGGTGGCGGCCGACCAGGCGGCGATCGACGCGGCGCGCACGCAGCTTTCCTTCACCACCATCCGCTCCCCCATCGATGGCCGCCTCGGCCTCCGGCTGGTCGATCAGGGCAACATCGTCCGCGCCGGCGACGCGACCGGCATCGTCACCATCTCCCAGTTGCAGCCGGTCGCAGTGGTCTTCACCCTGCCGCAGCAGGACCTGCCGCGGGTGCAGGATGCGCTGGCGCGCGGCAGCGTGCCGGTGCAGGTGGTGCGCCAGGGCGAGGCGACACCGCGGGCTGAGGGCGAGCTGATGACCCTCGACAGCGCCGTTGATGCGCAGACCGGCACGATCCGGCTGAAGGCCGCCTTCCCGAACGAGGACCAGCGCCTCTGGCCCGGCGCCTTCGTCAATGTGCGGCTGGAGGTGGACCGGCTGCCGGGCGTCACCACCATCCCGCTGGTCGCGGTGCAGCGCGGGCCGGACGGCGCTTTCGCCTTCGTCGTGACGGCGGAGCGCCGGGTGGAGCAGCGGCCGCTGCAGCTGGGCGCCATCACGGCGACCGACGCCGTGGTGCGCCAAGGCCTTGTGCCGGGTGAGCGGGTGGTGACCTCCGGTGCGCTACGCCTCACCCCCGATGCGGCGGTGATCCCGATGGAAGATGGGGGCCAGCCGAGCGCCCCAGCCCCGGGCGAGCGCCGCCTGCGGCCGCGCCAGGCCGCGGATGCCGGCCAATGAGCCCGGCGGCCGATGGCTCGGCCGGCGGGCCGGTGCCGCCCCCCTCCCCGCGCTTCCGCGGCGTCTCGGCCCCCTTCATCGCGCGGCCGATCGCCACGCTGCTGCTGGCTGTCGCCGTGCTGCTGAGCGGGCTGTACGGCTATGCCCGCCTGCCGGTCTCCGCCCTGCCGGAGGTGGACTTCCCGACCATCGAGGTGACGACGACGCTGCCCGGCGCCTCGCCGGAGACGGTGGCGCTGCTGGTCACCGCCTCGCTGGAGCGGCAATTGGCGCAGATCGCCGGACTCACCGACATCGTCTCCACCAGCGGGCCCGGCACCTCCCGCATCACCTTGCAGTTCAATCTCGGGCGGGACATCGACGACGCGGCGCAGGATGTGCAGGCGGCGATCAACGCCGCGCGCGGGACGCTGCCGGCCAACTTGCCCTACCCGCCGACCTATGCGAAGGTGAACCCGGCCGACCCGCCGATCATCACCTTCGCGCTCACCAGCGAGACACTGCCGATCTGGCGCCTGTCGGACGCGGCGGACACGCTGCTGGCGCAGCGCCTCTCTCAGGTCAGCGGCGTCGGCCGCGTGCTGGTGCAGGGCAGCATGCGCCCGGCGGTGCGGGTGCAGGCGGACCCGGTGCGTCTCGCGGCCTATGGCCTCTCGCTGGAGGATGTCCGCACTGCCATCGCGGCGGGCAATGTCAACACGCCGAAGGGCGTGGTGGACGGGCCGCGCCAGGCCGCCGCCATCATGGCGAACGACCAGCTCCGCTCGCCCGAGGATTTTTCCCGGCTGATCGTCACATGGCGCAACGGCGCGCCGGTGCGCCTCAACGACGTGGCCGATGCGGTGGTGCAGGAGCTGGAGAACACGCTGAACGGCGCCTGGTACAACGGCCAGCCCGCGGTGCTGATCGATGTGCAACGCCAGCCCGGCGCCAATATCGTCGCGACCGTCGGGCAGGTGCGCCAGCAGCTCGACCGGCTGCAGCGGGCGCTGCCGCAGGGGATGACGCTCTCGATCGTCGCCGACCGGACCGCGACCATCCGTGCCTCGGTCCGTGACGTGCAGTTCACCCTGGCGCTGGCGGTGCTGCTGGTGGTGGCGGTGATCTTCGTCTTCCTCCGCAGCGCCCGCGCCACACTCATCCCCGGCGTCGCCCTGCCGCTCTCGATCATCGGCACCTTCGGCGTGATGGCGCTCTGCGGCTTCTCGCTCGACAACCTCTCGCTCATGGCACTGACCATCGCCACCGGCTTCGTGGTGGACGACGTCATCGTCATGATCGAGAACATCGTCCGGCTGATCGAGGAGGGGAAGCGGCCCCTGCAGGCGGCCTATGAGGGCGCGGCGCAGATCGGCTTCACGGTGGTCTCGCTGACCCTCTCGCTGGTCGCGGTCTTCATCCCGCTGCTCTTCATGCCGGGCGTGGTCGGGCGGCTGTTCCAGGAATTCGCCCTGGTCATGACCATCTGCGTCACCGTCTCGATGTTCGTCTCCCTGACGCTGACGCCGATGATGTGCGGACGCCTGCTGCGCCCGGCGGCGGTGCAGCGCCCCGGCCGCTTCTCCCACCTGACGGAGCGCGCGCTGGATGGGCTGCGGGATGCCTATGGCCGCAGCCTCGCCTGGGCCCTCCGGCGGGAGGGGCTGATGCTGCTGGTCGCGGGCCTGACGCTGGCCGGCACCGTCGCGCTCTATGTCGTCATGCCGAAGGGCTTCCTGCCCACCCAGGATACCGGCCTGATCGTCGCCACGGTGGAGGGGCCCGAGGATGCCTCCTTCACCCGCATGACCGGGCTGCAGCGGGCGGTGGCGGAGGCGATCCGGGCGGATCCGGACGTCGTCGCGGTCACCTCCGTGGTCGGCGCGGGCGTGGTGAACCCGGCGCCGAATACCGGCCGGATCACCGCGGTGCTGCGCCCGCGGGAGGCGCGGGCGGACCATGCGGCGGCCATCATCGCCCGGCTGCAGCCGCGGCTGGATGCGATGCCGGGCGTCACCGTCCACATGCAGCCGGTGCAGGACATCCAGATCGGCGCCCGCCCCGGCAGCACGCCCTACCAGTACACGCTGATGGACCCGGATGCCGGGGAGCTGGCGCGCTGGGCGCCGGTGCTGGAGCGGCGGCTGATGCAGCTGCCCATCCTGCGCGACGTCTCCTCCGACCAGCGCGATGGCGGGCTGCGCCTGACGATCGATGTGGACCGCGACAAGGCCGGGCGGCTCGGCGTCACCATGCAGGTGGTGAACGACACGCTCTACAACGCCTTCGGCCAGCGCCAGGTCAGCACCATCTACACCCAGAGCAACCAGTACCGCGTGGTGCTGGAAGCCTCCCCGGCGCTGCGCGACGACCCCGCCATGATCGGCCTGCTGCGCGTGCCGGCGACGGCCGGCCAGGCGGCGACGGCACAGGGCACGCCGGTTTCCTCGCCCGCCGGGACGCCGCAGGTGCCGCTCTCCGAGATCGCCACCATCGGCCGGGGCGCCGGCCCGCTGACGGTGACGAAGCAGGGCCAGTTTCCCGCCGTCACGCTCGGCTTCGACCTCTCCCCCGGGGCCTCGCTGGGCGAGGCCATCAGGGCTATTCACGCGGCGGAGGCGGAGATCGGCCTGCCGGAGACCATCGCGGGCAGTTTCTCGGGCGATGCGGCGGAGTTCCAGCGCTCGCTGCGCGGCGAGCCCTGGCTGATCCTGGCCGCCGTCATCACCATCTATATCGTGCTCGGCGTGCTGTATGAGAGCCTGATCCACCCCATCACCATCCTCTCCACCCTGCCCTCCGCCGGCATCGGCGCGCTGCTGGCCCTGCTGCTCTTCGGGCTCGACCTCTCCGTGGTCGGGCTCATCGGCATCGTGCTGCTGATGGGCATCGTGAAGAAGAACGCCATCCTGATGATCGACTTCGCGCTGGAGGCGCAGCGCGACCATGGCCGCACGCCGCGCGAGGCGATCGAGGAAGCCTGCCTGCTGCGCTTCCGCCCCATCATGATGACGACGCTGGCGGCGCTGCTCGGCGCCCTGCCGCTGGTGCTGGAAAGCGGCACGGGCTCCGAGCTTCGCCTGCCGCTCGGCGTCTCGGTCGTTGGCGGCCTGCTGCTGAGCCAGGTGATCACCCTCTACACCACGCCGGTGATCTATCTGGGGCTGGAGCGCCTGCGGGCGCGGGCGCAGCGCCTCATGCGGCGGCGCGTCCCGGTCGCGGCGGAATGATGGCTCGCCGCCACGCGCGGCTCATGCAGCCGCCAATGCCAGTCGAGCACCCGAACGGGTGCCGCGGCCGGTGCGCAGCCGGGCCGCGCGTGAGCGCAGGGCCGGCGATCGAGGCCGCGGCGATGCGGCAGCATCTCCGCGGGACATAGCAGACATGTCCATCAGCACGCCCTTCATCCTGCGGCCGATCGCAACCGCGCTGCTCGCGCTCGGCATCGCGCTGACGGGCATCGTGGCCTATGTCGCCCTGCCGATCGCCCCCCTGCCGCGGACGGATATCCCGACCATCTTCGTCGGCGGCGGGCTGCCCGGCGCCGATCCCGAGACCACGGCGGCCTCCGTCGTGGGGCCGCTGGAGCGGCGGCTCGGCGCCATCTCAGGCGTCACCGAGATGACGTCCTACTCCGCGCTCGGGGCCTATTTCATCGTCCTGCAATTCGACCTCGCGCGGAAGATCGACGACGCGGCGCGCGACGTGCAGGCCGCGGTCAACGCGGCCGGCAGCGACCTGCCGGCCCTGCCCACCCCCCCCTATATCCGCCGCGTCAACCCGGGCGACGCGCCGGTGCTGATCATGGCGATGACCTCCGACACGGTCTCGCCCGGCGCCGTCTATGACGCGGCCGACAGCGTGGTGGCGACGCGCATCGCCCAGGTGCCGGGGGTTTCCCAGGTGCAGATCCAGGGCGCCGAGCAGCCCGCCATCCGCATCGCCATCGACCCGGCTGCGGCCAGGGCCGCCGGCGTCAGCATGGAGCGCGTCCGCCAGGCGATCAGCCAGGCGAACGTGACCCAGGCGACCGGGCTGGTGGATGGCCGGGACCAGATGGCGGCCGTCGCGGTGAATGACCGCCTGACCACGCCGGAGGAGTTCGGCCGGATCATCGTCAGGCAGCAGGACGGCGCTATCGTCCGCCTCTCCTCGATCGGCCGGGTGACGCTGGATGCGCGGGACCGCCGCCAGGGCGGCACGGTGGACGGGCAGCCGGCCGTGATGATGACGGTCTTCAAGCAGGCGGATGCCAATGTCATCGAGGTGGTGAACGGCATCCGGGAGTTGATGCCGCAACTGGAGCGCTGGCTGCCCGCCGGCACCGAGATCCGCACCATCCGCGACCGGACGGAGACGATCCGCGCCAGCGTGCGGGAGGTGCAGCACGCCCTGCTGATCTCCATCGTCCTGGTCGTGCTGGTCGTCGCGCTCTTCCTGCGGCGCACCTCGGCGGTGCTGGCGACCGGCGCGGCGGTGCCGCTCTCGCTGCTCGGCACGCTGGCGGCGATGTGGCTCTGCGGCTACTCGCTCGACAACCTCTCGCTCATGGCCCTGACCATCTCGGTCGGCTTCGTCGTGGACGATGCCATCGTCATGATCGAGAACATGGCGCGGCTGCGGGAGCGCGGGATGCCGCCGCTGCAGGCGGCGATCGAGGGCGCGCGGCAGATCGGCTTCACCGTCGTCTCCATCACCGTCTCGCTGATCGCGGTCTTCATCCCACTGCTCTTCATGGGCGGGCTGGTCGGGCGCATGTTCCGGGAATTCTCGGTGGTGCTCGCCATCGCCGTCGCCCTCTCCGGCGTCGTCTCCCTCACCCTCACACCCATGATGGCCGCCCGGCTGGCGCGGCGGAACCCGCCGCCGCCCGGCCGCCTCGGGCGGGCGGTGGAATGGGTGATGCGCGGCATGACGGATGGCTATCTCTGGAGCCTGCGGCACGTGCTGCGCTGGCGCCGGCTGATGCTGATCCCGACGCTCGGCCTGATCGGCGTGACGGTCTGGCTCTACACAATCGTGCCGAAAAGCTTCTTTCCGGACCAGGATACGGGCCTGATCATCGCCACCACCCGCGCGGCCTCCGACACCTCCTACCAGGCCATGCTGCATCTGCAGGACCGCGTCGTCTCCGTGCTGCGGCAGGACCCGGCGGTCGCCAGCGTTGCCTCGGCGATCGGCGCCGGCAACGGCAATGCCTCGGTCAGCCAGGGGCGCGTCTTCATCAGCCTCAAGCCGCTGGCGGAGCGGCCGGGCGTCTCCGCCGATGATGTCATCAGCCGGCTGCGGCGGCCGCTCGGCACCATTCCCGGCATCCAGACCTTCATGCGGGCGGTGCAGGATATCGGCATCGGCGGGCGGGCCGGCAACGCCTCCATCCAGTTTGTCCTGCTCTCCCCCGACATCGCGGAGCTGCGGACCTGGTCGGAGGCGCTGGTGCGCAGGCTGCGCACCCTGCCGCAGATCCAGGACGTCTCCTCGGACCAGCAGAATGCCGGGCCGGTGGCGCATCTGGTGATCGACCGGGAGGCGGCGGCGCGGCTCGGCGTCAGCATCGCCGCCATCACCTCGGCGCTCAACAGTTCCTTCTCACAGCGGCAGGTCTCGGTCATCTACCGCCCGCGCAACCAGTATCGCGTGGTGCTGGAGGTGGAGCCCACATTGCAGCAATACCCCGAGCAGGTGGACGATATCTGGCTCTCCGGCGCCGGCGGGGTGCAGGTGCCGCTCTCCTCGCTCGTGACCCTGGAACGCAGCACGGCGCCACTCTTCATCACCCACCAGGCGCAGTTCCCGGCCTCCACCATCACCTTCAACCTCTCGCCCGGCGTCGCGCTGGGCGAGGCGACGGCGGCGGTGGAACGGGCGGCGCTGGAAGCCGGGCTGCCGGATACGATGCGGACGGAATTCGCCGGCAGCGCGCGCGCCTTCCAGTCCTTCACCAGTGGCCAGCCGCTGCTGATCCTCGCGGCGCTGCTGACCATCTACATCGTGCTCGGCATCCTCTACGAGCACCTGCTGCACCCCATCACCATCCTCTCCACCCTGCCGACGGCCGGCATCGGCGCGCTGCTGGCGCTGCTCCTGACCGGCACCTCCTTCAGCGTCATCGCGCTGATCGCGATCATCCTGCTGATGGGCATCGTGAAGAAGAACGCCATCATGATGGTGGACTTCGCCCTGTACCATGAGCGCAACGGCGGTGCCGGCGGGATGGAGGCGATCCTGGAAGCCTGCCGGGAGCGCTTCCGGCCCATCCTGATGACGACCCTGGCCGCCGTCTTCGGGGCCGTGCCGCTGGCCCTCTCCACCGGCCCGGGCGCGGAGTTGCGCCAGCCGCTCGGCATCGCCCTCATCGGCGGGCTGCTGCTGGCGCAGGTGCTCACGCTCTACACCACGCCAATCGTCTATCTCGCGCTCGACGGGTTCGGCCGGAAGAAGCGCGCGGCGGTGCCGGAGGCGGTGCCGGCGGAGTAGCCAGGGCGGATTGCCTTCGATCCCGGATGCAATCCGCCGCCGGTCATTGTTTGCAGCGCAGGGTCACGCCAGGCCGCGGTCCGCCCCATCCCGGCGTCATGGGCGCGAGCAGCGCGCGGACATCCGGCAGCGTTTCCAGCGCATCCACCATGCCGATCACCGCCTCCACCCCCGCGGGGTCCAGCCGCTCGGCAGCGTAGGTCCAGCAGCCGCGGAACTTGTCCAGGCACGCCGCGCGGGAGAGCGGGCGCGCCGGGCTCGCCAGCATCACCTCCACCCGGTGCGTCAGGATGCGGCCGTCGCGCAGCCGCACCTCCACTTCCTGCGGCAGCAGCGCGTTGGGGTCCGGGTCCTCGAATCGCGTCACGCGCACGCGGCGCGCCAGCTCATAGGTCGCGGGGTCGGAGAGCGCCGCGCCGCGGAAATGCGCAAGCTCGATGCGGCCGTGCTGCAGCAGCTTGGCCAGCACGAAGGGCAGGCAGAGCCGCGCATAGGCCGGCGCCGGGTCGGGCAGCGCCGGACGGTTGACGAGCTGGTTGATCAGCGGCGGTGCGGCGATGGTGATGCTCTCCACCTCCTCGACCGCGAAGCCATGCTCCGCCCGCAGCGCCATCACCGCCTCCACGCCGCCATGGGTGGCGCGGCCGCTCGGGAAGGGCTTGTGGCTCAGCTCGGTCACCCGCCAAGTGCTGCCCAGGACCGCCAGCACCTCCGCGCAATCCCAGGCGCCCTCGAAGAGCGGCAGGTAGCCGAAGCGCCCCTCGAAAGGCGTGTCCAGGCCGGGGAAGCCGGCCGCCACTAGGTCGCAGCTCTGGATGGCGGCGCGGGCGTTGAAGCCGATCTGCAGCGGCAGAAGCGGACTGCCCTCGCTATGCGCCTGCATGGTGCCGCTGGCTTGGCCGAGTTGCATCCCGAGCGCCGCCAGGGTCCGTGCCGCGTCATGGCCGCGCAGCCGGGCAAGCCCGGCCGCAGCGCCGAAGCCGCCCGAGCTCGCCGGGCGGAAGAAGCGCCAGCCCTGCCGCGCCGCGAGGCCGAGGCTGCACGCTACATCCACCCCGGCGACCACCGCGGTGATCAACTCCCGGCCCGAGACGCCGCCCCGCAGCTCCGCCTCGGCCAGGAGCACAGGCAGCAGCGTCGCCATGCTGTGCAGCACGGCGCCCTCATGCAGGCTGTCGAATTCCTGGCAGTGGACCTGGAAGGCATTGACCAGCGCCGCGGCACCGGGGGCGAGGCGGGCGCGGGTGCCCCAGACCGAGGCCGCTTCCCCCTCCCCCAGCCGCGGGCGGTGGCCAGCAGCGGCGCTGCCTCCGGCACGCTGCCGCCGGCAATCCCGACACCGAACGTGTCCAGGATGAAGATCTTGGCCTTCGCCACCGCCTCGGGTGGGATGTCGGCGAAGCGCAATCCGGCGGCATGGGCGGCAAGGCGGTGGGCGGCGTCCGGCTGGCTCATGCCCGCATGATGCATGGCCGGCGCGGAAGCTGCTATCCCGGGCGCGCAGCAGCGGGAGCAGCAGGATGAAGCCGGTCGTCGTCGCGGTGGCGCAGAGCCCCGTGCATGGGTTCAGCAAGGGCATCGCTGCCGAGATCCGGCTGCTCGCCGGCCTTGGCGTCGAGGGCGATGCGCATGCAGGGGAGAGGGTGAAGCACCGCTCCCGCGTCGCGCGTGACCCGACCCAGCCCAACCTGCGCCAGATCCACCTGCTGCACGCCGAGTTGCTCGAGGCCTTGCTCGACCGCGGTTTCGCCCTGCGCCCCGGCGATGTCGGGGAGAATGTGCTGACCCGCGGCCTCGACCTGCTGGGCCTGCCGACCGGCACGCGCCTTCGCCTGGGCGGGACGGCCGAGATCGAGGTGACCGGCCTGCGCAATCCCTGCGCCCAGCTCGATCGTTTCCAGCAAGGCCTCACCGCCGCCATGCTGGACCGCGCGGCGGATGGCAGCCTGATCCGCAAGGCGGGCGTCATGGGCGTGGTGCTGGCGGGCGGCGTGGTGAGGCCGGGTGATCCGATCACGGTAACGCTGCCGCCCGGGGCCCACCGGCCACTCCAACCGGTCTGACGGACGGCCGGGACGTCAGGCGACCTGCAGCACCCGCAGGCCCGGCGCGAGGGCGTCCGAGCGCTCGCCCGCCTCCAGCCAGCCCAGCGCCTCGCGCATGCGCGCCTCGCCGGCGCGCCAGCGGTCCCGCAGCGTCGCCGGCGAGAAATCGAAGGCCTTGCCAAGCCCCGCCTCGTTCAGCCCGGCGCGGTAGCCGAGCATGACCACCGTCGCGGTATGCGCACCCTCGGCCGCCTCCCGCAGCCGGGCCGCGACCTCCGGCTCGGCGCGGACCGCCTCCGGCAGCCGCTCCGCCAGCTGCGCCACCAGTGCCCGCAGCCGGTGCTCCCGCACCCGCCCTTCCAGGATGCGCCGGGTCTGGTTGCCGAAGGCCAGGTCGCCGGCACGCGAGGCCGAGGCGGCGAGCGTCCGCGGCCGGCTGCCCATCGGGGCGAAGAGCTCCACCACGAAGCAGAGCACCTCCTCCCCACCCGGCTCGTCCAGCACCAGGTCGAGCGGCGCGTTGGAGGACAGGCCGCCATCCGCCAACAGCCGCCCCTCGATCTCGATCGGCGCGAAGATTGGCAGAAGGGCGGAGGAGGCGACGACATGCTCCGGCCCGATGCGCGCGCCACGGCCGGTGTCGAACACCACGCGCTCGCCGCTCACCACATCGGTCGTGGCGATGGCGACGCGCATCTCGCCCGAATTCAGCCGGTCGAAATCCACCATGCGGCGCAGCCGCTCCAGCAGCGGCTCCAGGTCATAGAGCGCAGGCACCTGCCCGATCTGCGGTGCCGGCACCAGCCGCGGGCGATACAGCCCCGGCCGGCCGAGCATCAGGCTCTGCACCACTGCGGCCTGGTTGTAGCTGCGGCGCCAGGCGCCCTCGGCCGGCGGCAGGCCAAGCAGGAAGGTGGTGGCGGGCGTCGGGTCGCCCGAGACGCTCTCCCAGAACTCGCGCAACCGCTCGACCCGCTGTCCTGGCGGGTTGCCGGCAATGAGCGCGGCGGCGACCGCCCCGGCCGAGGCGCCGGCCAGCCAGTCGAGCGGCGGCCCACCCGCCGCCTCCAGCGCGGCATAGGCCCCTGCCTCGAAGGCACCGAGCGCGATCCCGCCCGAGAGCACCAGGGCACGGGCCTGCCGGTTCTCCTGCACCAGGCCCGGCGATGGCTGCATCATGTCCATCGCTAGCGCGACTCCGGCCCGGGCTTCGCGGCGGGGACCAGCGCCTCCAACATCCGCGCGGTGGCGGCAAGGCCGGCATCCGCCAGGCGGAAACCCATGCTGGCCAGGTCGATCGGCCAGGCGGCGAGCGAGGTCATGGCCGCCAGCGGCGCGCCGCCGCTCTCCGGCCTCTCCCGCCAGCCGCCGGTCACGCCCAGGCTGTCCGGCCTGCTCTCGAACAGCGCGCCGGGGGTATCGGCGCTCGGCGCCCCGGAGAGGAAGCCGGTATGCAGCGTGCGACCGGTCATCCAGGTGGCGAAGGTCGGGGCCAGCCTCTCCTGCGCCGCGGCCAGCTTGCCGAAGCCGCCAACGATCACCTCCGCTTGCGGGTGCTCGACGAGGGCGACCACCGTCTCGGCCACCTCCTCGGGCGTGTAGACGGGCGGCGCCGCGCGCACGGACCGGCCGCTGTAATTGGCCGCGTGCTGGAAAAAGGGTGTGTCGATGACCGAGGGCAGCACCGTGCAGATCTGGATTTCCGGCTGGTCCAGCACCTCCTGCCGTAGCGCCTCGGAGAAGCCGCGGATGGCGAATTTGCTGGTGGCATAGGCGGTGCCGTCCGGCTTGGCGGTGCGCCCGACGATCGAGGCGTTCTGCACCAATACCCCATGGCCCTGCCGGCGGAATTGCCGCATGGCGACCTTGGCGCCATGGACATAGCCGAACAGGTTGATCTCGATGACGCGGCGCCAGGCCTCCATCGGGACCGCCTCCAGCCGCCCGAAGGCGCCGACGCCGGCATTGTTGAACCAGACATCGATGCGGCCGAAACGCTCCAGCGCGCGGCGGCCGAGCGCCTCCACCTGCGCCTCATCCGTCACATCGGTCGGCACGGTGATGGCGGTGCCGCCCAACGCCGCGCATTCGCGCGCCGCCTCCTCCAGCATCCCGGCCCGCCGCGCGGCGAGCACCAGGCAGGCGCCGCGCCGGGCGAAGGCCTGGGCGGTGGCCCGGCCGATGCCGCTGGAGGCGCCGGTGATGACGACGACGGCGGGGGAGATATCCGGTTCGGGCATGCATTCATCCTGTCAGCACTCAGGCAGGCAGAGGCCGGGCGAGAGCGGCCCGGTCCGGCCATGCTGCAATGCGGTATGGCTGTATTAACGGGCCGGGATGCGAGGCGGTTCCCTCCCTGGCGCGGCGAACAGCCGGCGCCGCGCCGCGTTGGGGACGCCATGAAGCAAGGCTGGCCTGAACGCCTCTGGGTGGTGCGGCACGGTGAAAGCGCAGGCAACCTCGCCCGCCGCGCCGCCATGGCGGCGGGGCACACCCATATCGAAACCGGCGGTCGTGATGCCGACGTGCCGCTGAGCCCGCTCGGCGAGCAGCAGGCGCGCGCGCTCGGCTGCTGGTTCGCCGCGATGCCGGCGGGCGAGCGGCCGGAGGTGGTGCTGACCTCCCCCTACCGCCGCGCCCGACAGACCGCGGCGCTGATCAATGCGGAGGGGGGGCTCGTCGCCGACCCGATCGACATCCTGCAGGACGAGCGGCTGCGGGAGAAGGAATTCGGCGTGCTCGACCGGCTGACCAGGCATGGCATCGCGCGCCATTATCCGGAGCAGGCGGAGTTCCGCCGCATCCTCGGGAAATTCTACCACCGTCCACCGGGCGGGGAGAGCTGGTGTGACGTGCTGCTCCGCCTGCGCAGCGCGCTTGACACCGTCTCCCTGCACCATGGCGGGGCGCGGGTGCTGATCGTAGGGCACCAGGTCGTCGTGCTCTGCCTGCGCTACCTGATCGAGCGGCTGGACGAAGAGGCCATCCTGGCCATTGATGCGGAGGGCGAGGTGGCGAATTGCAGCGTCAGCGAATATGCCTTCGACCCGAGCCGCGGGCGGGACGGCGCGCCGATGCTGCTGCGCTGGAATTTCGTGGCACCTCTGGAGGCCGAGGGCACGCCGGTGACGGCTGAGCCCGCCGCTCAGGCGGGGTCGCGTTGAGCGCGCCGGAACCCGTCACGGAGGACCTCCTCCGCGACATACCCCTGCCCCGCCACCAGGAGGGTGAGGACAAGGATGCGCGCGGCCGCGTGTTCGTCGTGGCCGGCAGCGTCGAGGTGCCGGGCGGCGCCTTGCTCGCCGGCCTTGCCACGCTGCGCGCCGGCGCCGGCAAGGTCCGCATCGCCACCTGCCGCAGCGTCGCCATTCCGCTGGCCCTGGCAATGCCGGAGGCGCGGGTGATCGGGCTCGAGGAAACCTCGGCGGGCGGCATCGCGCCGCAGGAAGCGGACAACCTCGCCACCCGCATCGCGCAATGCGACGCGGCGCTGATCGGCCCCGGCATGATGGACAGCCGCGCGGCCGCGGCGCTGACGGCGGCGGTCCTGGATCGCAGCGCCGACAACGGCGTGCCCGTCGTGCTCGATGCCGCGGCGCTGCGGGGGCTCCGCGGCGGCCCGCCGCCCGGCCATGCCGGGCGGCTGGTCGTCACGCCGCATGCCGGGGAGATGGCGACGCTGCTCGGCATGGACCGGGAGGCGGTGCTGGCGGACCGGCTGGACGCCGCGCGCCGGGCGGCAGCCAAGCTGCAGGCGGTGGTGGTGATGAAGGGCGGCTGCAGCTTCATCGTCTCGCCGGAGGGCCGGGCCTGGGCCTGTGACCGCGGCAATGTGGGCCTGGCCACCTCCGGCTCAGGCGACACCCTCGCCGGCATCATCGCCGGCCTGCTCGCCCGCGGCGCGCCGCCGCTGGTGGCGACGCTCTGGGGGGTCTTCCTGCATGGGGAGGCGGGGGCCCGCCTCGCCCGGCGGCAGGGCTTGGTCGGCTATCTCGCGCGGGAGTTGCTGGCGGAGGTGCCGCCGATCATGGCGGGGCTGGCGGCGCCCGGGGCCTGACCAGCGCGCCGGCCAGCCGGGGCAGACCGCCATCCAGGCAGTGGACCAGCCCGCCCGCCGCCTGTGATGACGCGCATCGGACGGGCCAACCTTTTGTTTAGATGAGCAAATTAGGCCGCCTGAGTGGGTTCACTCAGCCGTCGTCTGCCCTAGACGCCACCATCCACCCAGGGCTCGGCCTGGGAAGAACGGCGCTCCTCCGCCTCCTCATAGGTCGCGGCGTCCACCAGCATGGGGCCCATCGTCACCTCGGGCGGGTCGGGGATCAGATCCTTCAGGTTGGCGCTGACCCAGGCCTGCGCCCGCTCATTCGCCCGCAGCGCGGCCTGCCGGCTGTCGCAGACGCTGACCGAAACCGGCCGGCCGTCCTCGCTGACAAAGGCGTAATAAGCCCGGAAGCCGGCCTGCTCCCGCAGGATGGGGACAAGCCCCTCTCCCACCCGCTGAGCTATCTCCTCCGGCTGCCCGCCGGCCCGGTATGTCCTGATCACGACGAACATGCGCCGCTCCCCTTCATGCCTCGCCTCGGTGTCGTCGCGTCGGGCGGCATCGCCCGGCCCGATGGTCAGGCACGCGGCGGCCGCTGCCCCCGTGCCCGGCGGCTCACAGGGTCCGCCCTGCGCCCATGCCCTTGCTGCCGCGGGGCCCGGTGCAACAGGACGGCGCCGATGCCGCCGGCCGCGATCACGGCCGGCAGGAGAAGGAAGAGGAATTGCTCGAGGGTGTTCATGCGGAACCGGCCCTCCCCAGGCATCAGCCTACAATATCCTTTCCGCATCGCCACGCGGCCGAGCAGCGGCTTGCCGTCAACATCTCGGGCGTCATCCCGGCCCCAGAAGCGGCCGATTCTCGGTCCGCCCATCACAGCAACCGCCATCGCCGCACCCGCCGGCCGGGCCGGCAGGGTCAGTGCGCCGCCCGGCCGGATTCCTCCTCGTCGTCCTCCGCCGTGGTCCATGCGCCGGCCGGGGCCTCGACCTCAGGGGTCGGGTTGTCCGCCAGGATCGCCGCTGTCTCCTCGTCGAAGGCGTCGATCCGCGCCTCCTCCGCCGCCTCCGCCAAGCCGAGCGCGGCGATCGTCCCGGCCACCACCCGCGCCGCCAGCGCAGCCGTCCGCTCGTCCCGGCACTCCATCACCGGCTCGATCTCGTCGCCCTCGCCCCGGATAATCTCCACCAGCAGGAATTGCGGCCCCTGGCGGGAGCCGGATTCCCAGATGCCTTCCTCGGTCCGGTGCATGGGTGTGATGGCGATGGAAAGGCCCTTGCTGCTGTCCGACATCCCGTCTCTCCGCGCGACTTCTCCGGCTGAAGCGCATGACGGCGCCCGGGGATGCGGCGCCTCGGTGGCCTACTCGCCCGCGCGCTCCGCCTGGGCGCGAGAGGCCACGGCCTGATCCGCCTGCTGCAGCGCGGCGTCACCGATCACGTCCCGGCCACGCAGCCGCGCCAGCGCCCGCCGGCCCTCGGCGGCCGCCTGCTCCGGATCGGCAACCCGGCGTGCCCCTGCCTGTGCCGCCGCGGCCGTTTCCTGCGCGAGGTTCTTCTCGCGCCGCTCCTCCTCCGCGCCGCCGAGTTGCGCCCAGCCCAGCAGCGCCGGCAGGGTCGTCCCCTGCACCAGGCCGGAGAGGACGACCATCAGGGCGACCAGCGCCAGCACCAGTTCGCGTTCGGCGAAGGGCCGGCCATCCGGGGCGGCGGCCGGCACCGCCAGCGCCAGGGCCAGCGCGATGGCCGAGCGGTGCGGCGACCAGGCCGCGACGGAGGCGACCTGCAGCGCCCCCGCGGGCCGGCCATCGGCGCCCGGCATCCGTGGCGTCCAGGGCATGGCCACGGCCAGCAGCGCCAGCAGGAATTGCACGCCGATCACCAGCGCAAGCAGCGCGGCCGCCGCCAGCACCAGCTGCGCCGGCTCGTACCGGCCGAGCGCGCCGAGGGCTTCCGGCAAGGCCCGGCCGATCAGGAAGTAGAGAGCCGCCGAGAGCATCAGCTCGGCCTCCGACCAGACATGGCGGGAGACGAGCCGCGCCTCCGGCGAGGAGATCGCCGCTCCCGTCCGCCGGTCCACCGCGCGGGCAATGACGGTGAGTGCCGCCACCACGATGGTCACCGCCACCGAGACGCCCGCGGCGTCGGCAAGGATGGCGGCGAGGAAGGGCGTCGCGGCGGAGATCGCCACCTCGACGGTCGCGGCACCGATGCGCCGGCGGAGTTCAACCGCGAACAGCCCGGCCGCAACCCCGAGCAGACCGCCGCCCAGCAGGTCGGTGCCGATCCGCTGCAAGGCCGCGCCGACCTCCGGTGGTGGCCCGCCGACCGCCTCGCGCGCCAGCAGATAAAGCGAGACGACGAGCAGCCGCGCGCTGACCGCCTGGCCGGCATAGGCATCCGTCAGGGCGCGCGGCAGGTGCTGCGCCTGGCCCGTCTCCTGCGGCAGGCGGGTATCGCCGATCCCGGCGCAGACGCCGATCAGCAGGCAGGCCACGGGATCGAGGCCGGGCAGCAGCACCTGCGCTGCCGCCGCGACCACCAGCGTGACGCCGATGACGAGCACCAGGCCGGCCACCACCCCGCGGACCAGCGCGTGGCGCAGCAGGTCGAGGGAGAGCGCGACGACGCCGGCATAGAGCAACGGCGGCAGCAGCAGGCCCAGCACGATCTCCGGATTGGTCCGCAAGGCGGGCAGCGGCACCGGGAGCAGGACGGAGGCGATGCCGCCGGCAAAGACCACCGGCGAGGGCGGCAGCCCGGTGATCCGGGCGAAGGCGAGCAGCAGGCCGAGCGCCACAATCACGCCCGAGACGAAATGGACTTCCGGCACGTGCGAGCTTCCCGGTCCGAACTGTTGGATGGGGGCAACGCCCCGGCGACGGGGCGGTGCCCGGCCGGTCCGCGCGGTGAACGGAACCGCTGCGCGCCCGTTAGAGCGTTCTCGCGCCGCCAGAGCGGCGCGAGAACGCTCTAACCCCTGTTTGCAGAGCAGATGGCCTCCGGGCGTTTCCACCCGGCGGCGACCTGCTCCAGGAGCCGGCGCCGCCTTCCCGCGGGAGCCGCGCGGCGGAGAGGATCCGGAGGACCTGCATGCCACCCGTTTCCGAGCAGCGCCTGTTCGATGCCCTGGCCACCCTCACCCGCGCCTTCGCGGATGGCGGCGTGCCGGACATGATGGGCGAGACGCCCGGCGCGCCCCCGCCCGCAGGCGACTCCCCCGCCATCGACGCCATGGACGAGGAGGCGCGCGAGGTGCTGGGCGAGGCCTCGCTGGCAGTTGCCTTCGGCGCCTTTGCCTCGCGCGGCGGCGATGGCGGCCCGATCCACATGCTGATCGGCGCCATGGGCCTGATGGCCCTGCGGGCGGGCGAGGAGCCGGACCCGCCGGCCGAGATCCTCGGCATCGTCGCGGAGGACCAGCGGGTGGAGCAGGAGATCGACCGCGCCGGGGAGGCCATCGACGCCGAGTTCGGCCGCGACGGGAGCTGCGAGGCGGTGACGGCGGCGCTGGAGGCGCGGCTGCTCGGCACCGCGATCACCCTCGCGGGCTGCACCCTGCCCGAGGGCGTGGAGGGCCAGGCAGCGGTGCGGCTGCGTGCGGCGCGCTGCCTGGCGCGGCTGGCGGCCGGGCTGATGACAATGAACGCGGCGGGCGCAGCCGGCGCCACGCCGGCGGGCGCTGGGGCGCCGCAGCCGACCGCCTGATGGCTGGCTCATGACATGCTGACGCATGTCCTGCCTCAAACGCCGGCGGCCCTCCGGGCCTTGGCTTCGCGGCATTGGCCGCGGCGCGCCTTCGCGCGCTCGGCCCGCTCCGCGGGCCGCAGGTCAGGACGTCATGAGCCAAGTAAAGGCCCGACAATCTCCCGCAGCCCCTCCCCGCCCACCCGCAGGATCGGCTCCGGCAGGTGGGACAGCCGCGTTAGACCAGGTCCTCTGATCAGAACCCATGAGCCCAGCCGCGCAGTCCGACGGACATGATGGTCCAGGGCTGCCCGACGCGCCTGTTCCAGGTTCGCGCCGCGGATGTCCAGGCCGGCCGCCATCCACGGCCGCCGGCCCGGCCAGCGCCCAGGGTCTCGGCTCCCCCTCAGTGCCGCGCCCAGATGCGGCCGCCGCCGGGGCCGCCGAACAGGACGACCTCGTAGGGCGTGCCGGGCATGTCCATGCCGGGCGAGGAGGGCGGCATGCCGGGGGCGGAGAGCCCCCTGGCCTGTGGCCGCTCGGCCAGCAGGCGCCGGATGTCGGCGGCCGGGACATGGCCCTCGACCACGTAGCCCTCCACACGGGCCGTGTGGCAGGACCACAGCGCCTCGGGCACGTCGTTGGCGGCCTTCACCGGCTGCACATCCGCCACCTCCCGGACAGCGACCGCGAACCCGGCCGCCCGCATGTGGCGGATCCAGCCCTCACAGCAGCCGCAGCTCGGATCCTTCCAGACCTCGACCCGGGTCGCGGCGGCGGCGGTCGCCAAGGGTGCCGCCGTGGCGGCGAGCACCAGGCCGAGGACGCCCCGCCTGCCGGGCGTGGCGCGGGATTCTCCCATCACATGTCCCCCTGCATGCGCATGCCGCCGCCCATGCCGCGTAGATGCTCCTCCATCAGGGTGTCAGCGGTCCGCTTCTGCTCCTCCGACAGCGCGGCGTAGAGCGGCCGCGCCGCGGCCTGCACGGAACGCATCGCCTCGGCCTGGGCGGTGAGCAGCGCGATGCGGCGCTCCATCTGCTCCGGCGCCGGGCCACCCATCGCGCCCTGTTACATGGCCTGCGTGACCGCCTGTTTCAGCCCTCCGGCCGCGGCGCGGATGGCATCGGCGAAGGCATTCCACTGCGGCTGCTGCGCGTCGGTGATGCGGAGCTCGGCACGGTAGTAGGCGAGCTGCCCGTCGATGCGCTCGAAGGGGCGCATCGCGTGCCGGGCGGCCATCTGCCGGTGCATCATCTGCATCATCCGGCCCATGTCGCCGCCCATCATCCCGGGGGCGCCGCCCTGCTGGCCGCCGGGTCCGCCCATGCCCGGCATCGGCATGCCGGACCGTGGCGTGGAGGCCGCGGGCGGCGCCGGTGCAGGGGCCGGCGGCGACGCGGTGCCGTCCGGATGATGGGCCTCGTGGTCCTGGTTCTGCGCCGTTTGGGCGGACGCGGCTCCGCCGAGGACGAGGCCGATGGCGAGCGCCGCGGCTGCGGCGCCTGCCAGGAAGCGGTTGGCTGTGGTCATGCTGTCCTCCGGTTTCCTCATGGCGCTCAGTGCATGTGCCCGGCATGGCCGTGGCCGCCGCGGTGCGCGGCCTCGGCCTGCCGTGCGGCCTTGGGGCGCGTCTCGCTCCTGGCGCCCGGCGCCGCCTGCCGCGAGCGCGGCCCGGCGGGGGCGTCCTGCAGCACCGGCATGCCGCCGTGCCCCGTGCGGGCGTCCTCGCCCGCGCCGGCGGGCACCTGTCCGGCCGCTGGCATGGCATGGCCACCGCCGTGCCGCATCCCCTCCATGCCGTGGATCATGGAGGCGTCGACCTGCACCGCGTCCGGGTCACCGGGATAGGTGGCGATCACCCGCCGCATCAGCGCGATCTCCTGGCTCTGGTCGGTGACGATGTCGACGTTCATCAGCCCGAGAAAGCCGTTCCGGGCGTCGGGGTTGGCGTGATAGGCGCGCGCCGTCTCCAGCGCCGCCTGGTGGTGGACCGTCATCGCCCTGGCGAACTGCACGTCGCGCGCGGTCACCGGTGCGCCGGGGTCGGCCAGCGCCGCCGCGGCTCCCGGGATGGGCGAGCGCTGGAACTTTTGGAGCTGCCCCAGCCCCTCGGTCGCCGAGGGCTGGAGCGCGATGCGGGCAAGCCCGAGGTTCAGCACGATCGGCGGGCGGTCGAGGTTGCGCGACACCTCGTCGAGCAGACCGATCTCGAAGCTCTGGTTGTGGATGATGGCCACCGCCAGCGCCTTCAGCATCGGGCTGCTGGCCTGCGGATCGGCCAGGTACTCCCTGGCCATGGTGAGCGCGCCTGCGTGGTGCGGGCGCATCCCGGCGACGTAGTCGCGGTCCGCCTTGAGGGCGGCCGGGCTGGCGGGCTCGTACCAGGTCGTCGGCACGGGCGCGCCGCCGGGCTGGTAGCCCTCCTCGATGGCAGCCATCGAGGGGGCGGCAAGCGCCAGTGTTGCGGCGGCGAGCAGGAGGGAGGTGCGGATGCTCATGAGTTGGGATCCTCTCCGACACCCGGGGCCGCCCATCGCGGGCGGGGGATCGGGCTCGCTGGTTGTCAGTGGGTAGGGGAATGCATGTCCTGCGCGGCCGCCATGGCGTCGCCGCCACCGACCAGGGTGGGATCGAGCATCCCGCCCGTGGTGCCGCGGCTGAAGCGCATGGCGAGTTCGGTGATGGCCAGGGTCTCGGCCAGGATCACCGGCACGGCCATGAGGAGCGGCGGCTTCCAGGGCTGGTTGGTGGCCAGAAGCTCCATGTGATGGGTCATGGGCATGGCAGTCGTTCCCCGTTTCGGATCAGGTCGCTGGGCGTGACGGGGTCTGCGCGTGGGATACGCGGTGCAGGCCAGAACCGACCAGGGGAGCGGGGGTCCGGGAGCCGGGCGGACCCGGCGGCCCCTGGGCCGAACCCTGGCCGGTCAGGCCAGGGCGCGGGGTGGGTGTCTGGGCGGGTCCACGCCGATGCCGTCCGGCGCAGGGGGCGGGATGAGCCCGGCGACGCGGGCGATGGGCAGCGGCACCGACCGCGAGGGCGCCATGGGCGGGACGGCGACGGTGGCCGGGCACTGGGCCGAGGCGCAGCAGCCGAGCCCGGGCTGGTCGCCGCTCTGTCGGTCCGCTTGGCCGCCCCCGTCGTGGTGGCTGGCAAGCGTCCGGTCCGGCGCGGCCTCCTCGGCATGCCCGGAGCAGTCGTGGAGGTGGGCGTGGCCCGCGGGCTGGGCGTGCAGTTGCGCCGCGGCAGAGTGCCGCATCGGGGCGCCAGGTAGGACGAGCAGCGCCAGCGCGAGCAGCGCCGCGAACACCCTCCTGAACCTGCCCATGCCCCTCGGCATCACTGCGAACTCCATCACCATCGGGTCGCCCCGCATGCCATCCTATGCCGGGCCGTGCAGGTTGCGTTGATCGGCATCAACCCTGCGGCGGCGCGCCATCCGGCCGAGGACATGGGGCTTCCCACCGTGGGAGGGTCAAGGGGCGGGACGAGGAAATTACCAGCCCCGGCCCGGCTTGACCTTCCCATCATTGGAAACCTCACCTTGGCGGCCTGACACCCAGATGGGCCTGCGGCGTTGCGGGTCGAACGGACGCAACCGGCATGAGCGGCCAGCACGGCAGCCACGGGCATCAGCACCACCATGGCCGGGACGGGCACCACCACGGCCAGGGCGGCCATGCGGCCGTCGCGGAGGCGAACCAGGTCACCGACCCGGTCTGCGGCATGCGGGTCGACCCGGCCACGTCAAAACATCGGATCGATCACGCCGGGCAGACCTTCCACTTCTGCTCGGCCGGGTGCCGGACGAAGTTCGAGGCCGACCCTGGCCAGTACCTGAGGCCGAAGGCCGAGGCCCCGGCCAGGCCGGCGCCGAAGGGCACTATCTACACCTGCCCCATGCACCCGCAGATCCGGCAGGAGGGGCCGGGCAACTGCCCCATCTGCGGTATGGCGCTGGAGCCGCTGGAGGTCACCGCCGAGGCGGGCGCCAACCCCGAACTCGTCGACATGACGCGGCGCTTCTGGATCGGGCTCGCGCTCACGCTGCCGCTCCTCGTCCTGGAGATGGGCGGTCACATCCCCGCGCTCGGCCTGCACCACCTCGTGCCGCCCCGGGTCTCGACCTGGGTACAGTTCCTGCTGGCGACGCCGGCCGTGCTCTGGGCCGGGTGGCCGTTCTTCGTGCGCGGCTGGCAGTCGGTGGTGAACCGCAGCCTGAACATGTTCACCCTGATCGCCCTCGGCACCGGCGCGGCCTACCTCTACAGCCTCGTCGCCACCTTCCTGCCCGGCGCCTTCCCCGAGGGCTTCCGGAGCATGGAAGGCACGGTGCCCGTCTATTTCGAGGCGGCGGCCGTCATCACCGTCCTGGTCCTGCTCGGGCAGGTGCTGGAGCTTCGCGCGCGCGAGGCGACCGGCGGCGCCATCCGCGCCCTGCTGAACCTGGCACCCCGGACCGCGCGGCGCATCCGGCCGGACGGCTCGGACGAGGAAATCACCTTGGCCGAAGTCCAGGTCGGCGACCGGCTGCGGGTGCGGCCCGGCGAGGGCGTGCCGGTGGACGGCGCGGTGCTGGAGGGCCGCGGCGCCGTGGACGAGTCCATGGTCACGGGCGAGTCCATGCCGGTCGAGAAGGCACCGGGGGACAAGGTCATCGGCGGCACGGTGAACGGCACCGGCGGCCTGGTCATCCGGGCCGAGAAGGTGGGCGCGGACACCATGCTGTCGCGCATCGTCGCCATGGTGGCCGATGCCCAGCGCAGCCGCGCGCCCATCCAGCGCATGGCCGACACCGTCTCCGGCCGCTTCGTCCCCGCGGTCATCGTCGTTGCGGCGCTGGCCTTCCTCGCCTGGGCGGTCTGGGGGCCGCCGCCCGCGCTCTCCTACGCCCTGATCGCGGCGGTGTCGGTGGTCATCATCGCCTGCCCCTGCGCGCTCGGGCTGGCGACGCCGATGAGCATCATGGTCGGGGTCGGCAAGGGCGCCCAGGCGGGCGTGCTGATCCGCAACGCCGAGGCGCTGGAGCGCATGGAGCGGGTGCAGGTCCTCGTCGTCGACAAGACGGGGACGCTGACCGAGGGCAAGCCCCGGGTGGTGGCCGTGGTCCCGGCACCCGGCCTTGCCGAGGCCGGGACGCTGGCGCTGGCCGCCAGCCTGGAGCGGTCGAGCGAGCACCCGCTCGCGGCCGCCATCGTCGCCGCGGCGAAGGAGCGCGGCATCGCCGTCCAGGAACCCGGCGATTTCGCCTCCGTCACCGGCAAGGGCGTCACAGGCAGCGTCGGCGGGCGCCGGGTGGCGCTGGGCAATGCGCGGCTCATGCAGGAACTCGGGGTGAATCTGGGGGAGCTGGCGGCCAGGGCGGACGAGTTCCGGCGCGACGGGGCGACGGCCTTGTTCCTGGCCGTGGACGGCGGGCCGGGCGCGGTCATCGCGGTGGCCGACCCGATCAAGCAGACCACGCCCGCGGCGCTGGAAAGCCTGCGCGCGGACGGCATCCGGATCATCATGCTGACCGGCGACAACCGCACCACGGCGGAGGCGGTGGCGCGCAGGCTCGGCATCCGGGACGTCGAGGCCGACGTGCTGCCGGAGGACAAGCACCGCATCGTCCGCGGGCTGCGGGCCGAGGGCAAGGTGGTCGCCATGGCGGGCGACGGCGTGAACGACGCCCCTGCCCTGGCCGAGGCCGATGTGGGCGTCGCCATGGGCACCGGGACGGAGGTGGCGATGCAGAGCGCGGGCGTGACGCTGGTGAAGGGCGACCTGGCCGGCATCGCGCGGGCGCGGCACCTGTCGCGCGCGGTGATGCGCAACATCCGCCAGAACCTGTTCCTCGCCTTCGTCTACAACACGCTGGGCGTGCCGCTCGCGGCGGGCGTGCTCTACCCCTTCCTCGGCCTCCTGCTCAGCCCGCAGGTGGCGGCGCTGGCGATGGCGCTGAGTTCCGTGTCGGTCATCGGCAATGCCCTGCGGCTGCGGGCGGTGCGGCTGTAGCTCTCTGCTGCCGGCGCGGGGGCGAGCCCTTGAGCCATGAGGGACGCTCACCATGCCCTTCGAAAGGAACGCCGATCCGGCGGCGTTGCTGGTCGGCAGGCACCATGCGGGCTAGTCCGACCCGGGCCGGGTCCAGGGAACGCCTGCCCCCTGGCGGGGAGAGTTCGAGAGGAGCAGGGCCTCCCCGATCTAGGCCGGTGCCGTCGCCACGCCCAGGCTCGGCGGTTCCGGCCTCGGCGCCGGCTCCGTCAGCACCTGCGGCGCCGCGCTGCCCGACTGTTCCATGGTCATGTCCAGCGCCTCCGCGAGGCTGCTCGCCAGCAGCAGCGGCGCCGTCTGGCCTTCCGCCTTCAGCGCCGTGGCCAGCGTTCCGTCCGAGTCCGGCGCCCAGGCGAGGGCGAGCGCCGGGATGCCCGGTAGCCGCCGCCGTGCGCGGCGCAGCAGGTAGCGCGCGGTCGCCGCGCTGCTGCCGCCTTCGATCAGGCAGAGGCAGAGCAGCCTCGGCGGCGCCGCAGGGCCGGCGACCATGCCGCCGATCTGCACGCCGAAGCCGCGCCGCCGCAGCGCTTGGCCCAGCATCACCGCGGCCAGCGCGTCGAAGGGCCCGCGACCGGGCAGACAGAGCACCGCCCCCGGTGCCTGCCAGGGGCCGGGCACCGGGGCGGGTTCCTCGCCCGCCTCGGGCTTCGGGTCCTCCGCTTCCTCCAGATCCTCGATCAGCAGCTCGACACTCCGCTGCAGCGCGTCCCGCCGCTCGGGCGAGAGGGCGCCATGCACCGCATCCGCCTGGGCGAGCCGCAGCGCCGGCAGCGCCACCGCATCCAGATACTCGGCCAGGGGCCTCTCCTTCAGGCAGCCCTCCGCCTGCTCCGCCAGCGCGTCGGTGTCGCCGGCCAGCGCCCGCTGGTAGAAGGTCTCCTCCGGGTCGAGCGGCGGGCTGTCGCCCAGCATGA
>JAESGY010000216.1_pt1 | contig 40536 bp, 39 predicted proteins | sample 9269841 | NCBI WGS metagenome assembly JAESGY01 (sample SAMN17022865, study PRJNA683097) | algae metagenome | isolation source: Spirirestis rafaelensis WJT71-NPBG6 and co-occurring heterotrophs from... | place: USA: Pinto Wells, Joshua Tree National Park, Colorado Desert, CA | collected 2006-08-15
GGCCAGCGATCAACTGCCCTCGGAATCAACCCAGGCTGGGTCAGCGCCGTAAGTCCGACGGGCTGCTAGCTTAGCTGACCAGATAGGCTTGAGAACGGCCAGCACATCATCTGTGCTGATTTCGGCCACGGGTAGGTCGCCGAGACTGGGGTAGGCATAGGCAGCCAGGGTACTGCCCCATTGCGCTCGGTGGACTGCGCTCTTCCATTCACTCTGGCGAGCAGCGATGCAAGCTTCGGCGGCCGCCCGGAAGGTATGCTGGGCTGCCTTGCGGGCTGCCAGCTCCGCCTCTCGCTGCTGCGCCTTGCGGGCGTCCACCGGATCGGTGCCGGTCTTTGCTAGCGCCCGGAGTTCCGCCGCTTTGTCGCGCGCCGCCGCGAGTGTCACCCCGTCCGGCGGCTCGCCATAGGAGCCCAAACCAGCCTCACGGGTCCGACCTGCGAGCGTGTACCGCAGCAACCATGACTTGCTACCGCCAGGCGTGATCTGGAGGAAGAGCCCTTTGCCATCCGGCAGGGTGACCGGCCGGGGCTTCGAGCCGGGTCTGGTGCCAGGATGCTTCGCCGCTGCGATCTGTCGTGCCGTGAGCTTCCCCATGCTTCCGCCTCACTCTGCGAGGTCGGGGGTAGCTCAAACTCCTACCCCATTTCCTACCCTCGTCTTGGCACGGGGTAGCCTGACGCGTCTAGATACGGAATGAGATGGATCTTCCATTAAGTTGCTGAGAGGACGCCCGAATTGGAACAGCGTGAGACAATGTGGTACATGGGTACTAAGGACACCCTCTCCGCCAGTTCCTTTGTGGATCAAGTTGCTCCCCAAGCCGAGCCTCGCCGTAAGGCGCAGGTTTCCCGCTCTTCGCCGTGGGGACCTGTTGATCTGGCCGATTTGCCGGCATGCCATTGCCACCATCCGGCGGTGGCGTCATGGGCCCGAAGCGCGCCGCGTCACCTTCAGATGCCCCCGCGCATGGCTCTCATTCCTCAGGCGATGCCGGATGCGGGCGCTTGCGCCGCCGCGCCCAGATAGGCCAGCAGCGCTTCCCGGAACACGGGCAGGCTCTTGTAGCGGCCCATCGCCGCGGGCAGCGCCCGCACTGCCCCGGAGAGCCGTGCCGCCGCCCCCGGAATGGCGGCGATCCGTGCCAGCGGATAGCTGTGCACCCGGATCCCGAACAGGACGGAGCCGGCATCCGGCAGGCGGCGGAAAGTCTGGCGCTCGGTGCGCAGAAAGAGCCACGCGCCGGCATTCGCCACGGTGATGGTGTGGTCGCGCAGCGTCCGGTGCTTGCCGCCCGGCTGGAACAGCGCCGGGTCGTCCACCACGGACCAGTTCATGCGCAGCGCGATGCGGCCCGGCCGGATCTGGCCCATGAAGCGGTCCACCGGCGCGTCGAGCCGTTCGGCATAGAAGGGCACCGGCCCGTGCACCGCCTGCAACGGTCGGCCGATCTTTTCGGCGAGGCGCCAGCGGCTGGGCGCGCAGAGCAGCGCCGCCTCCAGCACCGGGCCCTCCGCCGCGGGGCGGATGAGGCAGAGATCCTCCTGCACCAGCCGGCCCGCGAGGTCCAGCGGATCGCAGGGCGGGGCGGCGAGATCCCAGCGCTCCTCCGTCAGCGCATTGTGCAGCACCTCGCCCTCGCGCCGGAACCAGCCGGGGAAGCGCTGCGGCAGATGCGCCGCGAGCAGTGCCAGCACCTCCGCCCGGGCCGCCTCGGAGCCCGGGCAGGCTGCGAAGACCTCGGCATGCCGCTCGGCCAGGAAATGGCGGCGCTCCGCCATCTCTGCGGGATAGCGCTCATCGAGTTCGATCCACTCGGCGGCCGGGCAGGGGAGCAGCCCCATGGCCATGCGGAATGGCCCGTCCTCAAAGGGCAGGTGGACCGTCTCGGCCGGCAGCATCGCGCCACTCCTCGCTGGAGCAGATCGCGGCAGGCCGTGGACGACCGGACGCGTGACTCTGCTCGACAAACAGAGAGCACCAGCGGATGGGCGTTCCGATATGGACGCGATCCGCTGCAGGTGGCGCATCATGGCGCGGCCGTGCCAAGGGGACAGCCCCCGCTGCGGCGCGCGCAACGCAAAAGCCCCGCCAGCAGGGCTGGCGGGGCTTGCGGCAAGACCGTCCTTGGTCGGAGCGAGAGGATTCGAACCTCCGGCCCCTGCGTCCCGAACACAGTGCTCTACCAGGCTGAGCTACGCTCCGTCAGGTCAGCTTGCCGTCCCGCAGCGGTGGGTTCCGTGCGGGTGCGGGCATATAGCCGCCGCTGCAGGGGAGGGCAAGCGGGGCTGAAGCGGGATTCCGCGGCAATGGCGAAGATCCTTCGTCGTGCCCATGTGGTCGCGCGCCGGTCGCCGCAATCAGAGCCGTTCCGCGGGGGCCGCGGTCTCGGGCGCCGGGGCCGCCTGCAGCATCCTGAGGGCGGTCGGCACGTCGGGCGCCACGGCATAGAGGCGGCGGTTGCTCTCCGGCACGAAGCCCTGCGCGATCAGCGCCTCAATCAATGCCAGGAAGGGCTGCGCCCAGCCGCCGACATCCAGGATGATCACCGGCTTGTCGTGCAGGCCGAGCTGCCGCCAGGTGATGATCTCCACCGTCTCATCGAGCGTGCCGAGCCCGCCCGAGAAGGTGATGAAGGCATCCGCCAGCTCGAACATCCGGGTCTTCCGGGTGTGCATGCTGGTGGTCACCTCCAACTCTGCGAGGGAGGGGCAGGGCCGCTCCACCCGCGTGAGGAATTCCGGGATCACGCCATGCACCCGGCCGCCGGCGGCGATCGCGCCCTCCGCCACCGCACCCATCAAGCCGAGCCCGCCGCCGCCATAGACCAGCATCATGCCCGCCTCGGCGATGCCGGTGCCGAGCTGCCGCGCGGCCGCGAGGTGGACCGGATCGGTGCCGGCGCGGACGCCGCAGAAGACGGCAACGGAACGGATATGCTTGGGCATGAGGATCTCCGGTGGATGCCGCATCCTGCCATGGATTAGGCTGCGGCCCGAGTAACGGCAGGTGAAAAACGGGCGATGCAACAAGCGTTCCCGGCATGGGGGCGACGGGGCCTGACCGCCCGCGGCGCCGGGGTCTCCCCTTGCCAGGTGAGGGAGCATTCATGCGAAAACCGCAACCAGGCAGTGGAACCAAAGGACTCCTGGATGACGCGGATGAGGATGGTGCTTGCGGCTCTCGGGGTGGTGGCGCTGGCCGGCACGGCCATGGCCCAGGGCAATGTGATCGCCGAGCGGCGGGAGGGCCTGAAACGCATGGGCGCGCATATGGAGGCGATGAAGCCCGTGGCCGATTCGCGCGGCGAGGTGAAGGCGCTGGAGCCGCGGATCGACGACATGATCGCCTGGTTCCGCACCCTGCCGGCAGGCTTCCCGGCCGGCTCCGGCACCGGCGACACCAAGGCGCTGCCCGCCATCTGGCAGGATTTCCCACGCTTCGAGCAGGCGAACACCGCGCTGCTCGGCCAGCTCGCCACGCTGAAGGCCGCGGCGGCGGCCGGTGATGCGGCGGCCTTCGCCACGGCCTACTCGGCTACCGGCCCGCAATTCTGCGGCGGCTGCCACCGGCCCTTCCGGGGCCGCTGAGCGGGTAGCCGGCCAGGGCCGGCCATTCCCCACGCGCCCTGGCCGGCAGATCCGGCCAGGGCCGTTTCAACCCGGTGAGGACAGCGGCTGCCTCGTTCTGGGCATCCCGCGGCGGCATGGCAGCCTTCCGTACCGGGGGCGGTGACGCCTCGCCATGTTCGGCACGGCACCGGATTGCGCACAAAACGGAACGCCTATCCGCCGCAGCGCCTTGTTCTTCGGGGAGAGGCACGCGTCCGGCCGTGCACGTCGTCCCGTGATCTGCCTTATCCCAGTTGTGACACGCCATAGACCGCGAGCGCCGCGGCGCCGAGCAACGCCGCCGCCAGCCTCGGCGAACCGAGGTGCGGCGCCGGCAGCCCGGCCGGCATTCGCTTCCAGCCGAGCACCATCGGCCGCACCAGGTCGTGCCGCTTGACCAGCACATAGGCGAGCACGGCCAGGACATGCAGCCCGGCCGCGGCCAGGATCAGGTTGAAATTGCGGTGGTGCAGGCCGGTCAGCCAGTCGCTGGTCTCCGGCGCCACGGCCTTGGCCAGCGGTCCGTAATCGCCATAGCCGCTATCCGTGAACAGCCCGGTCACGGGCTGGGCCAGCAGCAGCCCCAGCAGCACCAGCACCATCCAGCCGCCCGCGGCGTTGTGCCCGACCTCCCGGTCCGGCTCCCGCCGGGGGAGATGGGCGAGGTGCCGCAGCGCCGCGAGCGGGGAGCGCAGGAAGCGGCCGAAGCGCGCGGTGTCCGAGCCCAGGAAGCCCCAGGCGATGCGGAACAGCACCAGGGTCAGCACCGCATGGCCCGAGAGATAGTGCAGCCGCATCCTGCCGGCCTCGATGCTCCACCAGGAAAGGCCAAGAAGGATCACGATCGACCAGTGGACCAGCCGAACCCAGCCATCCCAGACCCGCATCCTGACCAGCGGCTGGTCATCCATCGGCCTCGTTCCCCTGCAGCATTGCGGTGCAACATAAGGGAACGATCGAGCGAGAGGCAGGGGAGGGATGTGCGGCAGGTGCCGGAACGGAGCTGGGGCGAAAGCGCACCCCCGAAGCATTTCAACCTTTCGGCGATGCGCCGCGCTGCGGCACTCTGCACGGCATGTCCTTCCCCGCCCATGGAGTCTGGCCGCCCTTTTGGGACGGTCCGGTCGCGGCGCTGGCCGCCGCTTTGCTCTGGGCCGGCCTGTCCCGCCTGCTGCGGCGGCCCGGGCTGGCGGCGCTTGCCCCTGGCATCGGTCTTGCCGCCGGCTGGCTACTGGTGCTCGGTCTTGTCCTCGGCACGCCGCGGCAGTTGCCGGAGCGGCTGCCGGCCCCGTTGCTGGCAGGCCTGCTCGCGGGGCTCGCCCTGCTGCTGGCCGGGCGCCTGCGAGGCCTCGCGGCCGGGCTGGTTGCCGGCCTGGCGGCGCTCGGGACGGCCTGGTGGCTGGCGGGCGGGCCGCTGACCCAGGCCGACCTGCTGCGCGTCGTCATCCCCATCACGGCGCTGGGCGTGCTGGCGGCGACGGCCCTGCTGGGCGCGGCGGGGGCCGCTCAGGCAGCCTGCGCCTTTGCCCTGCTGGCGGCCGGGCTCTGGCTCGGCGGGCCGCCGGGGCCCTGGCTGGCGCTGGCGCTTGCCGGGCTGGCCGCGTGTCTCGGCGGGCTCGCTGCCGGCCCGGGCTGGGCGGTGGCTGCGGCCCTGCCGGTCGGGCTCGGCCTCACCGGGCTGGTGGCCGGGCCGGTGCTGGCGCGCGGCGCGGCCGCCGACTGGACCACCGCCGCGGCGCCGCTCGCCGCGCTCTGGATCGGGCCGGCGCTGGCCGGGCGGATCGGCGGCCGTGCCGGCCTGGTGATCGGCTGGGTCCTGGCAGGCGGCACGCCGCTCCTGTTCACTTGGCTGCTGCTGCGGGTGCGGTAACATCCCTTGCCGCCGGGCAAACCTCGCGCCTAGTTAGCCAAAAGATGACGGAGGCGACCAAGCTTGGGCGCATCGGCCTCGTTGGCGTGATCGCGGGCACCGCGATCGGCACGGCCTGGCTGATGGTGCCGGATGCCTTTCCGCGCTTCGGGCCCCGGCCTGGCACGGAAGGCGGAGCCGTGCCCGCCGCCCTGGTCGCCGGCCCCGCGCCGGCCGCGGCGCTCCCCATTCCGATCGAGCCCGCCCAGCCGGCCGCAAGGTCGGAGGTCCCACGCTTCCACATCGCCCGCGTCGGCGCCCGCGGCACCCTGGTGACGGCCGGGATCGCCGCCCCCGGCGCCGAGGTGCAATTGCTGGACGGCAGCCGGGAGATCGGCCGGGCTCGTGCCGATGCCCGCGGCGAATGGGTGATCCTGCCGGGCGACCCGCTGCCGCCCGGCTCACGTGAGCTGTCCCTGCTGGCGCGCAGCCCCGGCGGTGCCGCGGTGCCATCGCGCGACACGGTCCTGCTGATGGTGCCCGAGCCACCGGGCCAGGCCATGGCAAGCCTGGCCACAGGGCCGGCCGTCCGCGCCGAGGTGGTGGGCGGCATGGCCGTGCTGCTGCCGCCGACCGCGGCGGCCGGCGCCGCGCCGCGCCTGCTGGAGGCACCGCCCGAGGCGGCGCCGGGCCGCCAGCGCCTCGGCCTTGATGTGGTGGATTATGACGAGGCAGGCGGGATGCGCTTCGCCGGCAGCGCTCCGCCGGGCGCGACCGTGCGGGTCTATGTCGGCCAGGACCATGCCGGCGACGCGGTGGCGGACACCGCCGGCCGCTGGGCGCTGAGCCCGGCCGCCCAGCCCGCCTATGGCCGGCATGTGCTGCGCGTGGACCAGCTGGCCGCCGCCGGGACGGTCGCGGCGCGGATCGAACTGCCCTTCCAGCGCGACCAGGTGCAGGAGGAGGGGCTGGCGGATGGCCGGCTCATCGTCCAGCCCGGCGCCAATCTCTGGCGCATGGCCCGCCGGGTCTATGGGCGCGGAACCCGCTACACCGTCATCTATCAGGCGAATCGCGAGCAGATCCGCGACCCGAACCTGATCTATCCCGGGCAGGTGTTCAGCCTGCCGGATGGGCCGACCGAGGCGGTTACCAGCCGGTCCAGATAGGGATCGAGCGCGAGCGCGAAGCGCACCATGGCGGCGATCACGCTGGTTGCGGTCGGGGCCGGCGGCGTCTCCGCCGCTGTCTCCACCCGGATGCGGTGGTCCGGCAACAGGCGCAGCCGCCAGCCGGGCGGCAGGCCGGCCGGCAGCCTCGCCAGGGTGGCGAAGGCCGCGGCGCGGTCGGCGCCGGCCTCCACGGTATAGGGGATTCGCCCGGCGATGGCGGCCAGCTGCACGCCATCCGGCGAGATGGCCGCCTCGCAGCGCCTCCCATGCCAGGTGAAACGCAGGGCAGGGGGCGTGGCAGGCTCGCGCGGCTGCAGCGCGCCATTCCGTGCCACAGCGAAGGGACCGAGGATGAGGGGCTCCATGCGCGCATAGCTTGCCCCCGGAGGATGAAGACACCATAAACCGCGCCCATGGCTCTCGGACGCAGTTTGCGGCTCGTGCTGGCCCCGCCGCATCCGGCAGGCCGGCCTTTCATCTATGGTGGCGTGGCGGCGGCGGTGCTGGGCGGGTTGCTGCTCGGCGGCTGGCTGTTCTGGCTGGGCACCTTCTTCACCCTCTTCTGCCTCTACTTCTTCCGCGACCCCACAAGGGTGCCGCCGGAGCGGGAGAACCTGGTGCTGGCGCCGGCCGATGGCCGCATCGTCAGCATCATCCAGGCGGTGCCGCCGGAGGAACTCGGCCTCGGCCTCGGCCCCGCGCCGCGCTGGCGCGTGGCGATCTTCCTCTCGGTACTCGATGTGCATGTGAACCGGGTGCCGGTGACCGGCACGGTCACCCGCATCGCCTACCGGCACGGCAAGTACCTCAACGCCTCGCTCGACAAGGCGAGCGTGGACAATGAGCGGAACGCCATCGCCTTGCGGTTGCCGGACGGGCGGGACCTGGCGGTGGTGCAGATTGCCGGGCTGATCGCGCGGCGCATCCTGTGCGATATCCGAGAGGGTGATACCGTGCAGGCCGGCGACCGCTTCGGCATCATCCGCTTCGGCAGCCGGACGGATGTCTACCTGCCGGAGGGCGTGCGGCCGCTGGTGGCGGAGGGTCAAACCATGATCGGCGGCGAGACGGTGATCGCGGACCTCACCCCCCCGCGGGGGCTGGCGTGAACGGCGGGCCGGGCCCCCGCGCGCCTGGCCTGCGCGGCCGGCTGCGCCGCTTCCGCCCCCGCACCCGGCCGCGCTACAAGGGGCCGTCTTTCAACCGGCTGGTTCCGAACATCCTGACCATGCTCGGCCTCTGTGCCGGGCTGACCGCCATCCGCGTCGCGCTTGATGCGCAATGGGAGAAGGCGGCGGTGCTGATCGTCGTGGCCGGAGCGATCGACGGGCTGGACGGGCGGCTGGCGCGGCTGCTGAAGAGCACCAGCCGCTTCGGCGCCGAGTTCGACAGCCTCTCGGACTTCCTCTGCTTCGGCGTGGCGCCGGCGCTCATCCTCTACATGTGGACGCTGCATGATGCGCGGGGCCTGGGCTTCGCGCCCTGCCTGCTCTTTGCCGTCTGCTCCGCGCTGCGGCTCGCGCGTTTCAACGCCTCCATCGTCGATGCGCCCTCCCTGCCGCTGACCGGGCCGCCGCCGAAGCCGGCCTACGCGCAGAATTTCTTCACCGGGGTCCCGGCGCCGGCGGGGGCGGGGCTTGCGCTCTTCCCGCTCTTCGCCGCGCTCACCTTCGATGGCTGGAACCTGCCGGGCCTCGCCGCCGCGGTGCGGCACCCCGCCTTCGCGGGCGTGCTGCTGGTGGTCATCGGGGCGCTGATGGTCTCGACCCTGCCGACCTGGAGCTTCAAGAATTTCAAGGTGCCGTCCGAACTCGTGCTGCCGCTGCTGCTCGGCATCGGCGCCTATGTGGCGGTGCTGCTCACCGAGCCCTGGGCGGCGCTGGCGGCAGCGGGTGTCCTCTATTGCGGCATGCTGTTCTTCTCCGCCCGCAGCTATGCCCGACTGAAGCGCGAGGCGGAGTCGATGCTGGAGCCGGTGGTGGTCTCTGGTGGGGACAAGGGCGGCAATCCGTGATGCCGGCGGGCGCCCACATGGCGTTCGTCGAGGCTTCCCTTCGGAACCGGTAGCAGGCTAGGCTTTCCGCAGAAGGCGGCCGCCCGGATAGGAAGGCACGCCCGTCCTCGGAGGGTCGGCCATGAAGCTCATGTGGTTCCACCTCATGCCATATACCGAGCTGCCGGAGGATTTCCGGCAGAAGCATCCCTCGGTCTGGGTGGACATCCACAGCTCGCTCTTCGATCCGAAGCGCGCGCATCTGATGTACAACGACTTCATGGACGAGCTGGAATTCGCGGCCGATTCCGGCTTCGACGCCATCTGCGTCAACGAGCACCACTCGAACGGCTACGGCCTGATGCCGAGCCCGAACCTGATCGCCTCCGCGCTTGCGCGGCGCACCACCCAGGTGCCGATCTGCGTCATGGGCAACAGCCTTGCCCTCTACAACCCGCCGACCCGCGTCGCCGAGGAATTCGCGATGCTGGATGTGATCAGCGGCGGGCGGCTGATCGCCGGCTTCCCGGTTGGCACGCCGATGGATACCTGCTTCGCCTATGGCCAGAACCCGTCCCAACTGCGGGAGCGCTACCTGGAGGCACATGACCTGGTGATCCGCGCCTGGACGGAGAAGGACACCTTCGCCTTCAACGGCCGCTACAACCAGCAGCGCTACGTGAACATCTGGCCGCGCCCGGTGCAGCAGCCGCATCCGCCGATCTGGATCCCGGGCGGCGGCTCGGTCGAGACCTGGCAGTGGTGCGCGCAGATGGACTATGTCTACTGCTACCTGTCCTATTACGGCTACAAGGCGGGCAAGGCGACCATGGACGGCTTCTGGGCCGAGATGGCGCGGCTGGGCAAGGACCGGAACCCCTATCGCGCCGGCTTTGCCCAGGTGGTGGCGGTGGCGGAGTCACGCCAGCAGGCGCTCGACCTCTACACCGAACCGGCCGAGTATTTCTTCAACCGCTGCCTGCACATCGACCCACGTTTCGCCGCACCCGCCGGCTACAGCACGGAGGCGACGCAGCGCGCCGGGCTCGAGAGCATGGTGAAGAAGGCGGCGAACGCACAGTCGCTCATCATGGGTGACAAGACGAACCGCGGCATGACCATGGCCGACTTCGTGGAGCGCGGCTACATCGTCATCGGCAGCCCGGACGAGGTGCTGGAGCAGTTCAACGCCCTGGCCGACGACCTGCATGTCGGCCACCTCATGACGCTGATTCAGTTCGGCAACATGGACAAGGCGCTGACCCAGTACAACACGAAGATGTTCGCCGAGCATGTAATGCCGCGGCTGAAGACGCGCTTCGCCGAATGGGAGGACCGCTGGTGGCCGAAGCCGATGGCCGAGGCCGAGCGCGCCGAGATCCCCGGCTTCGCGCCGAAGCTCGCGGCCGAATAGGCCGCCCATCACGCAAGCACGTCCAGGACTGACAGGGAGGGCAGGGTGAGCGAGCCCGAGGTCTCGACCGTTGACGTCAACGGCTTCCCGATGCGCGTCTGGCGGAAGGGGAGCGGCGCGCCGCTCGGCTTCCTCGCCGGCTTCGGCGGGCTGCCGCGCTGGGTGCCCTTCCTCGACCGGCTGGCGGAGCGGCGCGCGGTGATCGTGCCCTCGCTGCCCGGCTTCCCGGGCGGCGATCGCGGGCACAGCGTGCTGGACACGCATCTCGACTGGGTGCTGGCGGTGCGGCAACTCCTCCAGGCCGCCGGGCTGCATGGCGCGGATCTCGCGGGCAGTTCCGTCGGCGCCTCCATGGCCGCCGAGATGGCGGCGATCTGGCCGGACTCCGTCCGCCGCCTTGCGCTGATCGCGCCCTTCGGCCTGTATGAGGAAAGCGACCCGCCGGCTGATCCCTGGGCCCAGCGTGCCGATGCGCTGCCTGGCCTGCTATGCGCCAACCCGGAGGCCTGGAAGGCGCTGAAGGCCCTGCCGGAGGGTGCGAACAGCATCGAATGGCCGATCGAGCAGACGCGGGCCAATGAGGCCGCGGCGCGCATCTTCTGGCCGCTCGGCAATACCAAGCTCGAGAAGCGCCTGCCGCTGGTGAAGGCGCCGACCCTGCTGCTCTGGGGCGAGCAGGACCGCGTCATGCCGCGCAGCTACGCAGCGCGCTTTGCCAGGGCGCTCGGCGGGCCGAGCGAGATCCGCACCATCCCCGGCGCTGGGCATCTGGCCGAACTCGACAGGCCGGATATGGTGGCGGACGAAATCCTTTCCTGGGTGGGATGATCCAATGCCGCTTGATCCCGGCGCCATCGCCGTTCTGAACCTCATCAAGGAGCTCGGCCGCCCGCCGATCCAGGAGCTGACGCCGCTTGAGGCGCGCGAGGCGACCACCAAGTCGCGCGCCGTGCTGCAGCCGGAGCCGGAGCAGGTGGCGGAGGTCGAGGACCTGACCTGCCCCGGCCCGCTCGGGCCGATCAAGCTGCGGCGCTATCGTGGCGCCGGCACGCAGCCGGACGAGGCGCTGCCCTGCCTGCTCTACCTGCATGGCGGCGGCTGGGTGATCGGCGACCTCGATAGCCACGACCAGCCCTGCCGCGTGCTGGCCAATGCCGCGCGCTGCTGCGTCATCGCGGTGGACTACCGGATGGCGCCGGAGCACGTGTATCCGGCCGCGGTCGATGACAGCCTGGCGGCGCTGCGCTTCGTCGCGGAGCATGCCGGCAGGCTGCGCATCGACCCGAGCCGCATCGCGGTGGGCGGCGACAGCGCGGGCGGCAACCTCGCGGCGGTGCTGGCGATCATGGCGCGCGACGGCACCGCGCCGAAGGTCGGCTTCCAGCTGCTGCTCTACCCCGCCACCGACATGGCGGGCGAGCGCGCGGCCTATCAGCGCTTCACCGAAGGGCTGATCCTGACCGACAAGACCATGCGCTGGTTCATCAACCACTACACGCCCGACCCGGCGCGCCGCGTGGAGTGGCAGGCGAGCCCGCTGCGCGTGCCGAGCCTGAAAGGCGTCGCCACCGCCTATGTGATGACCGCGGGCTACGATCCGCTGGTCGATGAGGGCATCGCCTATGCGAAGCGGCTGGAGGAGGACGGCGTGCGCGTCACGCATATCCACATGGCCGACCAGCTCCATGCCTTCCTGACCATGGGCAAGTTCATCCCGGCCTCCGACCTCGCCCTGCGCCAGGCCGCGCTGTCGCTCTCCCACCACTGGGCGGGGGGCTGAGCCGGTGGCGGGGCTGCTCGACGGCAAGTCGGCGCTGATCACCGGCGCCGCCTCCGGCATCGGCCGCGCGGCCGCGCTGGCCTTCGCGCGGGAGGGCGCCTGGGTGGCGGCGGCCGACCGCAACCTGGACGTCGCCCGATCCACTGTCGCCGCCATCGAGGCGCAGGGGGGCCAGGCCGTCGCGATCGCCTGCGACGTGACGGAGGATGCGCAGGTGGCGGCCATGGTGGCGGCCGCGGTGGAGGCCTTCGGCAGCCTCGACTGCGCCTTCAACAATGCTGGCATCGCGCCCTACCAGCTCAACTCCGGCGGCGTACTGGCCGGCGACCTGGAGGAGGCGTCCTGGCTCGGCCTGATCGACGTGAACCTGCACGGCGTCTGGCGCTGCCTGCGGCACGAGGTGGCGCAGATGCGGAAGCAAGGCGGCGGCGCCATCGTCAACACCGCCTCCGTGCTCGGCCTGGTCGGCTCGGGCGGCGCGGCGGCTTATGTCGCCAGCAAGCATGCCGTGGTGGGGCTGACCAAGGCGGCGGCGGTGGACCACGCGCCGGAGAACATCCGGATCAATGCGGTCTGCCCCGGCTATATCGAGACGCCGATGACCGAGGACACCATGCGCCGGCGCGGCGAGCAGGTGCTGGCACGGGTGCCGATGGCGCGCATGGGCCGGGCGGAGGAGATCGCGGAGGCGGTGGTCTGGATGTGTTCGGACCGCGCGGGCTTCGTCACCGGGGCCTGCTGGCAGGTGGATGGGGGGTACACCGCCCGCTGATCAGAAACTGAAGCCGAGGCCGAAGGAGAAGCCGCTGACATTCGGCCCCACCACGGCCCGGCCCACGATGCGGACGCGTTGGAGGTAAAGCCCTAGCGCGCCGAATTCATGGCGGCCGATATCAGCCTCCAGCCCCGCACCCAGCTTGGTCATCCAGCCGAAGCCCAGCGCCTTCTCCTGATCGCCAAGGAACTGGGCATGGGACAGTTCAAAGGCGGTGCGGACCGGCCGCCCGAACATCTCCCACCTCGTCGGCAGGCGCAGCCGGCTCCAGAGGCCGAGGGTGATCGGCTGCGCCGCGCCGCGCACGGCGCGGGAGGACGTGCCGGCGATGCTCTCGATCTGCAATTGCGTGTAGCGCAGCTCGACATCCATCTCGTAGGCCTCCCGGTAGTGCGCGTAATCCAGCACCAGGGAGCCGCCATAGCCGTAGCTGTTGAGCTGGCCGCGGCGGAGGAAGCTGAGATTGACGTCGTAGAGGTGCTGGATCAGCCGCGTCGCCAGGGACAGGTCGCTCTCGACATGGCCGAGATTGCCGTTGAACATCGGCCGCACCACCAGGCTGTCGGTCAGGCGAACGTCCCAGCCGAGGCCGATGGTGGAAGCCACGGAATTCCACCGCGTCGGCAGGATGTTCCGCTGCTGCCCCTCGGTGAAGACGAAGTGCGGATCAAAGCGGGAATAGGCGAGGTAGCCTTCGAGGTAGAGCGGGACGGACTCGGATACCGCGAAGCCGGTGCCGAGCTGGGTCATGAAGAAGCCGGTATCGCCCTCCCGGCCGGACCGGTTGATCTGGATGGTACTGGCCGCCGTATCCGGCACCACCAGAAAGCCCATGAGACCGAGGACGCCGTTGGCGACCTTCTTCGGCGTGCTGCCGAGGATGCCGAAATTGGCTGGCTCCTGCGCCTTGGCCGGCGGGGCCGTCAGGAGAAGCAGGAAGCCGGCCAGGACCAGGAAGGGAGGGAGGAGCAAGGGAAGGGCTCACGGATCGCGTCCCAACCCATATCGCATCTATTGCTCTCGCGGAAAGGGTGGCCCGGCGGGCGAGGACCGCGCCGGGCCGGCTGATCAGACATTCGCCCCTTCGATGACGCTGCCGAAGCGCTGCCAGGTGCTGCCGGTCCAGCGCTGCAACTGCATCTGCCGGATCGGGTGGAAATTGGTCGGCGAGGTGTTGACCCTGATGCCCGGGATCAGCGTCGCTGGGACGAAATCCTTCAGGCTGGCCACCTGGCGCATGACGTTCTCGCGCGAGAAATTGCCGTCGCACTGCTTCAGGGTCTGCATCAGGGTCTGGGCGATGCCGAAGGCAAAGGGATAGCTGCCGTCCTTCATGTCGCCATTCGGGATGTAGCGGCGCATGAAGTTCCGCCATTCATTCATGCCGGCATCGTTGTCCCAGGCCGGGTCGGTCGGGTCCTTCAGATAGGCGGAGGTGATGATGCCCACGCCCTTCTCCGGCCCTGCCGGTTCCATCACCGTGCCGACCGAAATCGAAACATTGGTCAGGTAATGGAAGGCCGGCCGCCAGCCGACATCATGCACACGGCGGATGGTCTGGGCGGCGAATTTCGGCGTGGTCGCCGTCACCATCACGTCGCAGCCGGCGTTCTGCAGGGACACCACCTGGCTGTCCACCGTCGGGTCGGTCACCTCATGGCTGACCGCGCGGACCATTTGGTCATAGCGGGGGCCAAGCACGTCGCGCACGCCGATGACATAGTCCTTGCCGAAATCGTCGTTCTGGAAGAGCAGGCCGATCTTGGCGTTCGGCCGCTGCTCCAGCAGGTGCTTCATGTAGATCTGTGCCTCGGTCCGGTAGCTGGGCTGCCAGCCGATGGTCCAGGGCGTCTCCTGGTAGTGGCCCCACTTGTCCGCACCGGTGGAGAGGAAGATGTGCGGTACCTTGCGCTGGTTCACATAGCGCACGATGGCGCTGTTGGTCGGTGTGCCGAGGGTGTTGAACAGGAAGGCGACGCGGTCCTGCTCGATCAGGCGGCGCGTCTGCTCGACGGTCTTCGGCGGGCTGTAGCCGTCATCATAGGTGATGAAGTTGATCTTGCGGCCCGCGATGCCGCCCTGCTCGTTCACCATCCTGAAGAAGGCCTCGTGCGAGCGGCCGATGACACCATAGGCGCTGGCCGGGCCGCTATAGGGCATGGTGTTGCCGATGCGGATCTCCGTCGCGGTGACGCCGGGTGTGTCCTGCGCCCGGGCGATAGCCGGGACGGCGAGGGTCGCCGCCGAGGCGGCGAGGAGTTGCCTGCGGTTCAGCATGATTTTTTCCTCCCTGTCGTCGCAGCCGGCAAGGCAGGCGCCGGCGAACTCCCTGTCGGTCTGCCGATGCTGCCACCATGCAGCCAGCAGGCCCTGCGGACGCGGCCTCTATTCGCCCGCGTCAGACATTCGCGCCCTCGATCACCGGGCCGAAGCGGATCCAGCTTCGCCCGTCCCAGCGCTGCAACTGCATCTGGCGGACCGGGCGGTAGATCCGCGGTGTGGTGCTGACCTTGATGCCGGGCAACAGCGTCGGCACCTCGAAGGGCGCCAGGTTGGTCGCCTGGCGCATGACATTCTCGCGGCTGAAATCGTTGCCGTATTGCTTCAGCGTCTGCAGCATGGTCAGGCCGAAGCCATAGGCCAGGGTATAGTTGTTGTCCGCCAGATCCCCGTCCAGCACGTATTGCCGCATGAAGGCGCGCCACTCGTTCATGCCGAGATCATCGGCCCAGGCCGGATCGGTGTTGTCCTTGTGGAAGTCGGAGGTGATGACGCCGATCCCCTTCTCCGCGCCCGCCGTGTTCATCACTGCGCCGGCCGAGGAAGCGATGTTGGCGACGAGGCTCAGAATCTGTACGCGAATAAATCCCTTAATCTTTCAGCGCCTTAGCGTCAGGCCGTCATGAGATCATTGCGGTTCGAATGTCCGTGATGAACCAGTGGCGCTCAAAATGCCGGCGCAAGACATCGGTCCGACATGGAGAGACTGGGCCGACGCCACTTTCTGTGCCGACTTCGCTACGAAAAGCCGGGTTATTTCGCGTACAGATTCTCAGCGGCCGCCAGCCGATGTCATGGACCTTGCGGATCGCCATGGCGGCGAATTTCGGCGCGGTCGCCATAACCAGCACCTCGGCATCGGATTGCTGCAGGCTGACCACCTGGCTGTCGATGGTCGGGTCGGTCGCCTCATAGCTCGCGCCCCGGACCTGCGCGTCGTAGCGCGGACCGAGCGCATCCTTCAGGCCGTGGATGAAGTCCTTGCCGAAATCGTCGTTCTGGTAGAGCAGGGCGATCTTCGCCTCGGGCTTCTGCTCCAGAATGTGCTTGGCGTAGATCTGCGCCTCGACCCGGTAGCTGGGCTGCCAGCCAATGGTCCAGGGATAGTTCTGCGGATCGGCCCATTTGCCGGCGCCGGTCGCCAGGAACAGGTGCGGCACCTTGCGCTGGTTGACATAGCGCTGGATGGCGCTGTTGGTGGCGGTGCCAAGCGTGTTGAACAGGAAGGCGACGCGGTCCTGCTCGATCAGCCGGCGCGCCTGCTCCAGCGTCTTCGGCGGCTGGAAGCCATCGTCATAGACGATGAAGGTGATCTTGCGCCCGGCGATGCCGCCCTCGTCATTCGCCCGCTTGAACATCGCCGCCGTGCAGCGCGAGATCACGGAATAGGAGGAAAGTGGCCCCGACAGCGAGTTGGTGCTGCCGATCCGTATCTCGGTCGCGGTGATGCCGGGCGCCTCTTGCGCCCGGGCCAGCGCCGGCGCCGTCAGGGCGCCGGCCGTCATCAGGATCTGCCTTCTGCGAAGCATCCTTGTTCCCCCTTCCTCCCGTCGGGGGCGCGGGTGGTGCTACACGTTCGCGCCCTCGATCACGTTGCCGAAGCGGACCCAGCTGCGTCCGTCCCAGCGCTGCAGCTGCATCTGCCGGATGACGTTGTAGTTCGTCGGCTGGGTCTGGACCTTGATGCCTGGCAGCAGCGTGGGAATGTCCATCGGCGCGATGTTGGTCGCCTGCCGCATGACATTCTCACGCGAGAAGTCGTTCCTGCATTGCCGCAGCACCTGGATCAGGGTGGTGCCGGCGCCATAGGCATAGGTGTAGTTGTTGTCGCTCAGATCGGCCTCCGGCAGGTAGCGGCGCATGAACTCCCGCCACTCGCCCATGCCGGGATCATTCGCCCAGGCCTGGTCGGTATGGTCCTTGCGATAGTCGGAGGTGATGAGGCCGACACCCTTCTCCACGCCCGCCGGCTGCATGACGGCGCCGACCGAGACCGAGACATTGGTCATGAACATCATCGGCCGCCAGCCGATATCGAAGACGCGGCGGATGGCCTGGGCGGCGAAGCGGGGCACGGTGGCGCAGACCAGCACATCGGCGCCCTGAAGCTGGACGATCTGGCTGTCCACCGTCGGGTCGGTGGCCTCATAGGTCGCGGTACGGACCATCTGGTCGAAGCGCACGCCCAGCACATCCTTCAGGCCGTGCAGGTAGTCCTTGCCGAAATCGTCATTCTGGTAGAGTAGGGCGATGCGGCCGTTCGGGCGCTGCTCCAGGATGTATTTGGCGTAGATCTGCGCCTCGGTCCGGTAGCTCGGCTGCCAGCCGATGGTCCAGGGGAACTCCTTCGGCTGCGCCCATTTGTCCGCGCCGGTGGCCAGGAAAAGATGCGGGATCTTCCGCTGGTTGACGTAGCGGTGGATGGCATTGTTGGTCGGCGTGCCGAGCTGGTTGAACAGGAAGGCGACGCGGTCCTGCTCCACCAGGCGGCGGGTCTGCTCCAGCGTGCGGGGCGGCTGATAGGCATCGTCATAGACGATGAAATTCACCCGCCGGCCACCCACGCCGCCCTGGTCGTTCAGCCGCCTGAACATCGCCTCCAGGCAGCGCGAGATGACCGAATAGGCCGAGACGGGGCCGGACAGCGCATTGGTGCTGCCGATGCGGATCTCTGTCGCGGTCACGCCCGGCGCTTCCTGCGCCCGGGCCAGGTTCGGCAGGGCGAGGCCGGCGGCGCCAAGCCCGGCCCCGGCGAGCAATGTGCGACGCGTGGTGGTCATCGAAGGTCTCCCGGTCTTTTCTTGGTTCAGCCGCGCCCGCGCAGCCGGGCGGCGATCCGCCGCAGCAGCCCCGCGAAGCCGTCCGGCAGCAGGAAGAGGAAGGCGATGAGGATGACGCCGTAGATCACGCCCGGCGCCGCCTTGCTGATCGCCTCCGCGATGTTCGGTACGAAAAGCACGAAGAGTCCGCCGAAGAGCGATCCGAGGATGGAGGCGACGCCACCCACCACCATGCCGACGAAGAGGGTGATGGAGACGCCGAAGGTGAAGCTGTCCGGCGCCACGAATTCGATCGCGACGGCGGAGAGTGAGCCGGCGATCCCGGTGACGAGGGCGCTGACCGCGAAGGCCTTGGTCTTCAGGTCGGCGATGTCCATTCCCATCGCCTCCGCCGCGGTCGGGTGATCGCGCGTCGCCATCAGGGCGCGGCCAATGCGGCTGCGGATGAGGTTCCAGACCAGGAAGAAGCAGACCCCCGCGACGATGACCGTAACCACATACATCCACTGGTCGGCGGTCAGCGGGATGCCAGCGGGCGCGTCCGGCTTCACCAGGAACAGGCCCTGCACGCCGCCGGTCCAGTCCTCGATCGCCTTGTGCTTCAGGATCTGCGGCACGGCGACGGCGAGGGAGAAGGTGGTGAGCGCCAGATAGAGCCCGCCGAGCCGCAGCGCCGGAAAACCTACCCCCCAGCCCAGCGCGGTGCAGACCACGGCCGAGACGGGCAGCGTCGCCCAGAAGGACCAGTCCCAATGCGACATCAGGATGGCGGTGCAATAGGCGCCGACCGCGAAGAAGGCGCCATGCCCCAGGCTGATCTGGCCATTGTAGCCCGTGACGATGTTCAGGCCGAGCACGGCCAGCGCCATGATCACCGCCATGGTGAGCTGGAAGAGCTGGAAGCTCTCCAGCACGAAGAGCGGCGCGATGGCGGCGCCGAGGCCGAGCAGGACGAGCAGCGCCCGCTGCCAGGCGGGTGTTGCGGCCGGGGCGGCCAGGCCCCCAATGGCGGCGTCGGCCGGCAGGCCCTTGGTGGCGCTCATGGCTTCCCTCACACCCGGCTGAAGACGACGCGGCCGAAGAGGCCGGAGGGGCGCACGACCAGCACGCCGATGATGATGGCAAGCGCGACCGTCAGCTTGAGCTCCGTGCCGACCACATAGGCGCCCGCCAGGTTCTCCAGAACGCCGACGGCGAAGCCGCCCAGCACCGCGCCCATCGGGTTGTCGATGCCGCCCAGCAGCGCGCCGGCGAAGGCGTAGAGCAGGATGCCGAGCATCATAGTGGGGTCGAGGAACACGACCGGCGCCACCATCATCCCCGCCACCGCGCCGATCGCCGCCGCCAGCCCCCAGCCGAGTGCCAGCATCCAGCCGACCCGGATGCCGACCAGCCGCGAGGAGCGCGGGTTGTAGGCCGCGGCCCGCATGGCGAGGCCGAGCTTGGTGAAGCGGAAGAAGGCCCAGACCAGGATCAGCACCGTCAGCGTCACCACGGTGGAGCCGAGCTCATGCGCCGAGACCAGGCCGCCGAAGAGCGGCGCATCGCTGGTGAAGGGCGTGGGGAAGACCTTGGTGGTGTAGCCGAAGATCCAGCCCGTCATGTTGCCGACGATCAGCAGCAGCCCGATGAAGACGCCGACATGCGTCAGCACCGGGGCATTCGCCACCGGCCGCATCAACAGCCTCTCCACCAGCACGCCGATGATGAAGGAGACGATGATGGTGCCGAAGAAGGCCACCCAGTAGGGCGTGCCGGCATTCACCATGCTCCAGGCGATGAAGGTCGAGAGCGTCGCCATTTCGCCCTGGGCGAAGTTCACATGGTGCGTCGCCTGGTAGATCATGACGATGGCGAGCGCGACGGAGGCATAGATGCCGCCCGTGGCAATGCCGGCAATGATCTGGTGCGCAAACCCGTCCATGAGGTCAAACTCCCGATGGGCCGGCCGATTCGGACTTCCGCATCTGCGATGCTCCAGTCATCGGACGGCTCAGTATCCCAGATAGGAGCGCCGGATGGCCTCGTCCTGCCGGATCTCCGCCGCGCGGCCCGACATGACGATGCGCCCGGTCTCGAGCAGATAGGCGAGGTCGGCGAGCTCCAGCGCCAGGTTGGCGTTCTGCTCCACCAGCAGGATGCCGACGCCGCTCTCGTCCCGGATGCGGCGCATGATCCCGAAGATCTCCTGCACGATCAGCGGCGCCAGGCCGAAGCTCGGCTCGTCGAGCAGCAGCAGTTTCGGTCGCAGCAGCAGGGCGCGGGCGATGGCCAGCATCTGCTGCTCGCCGCCCGACAGGGTGCCCGCCTGCTGCTTCCAGCGCTGCTTCAGGCGTGGGAACCACTCGCACATCCGGTCGAAGTCGGACTGCACATGCTTGTCGTTGCGGATGTAGGCGCCGAGGCGGAAATTCTCCTCGACCGTCAGCTCCATGAAGGTGCCACGGCCATCGGGCACATGCGCGATGCCCCGCCGGGCGATGTCCTCGGTCGCGCGGCCGTTCAGCTGCTCGTCCTGGAAGCGGATCTCGCCCTCGGTCCGCACCATGCCGCAGACGGCGCGCAGCGTGGTGGTCTTGCCCGCGCCATTGGCGCCGAGCAGCGCGGTGACGCCGCCTTCCTCCACCAGGAAATCCAGGCCGTGCAGCACATGCGTCGGCCCGTAGCCGGCCTTCAGGCCCCTGACCTCAAGCAGCCTGCGCATGCTCATCCCCAGCGCCGAGATAGGCCTTGATGACCTCCGGGTCGTTCCGCACCTCATCCGGCGTGCCGTCGGCGATCTTCTTGCCGAAATCGAGCACGGCGACCTTATCGGAGACGCGCATGACGAGGCTCATGTGATGCTCGACCAGCAGGATCGAGAGGTCGAAATTCCGGCGGATATCGACCAGCAGCTCGGCCAGCTCGTCCACCTCGCCATGGTTCAGGCCGCCGGCCGGTTCATCCAGCAGCAGCAGCTTCGGGCGGCTGATCAGGGCGCGCGCCATCTCCACGCGCTTCTGCCAGCCGAAGGGCAGGGCGGCGACCGGCAGTTCCGCCACCCGCTCCAGGTTCAACAGCGCCAGCAGCTCGCGCGCCCGCGCTTCGGCCTCCTGCGCTTCCCGCCGCACGAGCGGCAGGCTGAGGGCGCTGGCGATGAAGCCGCTGCGGCCGGAGGCATGCGCGCCGGCCAGGACGTTGTCCCGCACCGTCATGCTGCGGAACAGCGCCAGGTTCTGGAAGGTGCGGCCGATGCCGAGGCCCGTCATGCGGTGCCGCGGCTCCCCGGTGATGTCCCGGCCCTGGAACAGGACGCGGCCGGAATTCGGGCGGTAGATGCCGCTGATGCAGTTGAAGGTGGTGGTCTTGCCGGCGCCGTTCGGGCCGATCAGCCCGCAGATCTGGCGCTCGGCGACCTCGAAGGAGACGCCCGCGACGGCAGTCACACCGCCGAAGCGGATGACGATGTCATCAACCTCAAGCAGGGCCATGCGGCGGCCAACTCAGCGCCGGCCGCCGCGCCGGGGCGCGGGGACGGAGAGGGTACGGGGCCGCGCCTGCGGCCCGCAGCGGCATTGCATGCAACCTCCCTGTGGCCGACCCATGGGTCCGTTTCGGGTCTCCGGCGGCCTTTTCGTTCCTGGACTGCGCGCATTAGACCGGGGCGGCGCGCCGGGCGCAAGCCGGTATGCTGGACGGGGAGGGCGGCTGGCGGCATGGGTGGGGCGTTGCTGGGAGACCCCGATGGCCGCCTTCACTGCACCGGATCCGGATTATGCCGCGCGCTGCGCCGAGAGCTTCGGCCGCCAGGCTTTCCTGCATTTCATGGGCGGTGCGGTGGAGAGCCTGGCGCCCGGGCGCGCCACCTTGCGGCTGCCCTTCCGGCCGGAACTTGCCCAGCAGCACGGCTTCTTCCATGCCGGGGCGCTGACGACGCTGGCGGATACCGCAGCGGGCTATGCGGCCTTCAGCCTGATGCCGGCCGGGGCCGCGGTGCTGACGGTGGAGTTCAAAGTGAACCTGCTGCGCCCCGGCCGGGGCGAGTTGGCGCTGGCGCGGGCGGAGGTGATCAAGCCCGGGCGGACACTCATGGCGGTGCGCGCGGATGTGGCCTGCGTCCGGGACGGCGCGGAGGAACTGGCCGCCACCATGCTGGCCACCATGATGGTGGTCACGGGCCGGCCGAACGTTCCCGCAGGGTAACCCGGACCGGTCCAGGCCAGGTTCTGGCCTGGCAGGGGTGCTCGGGTGCCCATCGAAGGCACAGCCTTCGATGGGCACCTCGCCTGGTGGCTACTTCCTGCGCTGGTCGACGAGCACGCCGCTCGCCCTGAGCGCCTTGATCTCCTCCGCCGAGAAGCCGCGCGCGCCCAGCACCTCCTCGGTGTGCTCGGCATAGCGCGGCGGCGTCGCGCGAGTGCCGCCCGGCGTGCGGGACAGCTTGATGGGCGTACCGAGGCCGCGATAGCTGCCGAGTTCCGTCACCATCGCCCGGTGCGCGGTGTGCTCGGCGGCCATCGCCTCGTCCACATGCACGACAGGGCCCGCGGGCAGGCCGGCGGCGAGCATGCGGCGGGTCAGGTCGTGCCCGTCCTCTTGGGCGAAGCGCTTCTCCAGGATTTCCGTGAGTGCATCGCGGTTGGTGACACGCGCGCCGTTGGTGGCAAACCGGGGATCCTGCGCCACCTCGGGGAAACCGAGGAACTCGCAGAATTTCCGGAAGGCCGGGTCGTTGCCGGCGGCGACAAAGATCTCGCAGGTCTTGGTGTGGAACTTGGAATAGGGCGCCAGGTTCGGATGCGGGTTGCCGGTCGGCTTCGGCCGCTTGCCGTTCAGGAAGTAGTTGGCGGCATGCGGGTGCAGCAGGGCCATGCCGCAGTCATGCAGCGTCATGTCCACATACTGGCCGAGGCCGCTCTTCTCCCGCTCCTGCAGCGCCATCAGGATGCCGATGACAGAAAACAGGCCCGTGGCGATGTCCACGATCGGGTTGCCGAGGCGGGTTGGGCCGCTCGTCTCCGTGCCGTTGATGGACATCAGCCCGGTCATGGCCTGCAGCACGGCATCGTAGCCGGGGAAGCCGCCGAGCGGGCCGCTCGCGCCGAAGCCGGAGACGCGGCAGTGGACCAGGCGCGGGAAACGCTGCTTCAGCACCGTCTCATAGCCGAGGCCCCACTTCTCCATGCTGCCGGGCTTGAAATTCTCGACCAGGACGTCCGCGCCCTCCAGCAGGCGCAGCAGCACCTCCTTGCCGGCGGGCTTGGACAGGTCGAGGCCGACCGAGCGCTTGTTGCGGTTGACGCCGATGAAGTAGCTGGCATCGCCTGCCTCGTCGAAGGGCGGGCCCCAGTCCCGCACCTCGTCGCCCTGGGGCGGCTCCAGCTTGATCACCTCGGCGCCGTGGTCCGACAGCACCATGGTGCAGTAGGGGCCACCGAGGACGCGCGTCAGGTCGATGACGCGCAGGCCGGCGAGGGCGCCGGCGGAGCGCGCCAGGCCCTTGCCTTCGGTTGCGGGCAATGCGTCGGTCATGCAGCGGCTTTCCTGTTGAAGACTCTCGCGCAGAATTCGGGGTAGGTTTCCAGCATCTCGTCGCAGACCGGGCCGCGCAGCAGCGCCAGCTCCTCGGGCGTCGGGTCGGGCGTCTGCGGCACCTCGGCGGGGATGTCGAAATCGAAGCCGGTGGCGGCGCGGATGCTCTCTACCGTCTCGCCGGGATGCAGGCTCAGCAGCGAGAAGCGGGCGCGGTCCGGATGGAAGCGGAAGACGCATTTGCCGGTGACCAGCGCCTGGGCATGGCCGCGCCGGAAGACGCCGGGCGGGTTCACGCCGGGGGCGGAGATGTTGTCCACCTTGTCCACCAGGACACGGGGCGAATGCTCCTCCCGGAACAGGATGGTCCGGTGCGCCATCACGTACATGAAGGCGGAGCCGAAGCTGCCGGGGAAGCGCACGCCCCCATGGGGAGTACCTCCGGGCCATTCGCCGGTGCCGACCAGGTTGAGGTTGGCCTGGCCATCGATCTGCCCGCCGCCCAGGAAGAACAGGTCGATCCGCCCCTGGCCGGTCAGGTCGAAGAGCTCCCGCGTGCCCTCGGTGAAGGGGTTGCCGCTGCGCTTGTGCAGCAGGGAGAGGCGGACCGGGTGCCCGAGCTTCCGCACCAGCCAGCAGGCGGCGGCGGGCAGGGGGGAGGCGGCGCCGACCGCGATATGGCGCGCCGGCGGCGCCGCAGGGTCGAGGATGAGGCGGGCCAGCGCCGCGGCCAGCCGCTCCTCCAGCTTCACGTCGCTCATTCCGCTGCCGCCGCCCTCTCGGTGAATACCTCGCGCGCCAGCCATTCGGCGAAGCCGGCCTCGGTCTTCGCCATGCGGGCATAGTCCGCGACATAGGCAGCGTCGAAGCCGTATTCGTCGAGCAGCGCGGCAGGACGTGCGCCGCGCTCGGCGATTGCCACCGCGGTGATGTAGGTCGCGTTGATGGTGCCGGGGGCCAGCCGCTCGTCCTCAAGGAAATTGCCGGGCACCACCCGCTCCACCGTCACCAGCGCACGCTTGCTCGCATGGGCGATGGTCGCGCATTCGCGCCGGCGGCCGAGCCAGACATTGCCCTCCGCATCTGCCATCGCGGCGTGAAAGATGGCGATATCCGGTTGCAGGGCGGGCAGCAGGACGATCGGGTCCTCGCCGGATTCGGCGTAAGGATTGGGGATCACCTTCCAGTCCGGGCGGTGGGCCAGGATGTCGCTGCCGATCAGGCCGCGCAGCGGCATGAACGGCACGCCCTTCTCGGTGGCCTGCAGCATGGTGTGGACGGCGGGGCAGGTGCAGTCGCGCACCACCAGCGTCCCGGCCTTCACGGCGGCGGAGAAGCGCGGGGCGAAGCCGGCCTCCCCGAGGGAGACGGCGCTGGTCTCGATTTCCGCCACGCGGCCGGCGCCGATCAGCATATCGGCCGCGAAGCCCGCGACCGGCACGCCAAGCAGCCGGAGATTGCGGGCGCCGCGGCGGATCAGCGCCTTGGCCAGCGCGACGGAGGGCAGGGAGTTGTCGGGCGGCATCGCCACCAGCGCGCCGTCCGGCACGCTTGCGGCCATCGCCTCCAGGGTGGTCGGGGTCATGGCGTTCCCTTGGGACGGTCCTCTCATCCCCACACTAGCCCTGTAGCGGCGGGCTGTGCACCCCGGGCCGGATCAGTCCGGCACCTCCTCCGGCGTGCCCGGCTCCCGCGCCTCGGTCCCGTTGCGCGACCGGCGCCAGGCCGCGAGCGCCGGATAGGCCCTGAGCCGCGCCCGCATCAGGGAGCCGAGCGGGCGATGCGCCGCGAGGGAATGGGAGGGGCAGAAGGACAGGACATCATCCATGAACCGCCGGCGGACCGGGCCGCAGGCCTCCTGCGCCGGCAGGTACAGCCGGGCGACCGTCCGGTAGGGGCTTTCCTCCTGCGGCCAGTCCACCGAGGCGTCCTCCACCGGCATGCGGTCGAGATCGGTGCAGAGCTGCACCTGGACCTCGAACGCTGCCGGCTGCTGCCGGAACCAGGCGACGGTTGCGGTCCGCAGCGCGTCCGGATCCTTGGACAGATCGATATGGGGCAGGGCGGCCAGGTCGGGCGTCGCCGGGAAGATGCCGAGCTTGGCGATGTAGTCGCCGTAGCGGATCGGCGCCTGGGTGAAGTAGGGCTCGGCCAGCGGGTGCCGCGGCGGGTGGCCGAGGAAGTCCAGCAGGGCGTTGTCGCGGCCCATCGCGTTCAGCGCCGCATTGGCGGCGCGTGCCGCCCCGGAGACCGCCGATTTCAGCGCCTGCGGCATGCGCGTCGCCTGCTCGAGCGCGAGGATGGTGGCGAGGAAGCCGGCCGCATCGGCATTGCCGAAGCGCGTGCCGGTGTCGAGCACGAAATCCTGCGTCGCCGCGTCATGGCCCGGCAGCCTCTCCCCCTCCACCCCCAGCACCTTGAGCGCCATGCCGCGCTGGGTGGAAACCGAATCCGCCAGGATCTCGCCCGGCGCGTTGGAGAGCCGCGCAAGCACGGGATAACGCCGCGGCCGGGCGAAGAGGCCCTGGGCCAGTTCCGGCGGCAGCCCTTCCAGCACCTGCAGCTCGCCCTTCAGCAAACCGTGGCTCTTGGCATGGGAGGCGCGGATGGCATGGCCGCAGCGTGCCGCGGTGACGCCGCTCTCGCGCGTCATGGCGGCGATGATGCGCTCGATCGTCTCCGCCTCCTCCGGGCGCGGCGTTTCGATCTCATCCCGGTAGCGGACGGGGCTGCGGGGGTCGGCCATGCGGCGCACCTTCCTGGCTGGCGCGGCGGCCAGGAGTCCCGGCCGCGGCGGGGCGGGCTTTCGCCTCAACCCGGCGAACGTGGCGCCGTTCCCCGGCAGCGCCGGGCCTTGCCCGCCGGCCGGCGCGGGCGTCATGTGGTGCCATGCCGCACCCCATGATCCTGGAGGGCCCGCGCCTCCGCCTCCGCCCCTGGCGGCAGGCGGACCTGGCCCCGCTCGCCGCCATCAACACCGACCCGGTGGCGATGCGCCATTTCGCCGCGCCGATGACGCGGGCAGAGAGCGATGCCTGGGCCGACCGCCTGCAGCGCCATATCGACGCGCATGGCTGGGGCTTCTGGGCGGTGGAGCGGCGCGACCTGCCCGGCTGCATCGGCGCGGTCGGGCTGATGCACATCCCCTGGGAGGCACCCTGGATGCCGGAACGACCGGGTCAGACCTCCGCGCCCACGGGCGCCCCGGTCGCTGGGCGTTCTGTCGCCCCGCCCGTCGAGATCGGCTGGCGCATCGCACCCGGGCTGCAGCGGCAGGGCCTGGCGGAGGAGGCGGCGCGGCTGGCGCTCGCCGCCGGCTTCGGCCCGATCGGGCTTGCCGAGATCGTGGCCTTCACCGTGCCGGCCAACGCGCCCTCCTGGCGGCTGATGGAGAAGCTTGGCATGTCGCGCGGCGAGGATTTCGCGCATCCGCGGCTGCCGGAGGGGCATCCGCTGCGGCCGCACCGGCTCTACCGCCTGGCCCGGGCGGAATGGGTGGCGCAGCGGCTGGGCGGCGGCTGCGGCGGGGGCGCCTCGCACTGACCGGGCGCGGCCCGGCCGGCGCGGCGCGGGGGAGCATCCTGGCAATGCCCGCCGGCAGGGCAGGCGGCGGGTTTTCCTCCCTTGTGAAACACCGCTAGCCTCCCGCGCCGGAGGATTCGTCCATGCGCATTTCCACCGCCGGCCTGCTGGCCGCCGGACTGCTCGCCGTCGCCTCGGCGCGCGCCGAGGTCATCCGCTTCGAGTTGCAGGGCGCGCCCGCACCCGCCTTCAACGGGCAGGAATTCGGCCCGGCCGGACGCTATGAGCGGATTGCCGCGAGGGCGACCATCGCCCTCGACCCCGCCGATCCGCGTAACGCCGTCATCGCCGACCTCCCCCTCGCGCCGCGCAATGCGCAGGGCAAGGTGGAGGCGGTGGCGGATGTGGTGATCCTCCGCCCGGCCGATCCGCGCGGCGGCAATGGCACCCTGCTGCTGGAAGTGCCGAATCGCGACCGGGAGATCATCGGCCTGCTGATGAACGACGCGCCTGCCGCGAATGCGCTGGTGGCCGGGACCAATCCCGGCAATGGCCACCTGATGCGCCAGGGCTACACCCTGGCCTGGGTCGGCTGGCAGGCGGATATCGCAGCGGGCCAAGGGGGCACGGCCGGGCTGCGGCTGGCGGCGCCGGTGCTGCCGGGCGTCACCGGCCCCTCGCGGGAGGAATTCCTCTTCGACCACACCCGCAGCCCGGTGGCGGTGCCGCTGACCTATCCGGCCGCGACGACCGAGGGCGCGACCCTGACGGTGCGGGCCCGCACCGAGGATACGCGGCAGACGCCCGCCGGCCTCTCCTTCCGCTTCCTCGACCTGCGGCGCATCGAGATCACCCGCCCCGCTGGCTTCGATGCCGGGGCGCTCTACGAACTGGTCTACACCGCCAAGGACTCCACGGTGCAGGGTATGGCCTTCGCCGCGGTGCGGGATGTCGCCGCCTTCCTGCGGCGGGAGAAGGGGCCGGAGAACCCGCTCGCCGCCGGGCAGCGGCCGCCGCTGGACCAGGCGATCCTGACCGGCGTCTCGCAATCCGGCCGCTTCGTGCGGGACTATCTCTATTTGGGCTTCAACGAGGATGAGCGCGGCCGCCAGGTCTTCGAGGCCATGCTGGCGCATATCCCCGGCACGCGGCGCACCTTTACCAATGCCCGCTTCGCGCAGCCAAGCCGCAACCCGACCCCGCATGCGGACCGGCACTATCCCGCCGACCAGTTCCCCTTCACCTATGCGGTGACCGAGGACCACCTGACCGGACGGCGCGACGGGCTGCTGCTGCGCTGCCGCACCACCAACACCTGCCCGCGCATCATGCAGACGGACAGCGAATACGAGTTCTGGGGCGCTCGCGCTTCCCTGCTGGTCACCGACACGCGCGGCCATCACATCGATCTGCCGCCCGAGGTCCGGGCCTATCTGATGACCGGCCACCCGCACTACGCCGCGGCAGAGGCGGTGGCGCAGAGGATCGACCGCTGCGCCCTGCCGGTGAACCCGCTCCAGGCCGGCGCGCCGATGCGCGCCCTGCTGGCCGCGCTGGAGGCCTGGATGCGGGAGGGGGTGGAGCCGCCCGCCAGCCGCTTTCCGATGCGCAGCCACGGCACGCTGCAACCGGCCGAGGGGCTCTATGCCGCCCTCCCGGCGCTTGGCTATCGCGGGGAGGTCGGGCCGGCGCAACTGGTGGACAGCACGGCCATGCCGCCGGTGGTGACGGGCACGTACACCCTGCTGCTGCCTGCGGTGGATGCGGACGGCAATGCGATCGGCGGCCTGCGCATGCCGGTGATCGAGGCGCCGAAGGCGACCTATACCGGCTGGAACCCGCGGGCCGAGGGCTTCGCCCCCGGCGCGCTCTGCTACAACACCGGCGCCGTCCTGCCCTTTGCCGCGACCCGCGCCGAGCGCCTGGCCGCCAGCGATCCGCGGCCCTCGCTGGAGGAGCGCTACCCGACCCCGGCCGCCTATGTCGCCGCGGTGAAGGCGGCGGCGGAACGGCTGGTGGCGGAGCGGCTGCTGTTGCCGGAGGACATGGCGGCGATGATCGCGGCCGCCGAGGCCGATACCCTGGCGCGGCTCCGCCGCTGAGATTGGTTGGACGACCGCCCCGGCGCCTGCCCCTTTGCGAACATCCGGGGCAAGGGGCGAGGGGAAGACTGCCCGGCAGCACGCCGGCGCGCGACGAATGACCTATCGACGCGAGGACGCCGGCTGGCCGCGGCGCCCCCTTGAGCGTCAGAGCGGCTTCAGCGGCGCCGGCACGCCGGGGGGCAGCGGCACCTGCGCCACGTTCAGCGTCATGGCGACCGCCACGTAGTAGCCGCTGACCGCGATCAGGTCGATCACGCCCCGCTCCCCGAAGCGGTCCTGCACCGCGGCATAGGTCGCATCGGACACCTGCTTCGTCCGGTGCATCTCCGTGCAGAACTGCCAGATGATCGTCTGGTCGGCATCCATGCCGTCCGGCATGCGGCCCTCCGCCACCGCCTCGGCGATGGCCGGCGGCAGGCCGGCCTTCATGGCCAGGAGGTGGTGGGCATACCACTCATACTGGGCCGACCACTCCCGGGCGGTGATCAGGATCGCCAGCTCGTTCAGCGCGGCCGGGATGGAGGAGTTGAAGCGGAGATACTCGCCGAGCTTCTGGAACCGCTCGGCGACCTCCGGGCTGCGGAGCATGGCCGGGAAGGGGCCGCGCAGCCCGCCCCGCGGCCCGGCGGTGATCGCCTTTGCCACCCGCTGCTGCTCCGGGGTCATCGCCTCGGGCGGGATGGGCGGCAGGCGGCCGGAGCTCCCGTCATCCGCCGGCAGGGCGGTATCGCTTGGCATGGTCTTCCTCCCGTCTTCGTGTGGCCATCATCGCCCCGGCCCGCCCGGGCCCGCAACACCCCCTCAGGCCCGGCACGCCTGCGCCGGGCAGGAGGGCGGGACCCGACATATTGTTCCGGCGCTACGCAGCCGGGGTGTTTCCAGCCGGGCCGATGGCGGGCTAGCGTTGGCGGGACAGGGAAACCGCGGCCGGGAGACACCATTGGCCTATGCGCTGCAGCAGCTGATCAACGGGATCAGCCTGGGCATGATCTACGGCCTGATCGCCGTGGGCTACACCATGGTCTATGGCATCATCGGCATGATCAACTTCGCCCATGGCGACATTTTCATGATCAGCGCCTTCATCGCCCTCATCACCGTCCTCCTGCTCTCTGCGGGCGGGCTGATGGACGGGCCGGCGGCCATCCTGCTGGTGCTGCTGATCTCCATGGCGATCACCGCGCTCTATGGCTGGACGCTGGAACGGGTGGCCTATCGTCCGCTGCGCGGCAGCTTCCGCCTGGCGCCCCTGATCTCGGCCATCGGCATGTCCATCGTGCTGCAGAATTACGTCCAGGTCAGCCAGGGCGCCCGGGTTAAGCCGCTGGAGCCGCTGGTGCCGGGCGGGATCGAGGTGATGCGGGACGGCGCCTTCGTGGTGCAGTTCTCCTACATCCAGATGCTGATCATCGCCGTCACGCTGGCGGTGCTCGCGGTCTTCACCGTGCTGGTCACGCGAACGCCGCTCGGCCGCGCCATGCGGGCCTGCGAGCAGGACCGGAGGATGGCGGCCCTGCTGGGGATCGACACGGACCGCACCATCAGCCTGACCTTCGTCATCGGTGCGTCCCTGGCGGCGGTCGCGGGCACCATGTACCTGCTGCGCTACGGCGTGATCGATTTCTACATCGGCTTCCTCGCGGGCGTGAAAGCCTTCACCGCGGCCGTGCTCGGCGGCATCGGCTCCCTGCCGGGGGCGGTGCTGGGCGGGCTGCTGATCGGTCTGATCGAGACCTTCTGGTCGGCCTATTTCAGCGTCCAGTACAAGGATGTGGCGGCCTTCTCCATCCTCGCCATCACGCTCATCTTCCTGCCTACCGGCCTGCTCGGCCGGCAGGAGGTGGAGAAGGTATGACCCCTGCCGCCGCCGTCCGGGATGCGGCGATCGCCGCGCTCGTCGCCTTCGGTCTTTTCGCCATGATGGTCGGGCTGCGCACGGATGTTTCCCCGGCCGGCGGGCTGTTCCTGCGCCAGCGCTGGGCGGATGTCGCGCTGCTCTGCGGCATCGTCTTCGCCGGGCGCCTCGCCCTGACCCTCTGGCTCGGCCGCCTGGCCCTGCTGCGGCCGAGCACGGGGCCGACGCCCCTCACGCTGCAGCTGCAGTGGCTCGGGCGCCTCTTCGCCCCCGCGATGCTCGCCGCCGCGCTGGTGCTGCCCTTCATCCCGGGCATCGGGCGCTATGAGCTCGATATCGGGATCCTCGTGCTGACCTATGTGATGCTGGGCTGGGGGCTGAACATCGTGGTCGGCCTCGCCGGGCTGCTCGATCTCGGCTATGTCGCCTTCTACGCCATCGGCGCCTATTCCTATGCCCTGCTGGCGCAGTATTTCGGCCTCTCCTTCTGGATCTGCCTGCCGCTCGCCGGCATCCTGGCCGCCTTCTGGGGTGTGATCCTCGGCTTCCCCGTGCTGCGGCTGCGCGGCGACTACCTGGCGATCGTGACGCTGGCCTTCGGTGAGATCATCCGCGTCGTGCTGATCAACTGGGCCAGCCTGACCGGCGGTCCCAACGGCATCAGCGGCATCCCGCGCCCCAGCTTCTTCGGCCTGCCCTTCAGCATGTCGGGCGGGGAGGGGAGCTTCGCCGGCTTCTTCGGGCTGGAGCCCTCACCCAGCCACCGGGTGATCTTCCTCTACTACCTGATCTTCTTCCTCGCCCTGCTGACCAACTGGGTCACCATCCGGCTGCGGCGCCAGCCCCTCGGCCGCGCCTGGGAGGCGCTGCGGGAGGACGAGATCGCCTGCCGGTCGCTCGGCATCAACATCCGCGACACCAAGCTGTCGGCCTTCGCGATCGGCGCCATGTTCGGCGGCTTCGCCGGCGCCTTCTTCGCCACCCGCCAGGCCTTCGTCAGCCCCGAAAGCTTCACCTTCATCGAGAGCGCGATCATCCTGGCCATCGTCGTGCTGGGCGGCCTGGGCAGCCAAGTCGGCGTCGCTGTCGCCGCGCTGGTCATGATCGGCGGCTTCGAGGTGTTCCGGAACCTCGAGGAGTGGCGGATGCTGGTCTTCGGCGCCGCCATGGTCCTGATCATGGTGCTGCGCCCGCGCGGCCTGGTCGGCACCCGCACGCCCACCATCGCGCTGAAGGAGAAGCGGATCATCGGCAAGGACCTGGTCGGGGAGGGGCGCGGATGATGGCGCCCGAAGATCGGCCGGCGAAACCTGAGGGCGACCGGCGCCACCCCCGCGGCATGATCCTGGAAGTCGCCGGCCTGACCATGCGCTTCGGCGGCCTGACCGCGGTCGCCTCGGTCTCCTTCATCGCCCTGCGCGGCGAGATCACCGCCGTCATCGGGCCGAACGGCGCCGGCAAGACCACATTGTTCAACTGCATCACCGGCTTCTACCGGCCGAGCAGCGGCGCCCTCCGGCTGCATCGGCCTGGCGAACTGCCGGTCGACCTCCACGATCTGCCGGGCCACCGCATTGCCCGGGCCGGCGTGGCGCGCACCTTCCAGAACATCCGCCTGTTCCCCGGCATGACGGCGCTGGAGAACCTGCTGGTCGCGCAGCACAACAAGCTGATGGCGGCGACCGGCTTCGGCATCGGCGCGGTGCTCGGGCTCTCGCGCTATCCGAAGGCGGAGCGGCAGGCGGTCGAGCTCGCACGCCACTGGCTCTCCGCCACCCATCTGCTGGACCGGGCCGACGACCCGGCCGGCGCGCTGCCCTATGGCGCGCAGCGGCGGCTGGAGATCGCGCGCGCCATGTGCACGGAACCGACGCTGCTCTGCCTGGACGAACCGGCGGCGGGCCTCAACCCGCGTGAATCCGAGGAACTGACGCGGCTGCTGCAGGAGATCCGGGCGCAGGGCACCTCCCTGCTGCTGATCGAGCACGATATGGGCGTGGTCATGAAGATCAGCGACCGCGTCGTGGTGCTGGACCACGGCAGGCTGATCGCGGATGCCACGCCGGCCGAGGTGCGCGCCGACCCGAAGGTGATCGCGGCCTATCTCGGCGAGGGCAAAGAGGATGAGGAGGTGGTGGCATGAGCGCCACCCCGCCCATGCTCGAGGTGGATTGCGTCTCGGCCGGCTATGGCGCGGTGCAGGCGCTGCAGGAGGTCTCCCTGCAGGTCCAGCCCGGCGAGATCGTCACGCTGATCGGCGCCAACGGCGCCGGGAAATCCACCCTGCTGATGACCATCTGCGGCGACCCGAAGCCGCGCAGCGGCCGCATCCGCCTGGCGGGTGAGGACATCACCGGCCAGCCAACCCATGCCATCATGCGCCGCGGCGTCGCCCAGTCGCCGGAAGGGCGGCGGATCTTTCCGCGCATGACGGTGCAGGAGAACCTGCTGATGGGAGCCGAGGCGCTCACCAGGGAGAATCCGGCGTCGCAAATGGAGCAGGCCTTCGCGCTGTTCCCGCGGCTGAAGGAACGGCTTGCCCAGCGCGGCGGCACGCTCTCGGGCGGGGAGCAGCAGATGCTGGCGATCGGCCGCGCGCTGATGTCGAAGCCGAAGCTGCTGCTGCTGGACGAGCCCTCGCTCGGCCTTGCCCCGCTGGTGGTGAAGCAGATCTTCGACGCCATCCGGCAGCTCAACCGGCAGACCGGCCTGACCGTGCTGCTGGTGGAGCAGAATGCCAACCTTGCGCTGCGGCTGGCGCATCGGGGCTATGTGCTGGTGAACGGCCGGATCACCATGGAGGGGCCAGGGCGCGCCCTGCTGGCGCGGCCGGAAATCCGGGACGCCTATCTGGGCGGTGGCCACGGCTGACAGAGGCGGGCCCAAACACCTACAGTCCGCAACGGCCGGCGCGCCGCGCCGGGCGACTCGGGGAGAAACAGGGATGCTGAGCAGAAGGCTGATGCTGGGGGCGGCGCTGGCCGTCGCCGCCTCGACCGGTGCCTGGGCACAGGGGAATACCGGCCCGATCCGCATTGCGACCGCCGGACCGATGACCGGCCAGTACGCCGCCTTCGGCGGCCAGATGCGTGCCGGCGCCGAACAGGCGGTGGCGGACATCAATGCCCGCGGCGGCGTCATGGGCCGCCAGCTCGTGCTCGAGATCGGCGACGATGCCTGCGACCCGCGCCAGGCCGTCTCGGTCGCCAACCAGCTCGCCAGCCGCGGCGTGCGCTTCGTGGCTGGGCATTTCTGCTCGGGCAGCTCGATCCCGGCCTCCAAGGTCTATGCCGAGGAAGGCGTGCTGCAGATCAGCCCGGCCTCGACCAATCCACGCTTCACCGATGAGGGCGGCTGGAACACCTTCCGCACCTGCGGCCGCGACGACCAGCAGGGCCAGGTGGCCGGCCGCTACATCGCCGACAATTTTAAGGGCAAGAAGGTCGCGATCCTCCACGACAACTCGGCCTATGGGAAGGGTTTGGCGGACGAGACCAGGAAGGCGCTGAACGCCGCCGGGACGCAGGAGACGCTCTACGCCGCCTACACCCCGGGCGAGCGCGACTACAACGCCCTCGTCTCCCGCCTCAAGGGCGCCGCGATCGATGTGGTCTATGTCGGCGGCTACCATACCGAGGCCGGCCTGATCCTCCGCCAGGCGAAGGAGCAGGGGATGAACCTCACGCTCATCGGCGGCGACGCGCTGGTGACCAACGAGTTCTGGCAGATCACCGGCGCCGCGGGCGAGGGCACGCTGATGACCTTCAGCAGCGACCCGCGCAAGCGCGCGAGCGCGGCCGAGGTGGTGCAGCGCTTCCGCGCGAAGAACATCGATCCGGAGGGTTATGTCCTCTACACCTATGCCGCGATCCAGATCTGGGCGCAGGCGGCGGCCAAGGTGAACAGCCTCGACCCGAAGCGCATCGCCGAGGCGATGAGGACCCAGGGCCCGTGGCAGACCGTGCTGGGCGAGATCAGCTTCGACCGCAAGGGTGATGTCACCGTTCCGGACTATGTGTTCTACGTGTGGAAGAACGGCTCCTACAGCGAGATGTAGGGTTGTATTCCATTTGCTGAGCCCGCATCTTCGGCTCTGTCGTCAACAACCGAAAGGAGGTGATCCAGTGTCTCATTGTTCTCAGGTGGGTGCCGCGTCCGCGGCCTGGATCATCGTCCCTGCCACTGCGGGGATGGCTTCCTGAGCCAGCCGGGGCGGCAACGCCTCTGACCAATGGAAGGGCCTCGGTGGACAACCACCGGGGCCCTTCGCATTTCATACCTGGCTCATGACATGCTGACGCATGTCCTGCCTCAAACGCCGGCGGCCCCTCCGGGCCTTGGCTTCGCGGCATTGGCTGCGGCGCGCCTTGCGGGCCGCAGGTCGGGATTTCATGAGCCAAGTATCAGGGGCGGCCCGCATGGCGCGGGCAAGAAAGCCACCGGGAACGCTTCCCGGCGGCCAAGGCGGGGCGGCCAGCGAGGGCCTGCCGTCTTACAGAATGAAGTCGTCCGCGCCGATCGCCCGGTTGGCGGCACCCGCGAGGAGGATCTCCATCTCCGGCGGGTTGCCGAAGGGGAAGAACCCGAAGCCGGCGGTGTTGACCTGGATGAGCTTGTCATTCCCCAGATTGACCGCCCGCACCTGGCCGGGCGCGGTGAAGACAGCGGTGCCGATGAAGGTGAAGGCGTCGTTGACGAAGGGGGTCAGCGGTCGCGCATCGATGCCCGAGAGGTCGATGCGATCGTTGTTGAAGATCGTATCGCCGAAGGCCTGGATCACGTCGCGGTTCGCGACCCCGGTCGGGGATTCGACGACGGAGGTGTAGCGGAAGGTATCGTTGCCGGCGCCGCCGTTCAGCGTATCGCGGCCAAGGCCACCGGACAGCACATCATTGCCGGCACCGCCGTTCAGCACATCATTGCCGGCGGCGCCGCTCAGGGAATCCGCCCCGGCGCCGCCATTCAGCGTATCGCTGCCGTTGTCCCCGTTCAGCGTATCATTGCCGTTGCCGCCGGTCAGCAGGTCGTTGCCGGTGCCCCCGTTGGCGAGGATCGGCGTGCTGGTGCCGTTGCCGTCCAGCGTATCGTTGCCGTCGCCGCCGTTGAAGATGATGCTGGTAAGGCCCGTGGGCGCAAGGTTGTTGAGGACGACCAGCCGGTCATCGCCGCCGTTGCCACTCACCGTCAGGCGCTCGACCGTATCCAGGGTGAGCTGGAAGTTGATCAGGTTGGTGCGGTCGAAATCGACCTTGCCGCCGTCGTTGCGGACTGTGAAGAAGTCACCATCCGCCGCCGAGCTGTTCACCACCTGGGTGTCGAAGCCGGCGCCGCCGCTGACGGTATCGGAGCCGTCGCCATTGTTCCAGACGATGATATCGTCGCCACCGTCGCCACTGACGGTATCGGCGCCGCGGCCGCCGGCGAGGACATCGTTGTCGCTATCCCCGTCAAGCCGGTCATTGCCGCTGCCGCCGGTCAGGAAATCACTGCCTGCGCCGCCATTGGCAACGATCTGCGCCGCGGTGCCGCTGCCATTGAGCGTATCGTTGCCGGCGCCGCCGTTGAAGGTGACTAGGCCAAGGGCGGTGGCAGCCAGGTTGCCGATGCTCAGCCGGTCATCGCCGCCGAGGCCGTTCACCGTCAGACGCTCGATGCTGTCGAGAGTGAGACGGAAATTGATCAGGTTGGTGCGGTCGAATTGGACGGTCGGCCCGTTGCCGGATCTTGCCACGGTGAAGACATCGCCGGCCGGGGCGCCGTTCACGACCTGCGTATCGGTGCCATTGCCGCCATTCACGGTGTCGGAACCGTCGCCGTTGTTCCAGACGACGGTATCGTCACCATTCGCTGCGTTCACGGTGTCGCTGCCGGTACCGCCAACCAGCGAATCCTCGCCGTTGCCGCCGTTCAGGCTGTCGTCGCCGGCCTCGCCCAGCAGCGTGTCATTGCCGTTGCCGCCTTCCAGGGTGTCGTTGCCGACACCACCCAGCAGCGAGTCGTTGCCATTGCCGCCATTCAGCCTGTCATTATTGGCTTCGCCTCGCAGCGTGTCGTCGCCGTTTCCACCGTCCAGGGTGTCATTGCCGCCACCGCCGAACAGCGAATCCTCGCCGTTGCCGCCGTTCAGGTCGTCGTTATTGGCTTCTCCGAACAACGTATCATTGCCGTTGCCGCCATTGAGGGTGTCATTACCGCTGCCGCCGAACAACGAGTCGTTGCCGTTGACGCCGTTCAGGACGTCATTGCCGCCGAGACCGAAAATCCTGTCGGCGGCGTTCCCGCCGGTCAGCATGTTGTTGCCGTTGTTGCCGAAAATATCAGCCATGGCGCTATCCTCCTTTGTGGTTGCGTTTCTTGCTTGGCGCGTGATCCGGACGAGACGGAATGGTTCGTCATCGGATCCTGGGCGGTTGTCCGCAGCGCCTCCTCGCTGCCGCTGAAATCGCGCCACGTGCCATGCGCACGGCACGTCCGGGGACGGTCAGCCTGGCGCAGGACAGGCGGTTCCTGTCCTCCGGGCCACCAGGCCGGCCGAAGCCAAGCTCATGCAGGGGCAATCCCACCCCGCCAAGCCGCCGGTCAGGTCTGCCCTGTCTCCATCATGCCGCTGCACCGGCATCACCGGTCCGCAACGGCGATGCCGCGGGGGCAGGCCGGCAAAGGACAAAAAACCTAGGCCGTCACGCGCACCGTCGTCAGGCGCGGCGTGACCTGATCGGGCTGCAGCTTTCGCGGAGATATCGGGCCGATCCGCCCCGTCCCGGCTGCAGGCATCCGCCACGCATCCGCCCAGTCGCGGAAGAGAGGCAATGAATGCAAGTGCTGGTCGGATCCACAAAAGCATGTTGGGGCATGAGCATCTTCCCCAGCCAGTGGAACACAGTCTTGGAATGAATCAGCGCAAAGTCATGCTGTGGTTCAGACTTAGCACTGCCAAGTCGGAACGGGTGTTCACTCATGTGCGATACGGCTTTGCGCCACCGCAGGCGCGGTGGTGGCCCGCCGTGCCGGTCGGCCTTGCCGCGTCCGTGATGCCGCCGGATCGCAGCCGGGTGATCCGCCCGCCATCCGCGGGGCGGCGGCTCAGCCAGCCCCCCAGCCCAGCACCGCATCGCGCAGCGCCACCATGATGCGCTGCTCGAAGGCGAAGCCCTCGGCCGTATCGAGATGCGCCGGCAGGTGCCACTGGTAGCCCGCGCGCGGCGGCGGGGCCTGCAGCAGGACCGCATCGGGCCCGAGCGCCATGGGCGGCATTGCCGCGCCCTCCGGCGGCATGTGCAGCAGGAACAGGCCGATGCGCCCGCCGCGCGCCCGCCGCCGCAGTGCCGCCAGCAGCCGTTCCGCCAGCGCCGTGTCGGGCGCCTCCCGCTCCGCCAGCGCCGTGTCGGGCGCCTCCCGCTCCGTCACCAGGAAGGCGACCCGCAGCGGCACGCGCGGGACGGAGGCCGCACGCTCGAACCGCCGCGCCAGCACGGCGAGGTCGAGGCGCAGCGCAGCGAACCCCTCCGTCTCCCAGGCCGGGCCGAGATGGTGGTTCCACACCGCCCCGCCATCCTCCCGCAGGAACAGGCGCTGGCCGCCCGGCGTGGCGATGGCGCGGATCCGCCCGGGCGGAGCATAGCCGGCCCAGCCTTCCTCCAGCGCCGCCAGCACCGCCGGCAGCTGGTGCGCCGCCAGGGCGAAGGGGTTGAAGCACTCCATCGCGTCCCGCGCACCCCGGAAGCCCCAGCGCGCCGGCATGTTCCAGGGCAGGCAGTTGAGGCCGAGCGGCAGCAGCGGCACCCGCGCCAGGCCGGCGGTCCAGACCTGCTCGCGGAAGGCCTGCCGGCCCCGGGCACGGCCGAGCGCCGTCTCGGGCCCGGCCGCGCCCTCCGCGGCCAAGCCGCGCAGCAGGGCACGCGGGACCGAGGGGGGCAGGGCGACCGCGCCGTACTGCTCCAGCCGTGCCAGGGCCCAGGCGCGAGCCGGGGCCAGGGCCTCGTCCGGCATCTGCCCGGCAAGGGCGGCGATCATCTCCACCGCTTCGGCCATGCTCAGCGCCGCGGCGGCGAAGCGGCGCTCCGCCGCCTCCTGACCGTAGCGGACCAGCAGCTGGGCGAGGGGCGCCGGCATGGCCGGCATCCGCCCCGGGTCATGCGCCGCGAGCAGCGCGGCCTCGGCCGCATCGGCGGGCACCATCGCGCTCAGCCTCGCCAGCCACGCCGGCCGCGGGCAGAGTGCCGCGACGCGCGACTCGCCGGGGGAAGACCGTGATCCGCAACGTCCTGTTCGTCATGTGCGACCAGCTGCGCTGGGACCACCTCTCCTGCGCCGGGCATCCTTACCTGCAGACGCCCAGTATCGACGTGTTGGCGCGGCGCGGCGTCCGCTTCCCGAACGCCTTCGTGCAGAGCGGCATCTGCGGCCCTTCCCGCATGTCCTTCTATACCGGCCGCTACGTCTCCTCCCACGGTGCCACGCATAACCGCGTGCCGCTCTCGGTCGGCGAGGTGACGCTGGGCTGGCACCTGCGCGAGAGCGGGCGGACCCTCGCGCTCGCCGGCAAGACCCATGTGCTGCCGGACGCGGCCGGGATGCGCCGCCTGCAGCTCGATGGCCAGCATGACCTGGCGGCGCTGCTGCGGGAGGGCTGGTTCCGCCTGGTGGACCGGCATGACGGCCATCATGGGGAGCCGGACAGCGCCTATGCCCATTGGCTGCGGGCCCGGGGCTATGACAGCCGCGACCCCTGGACGGATTACGTGATCGCGGTGGAGGGGCCGGACGGGGTGCCGCTTTCCGGCTGGAAGATGCGCCATGCCCGCCTGCCGGCGCGGGTGCGGGAGGAGCACAGCGAGACCGCCTACACCACCGACCGGGCCATCGAGTTCATGCAGCGGGAAGGGGACACGCCCTGGGTGCTGCACCTGTCCTATGTGAAGCCGCATTGGCCCTACATCGCCCCGGCCCCTTACCACGCCATGTACGGGCCGGAGCACTGCCTGCCCGTCCGGCGGCATGAGGAGGAGCGCGGCCCGGGCGCCCACCCAATCTTCCGCGCCTGGCAGGAGGAGGAGGTGGCGCGGAGCTTCCAGCAGGAGGAGGCGATCGCCACGGTCCGCCCGGCCTATCAGGGACTGGTCCGGCAGGTGGACGACCATCTGGGGCGCGTCTGGGAGGCGATGGAGCGGCTCGGCCGCTGGCGGGACACGCTGGTCATCTTCACTGCCGACCATGGCGACTACCTCGGCGACCACTGGCTGGGCGAGAAGGAGCTGTTCCACGACTGCATCCAGAAGGTGCCCTTCCTGGTCTACGACCCGACGCCGGCGGCGGATGCGACGCGGGGCACCGAGGATGCCCGGCTGGTGGAGGCGGTGGACTGCGTGCCGACCATCCTGGAGGCGCTCGGCTGCGACCCGGCCAGCCATGTGGTGGAGGGGCGATCACTGCTGCCGCTGCTGCGCGGGGAGCCGCCGGAAGACTGGCGGGAGGCCGCCGTCAGCGAGCTGGACTGGACCTTCCGCGGCGCCCGCCGGCGGCTCGGTCACGCATCGGGCCAGCACATGGCCTGGATGGTGCGGACGCATCGCTGGAAATACGTCCACTGGACCGGCGGCTACCGGCCCCAGCTCTTCGACCTGCAGCAGGATCCGGAGGAGTTCCACGATCTCGGCGCCGACCGCACGCTGGTCGGGGTGCGCGACGCCATGCGGCACCGGCTGCTGACCTGGTTCACCCGGCTGAAGTCGCGCAGCACCATCACCTGGGCGGAGGCCGAGCAGCGCACCGACAGCCATAAGAAGGCCGGGGTGTTCTACGGGGAGTGGTGACCGACCCTCTGCCGGGGCGCGGCGGCGCCAGCCGGGACCGGCAGCGGGCGACAGGCGCCCGGCAGCGAGGCATGGGC
>JAESGY010000217.1_pt1 | contig 40343 bp, 44 predicted proteins | sample 9269841 | NCBI WGS metagenome assembly JAESGY01 (sample SAMN17022865, study PRJNA683097) | algae metagenome | isolation source: Spirirestis rafaelensis WJT71-NPBG6 and co-occurring heterotrophs from... | place: USA: Pinto Wells, Joshua Tree National Park, Colorado Desert, CA | collected 2006-08-15
GTTTCCCTGAAGCGGTGTACTCACCAAAGCATAGACATCGGTCGATGTCTCTTGCGATCCACATCAGGATCGCCGCAAGGACACCGCCGCCTACGCTTCTCTTTCTCTCTTCACTTGTCAAAGAACAGCATCTCGCGATGCAAACGACTTCCGAACACAACAGCGCCTCACCCCGGGATTTCCGGTCTGAGCCGCCACTCTGTCAGGGAAATCTTGGGATAGCCACTCGATGGCCAACCCCGCGATGAACCTGATTTAAGATCATTCGCTTCCTTTGTCAACCCCGGCTTCGATCTTTTCGAAGCCAGGCTCGACCTACCATCCGAAGATGATAGCCCCCGCAGAACGAACTTTGCTTCCCGACCGAGGTCGGGCGGCTGGCCCGGTTTCCGAGGAGGTTCTTGGCGCCGGCCGCGTCAGCGACGGCGTCGATGGGCGGTATATAGGCCCGGCCCGATGAGGCTGTCAACACGATCATGAAAGTTTTTTGACACCCCGGAGAACCTGTGGAGCTGGGCCCGGGTCCTGGGGAGTTTGCCGTCTTGCCTTACTGCAGACACAGTGCGGCCCGAAGCAGCGAGCCTGACAATGGCGCTTCGAACCCGAGGCGGGCCGTCGCCAGCCTTCTTGGCCTGTGCGGCTGCCGCGACTCGTGTTAGAGCGCCTTGCCGCCAGAAGCCTTCTCACCGAGCGATCCCACCGTCACCGCATGAGCCACCCTCCTCCAGATGACACCCGCTCCAGGAGTTCCCTTCGGGACGCCTTGCGCGCATCATCCGGCGTGGATCTGGGCCACGAGCCTCCCCTCAATCCCGAAGGCGGCGCGGCTCCCGAGATCGATAGGCGCGAGATCAACCTGCGCTGGCTCGGGGCCAGCGTGCTGACGGGGCTGACGGGCGCGGCTCTCATCGGCGCCTCCATCTACATTGCTCTGGAAGGAGCGGCCACTTCGGCCCTGCCGCCGGAGAGAGCCTCCGTGGACATGGCCCGGCCGTCCAGCGCAGGGGGGGAGCGCCCCTCCAACCAGGCCCGCAAGGGCGACCGGCTGAACCTGACGGAGCCGGTGAGCCTGGCCCGGCACAGCTTCCGGGCTCCCGTGACGATCCGCAGCGGCGACCGGGAGGCCATCAAGGTCCGCCAGTTCGTGCGGGTGGCCACCAACCTGTCCCTGACGGCCGGCACCTACGCCACGGACATTCCCCGCTTCAACCCGATGCGCCTCTTCGCGGAGGACAGCCAGGAGCGGGTCGAGCCGGTGCCGGAAATGTCGGACGCGGACGTTTCGGTGGTCCGGCGCGATCTCGCCGCCCTTCCCATCGACGCCGGCGCGCCCTCCCTTGCCGACAGCGACGTCCTTGCCATGCTGGAGGAGGAGCGCCGCCTCTCCAGCGAGGCGGGACGCCGGGCCGGCGTGCCGATCCCCGCCCAGCAGATGCTGTTCCGCACCTTGCGGAATCCCGGAGAACTGGGCGACGCCCTGGGCTTTGCCCGGGTGGTAGATGCGCCGTTCAGCACGATCGAAGTTCGGGTCGTGCCCGAGAACGTGACCAGCCTGGCCAAGATCGAACAGAAGTCCATTCCTCCCCTGGTGGAGGAGCGCGACCTCGTCCTTCGAAAAGGCGACACCCTCGAGACGGCCCTGCGCAGCTACGGCGCCACGCCCGAGCAGATCTCCGCGATCTCCACGGCGCTCGCCGCGCGGATCAGGGTCGCAGGCCTCGCCGAAGGCCAGCGCCTGCGGATCCTCATGGCCCCGGGACCGCGCCTCGGCGATCCCAAGCAGGTGGTCCGGGTGCAGGTTTTCGGCGAGCGGGGCCTTGAGGGAATCGCCGCCACCAACGACCGGGGCATCTTCGTGTCCGTCACGCCGCCCGCCGATCAGTTCGACCCGCAGAAGCGCGACGCCCCTGAGGACGGGGAGGAAGGCGGCAGCGGCGTTCGTCTCTACGAGAGCCTCTACGAGACGGCCATGAAGAACGACCTGCCCCGGGAGACGGTGGAAGAGCTGATCCGGATCTTCGGCTATGACGTGGACTTCCAGCGCCGCGCCTCCCAGGGCGACAGCTTCGAGATCTTCTTCGGGGCCGACGACGAGAGCGGAACCCCGGAGATCCTCTACACCTCCCTGACCGTCGGCGGCGAGTCACGCCGGGTCTACCGCTACCAGGGCGAGGACGGAACCATCGACTTCTTCGACGAATCCGGCCGCTCCCTCAAGAAATTCCTGATCCGCAAGCCCATCTCCGACGGCATCCTGCGCTCAGGCTTCGGATCCCGCTTCCACCCGATCCTGGGCTACAGCCGCCCCCATACGGGCGTGGACTGGGCCAACCGGATCGGCACGCCCATCATCGCGGCCGGCAACGGCACGGTCATCAAGGCGGAATGGGACTCGGGCTACGGCCGCCGGATCGAGCTGCAGCACACGAACGGCTATGTAACCGCCTATTCCCACCTGTCGGGCTTCGCTAAGGGCATCACCCCGGGCAGGAGGGTCCAGCAGGGCCAGGTCATCGGCTATCTCGGCAATACCGGCCTCTCCACGGGTCCCCACCTCCACTACGAAGTAATCATCAACGGCAGCTTCGTCGATCCCCTGAAGATCCGCCTCCCGCGGGGGCGCGAGCTCGAGGGCCGCGGCCTGGCGGAATTCAAGCGCCAGCGCGAGCAGGTGGACGACCTCATGGCCCATGCCACCGCCTCGGCCAGCGTCGCCCAGCGTGCCGAACTGCGCTAGGGGGCCATGCTCGACCTGCTCACGATCGTCCTGCCGGTCTTCGGCCTGATCGGCATCGGCTACATCGCGCGCCGGACGGGCTTCGTGTCGGACAAGGTGGGCGACGGCCTGTCCGAGTTCGTCTTCGCTCTCGCCCTGCCCTGCCTGATCTTCCGCACCCTGGTGCGGGCGGAGATCCCGCCCGTGCAGCCCTGGGGCTACTGGATCTCCTATTTCGCCGGAGTGGCCCTGGTCTGGCTCCTGGCCACCATCCTCGGGCGGCGCTTCTTCGGCCTGACGGGCGTTTCCGGCGTCGTCGCCGGCTTCTCGGCCGGGCAGGCGAACACCATTTTCGTCGGCATTCCCATGATCCTGAAGGCCTATGGGGATGCGGGCGCGGTGCCGTTGTTCCTCCTGATCGCGGTGCACCTGCCCGTCACCATGACCCTGGCGACGATCATGGCCGAGGGGCGGCAGGCCTCGCCGGTGGTGATCCTGAAGCGTCTGGCAACCCATCCCATCGTGGTGGGCATCCTGGCCGGATCCATCTGCCGCCCCCTGGCGGGCCATGTTCCGGGGGCGTTCTGGCAGATCTTCGACCTGCTCGGGAGCGCCGCCGTCCCCTGCGCCCTGACGTCCATGGGCATCGCCCTGCAACGCCATGGGATCGCCACCGGCTGGAAGCTGCCGGCCCTCCTGTCCGGGCTCAAGCTCGTGGTCCACCCCCTGGTGGTTCTGGTTCTGGCAACCCAGGTCTTCCACATGCCGCCCGTCTGGGCCGGGGTCGCGGTGCTGTTCGCATCCTGCCCTTCGGGCATCAACGCCTATCTCTTTGCCGTGCGCTACGGGGAGGGGGTCGCCCTGGCCTCCAGCACCGTCACCCTGTCGACGATCCTGGCGCTCGGCACCACCCTGGTTTGGCTCTATGTGCTGGGGGTCGGCTGAGGCGGAAAGCCGAGGCGCCGCCGCACCTCCGCGGCCGTTGCGCCCCGCATCCGCAAGGCGCCCAGCGGCTCGGACTCGCGGCTCTTGGCCAGCTTGTCGCCCGCAGGATCGAGCACGAGAGGGTGGTGGTGGTAGAGCGGGGCCGGCAGATCGAGCAGGGCCTGCAGCAGCACGTGCAGGTCGGTGGCGGCCTCGAGATCCTGGCCCCGCACCACATGGGTGACGCCCTGGAGCGCGTCGTCCACCACCACGGAGAGATGGTAGCTGGTTGGAACGTCCTTGCGCACGATCACCGCATCGCCCCAGCGCCAGGGGTCGGCCATGACGTTCGTTGGAGGGTTCCTTCCATCATCTCTGACATTCTCTGCGTCGAACCTCCCATAGGAGTGCGGCCCGGGGAGAAGCCGGCGGGCTGCCGCCACATGGATCCGCCAGGCATGGGGTTCGCCCCCTGCGATCCGCCGCGCGACCTCCTCGGGCGGGAGATTCGCACAGGTGCCCGGATAGAGGGGCGCGCCGTCCGGGTCCCGGGGCCAGGGCCGGCCGCTGCGGGCCTCCCGGCGGGCGACGGCGTCGCCGATGGCCTTGCGGGAGCAGAAGCAGGGATAGAGGACGCCCCTCCCCTTCAGCGTCAGAGAGGCGCTACGGTAATCCTCGAAATGGTCCGACTGCCGCCGGACCGGCCTCTCCCAGTGGAGGCCGAGCCAGGCGAGGTCGTCATAGATGGCGGCCTCGAACTCGGGACGGCAGCGGGCGAGGTCGATATCCTCGATGCGCAGGAGGAGCCGGCCGCCGAACCGGCGGGCGAGCTCATCGTTGAGCAGGGCCGAGTAGGCGTGCCCGAGATGAAGCCGCCCGTTGGGACTGGGAGCAAAGCGAAAGACCGGCTTCGTCACAGGGGCCTGCATGGGACAAAGGGCATAGGACAAAGGGAAGGAACGCAATGGCCACCCTCCTCGAAACGGACGAGGTTCTCAAGAGGGGCCTGGACGAGCTCGCCCGGGCCGATCCGGTCATGCGGGACCTGCTGGCCGAGGGGATCGTCCCCGTGCTGCGCAAGCGCCCGCCGGGCTTCGAGGGGCTCGCCTGGATCATCGTCGGCCAGCAGGTCTCCACCGCCAGCGCCGCGGCGATCTGGGGCCGCCTGCGCCAGGTGCTCGAGCCCCCCACGCCCGAGGCCTTCCTGCGCCTCCCGGACGAGGACCTGCGCGCCGCCGGGCTCTCGGCCGGAAAGGTCAGGACCATCCGGGCCGCCGCCCGGGAGATCCTCGACGGCCGGCTTCCCCTCGACAATCTGCACGAGGTCCCGGCCGACGGGGCCCATGGCCTTCTCACGCGGGTGAAGGGCATCGGCCCCTGGACGGCCGACATCTACCTGCTCTTCTGCCTCGGCCATCCGGACGCCTTCCCGAGCGGCGATCTCGCGGTGCAGGAGGCGGCCCGCCTCGCCTATGGGCTCGACGCCCGGCCGGACGCGGGGGCGCTCGCGGCGCTGGCCGAACGCTGGCGGCCCTGGCGGGGCGTGGCCGCCAAGGTGCTGTGGGCCTATTACCGGGCGGCCAAGGCCCGGGAGGGCAGTCCCGTCCCTTGACTTGGCTCCCGGTTAGGCCCTGCAATCCCTCCCTTCACGACGATCGATCGAAAGGTCTGCTCCCCATGGCTTCCATCGACGGCCCGCGCCTTGCCCCGAAATCCGGCCGGGCCCAGCAGCTCGTGGTCTTCCTCCATGGCCTCGGGGCGGACGGGAACGACCTGATCGAGCTGGGCCGGCAATGGCGGGACTGGCTGCCGGATGCGGCCTTTGTGGCCCCGCACGCCCCCGATCCTTGCGAGGGCGCGCCCATTGGGCGGCAATGGTTTCCCCTCACCCTGCGCGACCCCAGGGAGTTCTGGCGCGGGGTGACCTATGCGGCCCCCGGCCTCGACGCCTTTCTCGACCGGGAGCTCGCCCGCCACGGGCTGCCCGCCTCCAGGCTCGCCCTGGTCGGGTTCAGCCAGGGCGCCATGATGGCCCTGCATGTGGGCCTGCGCCGGGCCGCGGCTCCGGCGGCGATCCTGGGCTATTCCGGCCTGCTGGTGCTGGAGGACGGCCGGGGACCCGAGAGCCTGAGGCCGGCCTCGGGCTCCACGCCGCCGATCCTGCTCGTCCACGGCGACGGGGACGAGGTGGTGCCCGTCGAGATGTTCTTCTTCTCCAAGGAGGCCCTGGCCGGGGCGGAAATCCCCTGCCAATGGCACCTCTCCCCTGGGGTCGGCCATGGGATCGACGGCGGGGGCCTGCGCCATGGCGGCCTGTTCCTCGCCGGGTCCTTCGGCCTCCCCCACCCGCGTGAGGCTTAGGCCCGGGCGGCCGCGAGGGCCGCCTGGGCGCCGGACCTGAGCAGGACCGTGTCGCTCGCGATGGAGATGAACTGGAAGCCCCGGCGGCCCAGCTCGGCCGCCCGCGAGCCGGAGGCCGCGTAGACGGCCGCGAGCTTGCCCGCGGCCCTTGCCCGCGACAGGGCGTGATCGAGCGCCTCCTCCACCTCCGCCCCGGCGGGGTTGAGCTCCCGTCCCCCCGACAGGGCGATGGACAGGTCGGAGGGGCCGATGAAGACGCCGTCGATGCCGGTAACGGCCAGGATCCCGTCGATGGCGGCGAGCCCCTCCCGGGTCTCCACCATGGCGAAGGTGACGGTCAGCCCGTTGGCGCGCCCGAAATAGGCGGCCGGCTCCAGGCCCGAGAGGGCGAGCGCCCCCAGGGGACCCCAGCTCCGCTCTCCCACGGGGGGAAACTTGGTGAAGCCCGCAAGGCGGCGGGCGTCCTCGACGCTGTTGATCATGGGGGCGATGATGCCCGACGCGCCCGCATCCAGGAAGCGGGACGCCGATGCGAAATCCCCCACCGGGATCCGCACCAGGGCGGGCTTTCCCGCCGCCGCGATCAGGGGCACCGCCCGCATGGCGGCGGAAAAGTCGATGGCCCCGTGCTGCATGTCCAGGGTGACGGCGTCGAAGGCCTCCCGGGCCAGGAGGCCGGGAACGGACGGCTCCGGCAGGCCGCACCAGGCGGACAGGACGGGGGAGCCACGCCGCAGCAGGCTGGGAAAGGATGGATCGGTCAGCATGGCGCCCCTTCGATGTCTTGCAAGGTGTCGGGTTTTTGGGACCTGCCCCGCGGCGCAGGATCGGCCCTGCGGCGCAAGGTCAGCCCTGCGGAGCAGGGCCGAGGGGGCTCTAGCGGCCCGCCTTGATCTCTTCCACGGCGCGGGCCATCAACTCCCCCATGGTGCGGGTCAGTTCGCCCTCGCCGATCGACTTGCCGGCCCCGTCGAGATCCCGGCCCACCTTGCGCAGCACGTCCGCGTCGCCCGCCTCCTCGAAATCGGCCAGGACCACGCTCTTGGCGTAGGCTTCCGCGTCCGGCCCGGTCTTGCCCAGCCGCTCGGCCACCCAGAGCCCGAAGAGCTTGTTGCGGCGGGCGGTCGCCTTGAAGCGCAGGTCCGCGTCATGGGCGAACTGCTTCTCGAAGGCGTCTCTCCGGTCGTCGAAGCTGGGCATGGAATCATTCTCCTTGGGTTGTGACGTCCTGCGATATAAGGGCGCATTCGCGCCGCCGCCAGTCGTCGCGGTCGAGGAAGATGAGCCGCAACGCCCTGCAACCTTGCGGCTTTCTCCCCCTGCGTTGTGCTTGTTCGAGGGATCGGATAGGTTGCGCCCAAGCGGAGCGCCGGCCTCAAGCCGCGCCCACGCCAGCCGCGGATCTTTACAATTGTCCATCCCCAAGGAGCCTCGGCAATGGATTTTCTCAAACCACGGTACACGCCTATGAATCGTCGCCGCCGCATCTATGAGGGCAAGGCGAAGGTCCTCTATGAGGGCCCCGAGCCCGGAACGCTCATCCAGCATTTCAAGGACGACGCGACCGCCTTCAATGCCAAGAAGCACGAGGTGATCGACGGCAAGGGCGTGCTCACCAACCGGATCTCGGAATACATCTTCCAGCACCTGAACGAGATCGGCGTGCCCACCCACTTCATCCGCCGCCTGAACATGCGCGAGCAGCTGATTCGCGAGGTGGAGATCATCCCCCTCGAGGTGGTGGTGCGCAACGTGGCGGCAGGCTCGATGGCGACCCGGCTCGGCCTCGAGGAGGGCACCCAGCTCCCCCGGTCGATCATCGAATTCTACTACAAGAACAACGAGCTGAACGACCCGATGGTGTCCGAGGAGCACATCACCGCCTTCGGCTGGGCCTCGCCCCAGGAGATCGACGACATCATGGCGCTCGCCATCCGGGTCAACGACTTCCTGTCCGGCCTCTTCCTGGGCGTCGGCATCCGCCTGGTGGACTTCAAGATCGAGACCGGCCGCCTGTGGGAAGGCGAGATGATGCGCATCGTCGTGGCCGACGAGATCTCCCCGGATTCCTGCCGCCTCTGGGACATCAAGTCCAAGGACAAGCTCGACAAGGACCGCTTCCGCCGCGACATGGGCGGGCTGGTGGAGGCCTATTCGGAAGTGGCCCGCCGCCTGGGCATCCTGGCCGAGAACGAAAACCCGGTCACGGGCGGCCCCCGCCTCGTGCAGTAAGGACTGACGGTCCCCGTCTCGAAAGCCCGGCCTTGGCCGGGCTTTTTTCATAGATGGGTGCAATTCGCACAGGCCGCCTCTTTCCCCTCCCCCTTGCGGGGAGGGGTAGGGGTGGGGGTGGTGCGGCTGGGTGAGACGGCGGGGAGGCCCGCCCTTCTCCCTCTCCCGAGTGGGAGAGGGTTGGGGTGAGGGAAGGCCCTCTCCGAACAGAGCACAGGCGGTGGTGAGCAGAGCAAGGCGCAGCGCCCCATTCTGCACCGTCCTGCCCTCACCCCTGCCCCTCTCCCACTCGGGAGAGGGGAAAGAGGCTTGGTTGACTCCTTCAACCCCATCGACCTCCCGGCCCTTTTGCCCCATAGAAGGAGGCGATGCCTCTTCGCCTGTGCTTCCGGTCCGCCATCGTCGCCCTCGCCCTGTCGCTCGCCACCTGCGGCTACATCCCGCGGCCCGTGGAGGGCGTGCCCGCCGGCGCGCCGTGGGAGGCCCTTCCCTTGAGGAAATGGCTGGCCGAGGACCGGGCGGAGCCCCAGGCCCTGTCCTTCTGCGCGCCGCCGGAATGCAGCCCTGGCTTGGCGGTGAGCGTCGTGCGCCTCAAGGGCCGGGACGCCCAGATCACCCAGGCGGTGCTCCGTGACCCGGAGCGCCTGGCCCGGGCGCTCCGCTCCCCCGCCGGGCGGGACAAGCCGGTGCGAACCCGGATTTCCGTCGAGCCCCTCAAGGACGCGCCCTATCCGGGCTTCGCCATCAGCCTCGCGCCCGCGGACGCACGGAAGGCCCCCGCCTATGGCGCAGCCCTCGGTCGACGTTCGGGCGAGAGCCTGGACGTGGTCCTGGTGATCGGCGAGACCGCGGAGGCCGTTCAGGACACCGCGCGGCGGGTGGCCCAGCGTGAATTGGGCTCCTGAGCGCCCGTGCAATGAGGCCTAGCGCAGGGGCTTACAGGCTAAGGAAAAATCCACATGATAATGCTCGTCATGTCGAACCCAGGCCTGGTGGCGCATAAACGATAGGTTGGCCTGCAGGTATGAGCCTCGGGATGTCGCAAAAAGCAGGGGCAGGTAGGCTGGGTCGAAAATGACACGCTCGATTGTGATGCCTCTTTTGGTTGCGGATGAATGCAAGGCTTCGACGTGCAATCCGATTGCCTCGAAATCGATGCGATAGGCTCCAGCCTCCCCTGTCCGATTGAACTCCATATCGTACCCGTAACGGTTCAGAGGGTTCGTCGGCAGCGGAACCGAATTCCCGCTTTTGTCGCGGACCGGGACCATGAAATCGACGGACAGCCCGTTCTGATGCGTCCGATGGGGAGGAAAAGGCCCACCCTTGGCATGACCGCTTTCCCCATAAACAAATACCAGTCCCCTATGGGCGCCAGCCAGGGCCTCATAAGACTCGACCACGATGTCGGCGACTTGAGAATGAACGTAGTTCCGGTCGAGCAGGGAGGCCAGACGGCTGTAGGAGACGAAATTCTTGCCTGAAAGCGGCAGGGCAACGCCGCCCTCAAGCCTTCCCTTGCCGGGACGGCCGTAACAGACGCTTTCCGCGCCAAGCCCTTGAGACGGCAGAGCGAACAGGAATACGCCAGCGAGAGAAGTCAGGCGTTTTCTGCAAGGCAGGGAGCTTTGGGATGAATGGGACACGACAGCCTGGAGAATGGAGGTTGGGTGATACTTTATAGCAACTTGGATCAGGGTTGCAGCCCCGCCATGAGAGCCGCCCCATATTCAAACCCATTTCTTCAGGACGGATGCCGGGCGTGAATTGGGCTCCTGACACCGTTGTCTCCGGGCCCCAATGGCTTTATGGCGTTGGCCCAATCCGAAACAGCCCGAGGCCCCCATGAAAGCCCGCGTCACCGTGACCCTCAAGAACGGCGTTCTCGATCCCCAAGGCAAGGCCATCGAAGGGGCGCTCAAGTCGCTCGGCGTCGAGGGCATCGCCCATGTGCGCCAGGGCAAGGTGTTCGACATCGAACTCGACACGGCCGACAGGGGCCAGGCCGAAGCCTCCCTCAAGGCGGCCTGCGAGAAGCTTTTGGCCAATACGGTGATCGAGAACTACCGCGTCGAGCTGACCTGACCGTCAGGCCCGGACCGGATCCGGGCCTCCGCTTTTTGAGGCGCCGCAAGGCGTGGATGGCCGGGACGGGCCCGGCCATGAAGACACAAGGGTGAATGGGATGAAATCCGCCGTCATCGTCTTTCCCGGCTCCAATCGCGAAGGCGATGCGGTGCGGGCGCTGGAAGCGGCAGGCTCCAGGGTCGAGAAGGTCTGGCACGCCGAGCCCGAGCTGCCGGCGGGCACGGACCTGGTGGTGCTGCCGGGGGGCTTCTCCTACGGCGACTACCTGCGCTGCGGGGCCATCGCGGGCCGCGCCGCGGTGATGGATGCGGTGCGGGCCCATGCGGCGCGGGGCGGCCTCGTGCTCGGCATCTGCAACGGCTTCCAGATCCTGTGCGAATCCGGGCTCCTGCCCGGCATCCTCATGCGCAACGCCAACCTCAGGTTCATCTGCCACCGGCAGTTCCTCAAGGTGGAGCGCAACGACACCGCCTTCACGAGGGCCTACGCCAGGGGCCAGGCCATCGACGTGTGCGTGGCCCACGGGGAGGGCAACTACACGGCGGACGAGGAGACCCTGCGGCGCCTCGAAGGCGAGGGCCTCGTGGCCTTCCGCTACAGCGACGCCGGGGGCCGCGTGACCGCGGACGCCAACCGCAACGGCTCCATGAACGCCATCGCGGGCATCTATTCGGAGAGGCTCAACGTGCTCGGCATGATGCCCCATCCGGAAAACCTCATCGAGGATCTGGTGGGTGGCGCCGACGGGCTCGGGCTCTTCCGGAGCCTCGTGTCGTCCTTTGCCGACGCGGCCTGATCCTTCAAAGCACAGAGACCCCGATGATCCGCAACGACGCCGCCATCACCCCGGAGCTGGTCAAGGAGCACGGGCTCAAAGCCGACGAGTACGAGCGCTTCGTGGCGCTGATCGGCCGCGAGCCTACGCTGACCGAGCTCGGCATCGTGTCGGCCATGTGGAACGAGCACTGCTCGTACAAGTCCTCCCGCATCCACCTGCGCGGCCTGCCCACCAAGGCCCCCTGGGTGATCCAGGGGCCGGGCGAGAACGCGGGGGTGATCGACATCGGCGATGGCTTAGCCTGCATCTTCAAGATGGAGAGCCACAACCACCCCTCCTTCATCGAGCCCTATCAGGGCGCGGCGACCGGGGTGGGCGGCATCCTGCGCGACGTGTTCACCATGGGGGCGCGGCCCATCGCGGCGCTCAACCTCCTGCGCTTCGGCGAGCCGGGCCATCCGAAGACCCCGCATCTCGTCTCGGGCGTGGTGGCGGGGATCGGCGGCTACGGCAATTCCTTCGGGGTGCCCACGGTCGGGGGCAGCGTGGGCTTCGACCGGCGCTACAACGGCAACATCCTGGTCAACGCCATGGCGGTGGGGCTCGCCCGCACGGACGAGATTTTTTACGCCAAGGCCACGGGGGTGGGAAACCCCATCGTCTATCTGGGCTCCAAGACCGGCCGCGACGGCATCCACGGCGCCACCATGGCGTCCGCCGAGTTCGACGAATCGTCCGAGGAGAAGCGCCCCACCGTGCAGGTGGGCGATCCCTTCGCCGAGAAGCTGCTGCTGGAGGCCTGCCTCGAGCTCATGAAGTCCGGCGCGGTGATCGCCATCCAGGACATGGGGGCGGCCGGGCTCACCAGCTCCGCCGTGGAGATGGGCGCCAAGGGCAATCTCGGGGTCGAGCTCGACCTGGACAAGGTGCCCTGCCGCGAGGAGGGCATGAGCGCCTACGAGATGATGCTGTCCGAGAGCCAGGAGCGCATGCTCATGGTGCTCAAGCCCGGCATGGAGGGCCAGGCGGAGGCCATCTTCCACAAATGGGGCCTCGATTTCGCGGTGATCGGCCGGACCACCGATACCCTGCGCTTCGTGATCAGGCACGGGGGCGAGGTGAAGGCGGACCTGCCCATCAAGGAACTGGGCGACGAGGCCCCGCTCTACGACCGGCCCTATGCGGAGAGCCCCCAGCAGCCCGTGATCGCCCCGGAGAGCGTGGAGGCTCCCGTGTCCGAGGCCGAGGCCCTGCTGCGGCTCGTCGGCTCCCCGGACCAGTGCTCCAAGCGCTGGGTCTGGGAGCAGTACGACCATCTCATCCTCGGCAACACCGTCCAGCCCCCCGGCGGCGACGCCGCCATCGTGCGGGTGGAGGACGGGCCCAAGGGCCTGGCGCTTACCACGGACGTGACCCCGCGCTACTGCGAGGCCGATCCCTTCGAGGGCGGCAAGCAGGCGGTGGCGGAAGCCTGGCGCAACATCACCGCCGTGGGCGGCCTGCCGCTGGCGATTACCGACAACCTCAACTTCGCCAGTCCCGAGCGGCCGGAGGCCATGGCGCAGTTCGTGGGCTGCGTGAGGGGCATCGGCGAGGCCTGCCGGGCGCTCGACTTCCCCGTGGTGTCCGGCAACGTCTCCCTCTACAACGAGACCAACGGCCAGGGCATCCTGCCCACCCCCGCCATCGGCGGCGTGGGGGTGCTCGACGACGTGAGGGTCAACGCCTCGGTGGCCTTCAAGCGCGAGGGCGACGCCATCCTCCTCATCGGGGAAACGAGGGGGTGGCTCGGCCGGTCGATCTATCTCCGCGATGTCTGCGGCCGGGAGGAAGGCGCTCCGCCGCCGGTGGATCTGGCCGCGGAGCGGCGCAACGGCGACTTCGTGCGCCAGCTCATCCGCTCGGGCCAGGTGGACACGGTCCACGACTGCTCGGACGGCGGCATCGCGCTGGCGCTCGCCGAGATGGCCATGGCGGGCGACCTCGGCGCGACGGTTGCAGGAGCGCCCGAGGGCCTGCCGCTCCACGCCTTCCTGTTCGGGGAGGACCAGGGCCGCTACCTGATCGCCGTCGAGGAGGACGGGGCGGCCGACATCCTCTACGAGGCCGGGGCCGTCGGCATTCCCGCCGCGGCGCTGGGCGTCACCGGCGGCAATGCGTTGATTCTGCCGGGCGAGCAGGCCATATCGGTGAAGAGGCTGAAGGCCGCGCACGAGGCCTGGCTGCCGGACTACATGGCCGGCAAGGCCTGAGGAGAGAAAATCCATGCCCATGGACGCCCGCGACATCGAGAGCATGATCAAGGCCGCCCTGCCCGACGCGGTGGTGGAGATCAAGGACCTGGCGGGCGACGGCGACCACTACGCTGCCACCGTCACGTCCTCGGCCTTCCGGGGAAAGTCCCGGGTGCAGCAGCACCAGATGGTCTATGCGGCGCTCCAGGGCCGCATGGGCGGCGCGCTGCACGCCCTTGCATTAACGACGCTGGCACCCGACAATTGACACGACAACCCGGCGCCTTGAACGCCGGAGCCAAGGAGAATCCCATGACCGACGCCCATCAGGTGATCGACAACGAAGTGAAGTCCAACGACGTGGTGCTGTTCATGAAGGGCACGCCGCAATTCCCCATGTGCGGTTTCTCGGGCCAGGTGGTCCAGATCCTCAACTACCTGGGCGTGCCCTACAAGGGCGTGAACGTGCTGGAGGACGAGACCATCCGCCAGGGCATCAAGGAATATTCCAACTGGCCGACCATTCCCCAGCTCTACGTGAAGGGCGAGTTCGTAGGCGGCTGCGACATCACCCGCGAGATGTTCCAGACCGGCGAGCTGCAGCAGTTTTTCGCCGACAAGGGCGTCAAGGTCGAGCAGAGCGCTTAAAAAAAGCAGCGCCGCTCGCAGGAAGCGATCGAGGCGGGGCCCGGGCCCCGCCATTTTGTTGCGAAAAACCCCGTGTTTTTGAACGAAACGCGTCTTTTGTCGCATTTCCCTTGCGGCACAGCTTCCGCCACAATGGCTCCCGTGAATTCACGAAAGCCGCCCATCAAAAACAACAGGGCGGACACGGGGGCCTTGCCATGATCGAGCCGGAGACGACCAATATCGTTGCGTTCAAGCCGCGCGCGGCGGCGCAGCACCACCCCAAGAGCCTGATGGAGCGGATCTACGCCGCGGGCTCCCTGCCCGTGCGGGCGGATGATCTCGCCACCAAGACGGCGGCTCTGATGCTGCAGCGCCTCGGCTTTCTCGTCATCGAGGAAGTTCTGGCCGACGGCACCCCCAAGCCCCTCGGGCGCGGCGAGGTGCGAGAGGCCATGCACCGGCCCTGGAGGCTGGCGAAGCCCGCCTTCTCGGGCCGGACCGGCGTTCCCGACGGCGGAGGTCCCGTTCCGGTCTAGAGCATCGCGGAGCCCGCCCGCCGCAGAACATGCGCGGCCCGGACAGGGCTGCCTCCCTGAGCGCGGAACCGGCCCTAGGACCGCCCGAGCGCCGCGCGCATGAAGGCCAGGGCATCGGGGGAGTCCCATTCGGCCGGACCTTTCAGAAGGGCGATCTCGCAGCCGGACGGATCGACCAGGAAGGTGGTGGGCAGGCCCACCACGTGGCCGGACTTCTGGAGAACCTGGAGCAGCTTGCCGGCAGGGTCGGCGAAATAGGCCAGGTTGCGGATGCCGTTCTCCTGCAGCCAAGCCCTGGGCTTGTCGGGATTGCGCGTATCCACGTTGATGGCCACCACCTGGAAGTCCGGCCCGCCCAACTCCGCCTGGAGCCGGTCGAGGGCCGGCATCTCCTGCCGGCAGGGGACGCACCAGGTGGCCCAGAGATTGACGAGGATCGTCCTGCCGCGGAAATCGGACAGGCCCGCCGCCTGCCCGTCCGGACCCGTGAAGGCGATGGCCGGAGGCGGCTTGGGCGCGCCGTTGACGGCGAGCGCCGCGATCTCGCCCCTGGCCAGGGGCCGCAACCGTTCCGCAACCGGGCCCGAGGCGCGGCATTCCCCCGCCCCTGCCACGGCCGAGCCATGCTGGAACAGGGCGTACCAGCCGGCCCCCGCCCCCAGGAGAGCGAGCGCGAGGAGGCCCGAGAGCCAAGGGGCCGTTCGAGATTTGACCGTATCCGACATGGCCTGGGATGTGCCGCTTTTCGGCCCGCGCCTCAAGAGCCAATGCGATCCTGGCGGCTCACGATGCCGTGGGAGGACGGCCCACGAAAAAGCCCCGGCAGCCGAAGCGCCGGGGCAAGGAGCGAAGTCTCGATGATCGATCAGATCACAAAGAAGTCGTTGGTGGTCATCTTGAGGTTCTTGGACAGGGTGGCGATCAGCACCGCCTTGCCGGACCCGGAGCCGTCGGCGTCGTAGTAGAGGAAGCCGTTCTTGTTGTTGTAGATCAGGTAGTCGTTCCGGTCGTCGGCCTTGGTGCCGATGTTGAAGAAGTTGCCGTTCAGCTTCTTCGGGGCCGCCTCCGAGCCGGAGCCCAGCTTCTTGAAGATGGCGTTGTCAAGCCAGATGGTGTCGTCCTTGACCCGGAAGTCGACCACCTTGTCCACATTGCCCGAGGACGGCTTGGTGTTGAAGACGAAGGTGTCCTTGCCGGCCCCGCCCGTCAGGACGTCCTTGCCCAAGTCGCCATGGAGGAAGTCGTTGCCGGCGCCGCCATTGATCGCGTTGGCGCCGCTGTTGCCGTAGATCCTGTTGTCCAGGCTGTTGCCGGTCAGGCCGATGGGGCTCGAGCCGGTGGCGCTGAGGTTCTCGACGAAGTCAGCCAGGGTGTGGGTGACGTCGGTGAAGACCTGGTCGGCCGTTCCGCCCGCGGCGGTTTCGACCACCTGGTCGCCCGCGCCCACATAATAGGTGTCATTGCCCAGGCCGCCGGTCAGCACGTTGGCGCCGGCATTGCCTCTCAGAACGTTGTCGCCGTCATTGCCCGTGGCGTTGATCGCGCCGGAACCCATCAGGGTGATGTTCTCGATGTTGGCCAATGCCGCGATCGAAAAGTTCATCGACGCCATGACGGTATCGATGCCCTCTCCTGCCATTTCCGTGACCGTATCGTCCATGTCGACGACATACGTGTCGTTTCCTACGCCGCCCTCCAGAATGTCAGCGCCCGCGCCTCCATCGAGCGTATCGTCGCCGGCAAGACCTTGGAGGCGGTTCACTCCAAGGTTGCCGGTTATCGCATTGGCAAGCTCGTTGCCGGTGCCGTCGAAATCGGAATTGACGTTCTCGACCAGGATGAGGTTCTCGACATTTGCGCCGAGCGTGAAGCCGACATTCGAGTAGACCGTATCGATGCCCTCGCCTGCTAGTTCCGTGACGACCTCGTCCGGCTGATCGACCCGGTAGATATCGTTGCCGGCGCCGCCAACCAGCGTGTCGGTTCCCCCATCGCCGTTGAGAACGTTGTCGAAGGCATTGCCTTCGATCCGGTTGGCGGTGCTGGTTCCCCAGACATTCCGGTAAAAGGAATCCGGTGCCAGAGTGTAGTTGACTTCACTATCCAGGAAGACGAGACGCAGTTCAGGATGTTCCAGTGCCATTCTTGGCTCCTCCAAACTCTTCGGTAAGAACGTTGTCATGAGGAGCCGGGATTCAAGGCGTTATCTTCTGGGTTATGCCCAATGGGGGTAGGGGCGACTGCAGCGCCTCCAAGGCCTTAAGGTGCTGCGAGGAAAGTTTTTTTTCGTCAAGCTCTCTAAGTAAATGCTACTTAATAACTAATCCTTCCTGATAGGTTACATTACTTATGATTATTGTCTGATCCCTCCTGCCGCCCACCCGCTCTAAATCCGCCGCCTTGCCTCTCGCATCGGCTGCCGCTTCCCGCTATGGTGCGGCCGCGTTCCGGAGCTTCTGATGTCGTCTCGTCCCATCGTCTGCCGCGCCGTGCTGATCGCCGGCCTCCTTGCCCTCGGCCTCTCAGCCTGCGGCCGCCGCGGCGCCCTTGAGCCGCCCCCGGACCCGTCGGTCGCCCAGGCCCAGCAGGGAACCGCGAGCGAGGGCTCGGGACAGGCGACCCTGCCCTCCCCGGTGGGGACGCCCCGCTCGAAACCGAGCCGCGGCTACACCATCCCGGACAAGCCCTTCATCCTCGACCCGCTTCTGTAGGCCCGCCCATGCACCACTTCGCCTATCGCCAGGGCGCCCTCCACGCGGAGGACGTCGATCTGCGCCGGCTCGCGGACGAGGTCGGCACCCCGTTCTACTGCTATTCCTCCGCCACCCTCGAGCGGCATTACCGGGTCTTCGCCGAGGCCTTCGCGGACACGGACGTTCTCGTGTGCTACGCCATGAAGGCCAATTCCAACCAGGCGGTTCTCAGGACCCTCGGCCGGTTGGGCGCGGGCATGGACATCGTCTCGGAAGGCGAGCTGCGCCGGGCCTTGGCGGCCGGCGTTCCGGGGGAGCGGATCGTTTTCTCCGGCATCGGCAAGACCAGGGCCGAGATGGCCTTCGCCCTCGACAGCGGGACCCTGTGCTTCAACGTGGAATCCGAGCCGGAGCTGGAGGCCTTGTCGGAGGTGGCGCTCTCCAAGGGCATGCGCGCCCCCGTGTCGATCCGGATCAACCCGGATGTGGACGCCAGGACCCACAGGAAGATCTCCACCGGCAAGTCCGAGAACAAGTTCGGCATTCCCATCGGCCGCGCCCGGGAGGTCTATGCCGGTGCGGCGCGGATGAAGGGGATCGAGATCACCGGCGTCGACATGCATATCGGCAGCCAGATCACCGATCTCGAACCCTTCGACAACGCCACCGCGCTCCTGGCGGAGCTGGCCCGCGACCTCATGGCCGACGGGCACAGGCTCCACCACATCGACCTCGGCGGCGGCCTGGGCGTGCCCTATCGCGAGGACAATGAGCCCCCGCCCGATCCGCAGGCCTATGCAGGGATCATCAAGCGGCACACGAGGAATCTTGGCCTCCGGCTCATCTTCGAGATGGGCCGCCTGATCGCCGGCAATGCGGGCGTTCTCGTCACTCGGGTGATCTACGTGAAGCAGGGGGCGGACAGAACCTTCCTGATCGTCGACGCGGCCATGAACGACCTCATCCGCCCGACGCTCTATGACGCCCACCACGACATCAAGCCCGTGACGGAGCCGGGGCGCGACGCCGCCCGCATCGTGGCCGACGTGGTCGGCCCGGTCTGCGAAACCGGCGATTACCTCGCCCTCTCCCGCGACATGCCGTCCGTGGAGGCGGGCGACCTGCTCGCCATCATGACCACGGGCGCCTACGGGGCCGTTCAGGCGAATACCTACAACACCCGTCTGCTCGTGCCGGAGGTGCTGGTGCGCGGCGCGGAGCATGCCATCGTGCGCCCGCGTCCGAGCTACGAGGACCTCATCGGCCTCGACCGCGTTCCGGGCTGGCTGAGCTGACGAAGGTTTTCAACCCCTCCGCAAGACCGGGATAGCTCGCGAAAGCCCGTCAGGCATGAGGGACGGTGCCTGCTTGTGGCGTCCGCCGGGCCGACCTTGCGATCATGAAAAAACCCCGGCAGCGGTGCTGCCGGGGTTCATTTTTCAGGCGGGTCCGATCGTTTAGATGATCATGAAGTCGAGGGAGCTCAGCTTCAGGTTCTTGTCGAGCTGGGCGAACTTGACCGCCGCGCCCTTTCCGGAACCGTCGGCGTCGTAGTAGAGCGCGCCCTTGGCCTTGTCGTAGACGATGTAGTCGTTCTTGTCCTTGGCCTTGGAGCCGAAGGTGAAGAAGTCCTTCTTCAGCTTGCCGGGCTTCAGGTCCGAGCCGGAGCCCAGCTTCTTGAAGATGGCGTTGTCGAGCCAGATCGTGTCGTCCTTCACCGAGAAGGACGTGATCTTGTCCACATTGCCGGTCTTGTTCAGCTTCGTGTTGAAGATGAACACGTCCTTGCCGCGGCCGCCGTTGAGCAGGTCGTTGCCGAGGCCGCCGTTGAGCTTGTCGTTGCCGGCGCCGCCGTTCAGGGTATCCTTGCCGGAACCACCCCAGAACACGTCGTCGGCGGCAGAGCCGAGGGTCTTCTCCGGGCTCGCGTCACCCACCGCGACCGCGAAGGTCTCGACGGAAATCAGACCCGCCTTGTCCTTCACCTCGACGGTCACGTTGTGCGACTGGGCCTGCTCGAAATCGAGCTTGAAGCCGTCCTTGACCACCAGCGAGCCGTTCTTGATCTCGAAGCGGCCGCCGGCATCGTCCGTGAGGCGATAGGACAGCACGTCCCCGGCATCCTGATCCGTCGCGCTGAGGGCGCCGACCACGGTGCCGTTGGCGGCCAGCTCGGCCACGGTCGTACCGGTCAAGGTCACGTTCTCCGGAGCCTCGTTGACGTTGGAGACGGTCACGGTGAGCGTTTCCGTGTAGGAGTGACCGGCCCCGTCGTCGACCATGACGTTGATCTGGTGATCGCCGACCTGGGCATCGTTGAGGCCCGCCTTCACCCGCACCTCGTTGCCCACGATCTCGAACAGGTCATTGTTCGGATCATTGTCGTCGTCGACGAGGGTGTAGGTGTAGGTGCCCACCGTATCCGCGTCGGCGACGCTCAGCGTGCCGATCACCGTGCCAAGAGCCGCATTCTCGGCAACCGTCTTGTTCGAAAGCTCCAGGTCCGTCGGATCATTGTCGTTGATGTCGTTGACGGTGATCTCGAACTCTTGAGTGGAGGTGTTGGCACCGTCGGAGACCTGCACCGTGATCGTGTGGGTGCCGGCTGCCTCGAAGTCGAGACCTGCCTTCACCCGCACCTGGTTGCCCACGATCTCGAACAGATCGTCGGACGGATCGCCGTTGTCGTCCACGAGGGTGTAGGTGAGCGCGCCCACCGTATCCGGGTCGTTGGCGCTCAGGGTGCCGACCACGCCGCCAACAGCCGCATCCTCGTCGATGACCATGTTCGACAGCATCAGCCCTGTCGGAGCATTGTCGTTGGCGTCAGCGAGATCGAGAGTGACGGTCTTGGGGACGGTATTCACCCCATCGGAGACATTCACCGTCACGCTGCGGTGCGCCGGGTTCTCGTAGTCGAGGGTGACGCCGGCCGCGACCGTGATCTTGTAGCTCATGCCGTCCTGGGCGAGAGCCAGATCGAACAGGGCGTCCGAAGTGGCATCCAGGCTGTAGGTGAGGAGTTGACCCTCGGGATCCATCGCACTGATGGTGGCGACGAGCGCGCCTTCGCTTGCGCCTGCCCCTTCCGTCACCGCAACAGTGGTCTCGTTCACCACAGGCGCTTCGTTGACGTTGGTGATCTGGAACGAGTTGACGACCAACAAGTCGACAACCGTGAAGCCGTCCGCGGCGTTAGCCTTGATGGTGAAGGCGTAAGTGGCCTTGTTTTCAAAATCTAGAGCCGCTCCGTCCTTGACGAAGATCTTATTGCCTTGAATTTCGAAGGTGTCGAACGCCTCTTGATCCCCCTCCATGACATAGGAGTCGGCAAAGGAGCTATCGGACAAGAGCGTGGCAATCTCTCCGGTGGAATTTTCCGGTACTTGTAGCGTGCTGATTTGAATCACTGTGGTGCCCCGATATTGAGTTAGGTTATTATATGCCAACCGCCGCTTTGTAGCGTTATAAAGTGCAGCCAGTCAACTTCCATATTGCAACGTTAGAGTGTCTGCCACGTCTTCATAACTGACTGATTTTGTTAGCCTTTCCTTATTATCAGTTTCCCTGGTCAAGCTGCCGTCGACAAAAAATGTGTGCGCCCCGCGGCGCCCGGGCCTCCGACCTGCAACCCAGGCGCGCCTCCAACGGCCCCTCGACCGGCGGCAAAGTCCTCCCCCGCCGGCTTCAAGCCCGGCCGTTCAGGCGTTTGTGATCCTCTGTGCCCATTTGACCGCTGGTCATCGGGGCGAGGAGTGCTAGCTTTCCCTCAGGGGCTTTGACGGAGAGACCGTGCTGCGGAAGGATTTGGCATGAGCGATGGCCCAACCCCCTCGCCTGCGCAGGGCAACCTCAACAGGCGGCTCGGGCGCCTCGTCACCCATGCCCGCTGGTCCCTGTGGTGGGAGGAGGCCTGGCCGCGGCTGTGGATTCCCCTCGCCATCGTCCTCCTCTTCCTCACCCTGTCCTGGTTCGGCCTCTGGCTTGACGCGCCGCCCCTGTGGCGGGGCGTGGGGCTGGCGCTGTTCGCCGCAGCCCTTCTCCTGTCCCTGTGGCCCCTGGTGCGCCTGCGGGCGCCGAGCCGCACCCATGCCCTGGACCGGCTGGACCGGGACAGCGGCCTGAGCCACGGCCCCGCCCGGGTGCTGGACGATTCCCTTGCCCTGGGTTCCACCGATCCGGGCAGCCGGGCGCTCTGGGCGCTCCATCGCCGGCGCGCCGAGGAGGCCATTGGGCGGATGCGGGTCGCCCTGCCCCGGCCGGACATGCCCCGGCGGGACCGCTATGCCCTGCGGGCGGCGGGGCTGCTCGCCCTGGTGACCAGCGCCTTCGTGGCCGGCCCGGAGATCGGGCTGCGCCTTTCCGCCGCCTTCGACTGGCGCAAGGTCGAGGTGGCCGGGCCCGCCTTCCGCATCGACGGGTGGATCGATCCGCCCCTTTATACCCGCATGCCGCCCCTGATGATCGACCTAGCCCGCGGCCAGAGCCTGCGGGCGCCCGTGGGCTCGACGGTGGTGGTGCGCATCGCCGGCGAAGGCCAGGCGGAGGTCGCCCCCGGCAGGGGATTGGCGGCCCTGCCGCCCAAGGGCAACCAGCGCGCGGATCTGCGCGAGGAGCGCTACACCCTCGAGGGCAGCGCCAGCCTGACGGTTCGCACGGGCTTCGCCCAGAGCGTGACGCTCGCCATCGAGGCCATCCCCGACCGCCTGCCCGAGATCGCCTTCACGGGCCCGCCCGAGGTGAATGCCCGCGGCACCTTCACCCTCATGTACAAGGGCAAGGACGATTACGGCATCGCGGCCCTGGAAGGGATCGTGGAGAAGGCGGACAACAGCCGGGGCCGGTCCCTGGTGCCCGCCCCCCAGCTCCCGCTCGCCCTTCCGGCCCATGAGGAGAACGCTCCCGAAACCCGCTCTCCCGTGGACCTGACCAACCATGCCTGGGCCGGCGCGCCGGTGCGGATCAGGCTCAAGGCCAAGGACGAGGCCGGCCAGGAGGCGACGAGCGAGGCGATCACCCTCACCCTGCCCCAGCGCCCCTTCACCAACCCTCTCGCCAAGTCCCTGGTGGAGCAGCGGCGCAACCTCGTGCTCGCCCCGGACGACCGCAAGCGCGTGCAGGTCGCCCTGGATTCCCTTCTCATCGCCCCGGAGAGCTTCACGCCGCAATGGGGCGTGTTCATGGGCCTGAGGGCCGGCTCCGAGCGCCTGCGCGCCGCCAAGACCGACCAGGACCTGCTCGACGTGGCCGACTGGCTCTGGAACATGGCCCTCCAGATCGAGGACGGCGGCCTCTCGGACGCGGAGCGCGAGCTGCGCGCCGCCCAGGAGCGCCTGAAGGAGGCCATGGACCGGGGCGCGACGGACGAGGAGATGAAGCGCCTCACCGAAGAGCTGCGCCAGGCCATGGACAAGTTCCTGCGCGAGTTCGCCCAGCGGATGCAGCAGAACCAGCAGAATCAGCAGGCGCAGGACCGGAACCAGCGGGCTCCCGACCGGACGATCTCGCAGGACGACCTCAACCGCATGCTGCGCCAGATGGAGGAGGCCATGCGCCGCGGCGACGTGGCCGAGGCCCAGCGCCTCCTGGAGCAGCTGCGCAACATCCTGGAGAACCTTCAGACCGCCCAGCCCAACAGCCGCATGACCGACCCCCTGGGCCGTGAGATGAACCAGGCCATGCGGGATCTTGAGGACATGGCCCGGGAGCAGCAGAACCTGCGCGACGAGACCTTCCGAGACGGCCAGAACCGGCGCATGCAGCAGGGCAACCGCAACTCCCGCCAGCAGCAGGGGCAGCGCCAGCAGGGACAGCGCCAGCAGGGCCAGCGGCAGCCCGGCCAGCAGGGCGAGCAGGGCCCCGGTCAGGAGCAGGGCGAGAATGGCCAAGGGGGCCAGGACCAGGACCCCTTAGGCCTCGGGCAGCGCCAGCAGGCCCTGAGGGAAAGGCTTCAGGAGCTGCAGCGGCGGATGCACGGCATGGGCATGCAGGGCGAGCAGGGCCTCGGCGAGGCCGAAGGGGCCATGCGCGACGCCGAGGGCGCCCTGGGCCAGGGGCAGGACGGTCCCGCGGTCGACGCCCAGGGCCGCGCCCTGGAGAGCCTGCGCCGCGGCATGCAGGGCATGGCCCAGCAGATGCAGCAGATGCAGCAGGGCGAGGGCAACGAGCAGGCGGGCGACCAGCCCGGCCAGGGCGAGCCGCAGGGCCAGGGCCAGGCCGGGCAGAGGGATACCGATCCGGTCGGGCGTCCGCTCAGGAACCGGGACTTCTCCGACGGCCGTGTGGTCGTGCCCCAGGCCGGAGAATCCCCGGCCCAGAGGGCTCAGCGGATCTTGGACGAATTGCGTCGGAAGCTGGGCGATCCCAATCGTCCCCAGGAGGAGCTTGAATATTTCGAGCGCCTGTTGCGCCGGAACTGAGATCAGGCTAACCCCGCCCCTTCGTCCCCTGGACGCTCGGGCGGGGATCCTGCGGCCCGCCCTATGGAATCATGATGACAAGCATTGCCGATCTGATCGTCCCGATAGCGGTTCTGGCCGTCGCCTTCGTTCTGCTCCTCGGCCTCTTCAACATGCTGCGCGGAGGAAGCGCCAACCGGTCGCAGAATCTCATGCGCACCCGCGTTGTGCTCCAGTTCCTTGCCATCATCCTGATCATGGGGGTTATCTGGTGGCGCGCAGCCTAGCTGCGTAATATTGACACATTCTTGCCACGATCCTTTAAGACATCATTATCCATAAGGGGGATACCCTGCGGCATCGAATCCACAGAAGCGGGTCAATCATGCGCGCCGGCATCGTCATGGGCTTGAGCCTTTTGGTCCTCGCCATGGGATCGGCAGGCGCATCGGCCGCTGACTTCGGCCGGCCCCCCGCCTCTCCGGCGGCCCCTGTCCAGCCCGGCATCCTGTCGGAATTCCGCTTCGGCCTGTCCGCCCAGGACCCCTGGGGCACCGAAGGCAACGGCGGCTCGGCGAACCTCACGGGCGAGATCCTTTTCGCCAGGCCGTTCACCCCGTCCGATCTCTTCACCAGCTATTTCATTCCCCGTCCGCACATCGGCGGCAGCGTGAATTTCAACAGCCGCACGAGCTTCGCCTATGCGGGCCTCACCTGGACCGTGGACGTGACGCCCGGCGTCTTCGTGGAGGGCAGCCTGGGCGGGGCCGTTCACGACGGCAAGAGGGACGTCTACGATTCCTTCTCGGACCGTCAGGCGCTGGGCTGCTCGCCCCTGTTCCGGGAATCGGGATCGGTGGGCGTGCGCCTCTCGGCCAACTGGAACCTGCTGGCCACCGTCGAACATCTGTCCAACGCCGGCGCCTGCTCCGAAAATCGGGGCTTGACGAATATCGGCGCGCGGGTTGGGTATTCGTTCTAGCGAATTCCCGCAGCCCGGACCCGCCATGGTCGTCCTCAACCGCATCTACACCCGCACCGGAGACGAGGGCACCACCGCGCTCGCCGCCGGCGGACGCCGCCCGAAGCATGATCTTCGCATCGAGGCCTACGGCACGGTGGACGAAACCAACGCCTGCATCGGGCTGGCCCGCCTCCATACGGCGGGCCACGAGGTGGACCTCATGCTGGGCCGCATCCAGAACGACCTCTTCGACCTCGGGGCGGATCTCGCCACGGTCGAAACCGACAAGCCCCTCCCCTACGAGCCCCTGCGGGTGACGCAGGCGCAGGTGGACCGCCTCGAGCAGGAGATCGACCGGCTCAACGGGCCCATGTCCCCGCTTCGCTCCTTCGTCCTGCCGGGCGGCACCCCTGCGGCGGCGGCCCTGCACCTGGCCCGCACGGTCTGCCGCCGGGCCGAGCGGCACGTGGTCGAGCTCATGCACAGGCCGGACGAGAAGGTCTCGCCCGAGGCCGTCAAGTATCTCAACCGCCTGTCCGACTTTCTCTTCGTCGCCTCCCGTTCCGTCAACGACCACGGCGCTCTCGACGTGCTCTGGGTGCCCGGCCAGAACCGCTGAGGAGCGGACCATGTTTCTTCCGCTCCACGACGGCGTCCCCCTCCGGCACATGAAGACGCCGTACGCGACGCGGGCCCTGATCGCGGCCTGCACCCTGGTCTACCTGTTCGCCCTCGTGGGCCCGTTCAGCGAGGACGCCATGGTGGCGGGCCTCGGCCTGATCCCCTCCGTCATGTTCGGCGCGGACCGCCTCCAGGAGAGCTATCCCTTCGTGCCTGCCACCCTGACGCTCGCGACCAGCGTCTTCGTGCACCTGTCCCTGCTGCATCTCGTCGGCAACATGCTGTTTCTCTGGGTGTTCGGGGACAATGTGGAGGACGCCATGGGCCACCTCCGCTTCCTCCTGTTCTTCGTGCTCTGCGGGGCGGCGGCGAGCATGGCCCACGCCGTCATGACGGCGCAGCCGCAGCGGCCCCTGATCGGAGCCTCCGGCGGGGTGTCGGGGGTTGTGGCGGCCTATCTCATCCTCTACCCGCGGGTGCGGATCTGGGGCCTGTTCCTGAAAGGCATTCCCTTAAGGCTTCCGGCCTTCTGGGCCATCGGCTTCTGGTTCGCGTTCCAGCTCGCCTCGGCCTTTCTCGGCGGAGATGATGCGGTGGGGTGGTTCGCCCATCTTGGCGGCTTCATCGCCGGCGCTATTCTCATCCCGCTCATGCGTCATCGCTACGATCCGGTTCTGGCCCGGGTGGAAGCCCAGGAACTGCAGGCGCCGCGTTGACGGTCGCGAGCCGGCGCATCGCCCGATGCGCCATGATCGGACCCTAGAGCATCGATCCCAAAAGTGGATTTCACTTTCGGGTCCGATGCTCTAGGGTCCGATCCGCATTTTCTTTTGACGTCCGGAGAGTTGGCGCGAGCCCTGTCCGGATCTGACCTTCGATGAGGACGGACGAATGAAGCTTCTGGTGCCTGTGAAGCGGGTGGTGGACTACAACGTGAAGATCCGGGTTCGGTCGGACGGGTCCGGGGTGGACCTGGCCAACGTGAAGATGAGCATGAACCCCTTCGACGAGATCGCTGTCGAGGAGGCCGTGCGCCTGAAGGAGCAGGGCAAGGCCACGGAGATCGTGGCCGTGTCCATCGGACCCCAGCAGGCCGCCGAGACCATCCGCACCGCGCTCGCCATGGGGGCCGACCGCGGCATCCTGGTCAAGACCGACGCTCCCGTCGAGCCCCTCGCCGTGGCCAAGATCCTCAAGGCCGTGGTGGCCCAGGAGAGCCCGCAGCTCGTCATCCTGGGCAAGCAGGCCATCGACGACGATTCCAACCAGACCGGCCAGATGCTGGCCGCCCTGCTCGGCTGGCCCCAGGGCACCTTCGCGTTCAAGGTCGCCTTGAGCGAGGGCAGCGTGGACGTGACCCGGGAGGTCGACGGCGGCCTGCAGACCCTGAGCCTCACCCTGCCGGCCATCCTCACCACGGACCTGCGCCTCAACGAGCCGCGCTACGCCAGCCTGCCCAACATCATGAAGGCCAAGAAGAAGCCCCTGGACGAGACCTCCCCCGAGGCGCTCGGCGTCGACGTGGCGCCGCGCCTGAAGGTGGTGAGGACCGTGGAGCCCGGCGGCCGCAAGGCCGGCGTGAAGGTGGGGTCCGTGGCCGAGCTTGTCCAGAAGCTCAAAGTCGAAGCCGGCGTGCTCTAGGGAGACAGGACAACCATGACCACCTTGCTGATCGCCGAGCACGACAACGCTCACCTGAAGGACGCCACCCACAAGGCGCTCACCGCCGCCCAGGCCCTGGGCTCGCCTGTGCACGTGCTGGTGGCGGGCTCCAACGCCCGGGCCGCCGCGGAGGCCGCCGCCAGGCTCGAAGGCGTGGAGAAGGTGCTGCTGGCCGATGGCCCGGCCTATGAGCACCGCCTGGCCGAGCCCATGGCGGCGCTGATCGTGGAGCTGGCCTCCTCCTACGACGCCCTGGTGGCGCCCTCCACCTCCAACGGCAAGAACATCATGCCCCGGGTGGCGGCGCTTCTCGACGTGATGCAGGTGTCGGACATCACCAAGGTGGTGTCGCCCGACACCTTCGAGCGACCGATCTATGCGGGCAACGCCATCCAGACCGTGCAGGCCACGGACGCCAAGCGGGTGATCACCGTGCGCACGGCGGCCTTTGCGGCGGCCGGCGAGGGCGGCTCGGCCCCCATCGAGGCGGTGAGCGCCGGGGAGGCTGCGTCAGCCTCCACCTTCAAGGGCGAGGAGATCGCCAAGTCGGAGCGGCCGGAGCTGACCTCGGCCCGGATCATCATCTCGGGCGGGCGCTCCCTGGGCTCGGCGGAGAACTTCACCACCTACCTGGAGCCCATCGCCGACCGGCTGGGAGCCGCCATGGGGGCGTCCCGGGCGGCGGTGGATGCGGGCTATGCGCCCAACGACTGGCAGGTGGGGCAGACCGGCAAGGTGGTGGCGCCGGATCTCTACATCGCGGTGGGGATCTCGGGGGCGATCCAGCACCTGGCGGGCATGAAGGACTCCAAGGTGATCGTGGCGATCAACAAGGACGAGGAGGCGCCGATCTTCCAGGTGGCCGATTACGGCCTCGTGGGCGACCTCTTCACCCTCCTCCCCCAACTTCAGGAGGAGTTGACCAAAGCCGGTCAATAGGGTCAGGAATGACAGTGAACCGGGCGGGTCTCCCGCCCGGGCACCTTCGACGACGGATGTCCAGGCAGCAGGCAAGATGAGCATCGAGATCAAGACGGTTGGCGTGATCGGCGCTGGGCAGATGGGCAGCGGAATCGCCCATGTCTGCTCGCTTGCAGGGTTCGGCGTCCGGCTCAACGATCTCTCGGAGGACCGGATCAACGCCGGGCTCGCCACCATCAACGGCAACATGGCGCGCCAGGCCTCGAAGGGCGCCATCGCCGAGGACGAGCGCCGCGCCGCCCTGGAGCGCATCCGCCCCGCGCCGTCCTATGACGACCTGTCGGCCTGCGACATCGTCATCGAGGCGGCCACCGAGAACGAGGAGGTGAAGCGCAAGATCTTCACCAACCTGTGTCCGTCCCTTCGCCCGGACGCCATGATCGCCACCAACACGTCCTCGATCTCCATCACCCGGCTGGCCGCCTCCACGGACCGGCCGGAGCGCTTCATCGGCATCCACTTCATGAACCCGGTGCCGGTGATGCAGCTCGTGGAGCTGATCCGCGGCATCGCCACCGAGGACCCGACCTATGAATCCGCCAAGGAGTTCATCGGCAGGCTCGGCAAGACCGCCACCGTCTCCGAGGACTTCCCCGCCTTCATCGTCAACCGCATCCTGCTGCCGATGATCAACGAGGCCATCTATACCCTCTACGAGGGCGTCGGCTCCGTGGAGGCCATCGACACGGCCATGCGGCTTGGCGCCAACCACCCCATGGGCCCGCTCCAGCTCGCCGACTTCATCGGCCTCGACACCTGCCTGTCGATCATGCAGGTGCTCCATGAGGGCCTGGCGGATTCCAAGTACCGCCCCTGCCCCCTGCTGGTGAAATACGTCGAGGCCGGCTGGCTCGGCCGCAAGAGCAAGCGCGGCTTCTACGACTACCGGGGCGAGAAGCCCGTTCCGACCCGCTGAGAACCCGGCCTCCGGCCCCTCGGGCCGCGGGCGCCCCTCGAGGCCACCCCCTCCTTGCTGTGGGTGCGTCACAAACACCTTCGCGTCCGAGCTTCACAACGGCGTCACACTGCCTATAGTCTTAATGGACGGGAAACGACTCTTCCTTGAGTGATCAGGAGGTGATGTGACGATACACGTCCAACCTGTTGTGCGTCCGGAGGCCTGCCCGGCCCTCGTCCTCAATGCCGACTACCGGCCCTTGAGCTACTACCCTCTGTCCCTGTGGTGCTGGCAGGATGCGATCAAGGCGGTCTTCCTCGACCGGGTCAACATCGTGTCCGAATACGACAAGGTCGTGCGAAGTCCGAACTTCGAGGTTCGCCTGCCTTCGGTCATTTCCCTGAAAACCTACGTCAAGCCCTCGCGGCACCCGGCCTTCACCCGCTTCAACGTCTTCCTGCGCGACCGCTTCACCTGCCAATATTGCGGCGCCCACGAGGATCTGACCTTCGACCACGTCACCCCCCGGTCCAAGGGCGGGCAGACCACCTGGGAGAACGTCGTCGCCGCCTGCGCCCCCTGCAACCTGAAGAAGGGGGACAAGATGCCCCGCGAAGTGGAGATGTGGCCGCGCCAGAGCCCCTTCGCCCCCACGGTGCACGACCTCCACTCCAACGGACGCCTTTTCCCGCCCAACTACCTGCACGACAGCTGGCTCGATTATCTCTACTGGGACAGCGAGCTGGAGCCGTAGGGCTTTGCGGCGGGGTCCTTGCGCCCGAAGCGGAAGCCCTGGCCCAGGGCCGTGACGAGGGCGAGGTCCGCGAGCGCCAGCGAGATCAGCACGTTCCAGCCCGCCAGCGACAGCCCGAGGAAGCGCCAGGCGGCCTCCGTGCAGCTCACCACCCGGGTGGTCTGGAGCTGGCTCAGGAAATCCCCCATGGTGCCGGCGCCCGCCCCTGCCCCGCCGCCGCAATCGGCAGGCCCGGGCCAGAAGCCCCACTCCACCCCCGCGTGATAGGCGCCGAGCCCGGCGCTGACGAAGAAGACCAGGGCGAGCAGCCAAAGCCCGATCCACCCCCAGCGCGGCGGCGCCAGGGCGGCCGCGAGGGCGAGCGGAACGGCCGCGTAATAGGGATCCCGCTGCATCAGGCACAGCTTGCAGGGCACATAGCCGAAGCCGTGCTCGAACACGAGGGCGCCCCCGACCGTGGCGGCAGCCGCAAGGCTGATCGCCAGGGCCACCTGCCGGATGCTGAGGGCCAGCCGCATCTGCGCCTCCCGTTCAGAAAAGGTACCGGAAGGCCACGAAGCCGCCGACGATGGCCACAATGGACACGGTGGCCACCAGGTTGAAGTGGTTGTCGATGAGGGACTTGATCCGCGCCCCGTAGCGGCTCATCAGCAGGGCCACGAGGAAGAAGCGCGCGCCCCGGGTCAGAACCGACAGCAGGATGAACCAGCCCAGATGGTAGCCCGCAAAGCCCGACGTGATGGTCACGAGCTTGTAGGGGATGGGGGTGAGGCCCTTCAGCAGGATGACCCAATGGCCGTATTCAGCATAGGCGTGCCGGAAGGTCTCCGCCCCTTCCGTGAGGCCGTAGAGCCGGAACAGCCAGCTGCCGATGGAGTCGTAGAGCATCAGGCCGATCAGGTAGCCCACGACGCCGCCCAGCACGGACGTGATGGTGCAGATCAGGGCATAGCTCCAGGCCTTGTCGGGCCGCGCCAGCATCATGGGCACGAGCATCACGTCCGGGGGCACCGGGAAGAACGAGCTTTCGGCGAAGGACACCGCGCCCAGCGCATAGGGAGCCGAAGGCCGGGCCGCGAGGGACAGGGTCCAGTCGTAGAGGCGTCTGAGCATGAGGTCCCAATTGTCGTGACAGGGAAGAGGGCCGTTGGCCCCGCCCCTTTGAGCACAAGCCGCCCCGAATAGCGAGAGGCCCCCGCCCGCCCCGCCTTCACATCTGCCTCATTGACCGCGCTTGACCCCCTATGGTACGTCGCGTCTCCCTTGCCCCTGTGGCGGAATTGGTAGACGCGCTCGACTCAAAATCGAGTTCCGCAAGGAGTGCTGGTTCGATCCCGGCCAGGGGCACCAATTCCCTTCTAAGTGTTTGATTTCCCTGCTGGTGGGCACGAGAATCCTAAACCATAGAAGAAAACCTTAGAAACTTCGGTTCCGATCTGTTCTGCCGATCGGCTTTCAGCGGGCTGCTTCAGCATGCCTGACCCGTTTGATCATAGTTCAGTTGCTCTTGGCCTGATTGATCAGCAGGATTCAGAACTCCGGTCCACTTGGAACCTCTTTGGCTCGTTCAAATTTTGTTCTCCAGGATACACTGGAACAGCGATGGTCGAGCGGCTCTCCGATTTTCCCTGGGTGATAGTTCGAATTGATTGCCACCTCTTCACAGAGGGACCTTTATAGGTTCGATAATTGCATGATGAGGCAGGCCAGGATGTTCCAGCCTGCCTCCGAATCTTAGCGCAGTGCTGCTGACAGCGCGTCGCGAAGCGACTTCGGGGCACGGCCTGCGAGGCGTTCAACGTCGCCCGTCACAATGTCGAAGCCTCCGTTCGCAAAGTCGTTCTGGATGCTCACCCAGGTATTAATGACGTTCTCAGGCAATCCGGCCTTCGCCATGCCAACCCGCAACGCGTCAGCCGGAACCGCGACGAAGCCAAGCGGCTTGCCGGTGATCTCAGAAATCAGGGCTGCCCGTTCTGCACCTGTGTAAGCCTTGTCGCCAGTGGCGGTGTAGATCGCGCCCGCGTGGCCTTCGCCGATCAGGATGCCTGCTGCCGCTGCCGCAATATCATCGCGGGCCACGAACGCCACGCGGTTCTCGGCAACTCCGGTGAGTGCCCCCGATCCCACCGCAGATGCCACCTCCATGGCAAGAGCCTCGGCATAGTAGTTCATGCGCAGGATGGTCCAGCGAGGGGCATTCTTGATCAGGTATTGCTCCCCTACCCAGTAAGAGGCTCCGATATTCGGCTCGTCCTGCTCTCGGGTTCCAGCAGCCGACATGAGGACGATGTGCTTCACGCCAGCCTGGATCGCCGCCTTGATAGCTGCGACATTCTGCTCGCCCCGCTTGCCGGGACGCTGATCGGAGGTTGGGATCAGCAGCAGGCGGTCGAGACCGGCATAGGCTTGGGCCAGGGTGTCGGGCTGGTCATAGTCGCCAAGACGCCCTTCGACACTTGATCCGGCCTTCTCAGGTGTGCGGGAAATGGCAATGACGTTGTGACCCTCAGTCCTGGCCGCCAGTTCACGCAGGACGCCTTGGCCGAGCTTACCGCTGGCCCCGCTCACACCGATGTTCATTGTGTTCTCCATCAAATTGGTTACGAACATTTTGTGCGTAGCTTTATGATGATAACTAATGAGCCCCGCAAGAACGCACGGTTTTGTGCATCAGGAACACGGGTGTTCGTAATGGAGGCAGGGATGGCGAAGTCGCAGTTGAAGCTCGTCGAGTTCGATGACGCCGCCGAGGGTGCAGCCAACTGCAAGGCGCTGGGGCGCATCTTCGACCGGATCGCCGACAAGTGGACCATCATGGTCGTGGGCGTGCTGTCTCATGGCCCTATGCGCTTCAATGCCTTGCAACGATCCATTCCCGGCATCTCACACCGAATGTTGACGCTGACGCTGCGCGGCCTGGAACGGGACGGCCTCGTGAAGCGGACCCCGTTCGCCACGGTTCCACCCCGCGTTGATTACGAACTCACGGAGGCAGGGCATTCGCTCAAGGAGCCATTGAGAACCTTGGCCGCATGGGCACGATCACGACAGGTGGAGATTGAGGCCGCACAGCGGCGCTTCGATGAACGTGAGAACGAGGCAGGCGCATAAAGGCATGGGCTAAAATGATTAAGATAGGTGTCAACTGGCGTTCGTGGCTGGTTGGTGTTTACTTTGACACTGAGCCCCTGACCTTGTTTGCTGAAGTCGGCCCCTTCTGGATCGAGGCCATCCGAGACGAACCTTTGGGCCTGGGGCTGCCCTGCGCCTGGACGATGCTGAGGGTCAGCATCGCACGGCTCAAGCTCGATGTCCGGTTCGACCTCGACCTGAACTACTGGGCCATTGGGTACGCGGCTGCCGACACTCGGGACCATGGCGTGTATCTGGGTCCCTTCAACATCCAGATTGAAATCGATAAGCTCTACCGAGAAAGGGACTTCGGGAAGGTTTGGGTGAGGGTGCATGCCTGATCCCGCAGCGGCTCAAGTTCGCTCGAAATGGCACATGTTTGGTGATGCCGGACTGGAGCCGCCATACTTCACCAAGGACGCCCCGTGGAGCTTTTTGAGCAGGCTCCGCGTGGGCACCAAGATCGCACCGCTGGTACCTCTATCCGAGATCGTAACAAGCAGCAGGCCGGAGAGTATCGGATTGAGGTAGGAACACATACCGAGGACACTGGAGGTATTGGTTGAAGAGCGAATGCCAGAATATATCGCTTGTCGTACCCAGATGAGGCGTCAGGATGGGTGCCCGATTATTGGAGTCACCTCTCTTGCTGACCATCCTCATGGATTTGTCTCGTTTGGCGTCTCCCCGTAGAGAGTGGTGATGCTGATGCGCGCTTATTTTGACGAGAGCGGCACGCATGACGCCTCTCGCATCGTGGCTATCGCGGGGTATGTCGCAACCCAGGAAGTCTGGGCAGCCGTTGAAGCTGCATGGAGGGACGTACTTGCAGAATGGGCACCATTCGGAGTTCAAGTCTTCCATATGACGGACTGTATATTGGGCGAGGGTGATTTCTCCCGCTTGGAGGCACCTTATCGGAATCGAATCATCACTCAGTTCTCGGAAATCCTGCGGGACGCAGATATCCAGGCGGTTTGGTCATTCGTTGAGAAGGATCAATGGCATCTTGCCAAGGCGGAGCCCGCCTTTCTTGCTCGATTCCCCAAGCCGCTTCATCTGGCGTTTGAGCATGTCATGCGTCAGCTTGGGCAATGGGCAGCCCAAAAAGCGACGGGTGAGTTGGTGTGTCCGGTATTCGCCTACAACTCTGAATACACCGACCGTATGGCCGAGGTTGGCGCAATGTACGGTGCGTCGCCGGTCTACAAGGAGGTTCTTGGCCCCATTGCCTTCGGCTCTCCATCCCACTTGATTCCACTACAAGCTGCCGACCTCTTGGTGCACCAGATTCGCTGGGATTGGGTAAAGGAAGATCAGATCGGTCCGACGCTCGCCCTTGCCAGGGCTACTGCCTTCAAGGGTATGCGCCTGGGAGGTGGCTTTGGCGAGACGGGATTGCGCAACTCTATCGAAAGCTTTCTCAAAACCGGGGCAATTTAGGGCCGGTGACGGTCGGGCTGGTGCTCCTGTACTAAGGTTCACTACTGAGGGTATTGGATGGCGTGTTACGTTGTCTGGACAGCGGAAAGAATGCTCGACGTTGTGGAGAGGCTGCTGGTCGAACGTGGCGTGGTGATTGTCTCACGCGAAGACATGTTCGACACCCTGGTCATCGAGACCAATGATCCTCTCACGGTTCGCCAGATTGAAGGTGTGCTTGAGATCAGAGCAGTCCGTTGAGGAGAAATCGACGACGAACGAATTCGCGCCGCTCGGTTCAAGTGTTCTTGTTCACGCTGGCGACATCGGTACCCCACTGCCAATCTCAAGGGCAAATGTGATCTGAGTCCTGGCCGCTCAGAGTCAGGAAGGCCAGGGCATGCGCACCAATTCGAAGCCGCTGCCCACCCGCTTGACATGACCCACGTTGGGAAAGCCCCAATGGTAACCTGCCACCGCAATGCGGTCGGCTGCCGCCTGATCCAGCAGTCTGCGGCGGGTTTCGCGGGCCATCTGCTGATCCATGTCGGCGGCGGGCGACCACTCCGGGTTTCTCACAAAAAGGAACGGCAGGTGGGCGGCATCTGACAGCAAGAGGAGCCCCTCCGACCCTGACTGCACGCGGAAGGCCATGTGCCCTGGCGAATGTCCATGGGCTGCCACTGCAACCACTCCAGGGGCAAATTCCTCTCCATCCTTGTAGGTGCGCACCCGCAGGCTTCCCGGAGCAAAGATACGTCGCACCAGAGCAAAACCGGGCTTGCGGTTCGGTGCGACTCGGCTTTCCTCGCCCTCGTCTGTCCAGAACGACAGTTCCCGTTCCGGCACCATAACCTCAGCATTTGGGAAGACCGGCTGTCCATCAGGGGTCTTGAGACCGGAGATATGATCGCCGTGGAAGTGTGAGATGATCACGAGGTCAACTTGCTCAGGGGAGAGACCAGCCCCTTTCATGTTCTCGACCAGTCGCCCCACGGTGGCACCCGCCGCCTGAGCGCCATTGCCGGTGTCGATCAACACCAGCCGGTCGCCCGTGTTGATGAGCGTCGGCGTGAACGGGTTCTCCAAGGTGTCGGTTGGGCGCATGGCATCAGCGAAGGCTTGCCGGACCTGCTCGATGGGAGCGTTGGTCACGAAGGTCGGCTCAAGCGGGACCCTGCGCATGCCGTCGAGGACCGCCATGACCTCGATGGAGCCGACCTTGTAACGGTAGGCTGAAGGCATCGCCTGGGCTCCTGATGGCATGGCGGCGCTCGCGGGTAGAGTGTTGAGGGTCGTAGTACCTGCCGCAAGAGCAGACATCACCAAGAGGTCGCGGCGGCTGAAGTCGGACATGATCGATCTCCTCCCGTAACTCAGCCGAGGTTAGAGGCGACCAGACAAAGGCCAAGGGGTGGTTCGCCACCCTGTTGATCACAACCTGATGAGGTTGCCTTTTTCGTCCATGAGCAGCCGAAGGCGCGAGAGTGCCCCCGAAGCCGAACGGGGTTGCCGATTGGGAGGTACGAGGGGTGTAGTTAGATTGTAACGAGAGTCGCTGACGAAGCGACGGGTTGAACTGCGCTTATGGGGTACCTGTATCTCGTCCTGTTGCGCTATCCCCTGATCACAGATTTCGCTTCCCAAAATCCGAATCCGTGAGAGCCTGAATATAACTGAGGCAGCCATGGAGCATTGATTGGAACGCACGAATTCTCCCGACTCCTTCCACCCTCGCCCGTTCAATGGTTGGGCTCTCGACGCTGCCCTCGCTCTTGATCAGGCGCAAAAAGGCTTCCTCGCTCGATCGTTTCGCGGGAGCCATCTGGCCCGGCAGGCGCGGTTCGCCGCCTTCGCGGCCATCGACCTTCACCATCCTGATGCTCTCGCAGAACGGCTCCGCAGGGTTGCTCCTCCTGATTGCGCTCCCGGCACAATCAGCCCCCTGGCCCAGATCGCGACGTGCCTTCTTACACTCCGTCCTCGCCGCATCCTTGAAGGCGTGTATGGCTCCTGTCCAGACGGCCTCGTCGGGCTCTTCGCTCGCCTGGGTGACAGCCCCATCTCCCCTGATCCCCATATCTACCGGCTGACTTGGAGGCTTTTCGCCGAACCGCACCATCGCCAGCGTGCGAAGCTCCTGATGGAGACGGAGGGCACGATCACGGCTGCCCGAATTCGGGTCGTCAGTCACCTGGATGGCGTTCTCCTTCGCCGCTCTGTGCTCGACCATCTCACCACCCCCGGTGAAGTCGCAAGCCTTCAAGAAGCTGTCAGGCTGATCAAGAGCTTGGTGCCCGAGGCCGATGATATCCGGCTTGGTCAATCTCTGGATGCGCTGGGCTCCCGTATTGGCAGCCATCGGTCTCGTATTCGAAGCCTTGCCACATGGACGCTTGGGTGGTTGGAAGGGATGCAGAATGCGCCTGTAGAAGGTCCTTTCCCCAAGGACGATCCTGACTTCCACCTGCTGTTCGGGAAGGCACTCCTCGAAGCGGGACGTAGATTCCGCAACTGCTTGCCCGATCACCTGGGACACGTCGCCCTCGGACGGCGGCTCTATTACGAGTGGACGAAGGAACCGGGCGCAATCATCGAACTGCACTGTCTCAGCGACGGGCGGGGACGGACGTTCTACTCGGCGGGGCAAGTCAGTGGGGTTGCGAACGCGCGGCTGCTTCCCGACGATCTGAACGCCATCCGGGCGCGGCTGGGCCGGGCCGGAGTGTTGTTCCGGGGAGCGCGCACAGATCAGCGGGCTCCGCTCTTTGGGTTCCTTAACATCTTCGAGGATGAGGACGTGGGTGATGCTTACGCGAGCTTTCTTGACACCCTTGCGAAGGCCGGGGATGAGCAGCCGATAGGGGTGGCGTGATGGATGTACCTGTCATTGAGATCGCCGCTCCTGCTTGTGAAGTGATATGCGACCACAGGGGCACCATCATTGGTACTGTTGAGCCCGAACGTCTCACCGGCAAGGTCGTCGCGAGAGATGCTCGTGGCGTCGTAGTAGGAGCCTATGATCCCCGCCTGAATGAAACCCGCGACGCTCGTGGACGGGTGATCGGGCGAGGAAACATGCTCGGGGCTCTTCACCTGCGAGCACGCTGATGCGGACCCTCGTCGGCCTTGTGGTAGTCGGATGGCTCCTCCAGCAGCCCTGGACACCTTTTCTCGTGATCGGGACGATTGTCCTCGGGGCCGGGCTTATAGCTTGGGTATGGACGCAACATTTCGAGCTACAGGCTGCACCTCCGACCTGGAGGCGCGTAGAGCCCCAGTTTGATGAGCCCCGGACTGAGGGGCCGTCGCCATCAGACCGTTTGCTGCTCCTAAATCAGATCAAACAGCTTGAAGCTGATCTGAAAGAGGCGCGACGGGAAACAAGTGCCCTACGGTCGGACAAGGAACGTCTTGAGCGCGACGTTCAGAGCGCCAGAGCCGCACAGACGGACAACCGTCCGAACCTGCTGTTCCGCCGAGTGGGACTGGATGAGGGTGCGCCTGAATGGGTGGTTGTCACCGTCAGAAAAGCATACCGAAAGCGTCTCCACCCCGATACTCAACCCGAGAGGCGGAAATGTGAAGCTGAACGTAGGTTTAAGGAGGCGGAGCAGGTCTTCGAAAAAATCTGGAAACTCAGGGGCTTTAGGTCCTAAAGAATGGTCGAACCTTGAAAGAGGATGACCAGTGCGCGACAGCCTTTGTTGAACCACCGATCCATCGAACCCGTCGTTGTCTCCTGTGTGCGGAAAGTTCAGCCGGGGCGAAGCTCCTCCAGCACCCGTTTGGGCCTCCTGATCTGCGTCAGTTCCCCGAATGGTAGGCACCGATCTCGCAGTTTGTCCTGCGCTCCGGTTGCGTCTGAACCGGCACAATCAAAGCGTCGGGAGCCGAGTCAGCGATCTCGCGAATGATCTTGGTCTTGATCGCTTCGATAAACTGGTGCTTCTCTCGAACAGGGATCATGAATGCACCAGGACCGCCAATCACACAGTCGCGGAAGTACAGATCAAGGTCTTCAATGTCCCAGGAGCCAGTAGGCCGCTTCAGCATGATCGGCAGGCCGTTGATGGTGACGCCATAAGCGACGGCTTCATCTCGCGCCAGGGTGACGGTTCGGCCCTGGTTATTAGGTCCGTCTCCTGAGATGTCGATGATCTGCCGAGCGGATTGGACGCCGCTTCGGCTCAGCACCCCGAGGCTGGCGTCGATGGCTCCCGAGATCGATGTGTTGCCAGCACGGCGGGTGGGGCTTTGAGCAAGGTGGGCCGCAAAGCGCAGCGCATCTGAGGGCTGTTTGATCACGGTCCAGGGTACCAGAACCTCCTGAAACCAAGACCCCGCCCACTCGACATATACAACGGCAATGCGTCCCAGCATGCCCTTGTGGATGGCCTGATGAACCTCTGGAGCCCGGAATGCCTCGATGAAGCCCCGCCGCTGCAACTCTTGTTCGTCTTTCTCCATGGAGAAGGAGACATCGACGGCCAGCACGAGCGCGAGATCAACTTCAGTCTCGGACTGCGCCTCCCGCGCCCCCGAGATCGACATCGCCATTGCCAAGAGTAGAGCGGCCACGCAGCGTCCTTTGCTGGACATCCTAAGCTCCCGTTCAATCTTCATACTACATTTCACTGAGGGCGGCAGGCAAGACGATCTTAAGCTTTCGACCTTTGCAGGAGGTAAGTATATCAACGTGACGGACTCGTGTCGCCCTATGGCAGGACCAGCAACGCCAGCAAAGGCAGGCTTCGGCGCAGGAGAGCGTCTTGAGCGCGACGTTCGGAGCGCCCGAGCCGCACAGACGAACAACCCCTTAAGTCCTTTATTCCATCGAGCGGGCCTCGGTGAGGGTGCGCCGGAATGGTTGGCGAGCGGTCAGAAGAGTATATCAAAAACGCCTTCGCCCTGACGCTCATCCCGAAGGTCGCAAGATGGAGGCCGAGCGTCGGTTTAAAGAGGCGGAACAGGTATTCGATGACATCTGGAAGCTGAGAGGCTTCCATTCCTGAGATCAGCCTCTGAACTGGCTCTGATCAATCTTGGTTCGTCTCACCTCTCGTCAGTCGGTACAGTGAGTTGAACTGGCTCTGCTGGGTTGATGGCTGAGATGGCATGCTTGTAGACAAGTTGCGAACTGTTGCCCCGCACAAGCTGGACAGTGAAGCTGTCAAACCACGCAATATGGCCCTGAAGCTTGATGCCGTTCACCAGAAACATCGTTACCTCGACCTCGTTGTCGCGGATGTACGTGAGGAACATGTCCTGAAGAGTTGAGGCAGTCTGTGCAGCCATAGCCCGTTCCTATTGCAAACGCAGTGTCCCAGAGCGTACCGATCGCAGACAGAGGCATTTATCCCGGAGCGCCTCGTTCAGGTCCCAGATGAACGCTCCTGCTGGATGACGCTCTGCTCGTTCAGATAGCTTTGTATGATCTCGCTGTCCTCGTCGCGCGAGGTGACTTCCAGCGAGCTTGACGCGCCAGAGGCAACGATCTTCCCGTCTTCCAGATAAACATGACCGGCACTCACTACAGTGGCCGGAACAGACCGGGCCATGTCGGAGTGCTGCATGAACTCTGGGAAGAGGAGCGGCAGGAACTCGCCACCGTTGAGTTTGAGCATGACATACTTCAGAGGCATCGGGTTCTCCGCGTTGGGTCTGGGCAATAGTCAGGCCCTTCAAGATAGGAGCCCCTCTGGAAATTGGTCATGCCTGTACCCACATGCGCCGGTTTACAACCGAAAAGGCAATCCTTTTTTGACGCGATCTCCCCGGACGCTCAGTGGAATAGAGACAGGGCTGTGATGGCACCGCAGTACAACAACACGCCCACAGTGGTCGTCGTGCTGGTGCCTCTCCGAGGTGGCCTGCTAATGATCCGGCGGGCTCTTCCGAGCGAAGGTCAGGGCAAACTCGCGCTCCCTGGTGGGTACCAGATGCTCGGCCAGACATGGCAGGAGGCCGGTTCGCAGGAGGTGCTGGAGGAGACGGGAGTCGTCGTCACCTCTGGCGCATTGCAGGTCGTGAGGGTCGTGACAACACCAGACCGACGACAGAACCTGCTCTTCTGTCAAAGCCCTCCCGTCGAGCACGAGGGAGCGTTCGTCCACGACGCCGAGGTCTCAGAGGTTCTTGTCATTCACGAGCCGGTCGAAACAGCGTTTCCCCTGCACACGCGGATGGTCAGGGAGTTCTTCAAACGCTTTCACGTGACTAGGGTGTGTTGTCGCTTGAACTGATTGGATCGTCTTGCGTTTTGTTCCTCCGGGATGAGGTGGAGCAATGCTCAGCGATGCACAATGGGCCCTTC
>JAESGY010000221.1_pt1 | contig 39805 bp, 37 predicted proteins | sample 9269841 | NCBI WGS metagenome assembly JAESGY01 (sample SAMN17022865, study PRJNA683097) | algae metagenome | isolation source: Spirirestis rafaelensis WJT71-NPBG6 and co-occurring heterotrophs from... | place: USA: Pinto Wells, Joshua Tree National Park, Colorado Desert, CA | collected 2006-08-15
ATTCTCGAGCAGTGGGTGGTGCACGGCGGTGGCCACGCCTGGTCCGGCGGGAGCACGGCCGGTTCCTACACCGATCCCCGCGGCCCCGACGCCTCGCGCGAGATGCTCCGCTTCTTCCTCGACCACCCGCATCCCGCGGCCGCATAGGGGCGCGGATGGAGCCGACGCTCAGGGCGAAGCGTCGGCCCCGCTGGCCCGTGTGAATGCTGGGCAGCTGTGTCAGCGGCCGGGCTTCAGGTCGGCATTCCAGCCACAGCGATGGCGCGCGGGCACCTGTACTGGGCGCGCCGCGCCGGAAGTCCTTCGAGCATGACTGCTTCCGCCTGCCCGCGTGTTCCGTGGTCGCGCCTTACCCTGCCCTCGTCGGATCAACCGCAGTGATAGTATCAGCCATGCTCATTTCCTCCCGAACAGGCCGGCAGGACGTACGATCAGCACGATCACCATGATGACGAAGACAACGGTAGCGGAGGCTTCCGGCCAGAAGACCTTGGTTAGCCCCTCCACGATGCCGAGCGTGAAGCCGGTGATAATGGAGCCGAGGATCGAGCCCATGCCGCCGATGACGACCACCGCGAAAACCACGATAATGAGGTTCGAGCCCATCTGCGGGTTCACCGAGTAGATCGGCGCCGCCAGCACCCCGCCGACGGCGGCCAGTGCCACGCCCGCGCCGTAGGTCAGCGTGACCATGCGCGGGACATTCACGCCGAAGGCCTGCACTAGCGGCGCATTTTCCGTCGCCGCTCGAAGATAGGCGCCAAGCCGGGTTTTCTCGATCAGCAGCCAGGTAGCAACACAGAGGATCAGCGCCGCAATCACAACCCAGGCCCGATAGACTGGTAGGAACATGAAGCCGAGGTCCCAGGCGCCCGAGAGCTCCGGCGGAATGCGGTAGGGCAGGCCAGAGGAGCCGAACTCGTTGCGGAACACGCCCTCGATGATGAGCGCCAGGCCGAATGTTAGCAGCAGGCCATAGAGGTGGTCGAGCTTGTAGAGCTTGCTGATGAACAGCTTCTCCATGATCACGCCGGTGACGGCGACGATCAGCGGCGCGAAAAGCAGCGCCCACCAGTAACCGATACCGCCCCAGGCGAGCAGCATCCAGGCGGCGAAGGCGCCCATCATGAACTGTGCGCCATGTGCCATGTTCACGATGTTCAGCAGGCCGAAGATGATCGCGAGGCCAAGCGAGAGCATCGCATAGAAGGCGCCGTTGATCAGGCCGAGCAGCAGCTGCCCGAAAAGCAGCGGCAAGGGGATGCCGAAGATGTCGCCCATGTGCGTCGTTGGTCCTTCAGATCCGGATGAGCAGGCATGCGCCATCGATTCCGGCGATCGTCATCGGAGGCGACGCAGCGCCGTTTACAGCCTCGCAAGAAGGACCTTACCCCTCTACGCGAAAGCCGACCTTGAGGCTGACTTGGTACTGCGTCACCTTGTCGTCCTGCACGCGGCCCCGGATCTCGCCAACCTCAAACCACTCGATGTGGCGCAGGGTTTTAGCCGCGCGTGCGATGGCGGTCTCGATTGCCTTGGTCACCGACTCCTTGGAAGTGCCAACGAGATCGGTCTTACGGTAGACGTGGTCGTCTTGCATCGGTCGTCTCCTTGGTGACTAACCCGCTCGCCTGACCAGTGCGCTCGACTTGTCCAAGAGGACTAGGGGGTATGCCTTGGCAACAGTCAGGGCCACACGGAGCAGCAAAGTGAGCGCGGCGTCAGAATGGCGATACATGCCCGCATTCGAAAAGCGCTTTCGTGCCGCCAGCGGCAGCGGGATCGGGTTACAGCCCGTTTTGAAGGTCAGGCAGGCGGGCGGCTGAGGCGGGGGCTGGGACTGATACGCGCTGCGAACCTGAGGTCCACAGGTTGAGCGGCCGAAGGGCGTAGAAACCTGGGCAGGTTCTGATCGGTGGAATTAGATATTAAGCCGTAATTAAGTGTGCTAATCCTCCCGAGGCCGCACACGGCAAGAACTGAGCGCGCGGTGTCTGGGGCTGCTCGGACTATTGATCCGGCCCGGCAGGCACATAGACGCGGATAGCCTCCCTCAGGAGCCGAAATCGTGCGGGCGTCTGCGTTTTGATTTCTCCATCCGTATTGATTGGTTTCGGGCGTCGTGTCCGAAGCGCCAGTTCAGTGGTTTGGAAGGCGCGTACGTCACGCCAGTTGCCCTGAGTTCCTCGTCGGAGCCAGGGCAGGAGAGCGAGTAATCGCCACCAGTGCGCGACTTCCAAGCTGTACACGTCAAGAGCGCCATCATCGGGCTGAGCCGACGCGGCCACGGTCATTCCGCCGCCATAAAACCGGCCGTTTCCGACCGAGACCTGAAGGGTTTTGAAGTGCTCCACTGTGCCGTCATGATCCAACCAGACACTGAAGGGCTTGGCCTTGCTTAGCAGCCGGAAAGCTGCAATCGCATAGCCCAGCTTGCCCCATTTCTTCTTGGCCTCGGCGCCCAGATCTCTGGCCAGATCCGCGCTGAACCCAAGGCTGGCAACGTTGAAGTAAAGGTGCCCGTTCACCTCTCCCAGATCGATGCTCTTGGCATGTCCTTCCGCGATGATGCGAGCAGCCGCGAGAGGATCAGGCGGGATGTCCAAGGTGCGCGCCAGATCGTTCGCGGTGCCCATCGGCAAGATACCGAGAGGAAGGCCCGTTTCGCGTATTGCTGCAGCTGCTGCATTCAGAGTGCCATCGCCTCCACCCAGGACGACGCAGTCCCGACCGTCAACAGCGCGGGCACGAATGGCATCGGCTGCGGTCTGACCTGGTGCGCAGGTGTGCACCTCGATGGTCATCCCGGAGGCCTGGAGAAGCTTGAGGATTTCCGAGATGTCGGCCCTACCAAGACGCGCACCCGGGTTGATGATCAGCAACGCATGCCGGGAGGAGCGTAAAGGGATATCCGCTGCATCCAATTTTGCGACCTCCGTGAGGATAATCCCGTAGCGCTATGGCTGGCCCTTTTCTGAGGGAGGCGGAGGCAAAAGGTTGCAGCTTTGCTGCGCCTTCGCCAGGGCTGCGAACTGGCTCAGCACCCGTTGCGAAGGAGTGATGAGGCTGGTTCGACGGGCTGATCGCGGCGCTCTTGGCGGCGTTGCCGGTGGTTTCCGGCCTGGAGATCGCCATGTGGACACATGCTGATCGCGCGCTGGTTGGGGATTTCGGATCTAGGATGAAACCGTCATGCTGCTTCGCGCGGGGTGAGGGTGACGTCGAAGCCGAGTTCGTCGAGCTTGCGGGCGAGCCGGTTCAAGAGCCAAAGATGAAGCGGTTAATTCGCCTCGGATCCTAAGACCAGGATTGGGCAGGTTCGGATCGCCACGATGGCGCCCGGTGAAGCTTGTGACACGCGGTTGCCACTGGGTAGCCCCAGTTCGGGGCCACGGCCTGGCAAATCCTGCAAATATCTAAAAAAATTGGCGGACCCGATACGATTCGAACGTACGACCTTTGCCTTCGGAGGGCAACGCTCTATCCAGCTGAGCTACGGGTCCGTTGAGGCGCTCTCTAACCTGCCTTGCGGCGCAAAGGAAGCCCCTTCGGCCGCTCTGTGATCGCGGAACCCAATTCCTTCCGGCCGCGCGGCACGGCGTCAGGCCGGGGGATCGCTGCCCCCCCGCCGGGCAACCGGTGCTCCGCCCACCGCGTTGGCCGCCGGACAGGGCGGAGGCAGGCATGGCGGAGCCGATGAAGCTAAAGGCAGAGGGCGTGGCAGCCACCCCCTTCGAGATACCCGGATCGCGCGGGCAGTTCCGCATCCAGATCCTGAACGAGGATGCCGGGCGCGGCGTCGTCACCAGCATCGTCCACATCCCCGCTGGCGGCTTCATCCCGGCGCATTTCCACGAGGCCGGGCCGGAGATGCATTTCGTGCTGTCCGGCGACCTGATCGAGCGCGGCGAGCGGCTCGCCCCCGGCGCCTTCCTCACCCATGCGCCCGGCGTGGTGCACGGCCCGCATGAGAGCGAGGGCGGCGCCCAGGTGCTGACCGTGCAGTCCTGGCAGTCGCATGACGGGCAGTTTGATTTCCATATTGCCGAGGGCGAGGCGGCCGGCGGTGGCTCCACGGCGCAAGGCGAGGCAGCGGCCGCCGGCAGAGACCAGCCGCAGGGCGAGGCGCCCGCCGGCGATACCTTCGAGGCGGGCGAAGCCCTCGCCAGCGAGGGTATCCCGAAGCGCGACGAGGGTGGCTCCCCGCAGGAGCGCAAGGCAACGGAGCAGTCACTCGGCCGCGGTTACGGCTGAGCCGGCGCTCCTACCTGTGCCCTCCGGCCCGTCGCAGCACGGCGCAGAGCCGGGAGAAGCTGAGCCAGAAGGCGCCATGGCCCGGCGCCTCCTCCGGGTCGGGGCCCTGCCGCGGCTCGCCCCGGCGCAGCAGGCCGAGCCGCGCCTCGAACCGCCCCCGCATATTCTCCAGGAAGGCATCGCTGGCGCCGAGATACTGCTCCAGCAGCTCGGCCGCGATCTCGATCTCCAGGCCCGGGCGCCCGGCCTGGGTGAAGCGCTTCAGCGCCCGGCTGTCCCGGGCCAGCGCCAGGTGCAGCCGGTGCAGCTCTGCCAGATGGCGGGCGATCTGCAGCCGCGCCTCCCGCGCCTCCTCCATCAGCGTGTCGCTCTCGGGCATCCTCCCTGACCCTTCTCCGGGGCCTGCAGCCTGCATAGCCAGGGCTGAAGGCGCGCTTAACGCCCCTGCCGCGCGCGATAGGCCGCCCAGTCGGCATCGCTCCAGTCCAGCATGGCGTCGCTGCCCGATCGCGCGCCGCCCAGGAAGCGCTTGCCACCATCGATCACCACCGCCTCCCCGGTGATGTAGGCCGCCATGTCGGAGACGAGGAAGGCGGCGAGGTCGGCGAGCTCCCGGTGCTCTCCCACGCGCCGCAGCGGGATGCCGCGCTCGACGGCGCCGGCCGCCTCCACCTGCAGCCGGGCCGTCGCGTCCGGCGTCGGGACGTTGCCGGGTGCGATGGCGACCAGCCGGATGCCCTTCGGCCCCCACTCCACCGCCAGCGACTGCGTCATCGCCAGCACCCCTGCCTTTGCCATGGCCGAGGGCACGGTAAAGGCGCCGCCCTGCAGGGCCGAGAGGGTCAGGATGGACAGCACCGTGCCGCCGCGCCCTGCCTCGATCCAGCGCCGCCCGCATCCCAGGGTGCACCAGGCGCTGCCCTTCAGTACGATATCCACCACCGCATCCACGGCGCGGGGCGAGAGGCGATGGGTCTGCGCCAGGAAATTGCCGGCGGCATTGTTCACCAGCACGTCGAGCGGCCCGCGCGCCCAGATGCGGTCCAGCATCGCCTCCACCGCCGTGGCGTCGCGCACATCGCAGCGCTCGGTCGCCAGCTCGGCGCCGAGCTCCGCGCGGAAGGCGGCGGCCGTCGCCTCCAGCACCTCGGCGCGCCGGCCGCAGATCGTGACCGTGGCGCCGAGCTCGACGAAGCGCCGCGCCATGCTGCGGCCGAGGCCGGTGCCGCCGCCGGTGACCAGGATGCGGCGGCCAGCGAGGGTATCGGGCGAGAGCATGTCGGAGCTTCCCCTTGTTTCCCGGAAGCCTAGCCGTGGCCCCGGCCCCCGGCGACCCCGCGCTTGACCGCCCACGCCGCCAGGGCGAGCCTGCCCCGGAACGTCCGGGAAGGAACATGCCGCCATGCTGCCTCTGCAAGGCATCAAGGTGCTGGAGGTCGGCCAGAACCTGGCCGGCCCCTATGCCAGCGAGATCCTGGCGATGCTCGGCGCCGAGGTGGTGAAGATCGAGCGGCCGGAGGGCGACGATGCCCGCTTCTGGGGACCGCCCTTCCATGCCGGGATCGCGTGCAGCTTCCATGCGGTGAACCGCAACAAGCGCAGCGTCGCGCTGGACCTGAAGGACAAGGCGGCCCAGGCCTGGCTGCGCGACTTCATCCGAACGCAGGACATCTTTGTCCAGAACATGCGGCCGGGATCGCTCGACGCCTTCGGCCTGGGGGCGGAGGCGCTCAGGGCGCTGAACCCGCGCCTGATCTATTGCTCGCTGCACGCCTTCGGCGCCAAGGGGCCGATGGCGCTGAAGCCGGGCTATGAGCCGATCGTGCAGGCCTTCGCCGGCATGTTCAGCGTGAACGGCTTGGCCGAGGCGCCGCCGGCGCGCGTCGGGATGCAGGTGCTCGATCTCGGCACCGGGGTCTGGGCGGCGCTCGGCTGCCTCGCCGCCTTGCAGCGCCGGCACCACACCGGCGAGGGCTGCACGGTGGATACCTCGCTCTTCGAGACCGGCCTCGGCTGGATGGCGCAGCATGTCGCCGGCTTCAACGAGAGCGGCCGGCAGCCGCCACGCCACCGCACCGGCAACCCGAAGCTTATCGTCTTCCAGGCCTTCGACACGGCGGATGGCGAGATCGTGGTCGCCGCCGCCAATGACCGGCTCTTCGCCAAATTCGCCGTTGTGCTCGGCCACCCGGAATGGGGCGGCGACCCGCGCTTCCGGACCAATGCCGACCGCATCGCCCACCGGGACATCCTGCTGCCGCTGCTGGAAGCGGAGATGGCGAAGAAGACCAGCGCCGAATGGAGCGACGCGCTGGAGGCGGCGGGCATCCCCTGCTCGCCGATCCACGACATCGCGGCGGTGAAGGCGCATCCGCAGACGGCGGCGCTCGGCATCATGCAGCCCATGCCAGGCTATGGGCTGGAAGGCGTGGCGCTGCCGGTCTCCTTCGACGGGCAAAGGCCGCCGGTCACGACCGGCGCGCCGGCGCTGGGCGAGGCGAATGCCGAACTCGGCGCACCCACCCCGCGCAAGCCGTAGCCCAGGGGGGGGCCTGCCCCCGTTGGAAACCCCCGCCAGGCGGGAAGCCCGGCCTGGGCGGGCCTGAGTCACGCCGGCAGCGGCGCCGCCTCCGGCGCCAGCCGCGCCGGGATGCCGTCATGCTCGCCGAAATCGGGCGCCAGCGGCCGGCGCGGCTCGACGGTCAGCCACAGCCGCACCATCAGCCGGCGCTTCTCCGGCTCAGGCCAGTCCTCGAACTCCGTCCGGGCATGCGTGGTGACGTAGTTGTTGCAGAACTGCATGTCCCCGGGCTCGAGCATCATGTCGAGCCGCATATCCTCCCGCGCCGAGAGGTTCGACATCAGTTCCAGCGCCTCCCGCTCCTCGGCCGTCAGCGGGACGCCACGGCGCTGCGCGCCGGTCTCGATCGGGTTGCGGATGAAGCGGCAGGAGAGCACGCCCCCAGGGACATCGGGCCAGCGGCTGAAGACCGGGAGCGGTCGCGGCGTCACGCCATGCGGATTGTCGGCCGCCTCGCGCTCCGAATAGTGGAAGCCGCGATAGAGGATCGGCAGCAGGTCCGGCCGCGTGCGCAGGATCTCGTTGTGCACTGCCATGGTGCTGACGACGGAGGAGAGCCCGCCCGCCTTCGCCCGCCTCTGGCAGAGCAGCCCGACCAGGTCGCAGCGGTCGGTGTGGAAATCCAGCCGTGCCTTGGTCTGGTAGCCGCGCGTGTTGGCCGAACCGTAGGTGCGGCCCTGGTCGAAGACATGGCCCAGCATCTCGCCATGGGAGTTCTGGGAAACGGCAATGCCGAGATGCGTGCCGATGCCCCAGAAGATCGCCTCCCGCTCGGCCTCCGTGAACCGCCCCGCCGGCAGGCCGCGCAGCACGAAGAAGCCGCGGCCGCTCTGCGCCTCCCGCAGCCAGGCCGCCAGGCGCGGTGCCAGCACGGGCAGCGGGAAATCCGCGCGGGTGATGGCGGTGGTGGCGAGGCCACAAGCCTGCACGCCGCGCAGCGCAGCCGCCAGGTCCTCGACCTCCGCCGCGGTCAGGATGCCGATCCAGCCAGGATCCCGGGCGATCTCCGCGCCGCGCCAGGCGCTGGCATCGGTCACGGGGGCATGGTCGCTCATGGCGGTTGTTCCGGACGTTTCCCTCTGGCCGGGAAGCTTCCGCCGCTTACCGCCCCGGCGCAACACCCCTTCAAGCCCCGGCCGAAGGCTGGTTGAATGCCCGCAAGAACATGCTGGAGGGTCCGAGGATGACGTCCCATGCCGCCCTGCGGACCGCCCCGGTCCGCGCCTCCGTCTCGGAGGCCGAATGGCAGGCCCGCCTCGACCTCGCCGCCTGCTACCGGCTCTGCGAGGGCTACGGCATGTCCGACATGATCTACACCCATATCACCGCGCGGGTGCCGGACAGCCCGGACCATTTCCTCATCAACCCGAACGGCATGCTGTTCGGTGAGATCACGGCATCAAGCCTGCTGAAGGTCAGCCGGGAGGGCGAGATCCTCTACCAGCCGGACCTGCCCTATGGCCTGCACCCCGCGGGCTTCACCATCCACAGCGCCATCTACCGCGCGCGGCCGGACGCCATGGCGGCGATGCACACCCACACAGTCGCGGGCATGGCGGTCTCCGCCCTCAAATGCGGGCTGCTGCCGCTCACCCAGACCGCGACGCGCTTCTACGGCCGCATCGCCTATCACGACTTCCGCGGGCCGGAGCGCGACCCGTCCGAACGCGACGCGCTGGCCAGGACCATCGGCCCGCTGAATTACTGCATCCTCCGCAACCACGGCCTGCTGACGCTGGGTGAGAGCGTGGCGGAGGCCTTCATCGCGATGTGGGGGATGGAGCGCGCCTGCCAGGCCCAGCTTCGGGCCATGGCCTGCAACACGGAGCTGAACATCCCCTCGGACGAGGTCGTGGCGAGATCCTGCGCCATGTACGACCCGCCGAACAGCCGGCGCTACGGGCTGCTGGAATGGCCGGGGCTGCTGCGCAAGCTCGACCTCGCGGATGCGTCCTGGCGGGACTGAGCGCGGCCGGGGCGTCCGCAGGCAAGGGAGGAAAACGAGCAGATGAGCCGCAGCGTAGGCCGCGTCCTCGCGGAAAGCCTGATCGCGCATGGCATCGACACCATCTGGATGGTGCCGGGCGAGAGTTTCCTCGGCCTGACGGATGCGCTGACCGAGACGCCGGAGGTCCGCCTCATCGTCTGCCGGCATGAGGGCGGCGCCGGCTTCATGGCCGTCGCCGATGGCCGCATGCAGGGCGGCCGCGCCGGCGTGCTGCTGGTCTCCCGCGGCCCCGGCCTCTCCAACGCCATGGTCGCGCTGCACACGGCCTGGCACGACGCGACGCCGCTGGTCATCCTGTGCGGCCAGGTGGAGCGCAAGGATTTCGGCCGGCTGGCGCTGCAGGAGCAGAACTACGGCAAGTTCCTCTCCGACGTGACCAAGGACGTGATCGAGGTGAACGAGGTGGTGCAGGCCAGCGAGAGCATCGCCCGCGCCTTCCACCTGGCCGAGAGCGGCACCCCCGGCCCCGTCGCCGTCATCCTGCCGGAGGACATCTTCGACGAGCCGACGGACGCGCCGCTGGCGAAACCGCGGCCGCGGGTCTTCGGCGGACCGCGCGAGGAGGATCTGGACCAGCTCGCCGGCATGCTGGCGCGGGCCGAGCGGCCGCTGGTCTGGGTCGGCGGTGCGCTGGCCAATGCCGATGCCGCCACGCTGGAGGCGTTGCGGCAGCTCGCGGAGCAATGGGTGCTGCCCGTCTCCCCCACCCATCGCCGGCCGCAGCTCTTCGATGCCACGCATCCCCATTACGGCGGCTATATGGGGATCCGCGTGCCGAGGCAGCTGCTGGAGGAGATGCGGAAGGCCGACCTGCTGGTCGCCCTCGGCGAGCGCATCACGGATTCCGTCAGCCAGTCCTACAGCTTCCCGACCGCGCCGGATCCGCAGCTTCCGCTGGTGCAGGTCTGGCCGGACGCCAACGAGATCGGCCGCGTCTTCCGCCCCGATCTCGGCCTCGCGGCCGAGCCGGCCGCGGTGATCCGCGCCCTGCTGAAGCGCGGCGCACCCGCGGATGCCGCAAAGCGTGCCGGCTGGGTCGCCGGGCTGCACGCCATCCATGGCCGGCTGATGGCGCCGGACTGGGACAGCATGCCCGATGGGGTGAATTTCGCGGCGGTCTGCGTGGCGGTCGCCAGGCATCTCGCGCCGGATGCCGCCATCACCTCGGATGCCGGCAATTTCTCCTCCTTCATCCACCGCTATATCGGCTTCCGGCCGGGGCAGAATTTCCTCTCCTCGGTCGTCGGCGCCATGGGTGCCGGCGTGCCGATGGCGGTCGCGGCCGCCATCCGCCGGCCGGGGAAGCAGGCCATCGCCTTCGTCGGCGATGGCGGCGCGCTGATGACCGGCAATGAGATCGCCACCGCCATGCAGTACGGCGCGGCGCCGATCATCATCATCTCCGACAACAAGCGCTACGGCACCATCGGCATGCACCATGAGGTGCGCTACCCGAACCGACCCTATGAGAGCGCGGTGCGCCTGACCAACCCGGATTTCGCCGCCTGGGGCCGCGTCTTCGGCGCGGAGGGCATCACCATCGCCTCCGAGGCGGAGGTGGAGGGCGCCATCGCCCGCGCCTTCGCGGTGAATGACCGGCCGGTGGTGGTGCATGTCCACAGCTCGGCCGAGCAGATGAGCGCCTGGCGCCGCCGCGGCGCGGGTGCACAGGTAGTGGCGACAGGCCGGGCGTGATACCGACCGGCATAAGGCCTGGCTTGCAGCCGCCATTGGCGGCTGATGCCGCGAAGGCAGCCCGTGGCCCATGCAGCGCAGCCAAGCCGCCGGCGCCTGAGGACGCATGAATGCGTCAGCATTCTTGCAGGACAGGATGATCCCCGAGTTGCCCGGATGGGCGCCATCACCGCGCCGGCCGGAGGGGCGGGAGCGGATCATCGCCGCCTCCCTCGGCCCGCCGGGAACGGGGTCGGCGGCGATCCGGGGACAGATCGCGGCGAAGGCCGGGACATGGGCGCGGGCGGTGCAGGAAGCGGGGTTCAGCCCGGACTGAACCCCACCGTCGCCCCGGCCACTACGCCTCCACGAAGACTTCGCCGCCCTCGACCTTCACCTTGTAGGTCGCGACCGGCACCTCCGCCGGCTCGTTCAGCGCGGCGCCGGTGCGGATGTCGAAGCAGGCCTGGTGCAGCGGGCATTCCAGCTTGCCATCCTCGCAATAGCCGTCCGACAGCAGCGCGTATTCATGCGTGCAGATGTCGTTCACCGCATAGATGCCGTCCTCCAGCTTCACCACGGCGATGGAGAGATCGCCGATGCGGACGGCGAGCGGCATGTTCTCGGCGAGATCCGCCTCGGCGGCAACACGGTGCCAGGCTGCCATGCTTGCTTCCCCTCTGGTCCCGTCGGAATTACCGTGCGCCGCCGCCGCTGTCGAACCGCTCAGGCGGCGCTGGCCGCCGCGGCGGTTGCGTTCTCGTTCACCGGCGCGGCCTGCCGCTCCGACCAGGCGGAGAGGGCGACGAACTCCACCGGGTCATGGGTGCAGAACACCACCACCGGCGAGTCCGGGTCGCGCGCCAGCAGCCGCACCCGCTTCTGCTGCGCCCGGACCAGCGGGCCGCTCCAGGCCATCGCGGCCTCATAAGCTGCGCTGCCGGGTGGGCAGTGTGGCGCCTCGGCATGGATCTCGGCACGGTTGAAATAGGTGTCGCCGGCATGCAGCATCCAGCCGCGCGGCCCCTCAATGGCGACGCCGGCATGGCCCGGCGAATGGCCCGGCAGCGGCACCAGCGCGAATTCCTGCGGCAGTCCATCCAGCCGCAGCACTGCATCGAAGCCGAACCAGCGTCCGACCTCCCGGTCGAAATAGGTGCGCCAGCGGCTCGTATCGCCCCATTGCACCGGCCGGTAGCGGGTGCGGCCCAGCATGCCTTCCCGCGCCCGCGCCGCGCGCGCCTCGGCCTCCATCAGGTGCACCGTCGCCTGCGGGAAATCCACCAGCCCGCCGGCATGGTCGAAATCCATATGCGTCATGATGATGTGCCGCACATCGCTCGGGTGCAGGCCCATCCGCTTCATGTGCCGCAGCATCGTCCGGTCCGGATCATAGCGGAAGCGGAGCAGCGCGCTGTTCACCGCCGGCAGCCGGCCGGCGGGGCGGATCATGTCGCGCAGGCCGAGGCCGGTATCCACCAGCACCACGCCGTGCCGCGGCGTCTCGACCGCAAGGCAATGGCAGGTGAGCCGGCCGATCGCGCCGGGGCTCACGCCATCCATCAGCGCGCCGCCGACCGGGCGCGCCGGCCCGCAATCGAGGTGGTGAATCCGCATCAGCCGTTCCTCCGTTCCAGCCGAGGGGAACGGGGCCCGGCGGCGCGGGTTCAGCCGGCCCGGCCGCCTCCCTCCCCGCCCTCCTGCCCCAGCACCCAATCCCGGAACAGCGCCAGGTCGATATTGCCGCCGCAGAGGATGAGGCCGACCCGCCTGCCGGCCATGCGCCCCCGCTCCTGCAGCAGCGCCGCCAGCGGCGCGGCGCCGGCGCCCTCCGCCAGGTTGTGGGTGTCCTGCCAATACGCGCCGATCGCCGCCGCCACCTCAGCATCCGTCACCGTCACCACCCGCGCGGCGCCCCGGCGGATGATCGCCAGCGCCTCCGGATCGGGGATCCGCACCGCTATGCCGTCGGCGCGGGTCTGCGCGCTCTCCACCGTCACCACCCGGCCGGCCGCGAAGGAGAGCGCATAGGCCGGTGCCTCGGTGCTCTGCACGCCGATGATCTCGGTGCGGAGGCCGAGCAGGTCACGCGCCAGGATGCAGCCGCAGATGCCCGAACCGAGACCGATCGGCACATAGAGCGCGTCCAGCGCGGGCGCGCCGCGCAGGAACTCCAGCGCATAGGTGGCGACACCCAGCACCAGATCGGGCGCGAAGGAGGGTGCGAACTCCAGCCCGTCCGCCTCGGCCAGCGCGGCCGCATGTGCCCGCGCGGCGTCGAAATCGGCGCCATGCTCCACCAGGCGCGCGCCTTGCGCCCGCATCGCCGCATTCTTCTCCGTGCTGTTGCCTTGCGGGACCACGATCGTCATCGGCACGCCGTGCCGCGCGCCGGCATAGGCCAGGCTCTGGCCATGGTTGCCGCGGGTCGCGCTGACGACGCCGCGCACATGCGGCCGCTCGCGCTTCAGCCGGTCCATGTAGACCAGCCCGCCGCGGACCTTGAAGGCGCCGGTCGGTGTGTGATTCTCGTGCTTCACCCAGGCCTCGGCCCCGGTCCGGGCAGCCAGCAGCGGCCAGGCGTATTGCGGCGTCGGCGGGAAGGTGCGGTGCACCAGGGCGGCGGCGGCCTCGAGGGCGGGCAGGTCGAACAAGCGGGACTCCGGAACGGCGATGGGCGGCGGGCGTTGCCCGTGCAACGGCGCAGTCTAGCGAAAGGAGTCCGCATGCCCATCGAGGTGGACAGCAGTCAGTGGACCGGCTCTTACGACGACCAGCCCATGGCGAGCCCGATCGTCTGGGGCGAATTCGCGGAACGGGCGGCACTCGACCAAGCCGCGGAGCGGCTGCAGGCGGAGGCGTGGTTCCGGCAATCGATCTCCGAGGCGGAAACCGGCCAGCCCGGCCCGGCTGATAATGAGCAGGTGATCATGCCGGACGAGGACCCGAAGGGCGCCGAGCGGCGCAACCTGCGGCAGAACTTCGTCGGCATCGGCACGGCCGCGACCTCCATGGCGGCGGCCGGCATCGTGATCGCCACCGGCGGGGCGGCCCTGCCGGCGGTGGCCGCGGCGGCGGCGGCCGGCGGCGCGACGCTTGCGGCAGGCGAGGCCGCGGGCGCAGCGGTGCCGGAAACCGGCACCGGCCGGCGGCCGGAGGGCACGGAGGAGGCGGCCCGCTCCGAAGGCCCGGCGCTCGGCATCCACGCCGCGACGCAGGAACTGCGCGAGAAGGCCGAGGCCTTCCTGCGGGAGGCCGGCGCGAAGCGGGTCTGGGTGCAGGAGACGCCGGCGGGCTGACCTCCCCGCGCCGCCGCAGCAGGATGCGCGCGGCAATGGCGGAGTCGGTGATGAGAGGGGTTCCGAGGCGCGCGGCATTCGGCCTCGCAGCCATGGCGGCGGCACCGGCCATGGCGCAGGAGACCTGGCCGGACCGACCGGTGCGGCTGGTGGTGCCGACGCTCGGTGGCGCCGGCACGGCCGACACGCTGGCGCGGATCACCGCACAGGAGATGGAAAAGCGCCTGCCGCAACGGGTGCTGGTGGAGAACCGTGCCGGCGCCAACGGCAATGTCGGCGCGGCGCTGGTCGCCCGCAGCGCGCCGGACGGCGCGACCTTCCTCTGGGGCTGGGCCGGCACGCTGGCCACGAACCCGGCGCTCTACCGCGACCTGCCCTTCGACCCGCAGCGCGACTTCGAGCCGGTGATGCTGGTCGGCAATGTCCCGAACATCCTGGTGGTGAATCGCGGCCTCGGCCCGCGGAGCCTGGCGGAGTTCACCGCACTGGCCAGGGCGCAGCCGGGGCGCCTGCATTTCGGCTCCACCGGCAATGGCAGTTCCATGCACCTGGCGGGGGAGCTGTACCGGCAGCAGACCGGGGCGGAGCTGGTGCATGTACCCTATGGCGGCCCGGCGCCGGCAGTGACCGACCTGCTCTCCGGCCGCATCCAGGCGATGTTCAACCTGGTGACCGGTGCCATGCCGCAGATCCGCGGCGGTGAGGTGCTGCCGCTTGCCGTGCTGTCTGAGCGCCGCATCCCGCAACTGCCGGAGGTGCCGACGGCGGCAGAGCTGGGCCTGCCGGGCCTCGTCTTCGGCAGCTGGTTCGCCGTGCTGGCGCCGCGCGGCACGCCGCCGGCGGTGGTGGCGCGCGCCAATGCCGTGCTGGGCGAGGTGCTGGCGGATGCCGCGGCGCGCCGGCACCTGGAGGAGGCGGGGCTGGAGATCCTCGGCGGCCCGCCGGAGCGGCTGGCCGGCTATCTGGCCGCGGAGCTTCGCCGGCATGCGGAGATCGTCCGGATGAGCGGGGCGCGGCTGGATTGAACCCCGTTCGGGCCGGGGCGCCGCGGCAAGGCGGGCCCCCCTGAAGATGGCGCGGGCCTGCCGCGCCATCACCCTGGAAGCGTGCTGCTTACAGCGGCTTCAGGTTGGCGGCGGCGGCCTTGCCGCGCTCCATCACCACGTCGTAGCTGACCTTCTGGTTCTCGTTCAGCCCCTGCAGGCCGGCCTTCTGCACGGCTGTGATGTGCACGAACACATCCTTGCCGCCGTCCTGCGGGACGATGAAGCCGAAGCCCTTCGTTGCGTTGAACCACTTCACGGTGCCGGTCGCCATGCGACGCACCCTCCTTATCCTGGTGCGCGGACGCCGATCGCCCGCGCGAAGAAACCCACCGGGCTGGATCGCTTGAGGGCGCCCGGAGGTTTTCCCCGGGGAGGCACGGCAAGGCGGGCCAAGAGCGGCTGGCGGGGGCAGTCAGCGCAGATCGACCCGGTGAAGTCAACGATCGCAGACACGCGATTTGGTGAGTAGCGGGAGCGGCGTGGAAAAAAGCGTTCCATGCAGGCAAAAAGAAAAAGGGCGGGACCTTTCAGTCCCGCCCCTCCGGTACTTCGATCCTGGACGGGATCAGAAGTCCATGCCGCCCATGCCGCCCATGTCGCCGGCACCGGCCGGCGCGGCCTTCTTCTCCGGACGCTCGGCCACCATCGCCTCAGTGGTGATCAGCAGCGCCGCGACCGAAGCCGCGTCCTGCAGCGCCGTGCGCACCACCTTGGTCGGGTCGATGATGCCGGCGCCGACGAGGTCCTTGTACTCGTCCTTCTGGGCGTCGTAGCCGAAGGTGTAGTCGGACTTGCGGAGCACCTCACCGGCGACGACCGCGCCGTCCTTGCCGGCATTGGCTGCGATCTGCTTCGCCGGCGCCTGGATGGCGCGACGGACGATCTCGATGCCGACCTGCTCGTCGTTGTTGAGGCCCTTCAGCGAGGACAGATTCTCGGAGGCGCGCAGCAGCGCCACGCCGCCGCCCGGCACGATGCCTTCCTGCACCGCGGCGCGGGTCGCATGCAGCGCGTCGTCGACGCGGTCCTTGCGCTCCTTCACCTCGACCTCGGTCGAGCCGCCGACGCGGATGACGGCAACACCACCGGCCAGCTTCGCCAGCCGCTCCTGCAGCTTCTCGCGGTCGTAGTCCGAGGTGGTCTCCTCGATCTGCGCCTTGATCTGCTCGCAACGGCCGTTGATCTCGGACTTCTCGCCCGCGCCGTCGACGATGGTGGTGTTCTCCTTCTCGATCCGCACCGTCTTGGCGCGGCCGAGCATGTTCAGCGTGACGTTCTCGAGCTTGATGCCGAGATCCTCGCTGATCACCTGACCACCGGTCAGGATCGCGATGTCCTCGAGCATCGCCTTGCGGCGGTCACCGAAGCCCGGTGCCTTCACAGCCGCGATCTTCAGGCCACCACGGAGCTTGTTGACCACGAGCGTGGCCAGCGCCTCGCCCTCGACATCCTCGGCGATGATCACCAGCGGACGGCCGGACTGCACCACCGCCTCGAGCAGCGGCAGCATCGGCTGAAGCTGGGACAGCTTCTTCTCGAAGATCAGGATGTAAGGGTTGTCCATCTCCGCGATCATCTTCTCCGCATTCGTGATGAAATACGGGGAGACATAGCCGCGGTCGAACTGCATGCCCTCGACGACGTCGAGCTCGGTCTGGATGCTCTTGGCTTCCTCGACCGTGATCACGCCCTCGTTGCCGACCTTCTCCATCGCCTTGGCGATCATCTCGCCAATCTCGGACTCGCCGTTCGCGGACAGCGTGCCGACCTGGGCGACCTCGGCGGAGGTGGTGATCTTCTTGGTCTTGGCCTCGAGTTCCTCGACGACCTTCGCCACGGCCTTGTCGATGCCGCGCTTCAGGTCCATCGGGTTCATGCCGGCGGCCACGGCCTTCGCGCCCTCGCGGACGATGGCCTGGGCCAGCACGGTCGCGGTGGTGGTGCCGTCACCGGCCAGGTCGTTGGTCTTCGAGGCCACTTCGCGCACCATCTGGGCGCCCATGTTCTCGAACTTGTCGGCCAGCTCGATCTCCTTGGCGACGGTCACGCCGTCCTTGGTGATCCGCGGCGCGCCGAAGCTCTTGTCGATGACCACGTTGCGGCCCTTCGGGCCGAGCGTCACCTTCACCGCATCGGCCAGGATGTCGACGCCGCGAATCATCCGCTCGCGGGCGCTGGCGCCGAACTTGACGTCCTTTGCTGCCATAGTGCGTGTCCTCTTTGAACAGGCGCTCACGCTTCGTGTCCGGGGTCAGCCCCCGGCACGTGGCGGATCGCCAGGATTGACGATGAGCCGAAGATCGGGTCCTGCCGCCGGATCCGGCCGCCGCGCCCTGGGCGCCGCGGCCTTGGGCGGCAGAAGCCTCAGGCGGCCTTCGCGACGGAAGGGTTGTCGAGGATCCCCATGATGTCGGACTCCTTCATGATCAGGAGCTCCTCACCATTGAGCTTCACCTCGGTGCCCGACCACTTGCCGAACAGGATGCGGTCGCCAGCCTTGACGTCGAGCGGGCGCAGCTCGCCCCGGTCGTTCAGCGTGCCGGAGCCGACGGCGATGACCTCACCCTCCTGCGGCTTTTCCTTGGCGGTGTCGGGGATGATGATGCCACCCGCGGTCTTCTCTTCGGCCGTCACGCGGCGAACGAGAACGCGGTCATGCAGGGGACGGAAGCTCATACGGTCCTCTCCTGATGCCTTTGCTATGCGTTTCCTCAACCGGCAGGTCCGGCCAGCGTCCGCCTTGGCAGCCCGCTAGCACTCCCCCCGGAGGAGTGCCAAACACCTAGGGGAGCAGCGCGCGGCCGTCAAGACATTGCAGCACTCACCAGCTGCGAGTGCCAACAGCCTGCTTCAAAAGGTTTTTGTTGCAGGAAACCCCGTCCCCCATGGCAAGCTTCCTTCTGTCACAAGGGAGGAACCGCGCCGGTTCGCACCGCATGGTGGACCGAAAAGACCAGGAAAGGACGACAGGCGTGCTGCAGCAGATCGAGAGCTTCGTTCGCGTGCCCGACTGGCGGCTGACCACCGCCGAGATCCTCTACCACATGCCCGACCACCCCGGCGTACTGCAGAGCTTCATCTGGCAGAAGCTGGACCGCGCCCCGGTCTTCCCGGAGCTGTCCCGCTTCCTCGCCTTCTGGCAGCGCGAGATCGAGGGGCCGCTGCATTCGGTGCGCGTCGCCTCCTCCGCCCTGATCCGGCCGGCGGAGCTGCGCTACGCCAACGGGCAGTTCCTGCTGCACTGAGCAGGCGGCCCCAACGCCGGACGACGTGGCGGGTCGCAGCAGGAGAGGAGCACGAGGGCCGGGCTCTCGCCTCTCAGGAGCCGCAGCGGCCACAGGAATGCGCCGGACCCGTGCGGCGCTCTTGCCCGGATGCGGTCACGCATCCGGGCCGTCGGCATCAAACCGCCAGCCGGCGGCCCTGCGCGGCGGCGAGCGCGCCGAGCCGCGCCACCATCCGGTCCCGCAATTCCTCCCGCAGCCGCGCCTCGCTGAGGGCCGGCTCGGCTCCCACCAGGCGCGTCAGCGCCTCGGCCGTGCGGGCCGGGTTGAGGCCCAGCAGGCTGCGGGCCAGGGGGGAGCGCTTCAACGCCGCCTTCAGCCGTGCCTTCAGCGAAACCGGCGCGGGCACCGCGGCCGGCCCGATCCGCTCGCGGAACTGCGCGAGGCCGGCCGCCGCGTCGAAGCGCAGGCGCTGCCCATAGGGTCCAACCGGGCGGCCGAAGGCGAGGACCGGCCCGGGATCGGGCGGCGGCACGATGTGCAGGTCGAGATCCCGCCCGATGGAGGCCGTCCAATCGATCCATTTCGGGATGCCGAAATGCTTCGAGGTGGCGAAGGCGATCCAGGGAATGCCGTAGACATCGGCCAGGATCGCGCCATGCAGGGATTCGGTCAGCACCAGCCGTGCCCCCGCGATCCGCCGGATGACGGAGAGCGGATCGGCGCGCGGGTCGAGCAGCTCGAAGCCGGTCAGCGCCGCGACCTCGGGCCAGCCCGGGTGGTCCAGCGTCTGGAAATGCGGGATGACCAGCGTGCCGCCGGTGCCGGTCGCGGCCTTCGGGTAGTCCTGCAGCAGCGGCACCAGCAGGGCGCCGTCGGTGATCGCGCGGTCCGCCGGCAGCCCGAGGATCTGCGCCGAGATCGGGCCGCGCACGCACCAATACTCCACCTGCTTGTCCCGCCAGCGCTCGATCGGGTCGTTGCCGACGCCGCTGGAGAAGACATGCAGCCGCAGCACCTCGCCGCAGGGCATGCCGATGATGGTGCCGATGCCGGTGAAGCCGGTGCCGGGATCACCGTCGAACAGCCCGGGCACCAGCCCTTCCCAGAGCACGGTGTTCAGGTCGTCCCCGAAATTGGGTACCTTGGTGCGGTAGTGAATGAGTTGCATGGAAGGGCCTTTCGCGACCTCGGCACCGCTGGGAGGCGGCGGGACGGGCAGCCGTGCCGGAGATCCGGCTGCCCGGCGGCTGGGTCAATGCGGCGCGTGCAATGCGCCGGCCGGCACGGCACCGCGGCCGGCCTGGACGGTGGAGCGGCGGGCAATGTGGTCGCCGGCCCGCAGCGCGAGCGCGACGATGGTGAGCGCGGTGTTCACCGCCCCGGCCGAGGGCAGGGTGGAGGCGTCCACGACATAGAGGTCCCGCACGCCATGCACCTGGCAGTCCGGGTCGAGCACCGAGTCGCCGGGATCCGTGCCGAACCGCGCCGTGCCTACCTCGTGCCAGAGATAGGGCGGCCGCTTGCGGGCGAGCGAGGGATAGCCGGCGCGGCGGAAGGCGGCGACCGCGAGGTCCCGCAGCTTGTTGAAGGTGGCCAGGTTGTGCACCGGCTCGACCTTCCCGCCGAGGCGGTCGCCATCGAAGCGGAAACCGGTCTCGCGGGTCGGCAGCGCTTCGGTCATGTAGAAGCACATCAGGCTGTGCTTGCCGACCAGCCTGGCGATCGGCCGCATCAGCCGCCCAGCCTCCTCCCAGAAGGGCATCTGACCGGCCACCTGGATGACGCCGGCCGGATAGGGCCAGCCCGGCGCCTCGTCGTAGAACTCGTTGATGGCGAAGGTCTTGGTGTAGAAGGCCGGCACCGTCTTCAGGCTGACGAAGGGGAAGATCATCCCGACGGAATGGCCGCCGAGATAGCGCCCGAGCGCGCCGCCGGCATTGCCGAGCCCTTCCGGATGGTGGCCGGTGCGCGACCGGCGCAGCAGCGTGGCCGATCCCGGCAGGCCGGCGCAGATCGCCACGACATCGGCGCGGACCACATGCTCCTCGCCCGCATGCCGCACCCGGATGCCGGTGGCGCGGCGGCCCTCGCTGTCGGTCAGCACCACGAGGCATTCCGTGTTCGTCGCCAGCCGGACATTGCCGGTGCGGAGCGCCGGGCGCAGCGCCGCGGTGTCGGCATCCATCTTGGCGTCGAGCGTGCAGTAATGCGCATCGCAGGTCGGGCAGAGCACGCATTGCCCGCCCGGCCCGTAGTCGAGGCCGCTCGGGATGGCTGCGGCGCGGGTGCCGGTCTTCGCCAGCCGCTCGACCATCCTCGCCACGATCGGCCCATGCGGGATGGGCGGTTAGGGATAGGGGTTGGCGCGCGGCGGCTCGGTCGAGTCGCCATCCGGCGCGCCATGCACCTTGAACAGCGTCTCCGCCTGCTCGTAATAGGGCTCCAGCTCGGCATAGGTGACCGGCCAGGCGGGGGAGACGCCGCCCCCGTGCCGCACCTCGCGGAAATCGCTCTCGCGGAAGCGGTAGAGCGCCGCGCCGTAGAATTTGGTCCGGCCGCCCACGATCTCGAGCGGCGTCTCGCGGCTGCCCATCACCTGGGAGATGAACTGCCCGACCGGGGCGGTGGGCGCCTCGCGCTGCACCTCCAGCCGCCTGCCCTGCTCCACCAGCAGGACGCGCAGGCCATGCTGGCCGAGCCGGAGGGCCAGGCTCGCGCCGCCGGCGCCGGTGCCGACCACCACGGCATCATAGGGGCGCGCGAGATCGGCCGCGCTGAAGGAGTCCGTCTTTTGCATGTGGCCCGGCACCCTTGTGCGTGCGTTGCCCGACCCCGTCCCGGTCGGGCTCACAGGATCGCGAACCTACAGAGTCCCAGGCAGAATACAAGATGTTGCAACGCAGCACGGCAATCCAGGGTTGCGATGTGCCCTCCGGGCCGCAATCAGGACCCGGCCATGGCCTGCCCCGCCCGCGCCCGCCGCAGCAGCGCGAGGCCGATCCCGAGGGAGGCCAGCAGGAGCAGGACGGCGAGCCCAAGTTGCCAGAGGCCATCGACCCGGACCCCCTTGCCGAGCAGGGCGAAGACGATGGTCTGCGGCAGGTAGCCGAGCGCCGAGGCGGCCAGAAAGGGGAGCGAGGCGATGCCCGCCAGCCCGGCCAGCAGGTTCAGGGCCAGGTTGTTGCCGACCGGCAGCAGGCGCAGCGCCAGGGTGGCGCCGAAGGGGCTCTCCGCCAGCACGTCCCGCACCGCCCGCAGCCGCCGGCCGAACCGCCCGGCGAGGCGCCGCTCCGCCCAGTCCCGCCCCACCAGCCGCGCCCAGGCATAGGCGAGCGCGCAGCCCAGCACCTGCGCGACGAGGCCGAGCGCCGTGCCGAGCGCGGCGCCGAAGGCATAGCCACCGAGGAAGGCGACCGCCTGCCGCGGCAGCCCGGCCGCCGAGGCAGCGGCGCCGGCCAGCAGGAAGAGCGCCTCCCCCGCCAAGCCCTGGTCGCGGATGTACAGATCGACCCAGTCGGTGCCGGGGGCCGCCCCCAGTGCCCGCAGCAGCAGCCCGCCCAGCGCCAGCCCGGCCGCGAGGAGCACCAGTTTGCCGGCCGCCCGCAACCTCGCTGGCCCGGGCGCGGCGGTGCCTTCGGTCATACCTGGCTCATGACATGCTGACGCATGTCATGCCCCAGACGCCGGCGGCCCTCTGGGCCCTGGCTTCGCGGCACGTGCCGCGGCGCGCCTTCGCGCGCCCGGCCCACTCCGTGGGCCGCAGGTCGGGACGTCATCAGCCAAGTATCATTCCCCGGCGTCCACCACCGGCCGCTTCCAGCGGCGCTGCAGCCAGGCGACGCCCACCAGGTCGAAGAGGCTGACCGCCAGCCGGTCGAGCGTGCCGTAATTGGAGGCGCCGCGGGTCCGCGGCCGGTGGTTCACCGGCTCGCTCACCACCCGCCCGCCCTGGCGCAGCACCAGCGCCGGCAGGAAGCGGTGCATGTGGTCGAAATGCGGCAGGTCGAGGAAGAGCGCCCGCGGGAAAACCTTCAGGCCGCAGCCGGTATCCGGCGTGTTGTCCTTCAGCAGCCGCGCCCGGACCCGGTTGGCAACGCGGCTGGAGCGGCGCTTCACCCAGGAATCCCGCCGTGTCACCCGGTGGCCGGCGACCAGGACCGCCCCGCCATCCGCCTGCGCGCGGGCCAGCAGCCGGGGGATGTCGGCCGGGTCGTTCTGGCCGTCCCCGTCCAGGGTCGCGATCCAGGTGCCACGCGCCGCCTTCACCCCGGTGACGATCGCCGCCGACTGGCCGCAACTGGCACGGTGGCGCAGGAAACGCACCGGCGCGCCGGCCGCCGCCGCCCGCAGCGCCGCAACCGTCCCGTCCGAGGAGCCGTCATCCACATAGACGATCTCATGCCCGATGCCGGCCAGCGCCGCCTCGATCTCCGCGACCAGGGGCGCGATGTTCGGCGCCTCGTTGCGGACCGGGATGACGACGGAAAGCGGCAGCGGATCGGGGGCGGCGGGCCTGCCGGCGGCGCCCGGCGATGCCAGCGCCGCGGCAGCCGGCGCCGCGGTCTCGGAAGAGGGCATGGCCGCGCGGGTAGCAGCCTGCCGCCCCCCCTGCAAGCCGCAGCACCCACCGATGCGTCAGCCGCATCGGCACCCTATACTTGCGGCATGCCCTTCGACGTCCAGACCTCCGCCGCCGCGGCGGACCGCACCCAGCCGAATTCCCGCCCCATCGCCCTCTGGCTGCTGACCGTGGCCGGCATGGTCTGGGCCATGGTCGCCATCGGCGGCGCCACGCGCCTGACCGGGTCGGGCCTGTCGATCATGGAATGGGCGCCGCTCTCGGGCACCCTGCCGCCGCTGTCAGAGGCGGAGTGGCAAAGGCTCTATGATCTCTACCGGACGATTCCGCAGTACGCGCTGATCAACCAGGGCTTCGGGCTTGCGGGCTTCAAGGAGATCTTCTGGCTGGAGTGGTTCCACCGGCTCTGGGGCCGGCTGATCGGCCTCGCCTATGCGCTGCCGCTGCTCTGGTTCTGGCTGCGCGGCCGCATCCCGGCCGGGCTGAAGCCGCGCCTGCTGCTGCTGCTGGCGCTCGGCGGGCTGCAGGGCGCGGTCGGCTGGTTCATGGTCGCCTCGGGCTTCGAGGCGGACCGCACCGCCGTCTCGCCCTATCGGCTGGTCACGCATCTCGGCCTCGCCCTGGTGCTCTACTCGGCGCTGCTCTGGACCGCCCTCACCCTGCTGCGGCCGCAGCCGACGGCGCCGCAGCCGGCGACGGGCTCCGTCCGGCGGCAGGTCAAGGCGGCGGTCTGGCTGCTGGTTGCCACCATGCTGGCCGGCGGCTTCGTCGCCGGCATCCGCGCCGGCTTCGACTACAACACCTTCCCCCTGATGGAGGGGCGCTGGGTGCCGGAGGGCTATTGGCGGCTCGAGCCGCTCTGGACGAATCTCACCGTCAATATCCCGGCGGTGCAGTTCAACCATCGCCTGCTGGCGACGCTGGCCACTCTGGCGGCGCTGGGCGCGGCCTTCGCCGGCTGGCGGCGCCTGCCGCCCGGCACGGCGCGGCAGGCCTGCCTCGGCCTCGCCGGCGCCACCTGTCTGCAATATGCTCTTGGCGTCGCCACGCTGCTGCTGGTGGTGCCGGTCTGGCTCGGCACGCTGCACCAGGCCTGCGCGGTGCTGGTGCTGACTGCCGCCCTCATCGCCCTGCATGCCCTGCGGGAACCCCGGAGAGCCGAATGACCCAGCACGGGGCTACCGACGCGGCACTGGCCACCGCCCTCGCGGCGCTGCCCCTCGGGGCCTGGGTCTTCGGCCCTGATCGGACCCTGGTCTTCGCCAATGCCGCGGCATGGCGAGTCACCGGCCTCGATGCCGATGCGGTCCCGCCGGGGACACCGCTGGAGAGGCTGGTCCGGCAGCTTGCCCGTCGCGGCGCCTATGGCCCCGGCGATCCGGACATCCTGGCGGCCGAACAACTCCGCCTCGATCCCGCCCGCCCCTCCCGCCACCGGCTCCGCCGGACCGACGGCGCCTGCTTCGACCAGATCACGACGCCGCTGCCGGAGGGCGGCTTCGTCTCCGTCCTGGTGGAGGTGACGAACCCTCCCGCCGCGGCGGAGAGAGCCGAGGCCCGGAGCCGGCATTTGGCGGACCTGCTCTCCCGCCTGCATGGCGGCGTCGTCGCCTATGACGCCGAGCATCGCGTGCTCTTCGCCAACCCCGCCTTCGAGGCGCTGCTCGGCCTGCCCCACGGTGCCGTCCAGCCCGGCATTCCCCATGAGAGCATCTGCCGCCTCCTGGCGGAGCGCGGCGCGATGTCCCGCGAGGCCGCTGAGGCGGCGGTGGTGGACTGCCTCAGCCTTGACCACGCTCGCCCGCGCACCTGCCAGTCCGCGCGGCCGGACGGCCGGGTCCTGCGCTTTGAGAGCCAGCCCCTGCCCGATGGCGGCCACATCATCGAGGTGATCGACATCACCGCGGCGAAGCGGGCGGAGGACGAGGCGCAGCGCCGGGCGGCGATGCTGGACGGCGTGCTCGCCTCCCTGCCGCATGGCGTGGTGGTCTACGGTCCCGATAGTCGGGTCGAGATGGTCAATGCCGCCCATCAGGCGATCATGGCCGGGGCGGAGGTGGCGGTCGGCGAGCACCGGCAGGACATCGCGCGCCGCCGCGCCGAGCAGGGCGAGTATGGGCCGGGCGATCCGCAGGAATTGGCCCTGAGGCACCTGAACGCGCCGCCGCACCGGCGCGCCCCGCGCCAGCGGATCCGGCCGGACGGCAGGGTGATCGACATCCGCTACGCGCCCATGCCGGATGGCGGCACGGTGCAGGTGATCACCGATATCACCGCGCTGCATGCCGCGCGCGCCGAGGCGACCGCCCGCGCCGGCATGCAGCAGGCGATGCTCGACAACATGCGGCACGGCATCGCGCTCTTTGGCCCGGACCAGCGGATGCAGGCGGCCAACAGCCTGTCCAATACCCTCAGCGGCACACCGCCGGAGGCCGCCCGGCCCGGGACCCGTTTCGAGGAGGTGGTCGCGGCGCAGCGCCGGGCCGGGGTCTTCGGTAGCGGCCCGGCCGCGGAGGCCGAGGCCGCCCGCATCATCGGCCTCGATCGCGCCCATCCGGTCCGCTACGAGCGCACCACGCCCGAAGGCAGGATCATCGAGATCGAGTCCGACCCGACGCCGGATGGCGGCTTCGTCGTCACCTGGACCGACGTCACGGCCCGCGCCCGGGCGGAGGCCGAGGCGAAGCAGCGCGCTGCGACCCAGGCGGTGATGCTGGACGTGATCCGGCACGGCATGCAGCTCTTCGGCCCCGACCGCCGCCTGATCGCCGCCAACCGGCTGGCCGCGACCATCAGCGGCGCGCCGGAGGAGGCGCTGCGACCTGGCACCACCCATGCCGAGGTCCTGCGCCTGCAGCAGGCGGCGGGCGTCTTCGGATCGGAACCGGAGGCGGAGGCGACGGTGCAGCGGCTGCTGACGCTCGATCGCAGCCAGCCGATCCGCTACCAGCGTCGCAATCCGGCGGGCCGGCTGATCGAGGTGGTCTCCGACCCGACGCCGGATGGCGGCTTCGCCATCACCTTCTCCGACATCACCGCCCTGGTGGAAGCCGAGGCCGCTGCCGCCTCCCGCGCCGCGATGCTGCAGACGGCGCTCGACAACATGCGCCATGGCCTCCTGATCTACGGTCCGGATCGCCGCCTGCAGGCGGTGAATGCCCTGGCGCTGGACCTGGCCGGCCTCGCCGCGGCGGATGTGGTGCCGGGCGTCACGCTGGAGACGCTGGTCCGGCGGCAACGCGACCGCGGCCATTTCGGGCCGGAGCCGCAGGCGACGGTGACGATGGAGGCGATGCTCGCCTTCGATCGCACCCGATCCGGGCGGAGCGAGCGGACCCTGCCCGATGGCCGCAGGATTGAGGTGTTCAGCGAGCCGACGCCGGATGGCGGCTTCGTCGTCAGCTTCACCGATATCACGGCGCGGGTGCGGGCGGAGGAGCAGGCGCGGCAACAAGCCGGCATGCTGCGCAATGCGCTCGACAGCATGCGCCACGCCCTGATGCTGTTCGGACCCGACCGCCGGCTGGTCACCGCCAACCGGCTGGCGGGGCCGGATTACGCGATTCCCGACCTGCGGGGGCGGCAGGGTGTCCTGTTCGACGACCTGGCACGCGAGCAGCATGCGGCCGGCCAGTTCGGCGAGGGAGCGGAGGGCGAGGCGCGGCTGCGCGAGCTCCTCGGCCTGGACCGCAGCCGCTCGATCCGCTATCGCCGCCGTCAGCCGAACGGCAAGGTCATCGAGGTCGGCTCCGACCCGACGCCGGATGGCGGCTTCGTCCTCACCCATACCGATGTCACCGAACTTGCGAGGGCGCAGGCCGAGGCCTCGGCCCGGGCCGGCATCCTCCAGCTCATGCTCGACAACATGCGGCATGGCATCGCGCAGTTCGACCGGGACAAGCGCCTGGTGACGGCGAACCGCCTGGCGGCCGAGTTCAATGGCATCGAGCCGGCACTTCTGCGGCCGGGCGTGCATGCGGCCGAGCTGGCCGAGGCCTCGCTCCGCGCCGGCATGATCACGCCGGAAGCCATGCAGGCCAGGCTGCAGGACGACTATTCGACGCCGCATCGCCACATCCGGCTGCGCCCGGACGGCCGCGTCATCGAGATCTTCACCGACCCGACGCCGGATGGCGGCTTCGTCGCCACCTACAGCGACATCACTGCGCTGACCGAGGCGGAGACCGAGGCACGGCAGCGGGCCAGCGTGCTGCAGGTGATGCTGGACAGCATGCGCCACGCCATCTGCTACTATGGCTCGGACCGCCGGGTGATCGCGGCGAATGCCCTCGCCGCCGATCTCGGCGGCTATCCCCGCGAGATCCTGGTCCCGGGCGTGCCGCTGGACGAGATCATCGCTCGCCAGCTCCGGCACGGCTCGGTCGGCGGCGATGCCGAGGCGACCGCCGCCATGGCGCGGAGCCTCGATCGCTCCCGCCCCGCGCGCTACGTCCGGCCCAACAGCGACGGGCGGATCATTGAGGTGACCTCCGACCCGACGCCGGATGGCGGCTTCGTCGTCACCATGTCCGACATCACCCCGCTGGCGCGGGCGGAGGCGGAGGCGCAACGACGCGCCGGCATCCTGCAGGCGATGCTGGACAACATCCGGCACGGCATCGCCCTCTTCGACCGGGAGGGCCGCATCCTGGCGGTCAATCCGGTCTTTCTGGCCCTGCTCGACCTGCCGCCGGAGATCATGGCGCCCGGCGGCAGCTTCGCTGGCTTCGTCGACCATCTGCAGGCACGCGGCGAGTATGGCGAGGGAGAGGCGGGCCGCGTCATCGCCGCCGCCTTCAAGGCGCGCGACCGGCGGCAACCGCGCCGCAGCGTCCGCACGCGCCCGAACGGCAGGGTGCTGGAGATCACCTCGGAGCCCGTGCCGGATGGCGGATGGGTGCTGGCGCTGACGGATGTCACCGAGGACCGCCGCATCCGGGCCGAGCTGGAGCGGGCGAAGGACGCCGCCGAGGCGGCGAACCGGGCGAAGTCGCGCTTCCTCGCCACCATGAGCCACGAGCTGCGGACGCCGCTGAACGCCGTGATCGGCTTCTCCGAGGCGATCACCGCCGATCCCGACCCGGGGCGGGGCAAGGAGTATGTCCGCTCCATCCATGAGGCGGGGCGGCACCTGCTCTCCCTCATCGATGACATCCTCGATGTCACCCGTGCCGAGACCACCGGCTTCCCGACCGTGGAGGGCGAGGTCGATATGGTCTCGCTGATCGAGGGCACGGTGCGGGTGATGCAGGCGACGGCCACGACGGCCGGCGTCTCGGTGGAGGCCGAGCTGCCGCCCGCGCTGCCGCTGGTCCGGGCGGATGAGCTGCGGCTGCGCCAGGTGCTGCTGAACCTCCTCTCCAATGCCGTGAAATTCACTCCCCATGGCGGCCGGGTCACCGTCTCCGCCGCCGAGGAGCCGGAGGGCGACCTGGTGCTGAGGGTGGCCGACAGCGGCATCGGCATACGGCCGGAGGACATCCCGCGCGCCTTCGAGCCCTTCACCCAGCTCGATTCGTCGCTGGCGCGGCGCTTTCCCGGCTCCGGCCTCGGCCTATATCTGTCCCGGGCGCTGGCCGAGGCCCAGGGGGCGACGCTGACGCTGGAGAGCACACCCGGCGATGGCACCACCGCGGTGCTGCGCTTCCCGAAATCCCGATTGCTGACGTCGCTTGCCGCCTGACCGGTCCGCTGGCCACAGCGCGGAGGCCAGGACCGGCCCATCCCCGCAAGGAAGGAAAGCCACCCGATGCCGCTCGACACACCGCTTTCCGTCACCGACCGCCTGTTCTTCGCCGAGCTGGACCGCGCGGGGTCCGAGCGCATCCTGAAGGAGGCGCTGCAGGGCGCCGAGGATGGCGAGCTTTTCCTGGAATACCGTGAGAGCGAGGTGATCTCGCTGGATGATGGCCGCATCCGCTCGGCCAGCTTCGACGCGACCAAGGGCTTCGGCCTGCGCGCCGTGGCCGGGGAGGCCGCGGGCTATGCCCATGCCGGCGAACTGTCCGAGGCGGCGCTGAAGCGGGCGGCGGAGACGGTGGGCGCGGTCCGCCAGGGCCGCTCCGGCACGCTGGATATCGCGCCGCGCGCCACCAATGCCCGGCTCTACGAGGACGCCAACCCGCTGGCGCTGCTGGATTTCGCGGCCAAGACGAAGCTGCTGGCGGAGATCGACGCCTATGCCCGCGGCCGCGACCCGCGGGTGAAGCAGGTCATGGCAAGCCTCGCTGGCGAGTGGCAGGCGGTGCAGATCCTGCGGCCTGACGGCACCCGCGTGGCCGATCTCCGCCCGCTGGTGCGGCTGAACGTCTCGGTCGTGGTGGAGCAGGACGGGCGGCGGGAGACCGGCAGCCACGGCATGGGCGGCCGCTTCGACTATGCCCGCATCGTCGCCGAGCCGGTCTGGCAGGGCGCGGTGCAGGAGGCGCTGCGCCAGGCGCTGGTGAACCTCGAGAGCATCCCGGCCCCGGCCGGCGAGATGGAGGTGGTGCTCGGCCCCGGCTGGCCGGGCATCCTGCTGCATGAGGCGATCGGGCATGGGCTGGAGGGCGACTTCAACCGGAAGAAGACCAGCGCCTTCGCCGGGCTGCTCGGCCAGCGGATCGCGGCGCCGGGCGTCACGGTGGTGGATGACGGCACCATCCCGGACCGCCGCGGCAGCCTGACGGTGGATGACGAGGGCACGCCCAGCAACCGCACCGTGCTGATCGAGGATGGCGTGCTGGTCGGCTTCCTGCAGGACCGGCAGAACGCCAGGTTGATGGGCGTGGCGCCGACCGGCAATGGCCGGCGGCAGAGCCACGCCCATATCCCGATGCCGCGCATGACCAACACGGTGATGCTGGGCGGCGCCCACACGCCGGAGGAGATCCTGCGCAGCGTGAAGCGCGGGCTCTACGCCGTGAATTTCGGCGGCGGGCAGGTGGACATCACCTCGGGCAAGTTCGTCTTCTCCGCCTCCGAGGCCTATCTGATCGAGGATGGCAAGCTGGGCGCGCCGGTGAAGGGCGCGACGCTGATCGGCAACGGCCCGGATTCGCTGACGAAGGTGGCGATGGTCGGCAACGACATGGCGCTCGACCCCGGCATCGGCACCTGCGGCAAGCAGGGCCAGGGCGTGCCGGTGGGCGTCGGCCAGCCGACCCTGAAGCTGGCCGGGCTGACGGTGGGCGGGACCGCCGTGTGATCCGCCCGGCGCGCGCGGAGGAGGCGCCGCTGCTCGCTTCCCTCGTCGAGCGTGCCTATGCCCCCTGGGTGCCGGTGGTCGGCCGGCGCCCGGGGCCGATGGAGGACGACTACCCTGGCCGCATCGCCGCCGGCGAGGCCTGGGTGCTGGAGGCGGAGGGCGCGGTCCGCGGCCTCGTGGTCATCGAGGCGCATCCGGACCACCTGATGCTGGACAACATCGCGGTGGATCCGGCGCGGCAGGGCACGGGCGACGGCCAGGTGCTGCTGGATTTCGTCGAGGCCGTGGCGCGGCGGCGCGGGCTGCCGGAAGTGCGGCTCTACACCCATGCGCTGATGACGCGGAACATCGCCCTCGATGCAAGGCGCGGCTATGCCGAGACGGAGCGGCGGGAGGAGAAGGGTTTTTCCCGAGCTTTCATGGCGAAGCCGATCACCTGATACCTGGCGCATGACATGCTGACGCATGTCATGCCTCGAACGCCGGCGGCCCTCCGGGCCTTGGCTTCGCGGCACTGGCCGCGGGCCGCAGGTCGGGACTCCATGAGCCAGGTATGATCCCGTGCCTACACCTCCGCGTGCAGCAGCGCCCGGCTGGCATCGCCGCCCCAGGCGCGCTCATGCAGTTGCAGCAGCCGGTCGGCCTGGGTCAGCCCGCTCGCCACGATCTCGTCGAGCGGCGCCAGATAGACCTCCTCGCCCAGGCCGCGGGCCTTCAGCCCGTCCCGCGCGATCGCCACCACATCCCGCGCCACGTCGCGCACCAGGCGGCCCTGAATCCTTGCCCCCAACGCTTGCCGCGGCACGGCAAGGCGCAGCGCCCGGATCTCCTGCACCGTCCAGTCCCGCACCAGCGCCGCCGCCGCCTTCTGCGCCGCGTCGTCATAGAGCAGCCCGACCCAGAGCGCCGGCTGCGCCACGATCATCGCCGGGCTGCCGGCATCGGAGCCGCGCATCTCCAGGAAGCGCTTGAGGCGCACATCGGTGAAGGCGGTGGTCACATGGTCGGCGAAGTCGCCCATGGTCGCCCGCTCACCGGGCAGGACGTCCAGCCTGCCATCCAGGAATGCCCGGAAGCTCTTCCCCGCCGCGTCCAGCCATTGGCCGTCGCGCATCACGAAGTACATGGGCACGTCGAGCACCCATTCGGCGAAGCGCTCGAAGCCGAAGCCCGGCTCGAACACCACTGCCGGGATGCCGGTGCGCGCCCCATCCGTATCCGTCCAGACCTGCGCCCGCATGCTGCGGAAGCCATTGGGCTTCCCTTCGGTGAAGGGAGAGTTGGCGAAGAGCGCGGTCGCGACCGGCTGCAGCGCCAGGCTGATCCGCAGCTTCTCGACCATGTCGGCCTCGTCGCCATAGTCGAGATTGGCCTGCACCGTGCAGGTCCGCAGCATCATGTCGAGGCCGAGGGAACCGACTTTCGGCATGTAGCGCCGCATGATGGCGTAGCGGCCCTTCGGCATCCACGGCATCTGCTCCCGCGTATGGAGCGGGTGGAAGCCGAGCGGCGCGAAGCCGATGCCCATCGGCCCCGCCACCTCATGCACCTCCCGCAGATGCTGCTGCAACTCCGCCCAGGTCGCGTGCAAATCCTCCACCGCGGCGCCCGACAGTTCCAATTGCCCCGCCGGCTCCAGGCTGATGGAGGCGGCGCCGCGCTTCAGCCCGATCGGGTGGCCGTTGTCGTTGATCGGCGCCCAGCCCCGGGCCTGCAACCCCTCCAGGATCGCGCGGATGCCGTCGGGCTCATAGGGCGGCGTCGCGTAGCCCTCACGATAGAAGCCGAATTTCTCGTGCTCCGTGCCGACCTTCCAGCTCCCGCGCGGCTTGCTGCCGGCGGCGAACCATTCGGCGAGCTGCCGCACGGAGGTGATCGGCGTCAGGTCCGCCTCGCCGGGATTCGACATCCTGCCCTTCCAGTGTCGTCGGGGCCTGGGCGAGCCGCCCGGCGCACGATCAGAGAGTGTTCCAGTCACCCGCCAGCGCCTGCAGGACCGCAAGGCCCGCCACCGCCGCCGTCTCCGCCCTCAGGATGCGGGGCCCGAGGGAAACCGTCGAAACAAAGGCACGGCGACGGAGATCGTCAAGCTCCGCCCGCTCGAACCCGCCCTCCGGCCCGACCAGCCAGGCCCAGGCGGTGCCGCGCCGCAGGGCCTGCGCCGCCTGGATGAGCGGCGGCGACTCCCGCCGCTCATCGCCGACCAGCAGGGGGGTGCCATCCCATGCATCCAGCACGGCATGCAAGGGGGCGGCCGGGGCAAGGCGCGGGACGGTCAGCCGCCCGCATTGCTCGGCCGCCTCCTGCGCGATGGCGGCGAGCCGCCCGGTATTCACGCGATCCGTGATGCTGCGGCGGGTCAGGACGGGCTGGATCAGGCCGATGCCGAGCTCGGTCGCCTTCTCCGCCATCCAGTCCATGGCGTCCCGCTTCACGGCGGTGACCAGCAGCCGCGCCGCGGGCGCGGCCTCCTGCGACCGGGTTGGTCGCTCCGGCCGGAAGGCGCAGCGGTCCTTGCGCAGCGCCGTGATGGTCGCCGCCCATTCCCCGTCCCGGCCGTTGAACAGCAGCACCGCATCGCCGGGCGCGCGGCGCATCACGCCGCCGAGGTAATGCGCCTGGGCGGGGGTGGCGGGGATCTCCCTCCCCTCCTCCAGCGGCTGGTCGAGATAGAGGCGCGGGGTGGACATGCTGCCCTTTCGCTGGAAGAGAAGCGCCGTGCAAGACTACACGGATATCCGAACCCAGGGGCTCGTCGCCCGGTTGCCCGCGGCCTGGCGGCCCTATGCGCTGCTGGCGCGGCTGGACCGCCCGATCGGCTCCTGGCTGCTCGTCCTTCCCGGCCTCTGGGCCTTCGCGGCCGTCGCGCCCTCCTGGGCCGAGGGGCTCCGGCTGACCCTGCTCTTCGCCATCGGCGCCATCGCCATGCGCGGGGCGGGCTGCGTGGTGAACGACCTCTGGGACCGCGACATCGACCGGCGGGTGGAGCGCACCCGCAACCGGCCGCTGGCGGCCGGCACGGTCACGCCCTTCCAGGCTCTGGTCTTCCTCGCCGGGCTCTGCCTGGTGGGCCTCGCCGTGCTGGTGCAGCTCAACCCTGCCGCCATCCTCTTCGGCCTCTGCGCCCTGCTGCCGATCCTGCTCTATCCGCTCGCCAAGCGCGTGACCAACTGGCCGCAGGCCATGCTCGGCCTCGTCTTCTCCTGGGCCGGGCCACAGGGGGTGGTGGCGGCGACCGGCCGGCTGGATGCCGTCGCGCTGCTGCTCTGGGCCGCCGGCTTCTGCTGGATCCTCGGCTACGACACGATCTATGCCCATCAGGACCGGGAGGATGACGCGGCGGTCGGCATCGGCAGCACGGCACTGCGCTTCGGGGAGCGGACGCGGCCCTTCCTCGCCGCCTGCTATGCCGCGACGCTGGCCTTCCTGGCAGCCGCGGGCTGGGTGGCCGGCCTGTCCTGGTTCTACCTCCCCGGCCTTCTGCTCCCCGCGGCGCTGCTGGCCCGGCAGGTCCTGACGCTCGACATCCACGATCCCGCCCATTGCCTCCGCCTGTTCAAGGCGAACCGGGAGGTCGGGCTGGCCGTCGCCCTCGCCTTCCTGCTCGGCCGGCTGTGACCGCCCCCGAAGCTTTCATCCGCGCCCAGACCGCCATCGCCCGGCCGGCGCTGGTGCCGGAGATCCCGCTCCACCTCGCCACAGAGATCACCCCGATCTGGCAGGCGACCGAGGCCTGGCTGGGCGCGGAGGGGATCGAGCCACCCTTCTGGGCCTTCGCCTGGCCGGGCAGCCAGGCCATGGCGCGGCTGATCCTGGACGATCCGGCGCGGGTGGCGGGAAAGCGCGTGCTGGATTTCGCCGCCGGCTGCGGCCTTGCCGCCATCGCCGCGGCGCGCGCCGGCGCGGCGATGGTGGAGGCGGCCGAGATCGATCCCCTCGCCACCGCCGCCACCCGGCTGAACGCCGCGCTGAACGGGGTCGCCGTCACCGCCCTCGATGGCGACGTGGTCGGCGCGCCCTGCCGCTGGGACCTGATCCTGGCCGGGGATGTCTGCTACGAGGCACCGATGACCGGCCATATCCTGCCCTGGCTGCGCGCCATGGCGGCGGCGGGGGCGGAGGTCTGGCTGGCCGATCCCGGCCGCGCCTATGTCCCGCGGGAGGGGCTGGCGGAGATCGCGCGGCTGGACGTGCCGGTGACGCGGGAGTTGGAGGACCGCGACCTGCGCCGCGTCACCGTGTTCCGCCTGCTGCCCTGAGCGAGGCCTGCCGGCACGGGCCGCTCCCCTGATGCGCGCCTCCCCGGCAGCGCCAGGCCTGCGCCCGGTGCCGCATCGGCCCTACCGCGTCGCCTGCTCCAGGAAGCGCAGCAGCGCCGCCAGGTCGCCCGGCTCCCCCACCGTCTGCACCGGCATGCGCGTGCCCGGTGTCACCACATCCGGGCCGCGGGTGAAGAGGTCCGCCACCGTCTCCGGCGTCCAGGTGATGTCGCCGCGCGCCAGCCGCTCGGAATAGGCATAGCCGGGCACCGATCCCATCCGCCGGCCGAACAGCCGGTGCAGGTGCGGCCCCGCCATCACCCCCTCCTGTTCGGTCAGCGCGTGGCAGGCGCTGCAGGCGCGCCACACCTGGGCGCCATGCGCATCCACGCCGGCGGGCAGCGCCGCCTCGGCCTCGGGCGCGAGCGGCCCGAGCGGGGCGCCCGTCGCCGCCTCCCAGCGCCGCACCCGCCGGTCCTGCCCGCCGGTCCAGAGCGTCCGCCCATCGGCGGCGAAGACCACGGCCCAGACCGGCAGGCCGGGCCCGTCCAGCGTATGGCGGAGCCGTCCCTCCGGCAGGGACCAGAGGCCGACGCTGCCGCCGAGCGAGGCAGCAGCGAGGCTCCGCCCATCCGTCGCGGCGGCCAGCGCCACCACCGGCCGGCTGCCCGCCGCCAGCTCCCGCACCGCGCCATCGGCGGAGAGCAGGCGCACCGTCCCATCCGCCCCGCCCGCCGCCAGCGCCCCGCCGGGCAGGGCGGCAAGGGCGTTCTGCGGCAGGCCGAACTCGGCCAGCACCCTGCCGCCCGTCGCGTCCCAGAGCCGGATCGTGCCATCCGCCCCGGCGCTGGCGAGGCCCCCGGTCCGCCAGACGAGGCCGCCGACCGCCCCGGCATGCCCCTCCAGCACCCGCGCGGTGCCATCCGCCGCCCAGACCCGCACCGTGCCATCCCAGCCGGCGGAGGCGAGGGTCCCGTCCGGCGCGACGGCCAGCGCGGTGACCGGGCCGGCATGCCCCTCCAGCACCCGCAGCGGCCGCTCGGCGCCGCCGGCGGGCCAGAGGGCGATCCGCCCCTCCTCCCCCGCGCTGGCCAGGCCTCCCCCCGGCAGGGGCGCGAGGGCGGAGAGCGCCCCGGTATGCCAGCGCATCACCCGCCGCGCCTTCCCCGCCGCCGGATCCCACAGGATCACCGCCTGGTCGAAGCCAGCGGAGGCCAGGCCCCCGCCCTCCGGCACCGCAAGGGCCCGCACCGGTCCGCCATGGCCGGCGAGGTCCTGGGCCCGGGACAGGAGCGGCAGCAGGAGGAAGGCGAGGAGGAGGAACGCGCGCATGCCCGGTTTATCGCGCCGGCCGCAGGGATGGTGCCAGCCCGCGCCGGGCCCGCTTACCGCCTGACCAACAAGCCGGTCGCTCAGGCCGTGATGCCGCCATCCACATGCAGCACCTGGCCGGTGATGTAGCCGGCCGCCGGCGAGGCCAGGAAGGCGATCGCCGCCGCCACCTCCTCCGTCTCCCCCAGCCGGCGCAGCGGGATGCGGGCGGTCCGGTCCGCCATGGCCTTCGGGTCCAGCGCGGCATGCGCGCCCGGATCCTTCTTCGTGAAGCCCGGCGCCACCGCATTCACCGTGATGTCGGGCGCCCATTCGATGGCAAGCACCCGAACCAGCGCCTCCATCGCCGCCTTGGCCGCGGCCGAGGCGGGGAAGAGCGGCTGCTCCAGCCGGAAGACATGCGCGACGAAGGAGGAGACGGCGACGAGGCGCGGATGCTCCCCCTGCGCCAGATGCGGTCGCGCCGCCCGGGCCAGGCGCAGCAGGGCGAAGGCGATGGAATCATGGCTGGCGGCGAAGGCCTCGTCGGTCAGCCCGGCGATGGGGGTGCGGTCGGCGAAGCCGGCATTGGAGACCAGCACATCCAGCCCGCCGAGCGCCGCCGCGGCCTCCGCCACCGCCCGCTCCGGCTCCCCTGCCCTGGCCAGGTCGCCGATCAGGACATGCGCCCGCCCGCCCCGCGCCCGCACCAGGGCGGCCATCCGCTCCGCGCCGTCGCGGTTCTTCCGGGTGTGCAGGGCGATGGCGGTGCCGGGGCCGGCCAGCAGCCGGCAGCAGGCGGCGCCGATGCCGCTCGCCGCGCCGGTGATGAGGTAACGCCGCTCGGCCATGCCCGGTCTCCTGCTGCCGGCCCGATCATGCGGCAGGCACCCGGCGAGCGGAAGCCGGCTCGTTCCCGCTTTGGAGTCGCAGCACGCGCCGGCGGCGTGGCACGCTCTGGGGCCGGGAGAATGCGCGTTATGTCCGCTCCTGCCCCGGGATCGGCGTGGCGGCGGCGGAATACGTCATCCAGCGCAACCCGATCCTGATGGGCGCCGACAACTGGCCGGTGGAATGCGCGCCCTCCAAGACCATGCCGCAGGCCTCCCTGCCGGTGCACCAGATCGCGCTCGTGATCAACGGCGTCCACCTGCTGGAGAACATGAAGCTCGACGAGCTGGCGCGGCGCGGCCAGGCGGAATTCGCGCTCATGGTCCAGCCGCTGAAGGTCAAGGGCGGCTCCGGCAGCACCGTCGCGCCCTCGGCGCTGTTCTGACGCGCGGTGGTGGGGGCTTTCCGGGATCGGCCCCCACCCCTACCCTCCGGCGCGCATGGCGTGGAGGAAACGAGCGTGCTGACCGTATTGGAGCCCGAGGGCCTGTATCCCGACACCGGGCTCGAGCAGCAGATCCTGGGCCCCGGCGTCCGCATCCTGCAGGGCAATGCGCGGGCGAGCCTGGCCGAGCTGCCGGATGAACTGCTGGCCGAGGTGGACGGGCTGATGACGCTGCGCATGCCGGTGCCGGCCGAGCAGATCGCGCGCTTCCCGAAGCTCAAGGTCGTGGTGCGCATGGGCGTCGGTTATGACCGCGTCGATCGCGCCGCCTGCGCCGCGTGCGGCGTCACGGTCTGCAACGTGCCGGATTACGGCACGCAGGAAGTGGCGGAATTCGCCGTGCTCCTCGCCCTCTCGCTGCGCCGCGGCCTGATCCTCTATCACGACACCCAGCGCGGGCCGGACCCGGCGCCCTGGGCCGTCATGCCCTCCGCCCTGCACCGGCGGCAGGAGGTGCAGGGTTTCGGCATCCTGGGGCTGGGGCGCATCGGCAGCGCCGCGGCGCTGCGCGCCAAGGCGCTGGGCTACCGGGTGGTGTTCTACGACCCGAACCAGCCGAATGGCTGGGACCGCGCGCTCGGCATTCAGCGCGCCCGGACCATGGAGGAATTGCTGGCGCAGTCCGACGTGCTGTCCATCCATTGCCCGCTGACCCGCGGTACGCGCGGCCTGATCGGAGAGAAGGAGCTGCGGCGATTGCCGCGCAACGCCGTGGTGGTGAACACGGCGCGCGGGCCGATCCTCGACATCGATGCGCTGGAGCGCTGCCTGCGGGACGGCCACATCGCCGGCGCGGGCCTGGACGTGATCCCGGAGGAGCCGCCGAAGGACCCGGTGCCGAACCTGCTGCGCGCCTATCGCGCGCAGGAGGACTGGCTGCGCGGCCGCCTGGTCATCACCCCGCACATCGCCTTCCACACGCCGGAGGCCTGGGACGACATCCGGCTGAAGGGGATCGAGACGATGCGCGACGTGCTGGTCGAGGGGCGTCGGACCAATGTGATCCCGCCGGAGAGCGACTGATCGCTGGTTCATGACATGCTGACGCATGTCATGCCTCAATCCTCGGCGGCCCGCCGGGCCTTGGCTTCGCGGCACTGGCCGCGGCGCGCCTGCGCGCGCGCGGCCCGCTCCGCGGGCCGCAGGCCGGGGCTTCATGAGCCAGGTATCAGGCCCGCGGCGCGCCGCCCGACCCGGATGAGGCCCGGGACAGGCGCCGCCAGCGCCGCAGCATGAGCAGGGCAACGGCGCCGATGCCAGCGGCCAGCCCGATCCAGAGGCCCGTCGGCCCCAGTCCCGCCGCCTCGGCCAGGGAGAGCCCGATCGGCATCCCAAGCCCCCAATAGCCGAGCGCGGCCAGCAGCATCGGCACCCGCGTGTCCTTCAGCCCGCGCAGCGCGCCCGCCGCCACCGCCTGCACGCCATCCGCCAGCTGGAACAGCCCGGCGATGGTCAGCAGCACGGCGCCCAGCGCCGCCGCCTCCGCCGCCCGGGGGTCGGCCGCGCCCAGGAAGGCCCAGGCGACCGGCCCGGCGGAGGTGATCAGCAGCAGCGCCATCGCCGCCATGAAGCCGGCCCCCAGCGCGACCGCGACCCAGCCCGCGCGCGCCGCCGCCGCCCCCTCCCCCGCCCCGGCAAAGAGCCCGACGCGGGCGGTCGCCGCCTGGGCGATGCCCATCGGCACCATGAAGGTCGTCGCCGCCACCTGCAGCGCGATGGCATGCGCCGCGACGGCGATGGCGCCGAACCAGCCCATGGCGATGGCCGCGGCGCTGAAGACGCCGATCTCCAGCAGCATGGTGCCGCTGATCGGCAGGCCGATCCGCATCACCTCCCGCAGCTTGCCCCAGTCCGGCCGGAGGCGGTCCGATGACCGGCGCGCCACAGGGCGCGGAGCCCTGAACCGGCCCGCCCCGAATTCCATGCGCCCCAGCAGCCGGAACCGTCCGAGCACGCGGTCCCGCGCGATGAGCGCCAGCAGCCCCAGCACCATGAGCGTGTTGGCGAGGGAACTGGCGATGCCGGCCCCGACCACGCCGAGCCCCGGCCAGCCGCCCGCGCCGAAGACCAGCAGCCAGTCGAGCGCGGCATTCACCCCGATGGCCCCGACCGCGATCCACAGGGCGGGCGCCGGCCGCTCCATGGCGGCGAGGAAGCCGCGCAGCACGACGAAGGCGCAGAAGGGCAGCAGCCCCCACATCAGCGCGCGGACATAGGCGCCCGCCAGCGCGGCGAGGCCGGGCTCCTGCCCCAGCGCCAGCAGCACCGCGTCGGCGAACCAGAGCAGGAGCATGGCGGGCAGCAGCATGGCGAGCGAGGCCCAGAGCGCGCTATGCGCCCCGCGCCGCATCTGCCGCACCCAGCCGCGCCCCTCGCCCCCGGCCAGCTGCCCGGTGCCGCGCGCCTGCGCCAGCATCGGCGTCGCTGCCAGGGCGGTGCCGAGAGGCGCCGCCATCACCGCCCAGTAGAGATTGGCGCCGAGCGTCGCCGCCGCCAGCGCCTCGGTCGACAACCAGCCGAGGATGATCGCATCGGTCAGGGCCAGCGCGTGCTGGCTGAGATTGGTGAGGGCGAGCGGCCAGGCGAGGGCGAGCGTCGCGCGCGCCTCCGCCCGCCAGGCGCCGCCCTGATCCGCCCGTGTGGTGGCATCCATGCGCCGCCCTGTAGCGCGGCATGGGCGGGGCGTCCCGTGACGCTCTCGCGCAGGCCGCCGGCCCGGCCCCCACCCCGGCCTGTGGCCCACCGGGCGGGGTTGCGCCGCCGGGTATCCATGCCCCTTCGCGGCAGGTCATGGTCCGGCAGGCGGGGCGTGCTCCGGGGCGCGTTCGCGCGCCTCCGCGATCCGTGCAACAGCGGATGGCGTTCAAAACTGAACGCCGATCCGCCGCCGCCCTTGGTTTTTCGGGCAGAGTCACGCCCCGGGTCGTTCACGCCCTCCCGCTGTCTGCTCTAGCAGCCCGTCGGAGTGGAGGTGTCAGCCGATGGACCCGCCGGTGCTGAGGGGCGAGTGTGGGCGCCCTTCGCAGGGGTGCCCGCGCGCCCTGA
>JAESGY010000222.1_pt1 | contig 39717 bp, 35 predicted proteins | sample 9269841 | NCBI WGS metagenome assembly JAESGY01 (sample SAMN17022865, study PRJNA683097) | algae metagenome | isolation source: Spirirestis rafaelensis WJT71-NPBG6 and co-occurring heterotrophs from... | place: USA: Pinto Wells, Joshua Tree National Park, Colorado Desert, CA | collected 2006-08-15
TGGAGGCCTTCCCCTCCCGGCTCACCAGATCGACCGCCTGGTCGAAGAGCGACTTCTCCGAATCGGAGGCGCCGGCGATGCCGGACATGGACAAGCCATCGCCGCCGCCCTCCTCATCCTCGGTCTCGGTAACTTCCTCAATATAGGCGGGCTCGCCCTGCTCGCGCAGGTACTCGACCACCCGCTCCACCTCGGAATCCGAGACGAAGGGGCCGTGCACGCGCGCCACGCGGCCGCCGCCCGCCATGTGCAGCATGTCGCCCTGGCCGAGGAGCTGCTCGGCGCCCATCTCGCCGAGGATGGTGCGGCTGTCGATCTTGCTGGTCACCTGGAAGGAGATGCGGGTCGGGAAATTGGCCTTGATGGTGCCGGTGATGACATCCACCGAGGGCCGCTGCGTTGCCATGATCACATGGATGCCGGCGGCGCGCGCCATCTGCGCGAGCCGCTGCACCGCGGCCTCGATCTCCTTGCCCGCCACGATCATCAGATCCGCCATCTCGTCGATAACGACGACGATCATGGGCAGCGAGGCGAGGGCGAGGGGCTGCTCCTCGAAGACCGGCTTGCCGGTTTCCGGGTCGAAGCCGGTCTGCACCTTGCGGGTCAGCACCTCGCCGCGCCGGCGACTTTCCTGCACCTTCTCGTTGTAGCCGCCGATATTGCGGACGCCGAGCTGGGACATGGCGCGGTAGCGCCGCTCCATCTCCCGCACCGTCCATTTGAGCGCGCCGATCGCCTTGGGCGGCTCCGTCACCACCGGGGCCAGCAGATGCGGGATGCGGTCATAGACCGAGAGCTCCAGCATCTTCGGGTCAATCATGATGAAGCGGCACTCCTCCGGGCTGAAGCGCCAGAGAAGGCTGAGGATCATGGTGTTGACGGCGACCGACTTGCCCGAGCCGGTGGTGCCGGCGATCAGCAGGTGCGGCATGCGGGCGAGGTCGGCGATGACGGCATTGCCGCCGATATCCTTGCCCAGCGCCAGCGGCAGCCGGCCGGGATGCCGCACCCAGTCCTCCGAGGACATCATCTCGGAGAAATAGACGGTCTCGCGCTTGGCGTTCGGCAGTTCGATGCCGATGACGTTGCGGCCCGGGACGGTGGCGATGCGCACCGCGGTCACATGCATGTTGCGCGCGATGTCGTCGGCCAGGCCGATGACGCGGGCCGATTTGGTGCCGGGCGCGGGCTCGAGCTCATAGAGCGTCACCACCGGGCCGGGGTTGATGGCGGCGATGCGGCCACGCACGCCGTAATCCTCCAGCACCTGCTCCAGCAGGCGGGCATTGGCCTGCAGCGCCTCCTCGCTCGGCCGTCCCACGCGCTTCGCCGGCGGCTCCTGCAGCAGGTCGAGCGGCGGCAGCCGCCAGGGGTCCTCGCCGGGCAGCGGCAGCACCTCCTGCCGCGCCGCCTTCGCGGGCTTCGCCGGGGGGCTCGGCGGCGCAATGCGGGCGGGCTTCGGGGCCGGGCGCTCGTCCGGCGCCGGCGCCTCGGCGGCGGACGCCTCCAGGCGCGGCTCGGCCCGCGGGCGGCGGCGCCCCTCGGCGGCGGCATCGGCGGCGCGCAGCACGGCGGCCAGATCGGCCCCCGGCTCGGCGGAAGCCCGGCGGCGGAAGCGGAACAGGCTGCGCAGCGGCCTGGCGGCACGTCCGAGCAGCCCGGCCGCGCCGCGCGCCCCGGCGCCGCCGGCCCGCGCGACGCCCCCGGCCGAGGCCCGGGCGACCCGGCCGAGTCGCAGCCATTCGGCCGGCGAGAGGCCGAGCGCCGCGATGGTGAGCAGCACGGCGATGCCGGCGAGCATGATGCCGGAGACCAGGTCCCCGAAGGGCCCGAGCAGGGCGCCGGCCGTCTCATGCAGCGCATGGGCGGTGACGGCGCCACCCGCGCCGCCAGCGCCGGCCGAGGCCGGCAGCCCGGCCGGCAACGGCACCAACGTCAGCGCGGCCCCGCCGAGCGGCAGGGCGGCGAGCAGGGCCGCCAGCCGGGCGGGAAACAGGCTGAGGCCGCGATGCGTCGCCAGCCGCCAGGCCCAGGCGAGCAGGGCGAGGCCCGGCAGCGCGCCGGCCCAGCCGAAGCCCTGCAGCAGCAGGTCCGCGACCACGGCGCCGGCCGGCCCGACCAGGTTGGCCGACGCCCGGGTGGTGGCGGTGGAGAGGGAGGGGTCGGCCGGGTCGTAGCTGGCCAGCGCCACGAGCAGGGCGAGACCGGCGAGGCCACAGAGCAGGCCGAGCATCTCGAACAGGCGGCGGCGAATGGCGGCCTTGACGGCCGGCGAGGCGAAGCGGCGAACCCCGGCGAGCGGGGCGCTGGTGACGGAGGCACGGGTCGCGGGCATGCGCGGCGGGGATCCGGCTGGAATTCAGCCGCAAGAATAGACTGCAAAACCCTGACGAAGAAAGAAGTCCTGCGGTGCGGGAACGTATCAAATGCCCTTCGTGCCGGCCTGCCGGGATTCCGGCCGCCATGTTCCGCCGGCCGGCGGGCGGGGCATCAGAAAAAAGCGCCGGCCCTGCGGCCGGCGCCCCTCCCCTTCTCCCCCGATCCGGGCGATCAGAAGATCTTGCTCAGGGTGAACAGCACCCGGCCCTCGCAGATGCGCTGGCCGCCCTCGGCGCGCTCCGCCACCGGGGCGCAGTCCTTCTTGTCGATATTGGTGCCGTACCAGGCGACCGTGCCGGTGATGCCGGCGATGATCTCGCGCGACAGGCCGATCGAGTACCAGAGATAATCCGGCGTGCCGAAGGCCGGGTTCTTCTCAATCCACTGGTAGCCGAGGCGGCCGGAGGCGGTCAGTTCCAGTGGCAGGGTGACGTCCACGCCGCCCTCGGCATAATGGCCATCGCCCGAGCGGCCGAAGAAATTCGGCGAGTAGTTGTAGGCTGCCAGCAGCTTCACCGGATTGATGGTGTAGCTCGCCTTGATGGCGAACTCATGATACTCGTTCAACTGGCCGCCCGGCGCCTTGTCCTGCCCCGGATACAGATAGGCGATATAGCCCAGGTCGAAGCTGATCCCGCCCAGATCGAAGCGGTAGCCGGCCAGCAGGTCGAGCTCCTGCCGGGTGTCGTTCCAGGGGCCGGCCACGAATTTCGCATTGGTGAGGAAGGCGCCGACATAGACGCCGCTGTCGTGCTGGATGTCGAGCGTGCCCTGGAAGGCCCAGTTGTTGCGGGTCTGGCTGATGCCGCGGAAGAGGTAGTCGCTGGCGATCGCGGGCGTGGTGGTGACGGTCAGGCCGAGCGACTCGATCTGCTGCTGCGCCGCCGCCGGCAGGGCCGGCAGGACGAAGGCGGCGGCGGCGAGGAGAGCGCCGCGGAGAAGGGCGGCCGGCCGCGCCAGCAGCCCGGAAGAATGTGGCATCTCTGAATGGTCCCCTGGTGTGTGGCGGCCGCCTGTACGTGCTTGCAAGGCAGTCTTTGGCCCGACCAAAAAAAGGGAGGGGCCTGGGCCCCTCCCCTCCCGGCTCAGGCCAGGCGCTCGCCGTGCTGCGTGACGTCGAGGCCCTCGCGCTCCTCATCCTCGGCCACGCGCAGGCCGACGATCACATCGGTGATCTTGAGAAGGATGAAGGTGCCGATCGCGGTGAAGGCGAAGACCGCGGCGGTCGCATAGACCTGCAACAGGAACTGGTCGAAGCTGCCGCCATAGCCCTCGGGCGTGCTCGCGGTGGCCGAGAGCGGGCCATAGGCGAAGACACCGACGAGCAGCGAGCCGACGATGCCGCAGACGCCATGCACGCCGAAGGCGTCCAGGCTGTCGTCATAACCGCAGAGATGCTTGAGCGCGGTCGCGCCCCAGAAGCCGGCCAGGCCCGCGACCAGGCCGATGATCAGCGCCGGCACCGGCAGGACGAAGCCGGCGGCCGGGGTGATGGCGACGAGGCCGGCCACCGCGCCGGAGATGGCGCCGAGGACGCTTGGCTTGCCTTTCGTCGCCCACTCCGCGAACAGCCAGGCGAGGGTCGCGCCGCCAGCCGCCACCTGCGTGACCAGCATGGCCATGCCCGCGCGCGCGCCGGCGCCGACCGCGGAGCCCGCGTTGAAGCCGAACCAGCCGACCCAGAGCAGCGCCGCGCCGATCACCGCCAGCGCCAGGTTGTAGGGCGACATGTTGTCGTTGCCGTAGCCCACCCGCTTGCCGAGGACGATGGCGGCGACCAGGCCGGCGACGCCGGCATTGATGTGCACCACCGTGCCGCCCGCGAAGTCGAGCGCGCCGAGGGCGAAGATCCAGCCATTCGGATGCCAGACCCAGTGCGCCACGGGGGCGTAGATCAGGATGGTCCAGAGGATGTTGAACACCACCAGCGCGCTGAACTTCATCCGGTCGGCGAAGGCGCCGGTGATGAGGGCCGGGGTGATAATCGCGAAGGTCATCTGGAACATGGCGAAGACGGTCTCGGGGATGGTCATCGCCACCGCCGCATCGCCGCTGCCCAGGGTGAAGGGCTTGTCCCAGTTCTCCGCCAGGTTGCTCATGAACAGCTTCGACAGGTCGCCGATCCAGGCATTGCCCTCACCGAAAGCGAGGCTGTAGCCGACCAGCATCCAGCACACCGTCACCAGCGCGGTGATGGTGAAGCTCTGCATCATGGTGGAGAGCACGTTCTTCTTGCGGACCATCCCGGCATAGAAGAGCGCGAGGCCCGGGATGGTCATCATCAGCACCAGCGCGGTGGAGGTGAGCATCCAGGCGGTGTCGCCGGTATCGATCTTCGGGCCGTCATCCTGCGCCATGGCGGGCAGTGCGGCGAGCAGCGCCACGGCCGCCCCGGCCAGCACGCGTGCGGGCTTCCTCATCTTGCTGTCCCCTGTCCTTCCGGAACTGTCCGCGGCCATGTCAGAGCGCGGCCACGTCGGTCTCGCCGGTGCGGATGCGGAGCGCCCGCTCCACGTCCAGCACGAAGATCTTGCCGTCGCCGATCTTGTCGGTGCGGGCGGACCTGGCCATCGCCTCGAGCACCGCATCGACCAGCTCGTCCGGCACGACGACCTCGATCTTGATCTTCGGCAGGAAGCTCACCTGGTACTCGGCGCCCCGGTAGATCTCCGTCTGCCCCTTCTGGCGACCGAAGCCCTTCACCTCGGTCACCGTCAGCCCCTGCACGCCGAGCGGAGTGAGCGCATCGCGCACCTCGTCCAGCTTGAAGGGCTTGATGAATGCCATGACCAGCTTCATCTGCCCGCAGTCCTCCTGCACATCCGGCATCGGACCTTCCAATTCCCGTGCCACCGTCATCTCCACAGCCGGCGGCAGGTCGGGGGATCGGCGCGGCCGGGTGTGGAGGGCGAGTGAATCGCGGCCCTGGCCCACCCCTCGCCCGCTGCCGCCGGGGCGCGGGGGCGCCCCGGGCACCGGGGCCAGGGATGCCGGGATCAAGGTTTTTCGTTTCGAGAACGAATAACACCGCCTTGTCGGCATGCAATTGCCCATTACCTGGGCAGATGCCGGGCAGCAGGCAGGCGGCACCCGGCTTGACCGCCCCCGGGCGGGATGTGAGGAACCCGACATGACCCATGCATCCGAGGTCGCGGTCTGCATCCTGGGCGCCGGCCCGGTGGGCGCGACCCTGGCCGCCACCCTCGCCGCCGCCGGCCTGCCGGCCGCGGTGGTGGACGCCGCGCCCCTGCCGCCGATGGAGCTGCAGGATTTCGACGGGCGGGCCTATGCCATCGCCCTCACCTCCAAGCGGCTGCTCGACGCGGCCGGGGTGTGGGAGAGGCTGCCGGAGCCGCCCTGCCCGATCGAGGCCATCCGGGTGGCGGATGGCCGGCCGGGCGAGCCCGCCTCCCCCCTCTCCCTGCAATTCCATGCGGCGGAGGTCTCGGACGAGCCCTTCGGCTACATGGTGGAGGCGCGCAGCCTGCGGGTCGCACTGAATGCCCGCCTGCCGGTCACGCCCAACCTCCGCGTCTTCGCCCCGGCCACCGCCACGGTGGAGCGCCGGCCGGAGGGCACGACCGTGCAGCTCTCGACCGGGGAGGTGCTGACGGCGCGGCTGGTGGTGGCGGCCGAGGGGCGCAACAGCCCGCTGCGCCGGCAGGCGGGCATCCGCACCGCCGTGCTGGACTACCACCAGATCGGCATGGTCGGCGCCTTCGCGCATGAGAAGCCGCACCGCAACATCGCACTGGAGCAGTTCCTGCCGAACGGCCCCTTCGCCCAGTTGCCGCTCTCCGGGCCGGGCGGCTTCGGTACCGCCGCCTTCCCGCATGCCTCGGCCTTCGTCTGGGCGGACCGAACGGCGATCGCGAAGCGCATGCTGACGCTGGACGACGAGGCCTTTGGCCGCGAACTGGCGCGGCGGCTGGGCGACCACCTTGGACGAATCCGGCCGATCGGGCGGCGCTGGTCCTACCCGCTCTCGGCCCTGCATGTGGAGCGCTGGACGGATACCCGCCTCGCCCTCATCGGCGATGCGGCGCATGGCGTGCATCCGATCGCGGGCCAGGGCCTCAATCTCGGCTTCCGCGACGTGGCGGCGCTGGCCGAGGAGGTGGTCGCGGCCTGGAATGCCGGGGAAGACCCGGGCGCCGCCCCGGTGCTGGCGCGCTACCAGGCGCGGCGGCGGCCGGACACGCTGCTGATGCTCTCCGGCATGCATGCGCTGGAGCGGCTCTTCGGCAACGACATCGCGCCGGTGCGCTGGGCGCGGCGGCTCGGCATCGCGGCGGTGGATCGCATCCCGCCGCTGAAGAGGGCCTTCGCCCGGCAGGCCATGGGCCTCGGCCCCGGAGTGACGGGGCTGCTGGCGGGGCAGAGGCTGCAGCGGGCGGGCTGAGCCAGAGGGCCACCGGGCGGAAGCGGCGCGCGAAAGGGCATGAAGGCCCGGAAGCGGGGCTCCGCCCGCTCAGCCATGGCGCAGGGTGGATCGGCCTGCGGTTCCGGACGCCCGGCGCCGCCGCATCCGCCCACGCGGCGGTCGGCCGGGCCGGATTTGCGCCCGGCCCGCACCGTGGTCCCGGCGCCCTCCGCAAGCCGGCGCCGGGACCCCATCTGCCCGCCAGCCCTATCGGAGGATCGCGCCATGACCCGCCGCCTCGCCCTTGCCGGCATCCTGTCCCTGGCGATCGCCCCCGCCGCCCTCGCCCATCACGGCTGGAGTTCCTTCGACCGGGAGAAGGTGCTGGACCTGACCGCGCCGGTGGTCCGCTCCACCTATGCCAACCCGCATGGCCTGCTGCTGCTGGCGAGGGACGGGGTGGAGCTGACCATCGAGCTCGCCCCCACCTCCCGCCTGCAGTCGCGCGGCCTCGCGCCGGAGGACATCGCGCCCGGCAAGGTCGTGCGCGTGCATGCCTATGAGAGCACCAGCAATCCGCGGCTCTTCCGCGCCGAGTGGATCGAGGTGGAGGGCCGCCGGATCGCGCTGCGCTGAGCGCCGCACCACCCGTGCGCCCTGCCCGGCCGGGGCGGCGCGGCTCTTGGGGAACGCCAGCGGCAAGCCGGATGTTCATTCCCCCTGTTTCAGGAGGTGAAAGGAACAAAGCATGATGCTCCGGCGACTCCTTCTCGGCGCCGCCGTCTCGCTCACCATCGCGGGCATCGCGACCGCGCAGCAGGCCACCGCCCCCGGCGCCACCCCGGAATACCGGGAGGTCAAGGACGAGAAGCTCGTCGTGCAGCCCTTCAACCTCACCGTGGACCAGATCGACGACATGGATGTCCATGCCGCCGGCGGGGACAGGATCGGCGAGATCGACGAGGTGCTGATGAACGCCGCCGGACAGCCGGTTGCGGTCACGGTCGAGGTGGGCGGCTTCCTCGGCATCGGCGCCCGGGAGGTCATCATCACGCTCGACCAGCTTCGGCTCGATGGCCAGCGCTTCGTCACCAGCCTGACCAGGGCGCAGGTCGAGGCCCTGCCGAAGTGGGAGGATTAGAGCAGACCGTGGACGGGCGGTAACGCCCGGCAGCGTGACGCTGCTCCACAATCGCTGCAGCGGATTGCGTTCAGTTCTGAATGCCGATCCGCCCGGTCACACGAAGGCAATCCAGCGGCCGAGGGCGAGCGCGCCGAGCCAGAGCAGCAGGGAGGCGAGGCCCGCCAGGCGCGTCGCCCCGCGGCCCGGCCGCAGCGCCGCCGGGTCACGTTGCCAGCGCCATTCGAAGGCCAGCGCATGGAGGCTGGCCAGCGCCACCACCAGCAGCTTCAGCCGCATCGCCGGATTCTCGACATACTCGAAGGGCCGCACGGCGAAGAGCAGCAGTCCCGTCGCCATGGCCAGCGCGAGCCCGAAGGCCGCCGCCCGCCGCAAGAAGCGCAACCCCGCCGCATCCAGCCGGCGCAGCGCGCCGATGAGGTGCAGATCCACCAGCAGGATGGGGCCGAGCAGCAGGGCGAGGCCGAGCACATGCGCGGCGGAGGCCGCGGCGTAGAGCGGTGCCGAGCGCGCCAGGCGGGAGTCGAGGCCGAAGCCCTCCAACGCGCCGAGCGCGGCCTCCAGCACGGCGCGGCGCCTCAGCCCTTCCGCTTCGGCGGGTCCCGGCCCAGCCCCTTCGCCGCGAGCGCGCGCTCATACTCCGCCCATCGCTCCGCCTGCTCCTGGCCCAGCGCGTGCAGATAGGCCCAGGAGTAGATCCCGCTGTCATGCAGGTCGTCGAAGACGATGCGGATGGCGTAGTGCCCCACCGGCTCGACCCGCAGGATGCCGACCTCCCGCCGCCCGGCGATGATCACCTTCTGCCCCGGCCCATGCCCCTGCACCTCGGCCGAGGGGCTCTCGACCCGCAGGTATTCGGCCGGCAAGGCGAAGCGGCTGCCGTCGTCGAAGGCGACCTCCAGCACGCGCTCGGCGCGCTTCAGCCGGATTTCCGTGGGTGTCGGCATGACCGATGGCGTTCCCCGGTGCTTGTGGCGGGCTCGGGGCCGGGCTCAGCCGTCGAGCGGCCGCGCCTCGTCCGGCAGCATGATCGGGATGCCGTCCCGGATCGGATAGGCCAGCCGCGCGGAGTCGCTGACCAGCTCGCCGCGCGCCCGGTCGTAGCGCAGCGGGCCCTTGGTGACCGGGCAGACCAGGATTTCCAGGAGGGCGGGATCGACCTCGCCGCCAGGGGCAGGCCCCGGGCCGGACGGGGGAGTGGCTTGGGTGTCGCTCATAATGCGCCAGTGTAGCCTGTCTGCCGCGCGGGCACAGGCCTTCGCCGGGTTCGGGGCGGCAGCAGGCGCCGGGAGCCTGCCCCGCCGGATCCCTGCCGCGATCCGCCCTAGCTCGGCCGGCGGTCGGGCGGCACGTCCCCCGCGCCCGGCTCGGGATGCGCGCCCATCTGCAGCAGCGCCACCAGCATGGCCGCCCGCGCCTCGGGCGTCACCGCCTCCAGCAGCGCCTGCTTCTCCCGCACCTCGAAGGGGCAGACCATGGCGAGGGTGAGCACCAGCAACTGGTCGGAGGTCTGCTCGATCGCCTCCCAATTCGCCTCGATCCCACGCGCCTTGAAGAAGGGCCTGAGCGCGCCGAGCAGGGCCGTCCGGTCGATCCCGGCCGGCGCCTCGGAGAGATCTAGGTCCGCCTCGAAGCCGGCATAGTCGGCCCGCACGCGCCGGTAGCCATGGCGCATCGGGAGTTCCTCGGCCACCCGGAACCTAATCACGCCGGTGAGCGTGACCAGCAGCCGCCCATCCTCCGTCTCGGCGAAGGAGGAGAGGCGGCCGAGGCAGCCGGTGCGGTAGAGCCCCGGGCCGGTCTCGCCGCGCGGCGCCCCCGGCTCGGGCTGGATCATGCCGAACATCCGCCCGGCGCCCAGGCTGTCGAGCGCCATCGCGAGGTAGCGCGGCTCGAAGATGTTCAGCGGCAGGCGGCCGCCGGGGAGGAGCAGGGCGCCGGAGAGCGGGAAGACCGCGATCTCCGACGGCAGCTGATCCAGGGTGGGGTGGAAGGCGGCCACCGTGCCGGGGACCTACCGGAACAGCAGCGAGGACAGCTTGCGCCGCCCCGCCTTCGCCGCCGCGTCCTCGAAGCCCCAGGCCTCGAAGAATTTCAGCAGTTGCTTGCGCGCCGCCTCGTCGTTCCAGGCGCGGTCGCGCCGGATCGCCTCCAGCAGCGCATCCACCGCCGCCTCCCGGTCGCCGGCGGCGTTCAGGGCGACCGCCAGGTCGATCCGCGCCTGGTGGTCATCCGGGTCGGCGGCCAGGCGCTGCTCGAACTCGGACAGCTTGGCGCGGGCCTTGCGGCCCTCGGCCGCCAGTTCCAGCGCGGAGCGGACCGAGGCGATCTCGGCATGGTCCTTGAGCTTGGCGGGCACGGCGGAGAGCACCTGCAGCGCCTGCTCCTCCTGGCCCAGCGCCATGAGGCAGCGGGCGACGCCGGCGAAGGCCTCCGGGTTCTCCGGCTCCTGCTGGGCGAGGGCGCCGAAGAGCTGCAGCGCGTCCTGGTGGTCGCCCTCCTCCAGAGCCTGCTTGGCCTCGGCCAGCAGGTCGGCGGTCGGCATCTGGCCGCCAGCCGCCTTCAGCAGGCCCTCGATGAATTTCTTCACCTCGCCCTCGGGCAGGGCACCCTGGAAAAGGTCGAGGATCTGGCCCTGCCAGAAGGCGACGACCGTCGGCACGCTCTGCAGCGGCAGGCCCATCTGGGTGAGCTGCTGCACCAGGCCGCGGTTCTTGTCGATGTCGACCTTGACCAGGCGCACACGGCCACCGGCGGCGCGCACCACCTTCTCCAGCGTGGGCGTCAGCGTCTTGCAGGGGCCGCACCAGGTTGCCCAGAAATCAACCAGGACAGGCACCTCGCGCGAGGCGTTCACCACATCCTGCATGAAGGTCTTCTGGTCGCCGTCCTTGATCGGATCGGGCCCGCCAGCCGCGGCGGCGGGGCCAGGCCCCTGGCGGTTCGGGTCGAAGATGACGTCCATGGCGGCAGTTCCTCGGGTCTTGGGTCTTACATGCCCCCACATCGCGCGGGGACAATGGGGCATCGGCCATCCGGCGGCCGGGCGCGGCCCGCACCGCCTGGCCGGATCGGGCGCAGACTAGGCCAGAGCCCGCGGGCCGGAAACGCCCGGCGGTCCGGCCCGCCCGGCCCTGGCCCGGCGCAGCGGACGCCGCCCGTGCCGCGGCACGGGTAGCGCGCGGTCAGCCGGCCGGCAGCGGGACCTCCAGCAGTTCCGGCGCATGGCCCAGGCTCTCCAGGAAACGCAGCAGCCCGGCCGGCCGGATGGCCGTGGTCATGCTGTTGACCAGCGGGTGGAAATGGACCCAGTCGTGGTCCCGCAGCAGCCCGGCATCCAGCACGATCCGCACCGAACCGGGCGGCGCATTGACCATGCCGAAAGGCGTGACCGAGCCCGGCTCCACCCCCAGCAGGGCGCGCAGCTCCTCGGCCGGCGCCATCTCCACCCGGCCGGCCGCAGCGGCGCGGGCCAGGGCATTGACCGAGACCTGCCGGTCCTCCTCCAGCACCGCCAGCAGGTGGGGGCCTGGCCCCTGCTTCGCCGGTCGCAGGAACAGGTTCTTGCTGTGCCCACCGGGCAGGCTGCCGCGCAACGCGCGGCTTTCCGCCACGGTGAAGACCGGCGGATGGGTGGTGGTGTGCGTCTCGAGGCCAAGCGCCTCCAGCCGGGCGAGGAGGCCTTCCGGGGATTCGGGCATGCGGGGCATTCCGTTGGCGGGGGTGGCTGTCTTGCCCCTGGCCGCCGCGCGCACAAGCCGTCCCGCGCAGGAATGACGGGCGCGGCCCGCCTTCCGCCCCGGCCAGGGGGCACACACCCCGCGCAAGGATCAAGCGGCCGGGCCATCGGCTGGCCCGGATCATGTTGCCCGGCATAAGGCCTGCCGCGCAGCCAAGCCGTCGGAGGCGAGGTCGGCGGCCTTGTTGCCATGCATCGCAGGCGTGGCGACACCACGGGCCATCGCGGCGCGCAGGAACCATCGCCGTGACACGGCGTCATGCCGTCATCCTGCCCGCCGCCGCCCGGGGTCATGCGGCCGGTGCGGGGCTTGCGGCCCGCAGCCGCCCGCGCCGTGCCTCGACGGCGAAAGGAAGCGGGCCTACAGCCCCAGCCCCGCGCGCCGGGCCAGCAACCCGGCGCCGTAACCAAGCTCCGCCGGAGACCAGAGCCATGCGCCGCCGCGCCCTCCTTGGCCTTGCCGCCGCCAGCCTCGCCTCGCCCGCCATCGCCCAAGGGAATGCGGCCTGGCCCACCCAGCCGCTCCGCATCGTCGTGCCCTTCGCCGCCGGCGGCCCCACCGACATCCCCGCCCGGCTGCTGGCGGAGGAGCTGGGAAAGGTGCTGCCGCAGCGACCGGTGGTGGACAACCGGACCGGCGCCGGCGTGGTGGTCGGCACCGATGTCGTGGCGAAAGCCGCCAAGGATGGCCACACCGTCCTCTACACCACCGTCGCGCATTCCGCGCTGCGCGCCCTGTTCGCCCGGCTGCCCTTCGATCCGCTGGCCGACCTGCAGCCGGTCGCGCTGGTCGGCGTGATTCCCATGGTGCTGATGGCCAACAAGGACCTGCCGGTGAAAAACCTGCAGGAGCTGATCGCGCTCTACCGCGCCAATCCGGGCAAGTACGACTACGGCAGCGCCGGCAACGGCTCCGCCCTGCATCTCGCGGCCGAGCTGTTCCTGCGGGAGGCCGGTGGCCTCAAGGTGACGCATGTTCCCTATCGCGGCTCCGCCGCCGCGATGCCGGACCTGCTGAACGGCACCACCACCATGATGCTGGATGTGGCGAACAACACGCTGCCCTATGTCCAGCGCGGCGAGGTGAAGGGCCTTGCCGTCAGCTCGCAGCAGCGGATCCCGCAGCTGCCGGAGGTGCCAACCTTCGCCGAGGCCGGGCTGCCGGGCTACGAGGCCTATACCTGGCACATGCTGATGGTGCCGCGCGGCACGCCGGAGCCGATCATCCGCGCGATCAACGCTGCCATCAACGGCGTGCTCGCCAAGCCCGATGTGCAGAAGCGGCTGGAGGAGCTGGCCCTGCAGGTGCGCGCCGACAGCACGCCGGAAAGCGCGGAGCAGTGGCTGCGGGCCGAGACGGCAAAGTGGGAGCCGATCATCCGCGCGGCCGGCATCAAGCCAGACTGAGCAGCCTCAGGACAAGGAACCAGGCCAAGGGCAGGCGGCATGCTACGGGCACATCCGCCAGCCCCGGCCTGACGCAAACTCCGATCAGGTAGACCCAGATGGGCACAACAATTTGCTCGCCTGGACGAGGAGGCGGAGCGGATCGCGGACGGGCGTGAACGCCCGGGAACGTGAATCCGCTCGATAAGACAAAGAGCGACAGCGGACCACCGTCGCTCCTGAACGCCATCCGCTGCAGGGCGGCTGGAGTGAGCCATCGCGAATGGAAGCCGCTCTGGCCCGGAAGCCGAGCCTGCCCCGCGGCAACCCATCACATCGGACATGCATGAGCCGGTCATGCGTAAGGCGGCCGCCCCAGGGGAGGCCATGCTGGCCCTGATGGCGTCGTGACGTGCGAAGCCGTGCAGGATGGTGATCGATCCTGCCTCGCGACATCACTCGCAACAAATCCGGGCATCTCGGTTTCTTTCTTCACATCAGCATCAAACGGGAAAAAGCCGCGCCAAATTTCGCGTTAGAGTTGTTGATTCTGCATCATACCTAACGCGATGGTTGCCTTGGATACATCATCGGGTTGTGTCCTGGGCGGCCCTCTCCCGCAGAGGCCGTTCGCCAGAACGAAGCCGGACTGCGGAGCAATCATGACCGTGCTGAATGCGCTCTCGGTACCGCTGGCCTTCTCCTCCAGCCCCACCCGATGGTTCTCGTCCACGACCGCGAATGCCCTTCTCCTAGGCACGGCCGGGCCGGACTCGCTCTCCGCCTCAGGCGCGAATTCCACACTGATCGGCGGCGCCGGGGACGACACCTACACGCTGTGGACCAACTCCAGCATGATCGTCGAGGAGGCTGGTGGCGGCATCGATACGCTCATCAGCTACAGCCTGCGCCCGATCTGGTTCGCGCATCTGGAGAACATGGAGGTACGGTCGAACAACGCGTCCGTCCGCGGGAATGATCTCGACAACATCGTCATCGGCGGCAGCGGCGCGCAGACCCTGAGCGGCGGCTTCGGCAATGACGTGCTGACAGGCGGCGCCGGGGCCGACCTCTTCGTCATCCGCAAGGGCGAAGGCAGCGACCTCATCACAGATTTCACGCCCGGCACCGACCGGCTGCGGCTGGAGGCCTGCGGCATCCACAGCTTCGGCGTGCTCCAGGCGGCCATGACCCAATCGGGCAGCAATACCATCATCAATCTTGGCGATGGCGAGGTGCTGGTGCTGCGCAATGTCGCCGCTTCGGCCCTGACGGCCGGCGACGTCATGCTGCCGGTCGGATCCTTCCATGCCCGGGAGGCGGCTGACCTTCAACGAGGAGTTCGACGGCTTCAGCGCCTCCGCCACCGGGTCCGGCACCGTCTGGAAGACCACCTACAAGATCAACGACCAGCTACGGACGCTCAGCAGCAACAAGGAGGCGCAGTACTATTCCGATTCCTCGGTCGGGGTGAATCCCTTCAGCCTGCAGGATGGCATCCTGACCATCACCGCCGCACCGGGCAGCAATCCGCTGAACCTGCCCTACAACTCGGGCGCCATCACCACCGCGAAGTCCTTCAGCCAGCAATACGGCTATTTCGAGGTGCGGGCCCAGCTCCCGGCCGGCCAGGGCTTCTGGCCCGCCTTCTGGCTGCTGCCCTCCACCGGCGCCTGGCCGCCCGAGATCGACATCTTCGAGATGCTGGGCCATGATACGGGCACGATCCATACCTCGCTCCACAGCACGGTCGTCCCGAAATGGACGCAGGGGAACGCGGTCTTCACCGATGTCTCGGCCAGCTTCCACACCTACGGGCTGGACTGGCAGGCCGACAAGATCCGCTGGTACTTCGACGGCAACCTGATCGCCGAGGCGACGACGCCCTCCGACATGCGGCAGCCGATGTACATGCTGCTGAACCTCGCGGTGGGCGATGCCGGGAGCTGGCCTGGCCAGTACGACCCCAGCATGCCGACCGGCCGGATGCTGATTGATTACGTCCGGGTCTGGCAGGCCGGCAGCGGCGCCACGCTCGGCTCCTGGGTCCTCGGCCCGGAGGACGTCGCCGGCTTCGGTGGCACCTACACCCTGAAGGCGGATGGCACGGGCGCCACCCACAACTTCAGCAAGTCGCTCATCGCGCTGCGCATGGACAGCACGGCCTTCGCCACCAGCCTGGTCCACACCTTCACCGGCACCATGCTGGGCGATGTGGTGATCGGCGGATCGGCGCAGGTCAATGGCAGCCTGGGCCAGGGCGACGACATCTTCTACTTCGGCCCGGGCCTCTCCCGCGTCTATGGCAATGCCGGCAACGACACCTTCGTCTTCACCGCCGGCCAGATCGGCAAGAGTGCGATCGTGCTGGATTTCCGGGCCGACCTGTCCGATGGCGGCGAGCACGACCTGCTCCGGCTCGAAGGCTTCTCGGCCGCCGCACGGCTGGAATACACCGGCAGTTCCGCCAGCAATCCGGCCTACCAGTACTACAAGGTGGTGGACGGGGCCTATGTCTCGCCCGTGATCACCCTGGTGGTGGTCAACACGACGGCGCCGCTCTCCTCCCTGGACTACGCCTTCGTCGCGGGCTGAGGACCCGGCGCGCCGGGCCACCAGAGGGGGATCCCCGCGCGATGCCGTAGCCACGCCGCAGGCACGTGCGGCCATCCGGCCTGCAAGCCGGATGGCAGCGCCGCCGCTGCGGCTGCCGCCGTCCCAACATGCCCGTGAGCAACCAGTACCGCCCGCGGTATCACCACTGCGGCGCCATGTTCTCGTCGGAATCCTGGCCTTCAAGTGTGGGGGAAAAGACGCCGAAGCATATCGGGCTCACGCGGCTGAAGTCACGGGACAGGAGAAAATTACCGATGAAGATCGCGCAGATTGCGCCCTTGGCCGAAGCCGTTCCGCCCAAACTCTATGGTGGAACTGAGCGCGTCGTTTCCTACCTGACGGAGGAGCTGGTCGCGCTCGGCCATGACGTCACACTGTTCGCCAGTGGCGATTCGGTCACCGCCGCGACGCTGGCGCCGATGTGCCAGCAGGCGCTGCGCCTGGACAAGAGCATCGGCGATGGCAACGCGCCGGTCTTCCTGATGCTGGAGCGGGTGCTGCGGCGCGCGCATGAGTTCGACATCCTGCACTTCCACCTGGACTACATGCCCTTCTCGCTGTTCACCCGGCAGCCCACGCCGCATGTGACGACGCTGCACGGCCGGCTGGACCTGCCCGAGATCTGGGGCCATTACGAACTCCATTCGCAGGTGCCGCTGATCTCCATCTCGGACAGCCAGCGCCGGCCGATGGCCTGGGCGAACTGGGCGCGCACCATCCATCACGGCTTGCCGGAGAACCTGTTCCGCCCGGTGCCGGGCGCGAAGCCCGGCTACCTCGCCTTCCTCGGCCGCATCTCGCCGGAGAAGCGGGTGGACCGCGCCATCGAGATCGCCGGCCGCGCCGGCATGAAGCTGAAGATCGCGGCCAAGGTGGACCGGGCCGATCGCGACTATTTCGAGCAGAAGATCGAGCCGCTGCTGAAGCTGCCGCATGTGGAGTATATCGGCGAGATCGCCGACCATCAGAAGGCGGAGTTCCTGTCGGGCGCGCATGCCCTGCTCTTCCCGATCGACTGGCCGGAGCCCTTCGGGCTGGTGATGATCGAGGCCATGGCCTGCGGCGTGCCCATCATCGCCTTCAACCATGGCTCGGTGCCGGAGGTGATGGAGGACGGCGTGACCGGCTTCATCGTCAACGGGATGGAGGCGGCCGTCGCCGCGGTGGACCGGCTGCCGCTGCTGTCGCGGGAGGTGGTGCGCCAGCGCTTCGAGGCCCGCTTCACGGCGCGGCGCATGGCGGAGAACCATGTCGCGCTCTATGAGCGGCTGGCCCGCGCGGCGCATCCCCGCATGCAGGTGATCGCCGCGGAGTAGCGCGCGCCTCCGTCCCGCAGGGCGGCCCGGTCCAGGCTCCGGGCCAGCCGGGCGGGCTCTGACCCGGGAAGGGTGGCGCCCTTCCCCGGCCATGCCGTTTTTGCGCCGACTGCGCGGCAAGGAACAGCCCGGCCCCCGCTTGCCGGGCAGTGCCACGCCCCGGGGCGTTTCTGCCCCGAGGCGGCCTGCTCTCAGGCCACCAGCACCGCACCGATCTCGCCCTTCCGGCCGGGCACGCTCATCGCCACAGAATCCCCGGGCGCGCGCCGCAGGTCGATATCGATCCGCGCGCCGCCAAACGACAGGCCGCGCAGCAGCACGCAATCCAGCCCCGCCGGCAGCACCGGCCGCTCCAGCCGCACCACCCCTGCCGCCGGATCGAAGGAGAGGCCGAGGCAGGCGCCGAGCAGGCCGATCGGCGCCGCTGCCGCCCAGGCCTGCGGCGAGCAGGCGACGGGGTAGGCCGTGGGCCCCTGGCCGCCGCGGCGCGGGAAGCCGCAGAACAGTTCCGGCAGCCGCCGCAGGTCGAGCTTGCCGGCCGCCGCCGCCAGCCCCTCCAGCAGCCGCGCCGCCGCGGCGCGGTGGCCATAGCGCGCGAGGCCGAGGCCGATCAGCGCCGTGTCGTGCGGCCAGACCGAGCCATTGTGGTAGGACATCGGGTTGTAGCGCGTCTCGGTGGTCGCCACGGTCCGGATGCCCCAGCCGGAATGGAAGCTGCCGTCCAGCAATTGCCGTGCGACGGAAGCGGCGCGCTCCGGCGTGGCGAGGCCGCCGAGCAGCACATGCCCGGCATTGGAGGCGCGCACCCGGCAGGGCTGCTTGGCGCCATCAAGCGCCAGCGCATAGGTGCCAAGATCCTCGCACCAGAAGGCGTCCTCGAAGCGCGCGCGCATCGCCTCCGCCTTCGTCTCCATCGTCGTCGCCTCCTGCTCCGGCCGGCCGAGCGCGCGGGCGATGCGGGCACCGGCCTGCCAGGCGGCATAGGCATAGGCCTGCACCTCGCAGAGCGCGATCGGGCCCTTGGCCAGCCTGCCATCGGCGTGGAAGACGGAATCCCAGCTGTCCTTCCAGCCCTGGTTGGCCAGCCCGGCCTCGGTCATGCGGCCGTACTCGACGAAGCCATCGCCGTCGCGGTCGCCATGCCGCTCGATCCAGCCGAGCGCCGCCTCGATATTCGGCCAGAGCGGGCGGAGCGCCTCCGCATCCCCCGTCCGCTCCAGCCAGGCGCCGGCGAGGGCGACGAAGAGCGGCGTGGAATCGATGCTGCCGTAGTAGCGGCGGAAGGGCACCTCGCCGAGGATCGCCATCTCGCCGTTGCGCGTCTCGTGCAGGATCTTGCCAGGCTCGGCATCCGCCGCCGGATCGACATCACGCGCCTGCATGGCGGCGAGGTGGCGCAGCACGCCGAGGGTGAGGGCAGGGTCCAGCCAGAGCGTCAGCCAGGCGGTGATCAGGGAGTCCCGGCCGAAGGCGGTGCTGAACCAGGGCACCCCGGCATAGGGGAAAGGCCCCTCCGGCGTCTGGGTGCTGAGCATGGTCAGGTCGGCGCGGGAGCGCCCGATCATCTCGTTGAAGCCGGTCTCGTTGGTGGCGACATTGGCCACGCGTGCCTGCACCGCGCGGCGGGCGCGGCTGTCCTCCCAAAGGCCGCGCAGGAAGGCGGCGCGGGCCGGCTCGCGCCCGCCATGGTTGGGATCGCAGCGCGCCTCCACCAGCAGGGTCCGCCGCTCGCCGGGTTCCAGCACCAGTTCGAAGACCGCGCGCTCCGCGCTGATGCGGGCGGGGGCGGGATCGAAGCGCAGCCGCGTCTCCCGCCGCAGCCCATCGAGGCCGGTATAGGCGAGGGTGATGCTGTCCTGGCCCGCCAACGGCGGGTGCAGCGTGCCGCGGCGCGCCCGCCGCTCACCACGTACCTCGAAGAGATCGGCGAAGTCGGAGGCGACATGCAGCGCGAGGTCGAGCCGCAGCGGCTCCTCCGCATGGCTGCGCACCGTGATCCGCTCGAAGCAGATGCCGTTGCGGAGGAATTTGGAGCGGCGGAGATGCACCCTGTCCCGCTCGAGCGGGCCATGCTCCGGCGTGGCGGGCAGGTCCGGGTTGGTCAGGTCGCAGGTCAGCACCGCGCCATCCTCCGAGACGGCGGAGCTGAGCAGCAGCGGCCGCATGCCGGCGAGCGTGAGTTCCAGCCGCGAGAGGTGGCGCGTGTCGCGGTGATAGAGCCCCTCCGGCCCGCCCGGCATGGGCAGGGCATCCCCGTTGCGGTTCAGCACCGCGAAGGTGTCATCGCCCTTCAGCACGCGTGGCCGCATCTCCTGCAGGGAGATGCTGGCGGTGATGGAGTGCGGATCCGCGCCCTCCCCGCCCGGAGGAGCGACATTCGGCTGGGGTGCGGACATGATGGTCTCCTCGGCCCGGGTACCGCGGTGCGGCGTGCAGGTCAGGAAACGCGAAGACGCCGCAGGGCAAGCTGCCGCTTGCCAGGATGACGCATGCGTGACCTGAAGCGGCCTGGGCGAAAGCGCGCCGGTGACAGCCGGACGGGGCGCCAGAGCAGATCACCGCAGAGTGGAAACAGTCGGAGGCGTGACTCTCCCATTCTCTGAATGATGGCCTTGGATCATCCTCGGGCTGCGCGGCCAGCCTGAGGATGATCCAGGATGGCGGAGCCTCGGCATCCGCCGTATCGCCATGCGGGTCCCGCCCGGCCGCGCGGCGGCGGCCTTGCCCGGATGCGGTCGCGCCTCCCGCACTCCATCGGCAAGGCACGGCAGGCACCCGCGAAAGGGGCATGCCGACCGCGCGCGCCGATCCCCTGCCCGAACGCCGGGGCAGACCGGGCCTGGGCGGATCGCGACGGGGCATGAATGCCCGGGCGCGAGCCTCCGCTCCATCCGCTGCCGGCATCACCCGGCCGGCGTGAAGCCCAGCGCGACCAGCCTTGCCCGCACCTCCGGCGCGCGCAGCGCGGCGAGGAAGGCCTGCACCGCCGGCCGCCCGGCCCGTGCCTCCGGCAGGAAGAAGTCGTAATGCTCCTCGGCCAGCGGCAGGAAGCCGAGGCCATAGGCCTCCGCCACGGTTGCGATGGCAACGCCCCAATCGGCGCGGCCCTGCGCCACCGCCGCAGCGACGGCGTTGTGCGATTTCGGCTGGTTGGCATAGCCCGCCGGCCGCGCCCCGCCCAGCAGGCCATCCAGCAGGATGCGCGTGCCGCTGCCGGCATTGCGGTTGACCAGCAGGCAGGCCGGGTCGGCGGCGGCGCGGCGCACCGCCCCGGCTCCCTCCGCGCCCTCGAAGCGTGGGTCGCCGCGGCGGAACACCACGCCCTGCATCCGGCGCCAGCCCGGCACCAGGCGCAGGCCGGGGCCGAGGAAGGGTGCGTTGGAGCGGCCGGTCTTCGGGTCCAGCAGATGCGCGCCGGCCAGGTCGCATTCGCCCCGCTTCGCCGCGGCCAGGCCGCCCAGGCTGCCGACGGCGAGGCCCCGCCCCCGGATGCCCTGGGCCGCCAGCGCCTCCAGCACCGCATCCAGCCCGAGGCAGTGGCTACCGATGATGGCGAGGTCCGGCGGCTTCGCCGCGCCGATCAGCCGGACGCTGACCGGTGCACCGGCCTCCGCCCCCTGGTCCAGCGCCGGGATGGCGAAGAAGCCATCCGCCTGGGAGAAGGCGGTGACGCTGCCCGAGCCCTTGCCGAGCGGGAAGGCGCGCAGCCCATCCTCTCCCTCGGCCAGCGAGACCATGACATATTCCGTCCGCCCCGCCTCGCTCGGCGTCCGCACGGCAAGACGGGCCGCGACATCCGTCTCCTCGCGCGGCGGCAGGCCGGCCAGCGCCCGGATCACGGGGACGACGAATTCCTGGAAGGTGAGGACCGCGCTGGTCGGGAAGCCCGGCAGCACCACCACGGGCGTCCGGCCGATGACGGCGAGGCAGAGCGGCTTGCCCGGCTTCAGCGCCACGCCATGCACCAGGATCCCCGAGCTCCCCAGGCGCGAGAGGATGCGGTGCGAGACATCGCCCGCCCCCTTGCTGGTGCCACCCGACATCACCACCAGGTCGGCCTGGCCCAGCGCCTCCCGCACCGCCGCCTCCAGCGCCGCCTCCTCGTCGCGGAAGATGCCCATGGGCACCGGCTCGCCGCCATGCTCGGCGATGGCGGCGCAGAGGATGGCGGCGTTGCTGTCATAGATCCCGCCCGGCGGCAGCGGCGCGCCGGGCGGCACCAGCTCGTCGCCGGTGGAGAGCACCGCGACGCGCGGCCGGCACACCACCGGCACCTCCGCCAGGCCCGCCGCGGCCAGCATGCCGATCTCGCGGCTGGAGATGACAGTGCCGGCACGCAGCAGCGCCTCGCCGCGCGCGATGTCGCTGCCGGCATGGGCGATAAACTGGCCGGGCGCGGCGGGGCGGGAGAGCAGCATCTCCGGCCCTTCCGGCCCTTCCGGCCCTTCCTCCAACGCGGTGTGCTCGATCATCACCACCGCATCCGCGCCGCGGGGGATGACGCCGCCCGTGGCGATGGCGGTCGCGGTGCCGGGCGCGACCTCGATCGCTGGCGCGGTGCCGCAGGCCAGCAACTCGGCATTCAGCCGGAAGCGGCGCGGCGCCGCCTCGCTCGCGCCGGCGGTGTCGGCGGCGCGCAGCGCGAAGCCATCCACCGAGGACCGGTCGAAGGGCGGCGCATCCGCCTGCGCCACCACGCCCTCCGCCACCACCCGGCCAGGCGCGGCGGCGAGCGGCACGGCCTCGGCCGGCAACGGCCGCAGGTCCAGCGCCGCGCGGAAGCGCGCCTCGGCCTCCCCGGCCGGGAGGACATTGAGGAACTGCTCCTGCCGCGCGGCGCGGCGGATGCGGTCGAGGAGCGCGGGGGCGTCGGGCATGCCGGTCATAGCGGGTGGAGCTCGACCTCGTTGCCCGCCTCATAGCCCTCCACGCCCGGCGGGACGAGCAGCAGGGCATCGGCGGCGGCAAGCGCCCCGAGCGGCAGGGCGCCGATGGCGAGCGGCTCCGCGAGGCCCGGCGCGGCAAGCCGGACGGGCACGAGGTCCAGCAGGCCGACGGCGGAGGCGAGCTTGCGCGCCAGCCGGGCGCGCCGGGGCGTGGGCGCCGCGGCGCCGGCAAGGTGCCGCAGCGCGGGACGGGCCAGCAGCACCCAGGCGGCCAGCGCATCCTCGGCGCGGCCGGGCAGCAGCAGGACGGGCGTCTCCCCGACGCTGCCGAAGCCCGCGGTCATGCCGGGCCGGGCACCCAGCCCGTGCAGGACGAGGCGCCCGGCGGCCGCCAGCCCCGCCGCGCTGCGATCACCGGGGCCTTCCCCGCTGCCCCCGGCCAGCAGGACCAGGTCGTGGCCGGCGGCGGCGCGCAGGGCCCCGGCGATGGCGCCGGGGTCGTCCGGCACCGCCGCCAGCCGGCAGGGCATGCCCCCCTCGGCCGCGGCCAGCGCCGCGAACAGCGCCCAGAGCGTGTCGCGCGCCGGCGCCGCCGCGATCTCGTTCCCCACGGCAATCCAGGCCAGGCGCGGCAGCCGCAGCGCGACGGTCTCGATGCCGCAGGCCGCTAGCGCCGGCAGGTCCCGCGGCGAGAGCCGTTCCCCGGCCGCGCGCAACAGCGTGCCGGCGGCGATCTCCTCGCCCGGCAGCCGCACGCCCTCGCCCGCCGCGACCGGTTCCAGCAACTGGGCGAAGGGGCCGTCCAGGGCGAGGCCGAAGGGGGGCAGCACGGCATCGCTGCCCGGGGGCAGCGGATCCCCGGCACCCAGCCGCGCCGGCGCCGCCGGCAGCGGCACCGGCGCATAGGGGCCGGCGCCGAGCGTATCGGCTGCCGCCACCGCCCAGCCGTCACGCCGCGCGACCGGCACCGCCGGCACCGGCCCCGGCGCGACCAGTGGCCTGGCCAGCACCCGGCCCAGGGCTTCCGCCACCGGCACCAGGCCGGGCGCGACCGGGCCCGGCAGCAGGGCGAGCAGCGCGGCCAGCGCCCGATCCGGCGCAGTCAGGCGCAGGGGCACGCCGGTCATGGCGCAGAGGCAAGGCAGGTCATGGCGTCTCCGGTCCGGTGCCGCCTCCAGTTAGGGGCGCGGCAGCCGGCCGGCCATAGCCGCGCCGCGCGCGACAGGCTTTCATGCCGGCATCCGGCGGGGAGGTCGGCCCGGACAGGCTCGCGCTGCCGGCGCCGATCGCCGCGCCTGGCGCCCTCGCCGGTATGGCACGCCCGCCCGGCCTGTTCCCATCCGCCCACGTCCCGGGCTGGTGGAAGCGCGACACCGGGCGCCGCCACGGTGCCGGGGGAGCGCGCGGCGGTTGTCCGCCATCGGCGCCCCGATATAACGGCGCAGGGGCGGGAGAGCGGGGCGCGATGACTGTCTGGCTGGGTCCGGAGGAATGGCAGGCGGTGCAGCTCAGCCTGGCCGTCTCCCTCCGCTCCGTCGCCGTCTCGCTGGTGCCCGCCGTGCTGGTCGCCTGGCTGCTGGCGCGCGGGCGCTTTCCCGGGCGCATGCTGCTGGACGCGCTGGCGCACCTGCCGCTGGTGGTGCCGCCGGTCGTGGTCGGCTGGGCGCTGCTGATGCTGTTCGGCGTGCAGGGGCCGATCGGCGGGCCGCTCCATGACTGGTTCGGCCTGCGCCTGGTCTTCACCACCGAAGGCGCGGCGCTGGCCACCGCCGTGATGTCCTTCCCGCTCATCGTCCGCGCCGTGCGGCTCGGCATCGAGCATGTCGATCCGGGGCTGGAGGCGGCGGCGCGCACCCTCGGCGCCAGGCCGGTGGACCGCTTCGTCACCATCACCCTGCCGCTGATGTCGCCGGGCATCCTGGCCGGCGCCGTCACCGCCTTCGCCGCCGGCCTCGGCGAGTTCGGCGCGGTCATCACCTTCGCCTCCAACATCCCGGGCGAGACCCAGACCCTGCCGCTGGCCATCTACAGCGCGACCCAGACCCCGGGCGGGGAGGCGATGGCGGCCCGGCTCGCCCTCATCTCCTTCGCCCTCGCCATCGCCGGCTTGCTGCTGGCGGAGCTGATCGCGCGGCGGATGCATCGCCTGCTCGGCCGCGCCTGATGCTGGAGGTCGCGCTGCGCCACCGCTTCGGCGGGGCCGGGTCCTGGCGCGCCCCCCGGCAGGACGGCTTCGCGCTGGAGGCCGGCTTCACCGGCCCGGCGCGCGGCGTCACCGCCCTGTTCGGCCCCTCCGGCTGCGGCAAGAGCACCATTCTGGCCGCGGTCGCCGGGCTGCTGCGGCCGGCGGAGGGGCGCGTGGCGCTGGATGGGACGGCGCTGCTGGACACCGCGCGCAGCATCGCCCTGCCGCCGGAGCGGCGGCGCTGCGGCGTGGTGTTCCAGGATGCCCGCCTCTTCCCGCATCTCAGCGTCGGGACCAACCTGCGATACGGGCTGCGCCGCGCCCCGGCCGGCGCCAGCGGGCCGGGCTTCGGGGAGGTGGTCGCGCTGCTCGGCATCGGCCACCTGCTGGCGCGCCGGCCCGGCACCCTCTCGGGCGGGGAGCGCCAGCGCGTCGCGCTCGGCCGCGCCTTGCTCTCCCGCCCGCGCCTGCTGCTGATGGACGAGCCCCTGGCCGCGCTCGACCATGCCCGGCGGGCCGAGGTGCTGCCCTTCCTCGCCCGGCTGCGCACGGCGGCGCAGGTGCCGATCCTCTACGTCACCCATGCGATCGAGGAGATGGACGCGCTGGCGGACCACCTGGTGCTGCTGGATCACGGGCGGGTGCTGGCGGAAGGGCCGGCCGAGGCGCTCTCCACCCGCACCGACCTGCCGCTGGCGGCGCGGCGCGATGCCGGGGCGCTGCTGCCCTGCCGGATCGAGGCGCATGACGCCGGGCGCGGGCTGACGCGGGTGCACTTCGCCGGCGGCGTGCTGCTGGTCCCGTTGCGGGAGGAACCGCCCGGCACGCCGGCGCGGGTCCGGCTGCGCGCGCGGGACGTGGCGGTGGCGACCGAAGCGCCGCGGGGCCTCTCCACCCAGAACGTGCTGCCGGCGGTGCTGGCCGGGATCGAGCCGGCGCCGCACCCGCAGGAGGTCTTCCTGCGCCTCGCCCTGGGGCCGAGCCTGCTGCTCTCACGCGTCACCCGCGACAGCGCGGGGCGGCTCGGGCTCCGGCCCGGCATGCCGCTCTGGGCGGTGATCAAGGCGGTGACCTTCGACCATGCCCTGGCGGCCCCCGAGGGCCGGGGGGAGGCCGCGCCCCCACACGGCGGCGCCGGGCCGTGACTGCAGCGGATGGCGTTCAGAACCGAATGCCAATCCGCCGCAGGCGTTGATGGCCGGGCAGAGCCCCGCTGCCGGTCATTCACGCCCGTCGGCGCTCCGCCCCCGCCGCGGACCTCCCGCGCCGCCGCCGGTGCCTCCCGCCCGTCGGTCCACCCCGCGCCCGCGTGATCCGGCCGCCGCCGCCCCGCAGGGTGACGCCACAGCCCGCCCCCCCATCTGCCAGGGGTGACCCAGGCCCATATCAACCGCATTGCCACCGCCCTGCCGCGGCATGAGGTGCATGACGCCTTCCGGCTCTTCGCCGGCCGGCAGATCACCGATCCCCGCACCCGCAGCGCCTTTGCGCGCCTTGCCGAGCGGTCGCAGATTACCCGCCGGTGGTCGGTGCTGGAGCCGGAGGCGGATGCGACCGGCACGGTGGACGGCTTCTATCGCCTCGACCGCTTCCCGAGCACCGGCACCCGCATGGCCCGCTACGAGGCGGAGGCGCCGGCGCTGGCCGAGGCGGCCGGCCTCGCGCTCGGGCTGGAGCGGGAGGGTCCTGGCATCACCCACCTCATCCTCGCCACCTGCACCGGCTTCGCCGCCCCCGGCCTCGACCACTGGATGATCCGGCGCTTCGGCCTGCCCGGCGCGGTGGAGCGGAGCGTGGTCGGCTTCATGGGCTGCCAGGCGGCGATCAACGCCCTCAAGCTCGCGCATCACGTGGTGCGCAGCGACCACCGCGCCCGCGTGCTGGTGCTGAACCTCGAGCTCTGCAGCCTGCACCTGCAGCCCTCGACCGGGATCGAGCAGCTGCTCTGCTTCCTGCTCTTCGCCGATGGCTGCAGCGCCGCGCTGGTGACGGCCGAGCCGCGGGGCCTGGCGCTGGAGGGCTTCCACGCCGCCCTGGTGCCGGAGGCGGCCGACCAGATCACCTGGCGCATCGGCGATGACGGCTTCGACATGACGCTCTCGGGCTTCGTGCCGCTGACGCTGGCCCGCGCCCTGCCGGGGCAGGCGGAGGCGATCCTGGCCGGCGCGAGGCCGGCCGAGATCGATCTCTGGGCGGTGCATCCGGGCGGGCGCAGCGTGCTGGATGCGGTGATGCACGGGCTCGGCCTTGCGGATGAGGCGCTGGATGTCAGCCGCGCCGTGCTCAGGGACCATGGCAACATGTCCTCGGCCACCGTGATGTTCGTGCTGGAGCGGATGCTGGCGGCGGCGCGGCCCGGCCAGCGCGGCTGCGCCCTCGCCTTCGGGCCCGGGCTCTCGGCCGAGACCATGCGCTTCCGGGTGGCATGACATGCTGCGGCAGCGCAGCACCGCCGAGGAATGGATGGATGACGCGGCCGCGGCCGAGCCGGATTTCGCCGGCGCGCTGCGGGACCTCGCGCGGGTCAACCGCCTGACCTTCGCGCTGCGACCGACCCTGGCGTGGCTGGAGGCGCTGTGGAGGCGGAGCGGCGCGACCAGCCTCTCGGTCCTCGATGTCGGCGCGGGCGGCGGCGACATGCTGCGGGCGATTGCGGGATGGGCGGAGCGGCGCGGCGTCGCGGTGCAGCTCACCGGCCTCGACCGCAGCCCCTGGGCGGCGCCCTATGCCGCGGCCGCCGGCACGCCGGGCGCGTTCATCACCGCCGACCTCTTCGACCTCGACCCCGCGCAGCGCTTCGACATGGTGCTCTGCGCGCAATTCGCCCACCACCTGCCCGACCCGGAGCTGGTGCGCTTCCTGCGCTGGATGGAGGACCGCGCGCGGATCGGCTGGCTGATCTCCGACATCCACCGCCACTGGATCGCCTGGGGATTCGCCTGGGTCGCGACCCGGGCCGCGCGCTACCACCCGATGGTGATCCATGACAGCACCATCTCCGTCGCCCGCAGCTTCGTGCGCGCGGACTGGGAGAGGCTGCTGGCCGAGGCGAACGTCGAGGCCGAGATCCGCTGGCGCTTCCCCTTCCGCTGGACGGTGGGCCGCATCCGGGCATGACGCCAGGGGATGGATGCATCGCCGTGATCGGCGCCGGCCCGGCCGGCTGCGCGGCGGCGATCGCGCTCGCCCGCGCCGGGCGGCGCGTGCTGCTGCTGGAGCGGCAGGCGGCGGCGCGGGAGAGCGTCTGCGGCGAGTTCCTGGGCGCCGATGCGGCGGCGGCGCTGGCCGTCCTCGGGCTCGATCCCGCGGTGCTGGGCGGCGTGCCGCTGCGCCGCGCGCGGGTCGGCTGGCGCGGGCGGGACGCGGCCTTCGCCCTGCCCTTCCCCGCCTGGGGCCTGCCCCGCCGGGTGCTGGACGGCGCGCTGCGCGCGGCGGCGGTGGCGGCGGGCGCGGAACTGCGCGCGGGCGCCCCGGTGCTGGGCGCGGAACCCGGACCGGGCGGCTGGCAGCTGCGCCTAGCGGCGGACGCGGTCACGGCGCGGCAGGTGGTGCTGGCCACCGGCAAGCAGGCGCTGCGCGGCCATCCGCGCGCGGGCGCACCAGCCGGTGCGCTCGGGATCAAGCTGCATCTCGCGGGCATCGCGCCGGGGGATGCGGTGACGCTGCTGCCCTTCGCCGGCGGCTATGCCGGGTTGCAGCCCCTGCCGGGCGGCGGGGCCAATCTCTGCGCCGCCTGGCATGGCGCGCCGGGCGGGGCGGCGCGCGCCCCGGCGGATTTCCTGGCGCGCGTCGCGGCGGGATCGGCGCTCGGCGCGCGGCTGCTGGAGGGTGCGCGGCCCGCCTGGGACCGACCGCTCGCCATCGGCGCTGTCCCCTATGGCTTCCGCCACCGCGCCGCGGGCCCGCCCGGCCTCTGGCGGGTGGGCGACCAGGCCGCGGTGATCCCGAGCTTCACCGGGGAGGGGATCGCCCTCGCCCTGCATTCCGGTCTGGCGGCGGCGGCGGCGATCCTGGCCGGGCAGGGCGCGGAGGCCTTCCACGCCGCCTGGCGCCGCCGCAGCGCCGGGCCGATGCGCTGGGCGGGCCTCGGCGCCTGGCTGCTGCGGCAGGCGCCCGCCGCCTTCGCCGCCGGCGCGGGCCTTGCCCCGGCGGCGCGGATCATGGCGCGGCGGACGCGCATCGCCGTCGTCTGAAAGCTGCCCCCATGCCCGCTGCCCACGCGGCGCGGGCTGCGGCCCGCGCCATGGGTCTCTGCGGCCCGCCGCCAGCGCGGCGCTCCGGTCCCGGATGCGGTCACGCATCCGGGCTGCCGGCATCAGTCGATGCTCAGGTTCAGCCGGGCCACCATCTGCTTCTCGTATTCCACACGCTGCTTGGCGAAGGCCAGGTATTCCGCCGGCGGCAGGTATTCCTGCGGCATGTCCCAGCGCTTGATGATCGCCTGGCTCGCCTCGTCGTGATAGGCCTTGCGGAAGGCTTGATGCAGGAACTCGACGATCTCTGGGTCCATCCCCTTCGGCCCGGTGATGCCGTAGGGCGAGGTGACGACCATGTCGTAGCCCAGTTCCCGCAGCGTCGGCGCGTCCGGGAAGCTCGGCACCCGCTCGCGCGTCCAGATCGAGAGCAGCCGCAGGTCCCCGCTCTCGACATTCGGCCGCCAGGCCTGCGCATCCGCCACCACGTCGATCTGCTTGCCGAGCAGCGCGGTGACGCCTTCCTGCGCGCCGCGATAGGGGATGTGGGTCATCTCCACCTTTTCCCGCGCCAGGATGTCCTCCATGGCGATGTGGTTGGTGGTGGCGATGCCGCTGGTCGAATAGGTCAGGCGCCCGGGGTTCTTCCGCGCCGCCTCGATCAGGTCCTTGAAGGTCTTGTAGGGGCTGTCGGCGCGCACCGCGGTGCCGAAGGTGAAGCCGCTCACCTGCATGATGTAGGTGAAGTCGGCGATCGGGTCCCAGGTCTTCTGCTTCGTCAGAAAGGGGTGGCGCAGGATCGAGAGGTGATGATGCGCCAGGGTGTAGCCGTCCGGCTGCGCCTGGTTGATCAGGAAGATCGCCGCCTGGGTGCCGCGCGCGCCGGGGCGGTTCTCGACCACCACGGGCTGGCCGAGATCCTTGTTCATGACCTCGAACATCTGGCGGTGCAGCGCATCCAGCGAGCCGCCGGGCGGCCAGGGGATCAGGAAGCGGATGGGGCGGTTGGGGAAGCGGCCCTGGGCCAGGGCGGGCGCGGCCAGGCCGGCCGCCGCGGCACCGGCCGCGAGGCCGAGCACGCTGCGGCGCGTGAAGCAGGTCATGTTCAGTTTCTCTCCCGGTACTCTACTTGCAGTCAGTCGATCCGCAGGTTCAGCCGCTCGGCCATGGCCTTCTCATACTGCGCCCGGCGGAGGACGAAGTCGCGATAGCCCTCGGTGTCGTAGTATTCCAGCGGCATGTCGAACTGCTCGCGCACCCGCGCATTGGCGGGGTCGAACAGCGCCGCCTTCAGCGCGTCGTGCAGCACCCGCACCACGCCCGGATCCATCCCCTTCGGGCCCGACAGGCCGTAGGGGGAGGTGACGACCATGTCGTAGCCCAGCTCCTTCAGCGTCGGCGCATCCGGGAAGCGCTTGGAGCGCTCGGCAGTCCAGACGCAGATCAGGCGGAGCTGCCCGCCCTCCACCAGCGGCGTCCAGGCGGAGCTGTCGGCGACGCTCATCACCTCGCCCGAGGCGACGGCGACGGCGGATTCGTTCGAGGCGCGGTAGGGGACATGGACGATGTCGATCTTCTCCCGCGCCGCGATCTCCTCCATCGCCAGGTGGTTGGTCGTGGCGATGCCGGAAGTGGCATAGGTCAGCCGCCCGGGATTGGCGCGCGCATAGGCCAGGTAGTCCGCCCAGTTCTTGACCGGCCCGTCCGCCTTGACGGCGATGCCGAAGAGCCAGCCGGTCAGGCCGATGATGTGGGTGAAGTCGTTCACCGGGTCCCAGGGCGGGGTCCGCACGATGAAGGGCCGGCGGATGATGGACAGGTGCATCTGGCTGATGGTGTAGCCATCTGGCCGGGCCTGGGTGGCGAGATGCATGGCGCCCATGGTGCCGGAGGCGCCGGGCCGATTCTCCACCACGATGTTCTGGCCGAGCGACCGGCCGGCGATCTCCGCCATGGAGCGGAGCTGCGCATCGGCCGAGCCGCCGGGCGGCCAGGGGACGATCAGGCGGATCGGGCGATCGGGGAATTTGCCCTGGGCCAGGGCAGGGGCGGCGAGGCCCGCGCCCGCGAGGGTGAGCAGGGTGCGGCGGCCGGGTCCGGCGGACGGCATGGTTATCCTCCCAGTGGTTGCCACCAATCTGGCGTTCTCCGCGGCGGAGGAAAAGAGGCTGCCGGTTCAAGGACGCACGGGCCCGCGGCTCTCGCCTCCCTGGACCTTCAGTGGCGGCCTGGTCCCGGCCCGCCCTGCGGCGGCTCCGTCGTGGCGCCGCGCGCGGGGCATGGTTCGGCCTCCCCCCCCCCCCGCCAGGCCCGGCGCAGATGGCAAGGGACGAGGGCGACGAGCGCCGCCATGGCCTCGACAATCCGGCTTCCCTCGGCCTCCTGCCCGGCTGGCATGGTGCCCCGCCCCGGTCCGGGCCGGCCGCAACCGGGGCTGATCGCGCCTGCGGGCCCGGCGGCCGGCGCGGAGCTGCCGGGCTCTTGCCCGCGCCGGCCGCATGGCTGCCCCTCCAGCCCTCGGCGGGGTTGCCTCGCCGGCCCGTTGGCGGCACTTTCCGGCCGCTTTTCCAGGGATACCCTAGGCCCCATGCCTGAGAGCTTCGACGTCATCGTCATCGGCGCCGGTCCCGGCGGCTATGTCTGCGCCATCCGCGCCGCCCAGCTCGGCATGAAGGTCGCCTGCGTCGAGAAGCGCGCGACCCTCGGCGGCACCTGCCTCAATGTCGGCTGCATCCCCTCCAAAGCCCTGCTGCAGAGCAGCGAGCATTTCGATGAGGCGAAGCACAAGCTGGCCGAGCACGGCGTGGTGCTGGAGGGCGTGAAGCTCGACCTCGCGAAGATGCAGGCCCGCAAGGGCGAGGTGGTCTCGGCCAACGTCAAGGGCGTCGAGTTCCTCTTCCGCAAGAACAAGGTCACCTGGCTGAAGGGCGCCGGGAAAATCGTCGCCCCCGGCAAGGTCGAGGTCGCGGGCGAGACCTATGAGGCGAAGAACATCGTCATCGCCACGGGTAGCGAGAGCACCCCGCTGCGCAATGTCGAGGTGGATGAGAAGCAGATCGTCACCTCGACCGGCGCGCTGGAGCTGGAGAAGGTGCCGGGCCACCTGGTGGTGATCGGCGGCGGCGTGATCGGGCTCGAGCTCGGCTCCGTCTGGCGCCGCCTCGGCGCCGAGGTGACGGTGATCGAGTTCCTCGACCGCCTGGTCCCCGGCATGGACAACGAGGTGGCGAAGCAGCTCGAGCGCACGCTGACCAAGCAGGGGCTGAAGTTCAAGCTGAAGTCCAAGGTCACCGGCGCCACCAGGGATGCGGGCGGCGTGACCCTGATGGTCGAGCCCGCCGCCGGCGGCGCGGTCGAGGAGATCAAGGCCGATGTGGTGCTGCTGGCCATCGGCCGGCGGCCGCATACCGAGGGCCTCGGCATCGCCGAGGTCGGCGTCGAGATGGACGAGCGCGGCCGGGTGAAGACCGACGCGCATTTCGCCACCAACGTCCCGGGCATCTACGCCATCGGCGATGTCATCGCCGGCGCGATGCTCGCCCACAAGGCCGAGGACGAGGGCGTGGCGCTCGCGGAGATCCTGGCCGGGCAGAAGGGCCATGTGAACTACGCCGCCATCCCCGGCGTGATCTACACCTGGCCGGAGGTCGCCTCGGTTGGCGCGACGGAGGAGGAGCTGAAGGCCGCGGGCATCGCCTACAAGGCCGGCAAATTCCCCTTCACCGCCAATGGCCGCGCCCGCGCCATGGGCGATCTGGACGGCTTCGTGAAGATCCTGGCCGATGCCAAGACCGACCGCGTGCTGGGCGCGCATATGCTCGGCCCGGATGTCGGCACCCTCATCGCCGAGGTGTCGCTGGCCATCGAATTCGGCGCCTCGGCCGAGGATGTGGCGCGCACCTGCCACGCCCACCCGACGCTGAACGAGGTGGTGAAGGAGGCCGCGCTGGCCGTGGACGGGCGGGCGCTGCACATCTAGTGCGCCGCCGCGCGCAGAGCCGCCACCCCGGCCCCCATCGCCGCGCGCCGCGATGGGGGTCCGGCAACCCCATGCGCGCCGCGCCCCCTCCCCGACCCTCCCCCGCCTTGCGGGGGAGAGGGCAATGCATGCTGAACCGATGATCAAGTACATCGGCAGCAAGCGCGCCCTCCTCACCCATATCCTCTCGGCCGTCGGTGCCACGGTCCCCGCGGGCGCCACGGTGCTCGACCTCTTCTCCGGCACGGCGCGGGTCGGCCATGCGCTGAAGCGCGCCGGCCATCGCGTCATCTCCAACGACCACAACGCCTTTGCCCATACCCTCGCCACCTGCTACGTCCAGGCGGATGCGGAACGCTGGGGCGAGACGGCGCGGCGCATCCTCGAGGACCTGCAGCGCCTGCCGCCCCGCGCGGGCTGGTTCACCGCCACCTATTGCGAGCAGGCGCGCTACCTCCACCCCGAGAACGGCGCGAAGGTGGAGGCGATCCGGGAGGCGATCGCCGCGCTGGGCGCCGAGCCGGAGCTGGAGGCCATCCTGCTGACCGCGCTGCTGGAGGCGGCGGACCGGGTCGATTCCACCGCCGGGCTGCAGATGGCCTATATGAAGCGCTGGGCGCGGCGGGCCCTGCAGCCCCTCGCGCTCCGCCTGCCGGCCCTGCTGCCGCGCCCCGCCGCCGGCCCCTGCGCCGCCCTCTGCGGGGAGGCGGAGACGGTGGCCGCGACGGCCGAATGCGACCTGGCCTATCTCGACCCGCCCTACAACCAGCACTCCTACCTGCGGAACTACCATGTCTGGGAGACGCTGGTGCGCTGGGATCAGCCGGAGGTCTACGGGGTGGCGCGCAAGCGCGTGGATTGCCAGAGCCGTCTCTCGGACTTCAACAGCCGGCGCCGGATCGGGCCGGCGCTGGAGCGGACGCTCGCCGCCCTGCGCTGCCGGGCCGTCCTCGTCTCCTTCAATGACGAAGGCTATCTTGACCGGGCGGCGCTGGAGCGGATGCTGGGCGCGCGCGGCCATGTGCAGGTGGTGGAGATCCCGTATGGCCGCTATGTCGGTGCCAAGATCGGCATCCACAATCCGCAAGGGGTCAAGGTCGGCCAGGTCGGCCGGCTGACGAATCTCGAATACCTCTTCATCGCCACCGAGCAGCGGATCACGCTGCCCTCTCCGCGGGCCGCCTGATGCCGGGGCGTCCCTCCCTCACCCGCAAGGTCGCCGGCTTCGGGCTGATCGGGCTCGGCGTGCTGGGCACGGTGCTGCCGATCCTGCAGGGCATCCTCTTCATGGCGCTCGGCCTCTTCGTCCTGCGCGACCAGTATGACTGGGCGCGGCAGGGCATGACGAAGCTGCATGCCCGCTGGCCCCGCCAGGTGGAGGGGGTGGAGGCGCTGGAGACCCGGATGATCGGCTGGTGCCGGCAGCAGGGGGAGAGGCTGCGCCGGCTGCTGCCCTAGCAGCCTGGCCGTGGGACTGCCGCCGCGAACCCTCTGGCATGCTTGCCGTTGCTTCTCCACGGCGGCCCCCTCCCCCGGCTGGCCGCGACAGGAGAGGCTCCATGCATCGCAGGTTGACCCTTCTCGCCGGTGCCGCCGTGCTGGCGGCCAGCCCGGGTCTGGCCCAGACCCAGCAGGAGCGCGCCCAGGCCGCCCAGGGCCAGGCCGGCGGCCCGGCCCAGACGACCACGCCCGCCCCCGCCTCCACCACCGCCCGCGCCGAGGTGGTGACGACCGTGGAATTCCTCCGCCTCGCCGCCATCAGCGACCGGTTCGAGATCGCCAGCAGCCGCCTCGCCGAGGAGAAGTCGCAGAACACGAAGGTCAAGGAATTCGCCCGGCATATGGTCCGCGACCATGAGCGGACGACGCAGGAGATGCAGCAGCTGATTCAGCAGATCCCAGGGGCGGAGGCGTCGCGGCCGCAGGGGCAGGACACCCAGGGCGGGCCGCCGCACCAGGGGCTGGACCAGCAGCACGCGGCTCTGCTGCAGCAGTTGCAGCGGGCCGATGGTGCCGAATTCGACCGGCTCTACATCCGCCAGCAGGTGATGGCGCACCAGCAGGCGGTGGACATGTTCCGCAATTACAGCCGGTCGGGCGACAATGACCGGCTGAAGCAATGGGCGGAGCGCACCCTGCCGGCGCTGCAGGAACATCTGCGCCTGGCGCAGGAGATGCAGCAATCGACGCAGGGCTAGGGCGGATCGCCGCCGGGGTGGCCCGGCTCAGGCGGCACCCCGTGCCCGCCCGGAGGATGGCCAGGCGCCTGGGCTGAAACCAACAGGCCTGTCCCGAGGTCCAGGCCGGATCGCGGGCGGGTGCGGCTCCGGTTCCTGAAGCAGTGACCAAGGGCGGATTGGCATACGGACCCGAGGCCCATCCGCCCTGACACGCGGATCCGGCGGATGACCCCGCTGGTCCTCCCCTTGGCACCGAGGCGGGGCCGGGCGAGACTCGTTCCATGTCCCGCCACAGTCCCGCCGCATGAGCCAGCCCGCGGGGCCGGTCCCGCCCGATGCCCGCCGCAACGCCCTCATCCTCGGCGTGGCGCAGACGCTGGCCTGGGCGGTCAGCTACTACCTGCCGGCCGTGGTGGCGCCGGTCGTCCTCGCCGAGCTCGGCGCCGATCCGGCGCTGGTCTATGGCGCCTTCTCGGTCGCGCTGCTGATCGCCGGCCTGGCCGCCCCGAGGGTCGGGCGGGCGATCGAGCAGCGGGGCGGGCGGCCGGTGCTGGTACTCTCCGCGCTGGTCCTTGCCGCCGGGCTCGCGCTGCTCGGGCTGCTGCCCAGCCTCTGGGGCTGGGCGCTGGGCTGGGTGGTGCTCGGCTTCGGCATGGCGATGGGGCTGTACGAGGCGGCCTTCGCCACGCTCGGTATGCTCTATGGCCGCGCCGCGCGGCGGCCGATCACCCTGGTCACGCTGGTCGCGGGCTTCGCCAGCACGGTCGGCTGGCCGATGAGCGCGGCGCTGGTGCCGCTGCTCGGCTGGCGCGGCACCTGCCTCGCCTATGCGGCGCTGCTGCTGCTGGTCGTCTTGCCGCTCTACCTGCTGCTGCCGCGGGCGGCGGCGCCGGCGGAGGCCGGGCCGGGCGGCGCCGCGGCGACCGATCCGCCCCTGCCCGCCGCCTGGGTGCGGCGCAGCTTCCTGCTGGTCGCGGTCTTCTTCACCCTGCGCGCCGTCATCAGCGGCACGCTCGCGGTGCATCTGATCGCGGTGCTGGGCGGGCTCGGGCTTTCGGTCGCGGCGGCGGTGGCGGCGGCCTCGCTGCTGGGGCCCTCCCAGGTCGGCGGGCGGCTGCTGGAATTCACGCTCGGGCGGGCGGCGCATCCGCTGACCGCGGCGCGGCTGGGCGGGGCGCTGCTGCCGGCGGGCGCGCTGCTGCTGGTGCTGGCCGGGCCGGTGGCGGCGGTGCCCTTCGTCATCCTCTACGGCGCCAGCAATGGGATCCTCACCATCAGCCGCGGTGCCCTGCCGCTCGCGCTGTTCGGGCCGCGCGGCTATCCGGTGCTGATGGGCAGGCTCGCCCTGCCGATCCTGCTGGCCCAGGCGGCGGCGCCGACGGTGACGGCGCCGCTGGTGGCCGGGCTGCCGGCCGTTGCTGTGCTGGGCCTGGCGGGCGTGCTGGCCCTGCTGGCGCTGGCCTGCCTGCTGCCGCTGCGGCGCGCGCCCTGATCAGCGCCCCCCCCCCTGGATCACCGTCCCCTGGCGCCGGCGCGGTCGATGCCCCGGCGCTGCCGCGCCAGGGCCACCCAGGCCCCGGCACTGCCGACCAGCAGGACGGAAGCCCCGGCCCAGGCCAGGGTGAAAAGCGCGGCGCGCCGCAGGAACTCGGCGGGCAACAGGTCGAGCCAGAGCATCGTCGAAAGCAGGACGAAACCCAGGACCCAGTGCTGAACGGCCTGCGATCGCATGCCTCCCGCCCCTCCCATCCGGCGCGAAATCCGTTCCGGCGTAATATCCGGATACAAATCGTACACCACACATACCCGTGATACAAGCCCCGGCGTCAGCGCGGGAGCGTGTCCTGCCCGGCGCCGGGCGTGGTGCCGAAGGCGGCGCGGAAGGCGGCACCAAAGGCCGGGGCGCTGGCATAACCCACCGCCGCCGCCGCCCGGGCCGGCGGCACGCCCTGCGCCAGCAGCGCCGCGGCCTCGGACAGCCGCAGCATCTGTCGCCAGCGGCCGAAGCTCATCCCCGTCTCGCGCCGGAACAGCCGCGTCAGGGTCCGGGCGCTCGCCCCGCATTCCGCCGCCAGGGCCTCCATATCGGCATCCCGCGCCGGGTCCGCCCGCAGCGTGGCGGCCAGCCGCCGGAGCCGCGGGTCGCGCAGCGCCGGCACGCCGAGCGGCAGGGCGGGCGCCCGGGCGATCTCATCCAGGATCAGCGCGGCCAGATGCCCGCCCCGCCCGGCCTCATCCCATTCCAGCGGCTCCGAGCAGGCGGCGAGGATCAGCTCCCGCAGCAGGGGCGAAACCGGGAGAACGGTGACGCCGCCCGGCCCGGCCCGCGCCGCATCGGCGCGGAGGAACAGCGCGCGCATGGCGACCGCCCCCTGCATGGCCGTCACATGCGGGACCGCGGCAGGCACCCAGAGCGCCCGCCCGGGCGGCACCACATAGGCCGCGGCATCCGTCTCGATCCGCATGATCCCGCGTGTGGCGTAGAGCAATTGCGCCCGGGCATGGGCATGGCGCGGCACCGCCTCGCCATCCGCATAGTCGCGGGTGAAGCCGGCCAGCGGCCGGTCCACCGCATCCTGCGGCAAGGGGCGGGTGGGCGCGGGCGGGAAATGACCGGATGGCGACATGGCTTGGCCGGACGTCGTTTGCCGGCCAGGCTAACCTGCCCGCGGCTGGCCTGGGAACAGGCCGGCTGCCCGCCTGCCGCCCCGGTCACCCTCCGGGCGGCGGCTGGGACGGATTGCCCGAACGACCAGGGAAAGCCAGGAACAGGCCAGGATGCAGGACCCAGCGACCCGGCAGATCGTCTTCATCAACGCCGCCCATACCCTGACCCATTACGGGCTGCTGATCCTGGCCACCGCCGTGCTCGGCATGGTCCAGCAGGCGCCGGAGGCCTTCGGGCGCGATTTCGGGCCGATCCTCGCGCTCGGCACGGGCATGTTCGTGCTCTATGGCCTGGGCGCCCTGCCGATGGGCTGGCTGGCGGAGCGCTTCGGGCGGAAGGGGCTGATGGCCGCCTTCTTCCTCGGCGGCGGCGGCGCCATGGTGCTGGCCGGTTTCGCCACCACGCCGCTGCTGCTGGGCCTCGCCCTTGCCCTGCTCGGCGCCTTCTCGGCCATCTACCACCCGATCGGGACGGCGATGCTGGTGGAGGCGGCGGGCCAGCGCGTCGGCCGCGCGGTCGGCATCAACGGCGTCTTCGGCAATCTCGGCGTCGCCCTCGCCCCGGTCGTCACCGCGCTGCTGGCGGCGCGGCTAGGCTGGCACTTCGCCTTCCTGGTGCCGGGCGCGATCTCGATCGGGCTCGGCCTGCTCTACCTGCGGGAGCCCGCCTTCGACACGGCGAAGGCCGCCGGGCCGCAGAAGCCCTTCCCGGTCATCCCGCCGGCCATCGTCCGCCGCGCCGTCGCCGTGCTGCTGACCATCGCCGCCGTCTCCGGCCTGGTCTTCAACGCCTTCACCCTGCTGCTGCCGAAGCTGATGGAGGAAAGGCTCGCCTCCTCCCCGGATCTGCTGCCGGTGGTGGGCCTGCTCGCCTTCCTCGCCACGCTCTGCGGCGGGCTGACCCAGTTCACGGTGGGGCACCTGATCGACCGGCACAGGCTGAAATCCATCTTCCTGCCCCTCGCCCTGGTGCTGGCGCCCTGCATGGTCCTGCTCTCGGTGGCCGAGGGCTGGGTGGTGCTGCCGCTCGCCGCGCTGATCGCCGCCTCGGTCTTCGGCCAGGTGACGGTGAACGAGACGATGACCGCGCGCTACGTCGCGCCGGCGCTCAGGACGAAGCTGTATTCCGTGCGCTTCACCATCGGCTTCCTTGGTGCCGCCATCGCCTCCCCGCTGGTCGGCTTCCTGCACGAGGCGACGGGCAGCCTCGCCGCGCCCATGCTGGTGCTGGCCGGCTTCGCCGCCGTCACCTTCGCCTGCGCGCTGTTCTTCCCGAACCGGCCGGAGGAGCTGAGGCCCGAGCTCTGGGCGCGGCAGGTGGCGGCGGCGCCAGCGGAGTAGCGGCTGACCCGGCCGCGCCGCGCGCCAGCGTAGTCACGTAAGCGTGGACATGATGTCCAGTAATTGACGAACCGTCTCAATCCGCAGTCTGCTCTGCCGGCCGCGTTGCAGCGGCTTGGAGCACGCGATGAAATCGGTCGGCATGGCGCTGGTGACCCTGGTCGCCGCGACGGGGGCGTTTGCCTATCCGCTCGACATCGAGAACGATGCGCGATGGCTGGTGCTGGAAAGCCTGCCGGAGCAGTATCGCGGCCAGGAATGGGAGGTCGATTTCCGACAGCTTCGGTCACGGGATCTGACGCGGGGAGAGACAAGTGTCGCTGCGGTATGCGGCACACTCGATTTCAGGAATTCCGACGACGGCCTGACCAATTTCATCGTCTTCTACGCAGATGATGGGAAGGGTGCTGTCATCCCCATAGGCCGTCCCTTCTTCTACGGGACTGGCGGGGACCAGACCTCTGATCCGCAACGCAGGATCACCCAGGTGGTTTGCGGGGACGGCAGGGAGCCGATGCTGGCCATAAAGGCAGCGCGCTGAGCGACGCATCCGGGCCGCAAAGCGCGGCCCCATTCGCGGATCTCGTCACACCCGCAGCGACGGGGAGGTGGAAGTGGCCGCGTCCCAATCGAACACGCCGGCGGTATCGCTCAGTCCGGTTTTCCTCTGCGCAATCAGTGCCCTGCTGATTTCCGCCCACGCGGCCCTGCTGGATACGCTCGGCTTGTTTGCCGCGGGTGCCGGTGCAGCGGCGATGATCGCCGTCCTCCTCGCGGCAACCGTGTCAAGCATCGCGGGCTTCGCTTTCTCCGCGGTGTGCGCGGTGATGCTGCTGCCTCTCATGCAGGAACCCGTCCAGGTTGTCAGGGTCCTGCTGCTCAGCAGCATCGCCATCCAGTCACTCAGCGTATGGGCGCTTCGGAGCTCGGTCGATTGGCGCGCGCTCCTTCCCTTCCTGGCCGGGGGGCTGATCGGCCTGCCGGGCGGCACCTACCTGCTGCTGCACATAGAGCCCTCCGCCTATGCGCGCCTGATGGGGATTTCGCTGATCCTGTACGGCGCCTACATGCTGTTCCGCAAACCTGTCATACTGCGGAGCAGGCCGTTCCACGATGTCCTGGTCGGTGTTGCGGGCGGCGTGACCGGTGGTCTCGCGGCCTTCCCCGGCGCCTTCGTGACCATCTGGTGCGGCATGAAAGGCTGGGACAAAACCCACCAGCGGGGCGTGTACCAGCCCTTCATACTAGGCTCTGTTGACGTTCAGCGCGAAGCGATGATCGCGGCCGCGAGATGGATGGTAGCGGCGTAGCTGGTATCGGTCTTGTCGTAGCGAGTGGCGACG